>OBYR01001009.1_pt1 | contig 12095 bp, 6 predicted proteins | sample 1495491 | NCBI WGS metagenome assembly OBYR01 (sample SAMEA2580206, study PRJEB22360) | human gut metagenome | biome: human gut; feature: human-associated habitat; material: faeces | place: Denmark | collected 2008/2010 | reverse complement strand
TTGAATTTGTCCAATAGTTGTGCGTATAAATCCCTGTGCCTGTCCGGGTCGGTATTATCATGCAGTATCAGTGCTTTCACCCCTCTTCCGCCTGGAGTTACGAATACACATAATACACATGGAGTTTTTATCAGCCAGTTTCGCAGATCTGTCATTTCAGCTTGTGTTCCTATATGGTCAAAGTCCATTGCCGTCACATTTGAATACGATATCAGATGCGTACTGTCAATTTCTGAAAATGTACCGTTATAGGCCACGGCAGGCAGTAGTCTGGCCTTCCAGTACTGCATTTCATTCTCCGGTTGTTTCCTTATATGTTCTATGGCCTGTGCCAGGGTATATTTACCGTACTGATTGTCACACAGCACCATGTTACCATCACGGATCATGCCTGTAACCCGTGAGAGTGTCGGATAGCTCAGATTGTACCTTGTATGGTTGATTCTATGTGCTAATGTGATATAACTATCCATGATCGTCCGGCATTATTTCTTTTTTATCCATCTGAGGTTCCGGGTGGAGTTATTGGACATGTCCCCGTCAATATGTTCCACTTCCGTATAAAGCTTCGGGTTCATGTTCGGCAGGAACGTTCTTGTAACCAGGAGGTCCGGATAAACCTTCTTATTATTTATGATGATATATTGTCTTCCATCCTCCTCTTTCATAACCGATACGTCACTCAGGTCTTCTGGTATTACCGGCATGGTCAGGAGTACCTGAAAATACAGATCTGATTTGCGTGCGGCAATGTCCTTTCTTATATCTGACCATAGTTTGTATTTTTCCCTGTTCTTTACTTTACGTGAATACAGGCCTTCATACAAATCACGGAGGATCTCCACGCTTTCATATATTCCTGATGCATACGCTTTCTCAAACTATTCGATGGCTATCTTATAATCTACAGGAGCTCCATACATACCTCCAAGATGTATCTTCCCTATTGTGAAAGCAGCCGGCCCCTCACCAGAGACAGCGTGCCGTAGTAACTCCATTCCTTTTTCACTATCCTGAGGACAACCTTTTTCTTCCAGATATATACACGCCAGATTAATCTTTGCTACAGGTATCTTGTCTGCAATGCTTTCCAGCAGATTAATAGTCTTGTCAACATCCGGGGGTACTACCAGACCTTCCAGGTAGTACATGGCGACATTGTTGATCCCATCCGCCAGTCCCTGTATTGCGGTTTTGTTATACCAGAAGAAAGCATTGTCAAAGTTTCCTTCGTTTTCATAATCCTGTGCTGGCAGGTACATGGTTTCCGCATCACCTGCCGCTGCTTTTTTTAATAATTCTTTTTTTTCGTTCTTCATTTTTATTCAGTTTTAGTATGCCTTCCTTATTTAGCGCACATTTATAAGGATTTCAGGGTTTTTCCAGGACGGTATTTTTTTAATAAACATGTCAAGGTTATCTGTGGGGTTGACGGTTGTATATGTATATAGGTGGGGAAAAGAGGGCATAACTGTATTGAACCCGATGAGGAATTATTGCTAATTCGTATTCTCAGGTCGGATAACTTTTGAGGCACTTTGAAGCTTTGACGGCTTCCTCCGTCACTTCCCGCCTCTGCATATCCAATCATATGTTGTTTAAATGTAATAATTGCATACTATAAATTTAATGCTTTTGCTTCTATGTTATTGTTGTGTAATTGAATAATTTTTATTTTTTATTTCAAATTTGCATTAAATATGTTACATTTGTCTATAATTGATTGCTTTAGTAAAAAGAAAAATATGTTTATTCCTGATGAAATAGATGATCTTACTCTCTGGAATCTTTTAATAAAAGGTGAAAAGAAAGCATTGGAGGTACTTTATCAGAGGTATTATCTTCTTTTGCTGAATTATGGTTTAAAATGTAATATCGATAGAGAACTGGTAAAAGATTGCATTCAGGATCTTTTTGTGGGGTTATACCAGAATAGTCATATTAAAACAGCCAATGTTACAGTTCGTTCTTATTTGTTGAGAGCGTTAAGGAATAATCTCACTTATAAATTGGCTTCCCGGAGAGAAGAAGAATCATTAGAGGCGTCTGTCTTTCATATCCCATCAAATGAAGACTTATTTGAGCAGTTGTTTCCAAAGAACGACCATGATTTGTTGCTGACCAATCAATTACTTGAAGCGATATCTCAATTATCTTCTAATCAGAAAACGATTCTTTATCTGCGTTATGTGAAAGATATCTCTTATAAGGAAATAGCGGATATTATGAATATTAATGTCCAGTCGTCTATGAATCTAGCTAGTAGAGCATTGGCGAAACTTCGTAGTTTAATGAAACAGAGTGATAATCTATTGAATGTGTGGCAGTTACTCCTTGTGAAAATAATGCTGGTGTCAGTTTGAAAAAACTTTTTTCTTTTTTCTTCAAAAAAAACATCAAAATAGTGAGTAGGTTTTTCTTCTTTTCCCATTCTATTAATAAATAAGAGAAAAATGGGATATACTAAGACTGATATTAGGAATACGTTACTAAGACTTATAAACTACTTCAGAATGCAGGAGGATGCTTCTTCTAAAGAAGAGATGGCAGAACTGTGGAGTAGGATAGAGCTCGGGCTTAAACAGAAAAAGCGAAAAAGACAACTATATTATTTATTTGTAACTGCTGCTGCGTTAATTGGTTTTGTGTGGCTAGGAGTCGAATGGCATCTTTTAGATGATCGCTCGGATATTTCTATAATAGCTTCGCAAATGATTGACAAGCCTGTTGTAGTGCATGATGATATACAATTGCTTTCTCAGGGCGAGATTATTTCTGTGAAGAAGGGAGCGACGGTGACTTATTCCTGTAATGGAGCGGTAAGTGTGGATAAAGAAAAAGTTGTTGATATAGTGGCTGGGGATGATGATCTGTATGACCAAATTATTGTACCTAAAGGAAAATATACCCGGTTGGTTCTGTCTGATGGTTCCAGTTTGCATATTAATGCTGGAACAAAAGTCATTTATCCTAAGTGCTTTGAGAAGAATAGACGTGAAATATTTGTCGATGGTGAGATTTTTATAGATGTGAAGCGGGATGAATTGGCTCCTTTCTTTGTTAAAACTGCACAGTTTGAAGTTGAAGTGTTAGGTACTGCTTTCAATATAAGTGCATATAAAGAGGATAATTATGCAGAAGTAGTGCTGTTAAGGGGAGCTGTGAGTCTGAAAGATAGTAAAAATAATACATTGAAAATGTCTCCCGATCAATTAGCATCTATTGGGGATGGGGCTATTATAGACAATAGAAAAGTAAATGCTTCAAATTATGTTGCTTGGACAAAGGGCCTGTTTGTATTGGATACCGAATCGTTGGAAAGAGTTTTTTTAAAACTAGAGCGTTATTATGGTATTTCAATAAAGTATGATGCTGCAGTAAAAAATATGTTGGTGTGTGGAGTTTTGGATTTAAATTATTCACTTGAGGAGGTTCTTTCTAGAATTGCAATAACAGCACCCATAAAATACGAGAATACTATGGAAGGATTCTTGATAACAAAAAAAAGTGATTGATAATAAATGTTTAATTTTAAATCTGATGATATTATGATATAAATGCAAAAATAAAAAAAAGTATCCGGATAATACGGGAATATTATCCGGATGAAGTAACTTTTATCAAACCACTATGAGTGGCTAAATTTTAATTTTGTAAAGGTATGAAAAAATATGAGAGTTATGTAAGCATGAATACTAAATTAATAAAAATTATGCTTGCTTTGGGCTTCTTTTTTATTTCGACAATTGTTTCAGCATATGAATTGTCCGAATATAATCAAGCTAAGAAATTTACGTTTGAATTAAAAAATGTTTCTGTAAAGACTGTATTGAAGCATATAGAAAAGGAAAGTGAATATATTTTTTTCTATTATAAGGATGTTTTTGATGATTCTCAGTCAGTAAGTGTTAAAGTCTCTAATTTGCCCGTTAAGGAGGTCTTGGATGAACTGTTTAAGAAGGTTTCTGTGAGCTATGAAATAAAAGATCGTCAGATTTTATTAAAAAGGAAAGAAAAAACTCCTATATCAATGCCTCAACAACCTAAAGGTAAAAAAATGATTAAAGGATTGGTTAAGGATGAAAAGGGAGAGATTATTATTGGTGCGGCCATTAAAGTAAAAGGAACAACAATAGGTACAATAACAGATATGGACGGACTTTATAATTTGTCGGTTCCATCGGAAAATTCAATTTTGATTGTTTCGTATATCGGTTATGCTACGCAGGAGATAAAAGTGGGAAAGCACCAAAATGTAATCATTACATTGCAAGAGGATGTGAAAACTTTGGAAGAAGTGGTAGTGGTTGGTTATGGTCAACAAAAGAAAGAGTCAGTAGTTGGTTCTATTGTTATAACAAAAGGAGATGATTTATTGAAAGTTGGTAGTGTTAATACTGTTTCTGAGGCATTGCAGGGGCAAATGCCTGGTGTTGTTGCTATTAATTCTTCTTCTAAGCCAGGTGCTGATGCTGCTACTCTGTTTATACGCGGAAAGGCAAGTTGGACTGATGCAAGCCCTCTAATTCTTGTAGATGGAGTTGAAAGAAATTTTAATGATGTAGATATTAATGAAATAGAATCGATATCTGTTTTGAAGGATGCTTCAGCAACTGCAGTTTATGGTGTTAAAGGTGCTAATGGTGTAATTTTGCTGACAACAAAAAGAGGTGGAGATCAGGCTCCTGTTGTTAATTTTTCGGCAAATTTTGGTTTCAAACAGCCTACTATTGATATGACTTTTGCAGATTATCCGGTTGCGATGCAGTTGTATAATGAGTCGGTAATAAATGATGGTCAGTGGAGTAAGCTGATTCCGGAAACAACAATAAAGGCTTGGGAAAATGCTTTTGCTACAGGTAACTATGGTCCATATAACGATTATTTTCCACAAGTGAATTGGTGGGACGAAGTCTTGGGTAATTTTGGGTTCCAGCAGAATTACAATCTAAATATAAGAGGAGGTACAGAACGTATGTCTTATTTTGCTTCTGTGGGAATGCTTAATGATGGAGATATTTATAGAACGGAGAAACAGGCGGAATTTGACCCTAGGTTTTATTATAAACGTTATAACTGGAGAACGAATTTTGATTTTAAATTGGCTAAAACAACAACACTGTCTGTAAATATTGCTGGGAAAGCCGGTTATCGTAATCAGCCTGGATATCGTACAGATGGTGGAAGTGATAGCTACTTTTTTGATTCAATAATAAAGACTTCTCAAAATTTATTTCCGATTAAATATTCTGATGGTGTTTGGGGGGCAGATGCGAGTGGCCAAAACAACGTTGTTGCCAGATTGAATACCTTGGGGCAAAGACAGGCTAAAACATTTCAAGGTATGTATGATGCAATCCTGAAACAGAAATTGGATTTTATAACAAAAGGATTGAGCTTTAAAGCATCATTATCTTATAATGTATTTTCAGAGAGAGCATCTGCTATAATGAAAGCTGGTTATTATGGAGCTGGTGATGATCTTGCTAATCAAAATGCTTTCAGACGATACCACAGGGTTTATGATTATTCAAAGCCTATTCATGATAATAATGGAAATATTATTGGGTATGAGTTAACTTCAGAAAGGATTTGGCCAGATGACGGACAATTAGAGGAGGATTTGCCTGTAACGGCAAGTCATGATAATTTTAAGAATTATGGAAAGCAGATATATTATGAGATTTCATTTAATTATAATCGTAAATTTGCTGATCATAATGTTTCAGGATTACTTCTGTTTAACAGAAAAATAAATGAAACTTGTTATGGTGGATCTGTGACATTTCCTTCTTATTCTGAAGATTGGGTTGGACGTCTTACTTACAATTGGAAAGAACGTTATTTGACAGAGGTAAATGCTGCTTATACTGGTTCTGAGAAGTTTGCTCCTGGAAAAAGATTTGGATTTTTTCCATCTTTCTCTGTTGGTTGGAGAGTGACTGAAGAACCTTTTATGAAGAGAGTTCGTGAAAAATGGTTGAGTAGTTTGAAAGTGCGTTATTCATATGGTATGGTGGGTAGTGATAAGGGGGCTCCTAGATTTAATTATATTCAAGAGTATGGTTCTGGTGGTTCTGTGAATTTTGGTAAAGATCAGAATTATGCTTATGGTCCATTATATAATGAAGGTAAATTAGCATATAGAGATGCTACATGGGAAACAGCAGTAAAACAGAATTTTGGCGTTGATATGACAATATTGAATAAATTACATTTGGTAGTAGATTTATTTAGTGAAAATCGTACTGGGATTTTAATGTCTAGGAATACAATGGGACCTTGGCTTGGTGCCAGTTTACCATCAATGAATTTGGGGGAGACCAAAAACCATGGTATTGAATTGGACTTAGGATGGAACGATAAAATAGGTAAGAATTTCACGTACAGTGTTAAATTCAATTTTGCTACTAGTGAAAACAGGGTAGTATTTAAGGATGACCCGGCTGATTTGCCTTATTATATGAAAAGCGCAGGTAAGCCTATAGGTACAGAATACAAGTATATAGTTTCTGGAAATTTAAATTCTATTGATGATATATTCAACTATACTCAGAGTAATATTGAAAATGGAGTTCAACCTAGATTGGTTCCGGGTGATTTTGCTTATTTGGATTTTAATGGTGATGGTGTTATAGACAGTAAGGATTTGGTTCCGATGGAGTATGTTTCTTATCCTTTGACTACTTATGGATTGACACTTAGTGCTGGTTACAAGGGGCTTAATGTAAGTGCATTGTTCTATGCTGCTACTGATGTTTATAGAGAACAAATAGGAACACTGTTATGGGATTTTGACGGTGGTAAGATTATTGCTCAGCCTAATGCATTAGATCGTTGGACTGTTGATACGCAGTCTGATACGGAAATATTGCGTCCTTCAGTTCACCAGACCAATAATTATAATAGTCGTCCGAGTACTTATACTTATGTAAATCATGCATTTTTACGATTAAAGAACTTGGAGATTAGTTACTCTTTACCAAAAAACTGGATAAAAAAAGTGGGATTGAGTAGATGTCAGATTTATGTAAATGGTAATAATTTATTTACAATATCAGGAATAGACGACCGTAGAGATCCGGAAACAGCAAGTGCTTCTGTTTATCCTATTGTGCGTCGCTATAATGTAGGAACTAGAATTTCATTTTAAAATTGATTTAGATTATGAAAATAAGTAACGTACTATTGGGTTTTGTATTGCTTATTATACCTTCACTGTTTTCTTCTTGTGAAGATTTTTTAGATAAATCGCCTGATCAAGGTTTAACAGAGGATGATGTATACAAGGATTATTATTCTTTTAGGGGATATTTGGATAAAGCTTATACTTTCTTGGATAATTTTCATGCTTGGGGAAGTTGCAAAAATGAAAGAACATATATAGGGGCTGTTTCAGATGAATTGGCTTCATTGTATAATTGGCAGAAGGCTCAAGATATTCATTCAGGGAATTGGCTGAAGCAAAATATAGAAGGTTTTGAATTGGGTGATGGTGAAAACACATCCATATGGAGAGCTTATAGAGGTATAAGAATAGTTAACAGGGTAATACGGGATATAGATCTTATTCAATTGACTGAAGATCAAAAAAATGAATTGCTCGGGCAGGCATATTTTTTGCGTGCATGGTTTTATTTCCAACTTATGAAAAGATATGGTGGTATGCCTATTTTGGATACATTATTTGATGGGACAGGAGATGAAGATATACCAAGGAAGACTTATCATGAATCCCAGAATTGGTTGGTAGAGAATTTGGATAAAGCTATAGAAATGTTGCCTGATGTTTGGGACGAGACAAATACGGGGCGTCCCAATAAATTAGCAGCTATGGCATTGAAATCAATGTCACAACTTTATGATGCGAGTCCGTTAATGCAGAATGGACTTGATAAAACAGAAATATATGGTTATGATAAAGAAAGAGCAGCCATGGCTGCTAAGTCTGCTTGGACTGTTATTCAATATATCGAAGAACATTCAACAGAATGTGATCAATATTTGATGCAAGGTGAGGATTATTCGAAAATATTTTATTTTAATACACCGCCTTTTATGCAACCTGAATATATTTGGTATAATAGAACCCCGGCAGGAGATCAAGCACGTTATTTAAAGGCTTTTTGGTTGCCGGAGGAATATGTTAGAGGAGGTGGTGTAGAAGGTTTCTCTCATCACTCGCCTACTCAGAATATGGTTGATTTGTATGAGGCAAAGAATTTAGATGGTGTTTATTATCCAATAGATAATCCTTTATCAGAGTATGATGATCAGAATCCGTTTGTAAATAGAGATCCTCGTTTTTATAATAACATTTTGTATCCAGGAGCAAAATGGGGAAAGGATGGTCAGAATCGGCAACAATATATAACTACATATAATGGAGGGAGTACAATTGAAACATGTAAAAAGGATGGTAATACAAATAAAAGGGAGCATGCCGGATATATTTGTAAAAAGTTTATTTGGGAAACAGCAAATGCATGGAAAGGTCAGTGGGGACTTAATAGGGTACTTACGGTATATATTAGGGTAGCTCAGATATATTTGGATTTCGCTGAAGCTTCTTTTGAAGCCACAGGAAGTCCAATAGTAAAAGTTGAGGGTTGTGATATGAATGCGGTAGAAGCTTTGAATATTATACGAAACCGTATTAATGTAACGGATATACCTCAAGAGATATATAGTGATGTAGATGAATTTAGAAAGGCTTATCGACGGGAACGTGCGGTTGAATTGATGTTTGAGGATCATAGGTGGTGGGATATTCGCCGCTGGATGATAGCACATGAACTTTTCAAAGATAATTATCCTATAAAAGGACTTTCTGCTACACCATTAGATCCCAATCATGCAAGTAAACCGAATAAAAGTGAATTGAAGTTTAAATATGAAATAGTACCTTTAAAATCAGAGCTTCGTGTATTTGAAATGAGAAATTATTGGTATCCTTTTTCAATCAGTGATGTTGCATCATTGAGGAATTTAAAACAAAATCCAGGTTGGTAATGAAAACAAAATCAAAATGAGAAAGATTAGTTTATTAAATATAGCATTCCTGGCAATGTTGGGAATGAATTCGTTTGAATGTTTTGCTCAAAAAAATTCTTCACCAAGAAAAAACACAGTTAAATTAAAAACTGAAATTGTGATAGTCAATGAAGAGGGAGCTCCGTTAAGTAATGTAATTCTTACAGTTGATGAAGGAGAAAATGTATATTCTACGGATGAAAATGGCAAGGTTAAACTTGAGGCCAAATCAAATAGCACTTTACTTGTTGAAGCTGATGGGTATAATGAACTACTAGTTGACTTGTCAAAAAAGACAAGTTTGACTAAAATTGTAATGAAAGAAAAAAATGATGAAACCATATATCGGCAAGATGGCTCTTTTTTGTTGAGTAGTCATTTTATAGGTGCAAGAGATGTTGTTTCGGGCAATGATTTGATGTCTTATCCTGATTTTTCTTTATCTAATACTTTACAAGGGCGTTTGTCTGGATTGTTGGCTTCAGCTACGGTTTCAGGTTTGGGTAATAATGGGTCTACATTGTTTGTTAGAGGGTTGCATGGTTTTGATGAGAATCAGGCGATTGTTATTGTAGATGGAGTTGAAAGGTCTTTTGAAGACATTATTTCAGAAGAAGTTGAGAGTATTGAAGTTCTCAAAGATGCGACGGCAAAAATATTGTATGGACCACGTGCTGCAAATGGAGTTGTCGTTATAAGAACTAAAAGAGGTAAAATAAATAAACGTAAGATAAACGTTGCTGTGGAAGGTGGGGTGCTTCAGGCAACACGATTGCCGAATTATTTAAATTCTTATCAATATGCAATATTGTATAATGAAGCTCGTAGAAATGATGGGTTACCTACATTATTTTCAGATGAAGATTTGTTAAAATTTCAGAGATCCAATAGGGCGGATGATGTTCTTTATCCGAATGTTGATTATTATGATACATTCATAAAGAATTTGGGTAGTTATAAAAAAGTAGTCTTGGACTTGAATGGTGGTACAGAAAAGGTAAGATATGCAATGATTGCGAACTATTTGGGTGGAGGAGGATTTGAAAAAGTAGGTGAAACTACCAAGATGGATCGCCTAAATGTGAGAGGAAATTTGGATATAAAAGCAACTGATTTCTTATCAATAGTTGCTGATGGTGCTGTAAGAATGGATATAAAGTCTTGGGGGGCAGTTGATAATGGAAATTTGTTTTCACGTATATCTTCTCTTCGTCCCAATGAATATCCTTTGACCATACCCTCTGACATGTTGAATGTGGTACAAGAAGATGATGTTCCTTGTTTTGGAACAAGTTTAAAAGATGGTTCTAATTTATATGCAGATGTAAAATATGGTGGATTTACAGAGGAGAAACAACTTACAAGTCAATTGAATTTAGGATTGAATTTTGATTTGAATAAAGTGTTAAAAGGTTTAAGAGCAGATGCTTATATTTCATTTGATAATAGTAATTATTTTAAGCAGGGACAGCGAAATGTTTATCCGACATATGCTTTTCAAGGAATGGTTGACAACGAACCTACCTTCTTGAAAATGAAGAATCTTAAACTTCAAGGAGATCAATCGCGTTTGGGTGAGAATACTCTTTCAACATTAGGTTGGAGATCAAATGTTGCTTATTTTTTTCAGTTTAAAGAACATCAATTGGATGCTGCTTTAGCTTATAACTTTTACAACAAAGGAGTTAGAGGGGGAAGTCAGGATATTAAAAATTCAAACTTGAGTTTAAGACTGAATTATAATTATGATTCTAAATATTTGTTTGAAGGTGATTTAGCATATATGGGTAGTAATCGTTTTGCCTCTGATAATAGATTTTTTACATCATATGCTTTGGGAGGGGGATGGATTGTATCTAAAGAATCTTTTATGAAATATAGTAAGATAATTGATTTTCTTAAATTAAAAACAAGTTTTGGTATTTTGGGATACGATAGAAGTGTACCGTTCCTTTTGTATGAAACAGCATGGACAAATGGTGGCTCTATAAATTGGGGAGAACAAAATAAAGGTACAAGTAGCCATGTGACATCGTTTGGAAGGCTCGGGAATCCAGATCTAAAATGGGAGAGTAGTAGAGAATTTAATATTGGATTGGAAGCTTATTTGCTAAATAAACGCCTGTTTTTTGAAACGAATTATTTTAATGAAATAAGAGAAAATATTATTTCCTATGCAGATTCTGAAATGGTTGGAGTTTTGGGTGATTTTAAAAGATATTATAATATGGGAAAGGTTAGAAATAATGGAGTTGAATTTTTAGTGAGGTGGCAAGATAGAATAGCAGATTTCAAATATCAGATTAGCGGTAATTTATTGTATTCCAAAAATAAAATTTTAGAGAGAAATGAAGTCTCATTTAATGAATATGGATTAAATACGATAGGTAAATCAACAGATGCTATGGTTGGGTATAAGTATTTAGGACTACTTGGTAAAGATATACCTGTCTCAGAGGCTAAACCACAGTTTATAGGAAATTACCAAGAAGGGGATTTAATTTATGCGGATTTGAATAATGATGGTTATGTCGATAATTTAGATCAAGAACAACTGGGAAACTTACATCCTCGTGTATCATTGGGTATAGATATAAATCTCAATTATAAGGGATGGGGATTGTATTTGCTTGGTGTATCTGAGCTAGGAATGGATATATGGAAAAAGAATAGCTATTATGCAAACTATGGAGAAAGAAAATATTCTGTAGTTGCATTGAATAGATATCATCCCGAAAATAATCCGGGTGGAAATTACCCAAGATTAACAACCAGTAGTTTACAAAATAATTTTGTTAATTCAAGTTTCTGGATTGAAAAAGGAAACTTCTTTAGGCTGAAAAATTTGGAGATAAGCCATAAATTTTCTTTTAAGGATAATAAATGGATAAAATCTCTGAAATTATTTGGACGTGCTAATAACTTATTTGTAATATCAAAAGTAAAAGATTTGGATCCAGAGGTTCTTGATGCTGGAGTAAGTAACTATCCACTTTATAGGACTTTTACAGGAGGATTGGTAGCTGAATTTTAAAAAATAAAATATTATGAAATTATTTATA
>OBYR01000998.1_pt1 | contig 12230 bp, 5 predicted proteins | sample 1495491 | NCBI WGS metagenome assembly OBYR01 (sample SAMEA2580206, study PRJEB22360) | human gut metagenome | biome: human gut; feature: human-associated habitat; material: faeces | place: Denmark | collected 2008/2010 | reverse complement strand
AGGCCACAACGCCGAGCGAGGGCGCGCAGGCCACGGACGGTGCTGCAGATACTACCGCGGCTGCTGCTGACGCAAACGATTCGGCTGCAGGTGGCTCCTCCGAAACTGGGGATACGGGTTCGGCCGCGCCTGACAACGTGAGCGATGATGCATCGGACGACCCCGCTGCGTCAGACCCTGCTTCGGCCACCCCGGCGAGCGAGGCGTCTGACACCACCGCCGAGACCGGCGACGCGACTGCGGTGGCCAGCGAGCCCAATGCAGCTAAGGCCGCACCCCGTGCCGCTGCCACGCTTTCCTCTAAAAATGGTGTCAGCGTCGGAAAGAGCCAGTCGCCTTCTCGTTGGGCTGGCTCTAACTTCACCGCTTTTATCCAGAGCAATACTACGCTCTATGCGAATGTTTGGACTTCGTCCAGCAAGCGCGCCAGCGCTTCGGGCTGCACCTATCAGTGGCTTGCTGCCGACATCAGCAACAAGAGCGATGCGGACAATTCCGCGTTTGTTCCTGTCGAGGGTCAGACGGGCGCATCGATCGTTTTGGACGATGCCCTGCGCACTCAGCTTAACGGCAAGTGCCTGCGCGTACGCATTACCGATGCCAGCGGTAACGTCATCTACGGCCCGACTAAGGGCGCCAACAACCAAAAGCTGACAGCGACGAACACCATCAAGGCGCCCGTTCCTACCAAGACGGCACTGGATGCAAAGTCTTATGTCCTCATCCAGTCTTCGGCAGACGATTCGAGCTCGTATTCGTCTGTTAAGGCCGAGATGCTGAACCCTGGCACTACGCTTTGGGCGAACGCCTACGACGGCGAAGCGGTTCCCAATAAGCGTATTGCGACACAGGCCGGCTGGACCTATCAGTGGCTTGCGTCTGACGTGCGCGATGCCGAGGATTCCGCCTATCAGGCAATTCCGGGCCAGACCGCCCAGTCGCTGACGATCACGGACGAACTCGCTTCGCAACTTGCGGGCAAGTACATTCGCGTTAAGGTTGTCGGCGATGGCCAGGAGCTGTACGGTCCGAGCAGCTCTTTCGGGACGCCCGCGTCTGTTGGCTACAATACGCCGGGTCCTGTTGCCGCGAGTGACCAGATCGCATTAGACCATATCGTTCTTGCTTATAACGGTGCCGAATTTGGCAACGATTACGAGAGCGTTCCGAGTGCCAACGTCGGCGACACGATTAAGGCTGCCGCCTACTACCTTAACTACGACACGCCGACTGTCCTCTACGGTTCCGACAAGGTCGATTTTTCTTGGTGGGTGGCCGATTCTGCTGACGGCACGTTCGAGCAGGTTGCAACTGGTGATACCTTCACGGTTACCAAGGAGTGCGCGAACCGCTACCTCAAGGTGGTCGCTAAGGCCAAGAAGGGTATCCCCGGCTCCGATAGCTGTGAGACCAAGGCGGGCCGCATTCTGCCCAAGGGCGCGACGACGCTCGATTCAGTTGCATTTACCAATGCGAGCAAGGGCGCCAAGGACACTGGCTCTACGATTGAGGCGTGCGCCTACAAGGCGGTCGATTACTCGTCTGAGCCGGTTACCGAGGGCGTTACCTACACGTGGCGTTGGTCCTCTGTCGACCCGTCTTCCTCTGCGTTTGATGCGAAGACCGACTGGCATGTGGTCGAGGGCAAAACCGACAGCAGCTTTACGATTCCCGGTGACTACGCCAAGCGCTGGGTGAGCGTGTCGGCCACTGCGGGCGATAACACCGTAGAGGCGACTACTGCTGTGGCCGTTAAGGCCGCAGGCTCGCACGAGCTGTTCCTGACGTATCTCAAAAAGATCGTCGGCGATCAGAGCGATGACGCCAAGTTTGTCTACAAGAGTGGCGAAAAGATCGGTGTTACTGCATTCGAGAAGACGTCTGCAGGAACAAAGGGTGCCGAGCTTACATCTGATCAACTGACGTATACGTGGCAGATTGCCGATAGCGCCCAGGGTCCGTTCACGACGCTGACGGATGAGAACGCGCACAGGCCGTCGTTCGTAATTTCGCAAAAGTACGTCGGCAAGTACCTCAAGTGCATCGTCGACGGTGGCTACAACACCGACTATGCCTCCACGCGTTATGCCATCGTCAAGGGCGAAGATGCCAAGGCGTATACCCTGACATCGGTTAATGTCGCTTCGAGCGGCAACCTTGCACAGGTCGGCGGAACGCTTACCCCTACTGCCAATTACATGGCAACGGGCGATTGGGGCGATTACGAGACGGCACTCCCCGAGGGCTCCCTCGTCGATTACCGCTGGTATCTCGCCGATGACGCTGAGGGCACAAATGCCCACGAGCTGTTTGGCGCCGACGAAACGACCGGCGCGATCACGCTTCCCGCCTCGGCTGAGGGCAAATACGCCTATGTCGTGGCAAACGCCGGCAACAACGATGTCAAGAGCACCGCTTGGCTCGTTAATTCTTCCGACGAAAAGTCTCTTTCCGTTAACGTCAGGGTTGTAGGCGTAAGCAAGCACGATGTCGGTCAGTCCTATGACCTTGTGGACTGGGTGCCGACGGCCTCGTTTGAGTGGTCGAGTACCCAAAAAATGTCTGCCTGGGACATCTTTGCCAAGGTGCTTGACGACGCCGGCTATAGCTATAGCACGGACGGCGGCGTTCCCTATTCGGTTACGAACCCCGATAAGTCCCAGACGCTCGCGATGGAAAACACGGCGTCCGGCTATAAGTACTGGCGTTTTGATATTAATGGCAAGGCTGCCAACTCTTATGCCACGGGCTACTACCCGAGCGATGGCGACACGCTCGAGCTGGTGTACGAGGATCCCACGGGCACGGTTTCCACGCAGGTTTCCGCGACGTGTTCGGTCGTCGGCACCGACGCCAAGGGTGCTCAGCAGACCTGGGCCGCCGCTCAGAGCATTACGCTGAAGAAGGGCTCGACCGCGGCCGACCTCTCCGAGCAGCTCTTCAAGCAGACCGGCCTCAAGGCCGACTACGACCCCAACGGCTCCTGGGGCTGGGCGCTCAATTCGATCACGTCGCCCTTCGACTCCGGCCGCACGCTCGCCTACGACCCGACGACCGAAGCGTACTGGCAGCTGTTCATCAACGGCAAGTCCTCCATGGTCGGCGCCGGCGGCTACACGCTCAAGGCCGGCGACTCCGTCGTCTGGTACTACTCGAAGTACAACGACCCCGCTCCTGCCGATCAGCTTTCGGTAAGCTGCACCGTTATCGGCCAGGATGCTTCGGGCGCCCGGCAGACGTGGGCACAGCCTACGACAGCTCTCGTGGACGAGGGAACAACCGCTGCTGACCTTTCCGAGCAGATCTTTAAAAAGTCTGGCATTGGCGCCAAAACGGGGGAGAGCTCGTTTGGCTGGTATCTCGAGTCGCTGACCTCGCCGTTCGAAAAGAACGTGACCCTCTCGAGCGAGAAGGTTGACGAAAACACCTGGAAATATTGGCAGTTCTTTGTCAATGGCAAGCCTGTTGATGTTGGTGCGGGCGCCTATACGCTTAAGGCAAGCGACGAGATTGCTTGGGTCTATGGCTCCGACGGCACCATGCCTGGTCAGGTCTCCGTTTCGATGGAGATCATCGGCAAGAAGGACGATAAGGCTCAGCGCTGGACTGATCCTTCGATGCAGGTGTTCGTTGAGGGCACGACGATTAAGGATGCATCTGCTGCCTATTTCGATGCCCTGGGCATTGATTCCGTGATGCTCAATGATGGCGGCTATTGGAATGTCCATAGCCTCGTGTCCCCGCTTGATGGCACAAAGCTGACGGGCTCCTGGTCGTTCTTTGTAAACGGGGACCCCGGGACTCAGCTCGATGGTGACTACGCGCTCAAGTCGGGCGACAAGATCGTCTGGGCATATGCTGCCGGCGACACGGTGCCCAATCCTGACGAAATCGTCGTGGATCCGAGCGCTTCGCGCCCGACCGATTGGAAAGCCGACTGGAACGGCAATTCCAATGCGGTGGTCGAGAACGTGTCCACCCCTACGGGCGCGCTGGCAAGCTCTTGGACGTTCGATTGGAAGGCCTACTCGGGCGCCACGTATCCCAACGCGAGCGAGCCGATTGTCGTAAACGGCAACGTGTATCTCGCCGTCAACAAGCGCTTGCTTAAGATCGACGCAGAGTCGGGCAAGGTGCTTGCCGAGTCGAACCTTAAGACTACGATTGGCTACACGACGCGTCCGATTTATACGAACGGCTTGGTCATCGTCCCGCTCGATGGCGGTGCGGTCCAGGCTCTGACGGCCGATACGCTCACGACGGTTTGGGTTACCGACCCTGTGAGCAAAACTGCTCAGTCGAATTCTCAGCTGACGGTCGATGGCAACTATCTCTATGTCGGCACCGTTGATGTCGACTATGGTAAGGGCGTGTATAACAACGGCCATCTGACGCGCATCAATATCCTGACCGGTGCCGTTTCCTGGCAGCACGTCAACGCCGATGAGGGTTATTACTGGACGGGTGCTACCGTGGGTGACGGCTTTATTCTGGTTCCCACCAGCGCCGGTACCGTTGAGATGCTCGGCAAGTCTTCGGGCGCTGTGCTTGGAAGCGTTTCCGTTGGGGCTATCGTTAACTCCTCCTGTGTGCTCTCCGCCGACGGTAGCCATGCTTATCTGATTTCGCGCGATGGCAAGCTGCACGTTTTGGCGATTTCTGACGGTAGTTCGCGTGGTGCGGATGCCGCTTCGCGCATTTCCGAAGAGCGCGTCGTCGACCTGGGTCTTACGGGATGCGCCTGCATGCCTACGCTGTATGGCAACAAGCTGATTGTCGGCGGCGAGGTTTCCGGTGGCTCTGCGCTGGCGATTGTCGACCTTGATAATGACTTTGCTACGACGTTGGTTTCGTCTGCTGATGGCTCCGCGCTTCCCATCGGCGGCATCAAGGGTGCACCGCTCGTGAGCGCCCAGGCAGATGGCACGTATGTCTACTTCACGGTTAACTACGGTGCGACTTCCGACTATGTGAACTACACCTCGGGCGGCGGTGTCTATCGCTACAAGCTGGGTGACGCGCAGGCGACCGGTGCGTTTAGCGCAACGGGACACAACAACTACTGCGACTCGCCGATTGCCTGCGACGCCAAGGGCAACCTCTACTACATCAACGATTCCGGCACGTTGTTCAAGCTGAATGGTGGCGTTAAGGTCTCGTTCGAGACTGGCGATGGTTCCAAGGTCGATTTCCAGACTACGGCCGACGGCAAGCTGGTTAAGCCTGCCGATCCGACGCGTGAGGGCTACACCTTCGGTGGCTGGTACACCGATGAGGCTTGCACGGAGGCGTATGACTTCAGCACGCCGGTGACGGCCGATATGACGCTGTATGCCAAGTGGACCAAGAACGCCGTTAACCCTGACGGCAATGGCGGTTCTGGCTCTAACGGTGGCAGCGGCTCCGGCACTGGTGCTGGTACCGGCACGGGCGCTGGCGCGGGCACTGGCTCCGGCTCGAAGGGTGGCGCTGTCGCCCCGGGTCAGAAGCCGGTGACCAAGACGACGGTGTCGACCAAGACCGGGACCAAGGACAACAAGTCCGACAAGAAGGACTCCGACAAGTCCGACAAGAAGGACGAGAAGAAGTCTGACAAGAAGGACGGCAAGTCCGACAAGAAGTCCGACTCCAAGTCCGACAAGGCATCCGCTTCCACGACCACTGCCAAGAAGTCCACTGAGGCTTCCGCGCAGGAGTCTGGCCTCAACCCGCTCGCTATTGTCGGCATCGCGGCCGGCGTGATCGGCCTCGCGCTCATCGCCGTCTTCATGCTGACCAAGCGCGGCAAGGGTGACGGTAATGCCCGATAAGCCCAAGGAGACCAACGGGCAGCAGCCCGACTCCTCGTTTATCCAGCTCGACGATGCAAAGCAAAAGGGCGCCGCTTCGGCGGCGTCCGCCCCGCGGCGCAAGGCACTTGTCGGCGTTTTTACGGCTGCTTGCGTTGCCCTGATTGTCGTCTCGCTGGGGTTTGTCCATCCCTCCACAAGCGGTGCCTGGTCCATCGACTGGATCGTTCAGGCCGTGACGGGGGAGAGCGTCGTTGCCAACGACGCCAGGGGAGCTGGCTCGGCTGCTGCTTCTGGCAAAGCTGACTCTAAGAACTCCAAGGCTTCGGGCGATGCGAAAGATAAGTCCAAGGACTCGGGTGACGCCAAGGGCGATTCCGAGTCTTCGAACAAGAGCTCGGATAAAAACTCGGATGGCAAAAAGTCTGAAGACCAGCGTGGCAAGAAGTCTGGCGATGTATCGGCTGCTCAGAATACCGAAACTGCCGAAACTGAGCGCGCATCTTTCGCATTGGCACAGATTCCCGACACTGCGGATACTTCTAACACGTCTGGTGGTCCCTCTTCGGGCGGCGGCCAATCGTCTGGCGGCGCCTCTGCTTCTAACGGCGGAACCGCCTCCTCGGGCGGCCAGGGCGGCACGCAGGAGCCCAGTTACGTCACGGTGACGGTTGCGGTCACATCGAGCGCCGTGGGCAATCCTGTGTCCGCCGGCGGCACCTATACCTTTAACGAAGGTGCCACCGTCTACGACGCCCTATGCGCGCTCGGGCTTTCCGTCAACGCACACGGCTCATCGTACGGCACGTATGTCGCCGCGATCGGCGGTTTGGCCGAGAAGCAGTATGGCGGCACGAGCGGTTGGATGTACTCTGTCAACGGCTCGACGCCCATGACGGCCTGCAGCAACTACGTTCTCTCCAACGGCGACAACGTCGTCTGGTATTACGTAACAGGCTAGGGATCTCAACATAACGCACGGAACGGGCAGCTCGGACAAACATCCAGGCCGCCCGTTTTTTGATGCGAATGGGACGGAGTTTCCCAATCGAGGCTCAACCGGAAAGCGCGTCCCACTCTGGAGGCGGATTCCGGGATGCAGTTTCCGCTTCGATGGCCATTGGGAAACCGCGTCCCGTTCCGAGGTCGGATTCCGGGATGCACTTTCCGCTTGAGTGGCGTTGCGGAAACTGTGTCCCGCTTTGAGGCCTCAATCTGGGACGCGCTTTCCGGAACGGCGCCCATGGGGAAGGCGCGTCCCATTTCGGCACCGTGGCCCGTCCCGTACGTCTTCCTCGACAGCCTCGTCAAACAAAAAAACCGGCTGGAACGTGAATTCCAACCGGTTATATATTCAAGCAAATGTCGAATCGACTATGACTGCGCGCCTTCGAGGAAGAAGCGGCGGCTGAAGTAGTTGTACCAGGTGACCAGGAACGTGGCGATGGCCTTCATGGCCTGGTAGCCGATGCTCAAAAACGTGACGCCCACAAACATGTACAGGTCGTTGAGGCCCAGACCGATCACCGACAGGATGGTGAAGATCGTGAACTCGCGCTTGCGGCTCATGCCCTCGCGGTGATCGAACACGTACTTCATGCTGAGCCAGTAGTTGACCACGACGGACGTGATAAACGAGATCGTGGTGCTCATCAAAAAGTCGAGGTGGAACAGCTCGACGAGCGCAATGAGCATGCCCCAGTCGATGCCAAAGGAGATAAGACCCACGACAGCAAACTTGAGGAACTGCTTAGTATGAGGTTGTGCCAGTGCCTTGCGCACGCAATCACATCCAATGCGTTGATGAATCGAGCAGAGGATACTTTAGAGCTTTTGCATGGGAAACGTAAGGTCTTTGGCAAGAACTATACGAACTCGCCAAATATTCAAGAGCTAATCCGCAAACGTTGAAAATTTGCCCGTAAACGAGCGGCGCCCACGGACGATGCTTCGCTGAGCGCGCGTCGACTGTGGGCGCCGTAAGGCTATCGGGATGTCGAGCTACTTGGTCTCTTCGCCCTCCAGGAAGATCTTGCGGGTCACAAAGTTATAGACCATGACCAGTGCGGTGGCGCAAATCTTGGCGATATTGGCCTCGAGACCCAGGCCGGCGTTGAGGGCCAGCACAATACCGTCGTTGAGTGCCAGGCCGATCACGGATAGCACGACAAAGATAATGAACTCGCGGCGGCGGCTCATGCCTTCCTTGTGCGCGAACACGTACTTCATGCTCGCGACGTAGTTAAAGATGAGCGAGACGATAAAGCCGCTGGTGTTGGCGATCAGGATGTTGAGGCCCAGACCGTAGTGGAGCAGATTCATGATGCCAAAGTCGATGACGGTGGCAATGACGCCGACGACGCCAAACTTCATGATCTGCGCAAGGAGCTTTTGCATGGTACCTGCCTTAGAGTGGCGCCGGAGCGCCGCGGGGATGACAAACTCAGCAAGTTTAGCCAATCCCCGCAGGCGGGGCTAGGCGCGCTCCTCGATAGCACCGTTTCTATATGCATCGAGCAGCTGGCGTAGGTCCTGGATTTGGCTGCGGATCTTGGCGCCAGTGTCGGTATCGCTGACCATGCGGCGGCGGTCGGCCTCGTCAAAGCGGTTGGTCTCGCTTTCGATGTCCACGTTGCGGGTGAGCGCCTCGGCAACCGTCGTAAAGGCCCGGTGCGACTTAAGACGGCATCCGCGCGAGCTCGAGATAAGCGTGTAGCCGGCGATGCCCGTCTTGGGATGGTAGGCGCGACAGAAGCCGCCGTCGATGACCAACAGCTTGCCGTTGGCGCGGATGGGCTGCTCGCCCTTGGTAGTCTTGACGGGCGTATGACCGTTGATGATGTGGCCGGTCGGCGAACATGCCATGGGTGCGACGCCGAACTCGCGCATGATGTCGTCGCAGAGCGAGGGCGACTTGGTAAGCGTAAAGTATGGGTCCATCGGCTCGGCCCAGGTGCTCTTATCGGCGATATAGGCACGCTCAAAGGTACGCACCAGGCGTCCGCTCGCGGGTGAGTTAAAGCCGATCCACAGGTACCACATCCAGTCGAGGGCGTCGCGGTCGCCCACGCGCCAGGCGCGGCGGGCGATGCGGTCGCAAAAATCGAGATAATCGCGACCGGCGTGCCAGGTACCCAGGCAGTTCATGCTGCTAAAGGTACCATCCTCGTTGAGCGGCACACAGCCATGGAACAGCAGGTTGCCGTTGGTGACCTTGTACATCGAGCCGTGGGTGTAGAGGAAATCGATATGGCGATGCAGATGATCGGCGGTGACAAACTCGGACACGAGCTTGTCGATGATGTGTTGCTCCTGGGGCGTGAGCGTGTAGGGGTCCGTCGGGTCGACGGTGGGGAAGTCGTTGGTCGCGAGCGGCCACACGCTGCCGTCGGCGAGCGTGACCGTGCCGGTGTCGTGGTCGATCTTGTCGAGCAGCAGGCGGTCGGTCATGTCGAACTCGGGGTGGCGCTGGATAATCTGGCCCTCGAGTTTAAAGAGCAGCACGTTGATGGCCTTGATCAGCGGGGTGATGGACTCGCCGGCGGTATAGGTGGCGTCGGCGAAGGCGACAAGCTCGCGCAGCGAGATGCCGTAGTCGTTCTCGAGGATCTCGTAATTGTCGTAGCGCAGGTTGTTGCGCAGCACCGTGGCGATGCAGGCGGGCTCACCGGCCGCAGCGCCCATCCACAGCAGATCGTGGTTACCCCACTGAATATCGAGCGAATGATAGGTGAGCAGGCGGTCCATAATCTTGGCAGCGCCGCCGCCACGGTCGAAGATGTCGCCCACCAAGTGCAGGTGGTCGACGGCGAGGCGCTTGATGAGCGAGGCAAGCGACTCGATAAAGTCATCGGCGCTGGCGGTCTCTAGGATGGACTCCACGATGCGCTCGTGATAGCGCACGCGGTAGTTGTTCTCATCCGGATGCGTGTGCAGCAGCTCGTCGATGATGTAGGCGTAATCGCGCGGGATGGCCTTACGCACCTTGGAGCGCGTATAGCGGCTCGAAAGCGAGCGGGCAACCACAATGAGCTGGTCGAGCATGGTCTTGTACCAGGTGGGGGAGTCCTCGCGCCGGCTGCGGACAAGATCGATCTTCTCGCGCGGATAGTAGATGAGCGTGCACAGCTCGCCCTTTTCGTCAAAGGAGAGCGTGTCGCCAAAGATCTCGTCGACATGCTCGCGTACGACGCCCGAGCAGTTGTTGAGGATGTGCATAAAGGCTTCGTACTCGCCATGCACATCGCTCATAAAATGCTCGGTGCCCTTGGGCAGGTTGAGAATGGCCGACAGATTGATAATCTCGGTAAACGCGGATTGCTCGGTGGGAAATTGTCTCGACAGCAGACGCAGATACTTAAAGTCTTGCGGGTTGCGATCGAATGCGACCATGAAGCACCTTCCGATGTTGTTGGTAAAACTGACAAACAGCGTCAAACGTTTATCAGTATGCGCCGCTTTTGTTTCGAATGGGGATGGGAGGTCGAATTGTTGGCCGAACGGTTTGGTAAATCGATTTAGTTGAGGTAGATATGGCGGTTGAGTGGAGACGCAGGGTCGTTTTTGCAGACGCATGCCTCCGGGATCGATAGAGATGATGACGGTAAAGATGTTCACTATCTTTGGTTCAATTTGGTAAATAGTGGACATTTGTACCGTATTCACGCTTGCTGTGCAATAATTTACGCAGAAATGAGTAAGGAGCCTCATATGAGTGATTTTGTCCTGACCTGTGAATCCGCCGCCGATCGAACCCGTGAGTTCTTTGCGTCGCGCAATATTTCTGTCGTGTGTTTTCATTACGAGATCGACGATGTTGTCTATACGGACGATCTGTATCAGTCGATTACGCCGGACGAGTTTTTTGCCCAGATTGCCGCGGGCGCCATGCCCAAGACGTCTCAGGTGAGCGTAGGTGAGTACGAGGAGTTTTGGGAGCCGTTTGTTGCCGAGGGCAAAGACGTGCTGCACCTGGCGTTGTCGTCGGGTATTTCGGGCACGTATGGATCGGCCTGCGTTGCGGCGCAGATGCTCGCGGATCGCTATCCCCAGGGCGGCAAGGTGCGCGTCATCGATTCGCTGGCTGCGTCTTCGGGCTTTGGCCTGCTGGTGGAGTGTGCCGCCGACGTTCGCGATAGCGGCGCTTCGCTTGACGAGACGGCCGCTTGGATTGAGGAGCATAAACTCAACCTTCACCACTGGTTCTTCTCGACCGATCTGTCGAGCTACCTGCGCGGCGGTCGCATTTCGGCCGCGAGCGCGATCATCGGCACGGCGCTCAAGATTTGCCCGCTTATGACGGTCGATTGCGAAGGTGAGCTGGCGCCGCGTGAGAAGATTCGCACCAAGAAGCGCGCGATCTCCGAGATGGCCAAGACCGTGATGGCGCATGTGCAGGACGGTGCGAACTATTCGGGCAAGTGCATCATGTCGCACTCGGCGTGCCGCGCGGACGCCGAGGCCGTTGCGGCACTGATAGAGGAACAGGTTCCGCAGCTCAAAGGTAAGATTGAGATCAATAGCATCGGTGCTCTGATTGGCTCGCATACCGGCCCTGGCACGGTGGCCGTCTTCTTTATGGGCGACAAGCGCGTGGACTAATGTTCGTGGGTTGACTGACGGTTTTAACGGCTGCGCCTGTCCCTCCTGATATTTGATAACAGAAAAAGGCCCGTCCCGTTGTTTGCGGGACGGGCCTTGCTGTTGCGGCTAGCGTTTCTTTCCGCGGAAGAAAAAGCCGTGCAGCGAGGGCTTGAGTCCGCGGTTGGCGCGACGTTCCTCGATATGATCGTGGATCGAAGCGACGCGTTCGATGACTTCGTCGGGGATCGGCACATCGGGATTCATGTTCTCGACCTGGCTGACCTCGGCGGCGGCGACCTGGTCGATAATGGGCACATCGTCGCGCGAGATGACGGGCGTGGCGTCTTCCTTCATCTTGCGATAGCGCTGCATCATGTCGGTCTGAAGCTGCTGGGCCGAAGGCGGCGTCCAGATGATGGCATTGGCGCCGGCAGCGATGGTCTCACGGATGCTCTCGGGCGTCTTGCCGCCCGGTGCGATGAGCGGCAGGTTGGGATAGTGCTCGCGCAGTTCACGCAGGACCTGCGGCGTGTTCTTGCCGGCCGCGATGTTGAGGATCTTGGCTCCGGCGCGCACCTTGGCGTGAGCATCGTCGTCGCAGCGAACGACCGTGGCGATGACGGGGATGTCGGCGATGTTGGTGATGTGCTCGACCATCTCGGCGGTAGCGGGGGAATTGACCACGCAGCCCGCCGCGCCCTGCATCTCGGAGACGGCCGCCATCTGCACGGAGCGCTTACCGGTGGTGGTGCCGCCGCCAACGCCCACAAAGACCGGGCACTCGGCAACGGTCAGCAACGCCTGCGTAATGGCGGGGGGGGGGGGGCGGGGGGGGAGGGGCACAACGGCGAGGACATC
>OBYR01000989.1_pt1 | contig 12353 bp, 10 predicted proteins | sample 1495491 | NCBI WGS metagenome assembly OBYR01 (sample SAMEA2580206, study PRJEB22360) | human gut metagenome | biome: human gut; feature: human-associated habitat; material: faeces | place: Denmark | collected 2008/2010 | reverse complement strand
CATAATTACTTTTTTCATCGTTAAGTGCTTTAAGTTAATATAAATATAGTGAGCTTACTGCTCGGGTTATTTTTTCTTTATTCTTCGTCCCGTTTGATGACTAGCAGTTTGTCTACCCGTCCACGGTCCATATCCACTACTTCGAATTGCAGGTTCTTGTAGGTGAAGATATCTCCGGCTTTCGGGATACCGCCCAGCAGGAACATTGCCAATCCTCCGAGGGTTGTGAAGTCTTCGTCCTCCAGGTCTTCATAAGATAAGATTCCCATCTCTTCCATAAAGTCCTTGATGTTCATCGAGGCTTCCACCAACATCGAACCATCCTGTCTTCTGACGATATCTTCCTCTTCCGTATCGTCTTCTTCAAGGATATCTCCGAAGATGCTTTCGGTAAGGTCGTGCAGGGTAATGATACCTTCTGTACTACCATACTCGTTAACAACAACTCCGAACTTGTTTTTGTTCTTCTTGAACAGCTCTAAAATTTTATTTGCATATAAACTTTCGGGGATAAACAGAGCCGGGCGGGCTATTTCGCGCAGATTGAACTCCTTTTTATTGCCTACCATCAGAATAATATCTTTGACGGATACCACACCGATAATCTCGTCTTTCCGCTCGTCCACCAACAGATATTTGCTGTAGTGCTCTTCTTCGATTGTCTTCATCACCTTGTCTTTTGTATCGTCGGGATGGAAGATGACAAGGTCTCTGCGGTGCGTCATCAGTTCATTGGCACGTTTGTCCGAGAAACGGAACACATCACGCAGCATTTCCGTCTCTTCCTTGTCGATCACTCCCTGTTCGGAGCTTTGGTGGAGAATCATTTTGATCTCTTCCTGTGTCATCGGGCGTTCTTCGTTTTTTACGCCGATGATTCTGTTCAGCAGGCGGGTGGAGATACTGAGCAGCCAGACGAACGGATAGGATACTTTCGTCAATAAAATCATAATCGGACTGAACAAGGTTGCGTATCGTTCCGGATTACTGAGGGCAATGGATTTGGGAACCAGCTCTCCGATGATAAGAGAGAGATAGGTGATGATTACCACAGTGGTGATCATGGCCAGATTACGTGCATAGGCTTCCGCTCCCGGTATGAGGGAGAAGAGTGGAACAAGGTCGTCTGCGATAGCGACACCACCATAGGCACCGGATACGATACCGATCAGGGTAATACCGATTTGAATGGTGGACAAGAACTTTTCGGGTTCTTCCAGTTGTTTCAGTACTCCACGTGCAGATTTGTTGCCTTTTCCGGCGAGAGTTTCGAGACGTGCTTTGCTGGATGATACCAGCGCAATTTCGTACATGGCAAAGATGCCATTCAGTACAAGTAAGAGAAGTATGATAAGAAATTCCATAAATGGATTTAAATGATTATTGCCGTGAAATTACATGAAATCACGACATCATGCAAATATGTGCTGTATATTAATGATTTTTTAATAAACAATTGGTGCGGAATGGTGATGTATTCTTTGAAATGAGGGGGGCTTAAGAACAAAAGAACATATTCCGAGGTTGCAAAGTAAATGCTCTCGGAATATGTTCTTTTGCTATTTCTGATCTTGAGTCCTTTTTATTGTTTGTATTTATCAGCCAGTTCTTTAGCACGGGCTACACGTTTGGCAGTGTCGGGGTGTGAAGAAAACATTCTCTGCATGTAGGAAGATGCGGGAGCCCCATTGGACAATTCGAGAAGCTTATTCAGTGATTTGTACATACCATAAGGGTCGATGTTGTTTTTTACGCAGAACTCTACGCCGTAGGCATCTGCTTCGTACTCTTGTTTCTGTGAGTATTGTGCGCCGGCAAGTGCTTCTGCCATTGCTCCCAGTTCAGAGTCAGTCAGTTTGGCGACCTGGCTGCTGGCTGCTCCTGCCGCATTCTTTACAGCCGAACGGAAATATGCATTCTTCATTGCGTCTTTAGAGTCGGTATGGATGACATGACCGATCTCATGACCGATTACTGCCATTACTTCTTCGTCAGTCATGACGTCCATCAGTCCGGCACAGATACGCACGCTGCCGTCACCACAGGCGAAAGCGTTAACGTCCACTACTTCATATACGCCAAAGTTAACTTTCATACCATCTACTTCTTTGATGTTTCCGGTCAGTCTTTCCAGGCGTTTTCCGTATTCGCTGTCCGGTTTGGTCAGTGGGTTATGCTTGTCCATCCATTCCATATACTCCTTGCTCATAGCAGCAATGTCGGCGTCAGATAGAGAGATTGCTTGTGCGGCATCTTTTCCTGCTTGAATAGCTTTGCCTAAATTGAATTTCTTGAATTGTGCTGAAGCGTTAAAACAACTCATGCCCAAAAATAACAGGGCTACTAATGCAATTTGTTTTTTCATCATAGTGAATTTTTAGTTTGTTATTATATAATATAGTGTTAGTATTCAAACGTGATTCCCAAAGTCGGCAGCAGTGTACCGCTTTCTTGCTTGAGGGACTTCATGACATACCGTTGTTCGGCTATCGGTGCGTCCGGATTCTTGATTACTCCGGTGCTCATTAATACATCTGCCTGTTTCAGCTTGCTGCCCGCGATATTCTGCAGATCGATGTAGAAACCCAGCATACAGCGCTTCAGATAGAATGTTTTGTCTATGCGGATATCTACCTGAGTGAAGGCCGGGAGTCGTTCTTCATTGTATCGGGTATAGTCGTAATACGGTTTTCCCTGTGCATTCCAGGCTGTTACCAGAGATGACTTGTCGGCATTATAAGGAGTATAGGGGGCACCGCCTATACAGCTGACTTTCATTCCGACGCTCCAGTGCCGGGGGAGATTGTAAGTTCCCCGCAAGTTGAAAATAAAGCGGTTGTCCCATGCGGAAGCGATGTACTCGCTTTCCTTATCAGTACGATATTCGCTTTTAAAGAGCGTGAAAGATGAGGCGAGATTCAGTTTCTTGGCGACCAGCCATTTAAGGAGAAGCTCTGCTCCGTAAGACCGTCCCTGTGCGGTGGAAGTAAGCAGCTCATTGCCAATCACTCCGTAATCGTTTCCTTTGCAGGTCAACGGAATGCCGTCGGCTACGGAAAGAGGAATTTTGTCATAATCTTTATAGAATCCTTCGACGGATACTTCGAAGGTATCGCCCTTTCTCCAGTTCAGTCCTACGCTACCCTGGCTGACTTGCATATAGCGGAGCGCATACTTGTTGGCATAGAGTCCGTTATTGTTTTTAAAGCCGAGAGCGGTGTAGGGAGGCAGTTGATAATAGAGTCCTGCGTTTCCGCTCAGCGACCAGTGCTCCGTCAGTTGATAGGAGAGCGACAGGCGGGGAGAAAGCTGGTCGGACAGGTCTTTCATGGCTGCCGAGTAGTTGTTGGCATCGGCACGCAGTCCCAGAGAAGCCGTAAAACGCTCGTCTATGGAGGTGTAATTGACCGTTCCGAAAAGTCCCCAGCGCATAATGCCCAGATAGGTATGGTAGTCGAACGTCTGCGCATGGTCGGTATATACCTTCTGAAAGGTGGTGTTGCTATACTGGCTATAGTCCAGACTGGTTCCGACAGTGACTTTCCAGTTGCGGAAAGACGAACTGTTCTCAAGACGGAGCTGAGTATTTTGTTCCGTAGAACGGAGGCGGAGCATCAGATGCTCCGGATCGCTTTCGTCGTTCTGCTGATATTTGGTGTTCCGGTTGTTCAGATAACTGTGACTGGCAACGACTGACTGCACGTGTGCCCCCGCATAGTGCCGGTATACGGCACCTAGAGTGAACGTCTCCTGCTGAATCTTAGGCAGGTAACTGAGGATGTATTCGTTGTCTTCATTGTTGGCTTTGGTGTTTAGTTTCATCTTATCAATGCCGCCCAGCCCTAGTACAGTCAATTCATTCCGGGCGTCAAACCTTGTTTTCAGCTTGAACTGCGCATCCGTAAAAGTCGGCAGAAAGGGCAGGCCGAGCATATCAAACAGAAATTGCAGGTAGGACTGACGGACGGAAACCAGATAGGAAGTCTTCTTGCCCAGATGTCCGTTGGAGGCAAGGGAGACTTCGGAAGCTCCGAGAGTAGCTTTTAGGGAATTGCGTTCCATGTCCCCGTCGCGCAATTTGAAGTCGAGCACGGAACTGAGCGCATTTCCTTTGTCTGTCGGGAAGGCTCCGGTATAGAAGTTCACTTCCCGTATCAGGTCGGCATTAAGGATACCTACCGGACCGCCCGATGCTCCCTGTGTACTGAAATGGTTGATATTAGGAATCTCTACTCCGTCCAGGTAAAAGCGGTTTTCGGAAGGCGATCCGCCTCGTACGATCAGGTCGTTACGGTATCCTATCGGTGAGAAGGTAACTCCCGGATAAGACTGTACGATGCGTGAGATGTCCCGGTTGGCTCCCGGACTCTTTTCTATTTCCTGCAGTCCGATGATGCGCAGGCTGACCGGACTTTCAATGTCCCGGCGGAAAGGGGAGGCGGTGACGGTCACTCCTTCCAGTTCCGTCTGATTCTCTTCCATCTCTATTTGTATATGTAGGTCTCTGGTCGAAAGTATGTATTCAGGGGTAGTGACGGTTTTGTATCCGATAGCGGACGCTTGCAGGCGGTAGATGCCGGGCGGTACTTGCCCGATCGAGAACTTACCTTCGGCATTCGTCACTCCGCCTTTATTGAGTCCGACAATCATTACATTGATAAATTCCAATGGCTGACGGTTGGATTTATCAATGACTGTTCCCTTCACTTGGTGGACAGGCTGTGCCAGAAGGAAGGATATGGTTATGTTGCAAAACAGCAGAAGCGACAGTAGTCTTTTCATGTTATTTGTAGTTTAGCGACTGCAAAGTTAATGGAAAATAGTTTCACATTTCAATTTTATGTTCTATTTTTGTGGGAATAATAAAATCTGGTTAAGTATGAAAACCGTAAAATTGATTACCTGTAATGACGCGATGAAGGCGCATATCCTTCAAGGGGCGCTGGAGAATGAGGGCATTGAATCTATTCTGCATAATGAGAACTTTTCTACTTTGTATAAAAGTTGCGTGAGCAGTATTGCGGGAGTGGATATCCTGGTAGCGGATGAAGATTATGAGAAAGCCGTTCAGGTGCTGAGGCAGAACCAAAGCTGGCCCGAAGAACTGACGCTCTGTCCTTATTGCGGTTCGTCCGATATTAAATTCGTATTGAGAAAAGGACACAAACTGCGTGCTGTTGGCGCGGCTGTACTTTCCATGCTGGCAGCGGCGCCTCCGGGGGACAATCATTGGGAATATACTTGCCAGCAGTGTCATCAGACTTTTGAGACACCTGTTGCCGAATTTCAACCTTCGGGAGAAGACGAAGAATGATTGGATCTAAACATATTATAAACACAATGAAAAAGAAAAAACTTCTATTAATCGCTCTTTTGTTAGTTGGGGCAGCGTCTTCTTTTGCTGCCAAAGTAGATACGTTATTAGTGAAAAGTCCTTCCATGAACAAGGACATCAAGGTAGTAGTAGTCACTCCGGATGCGGCATTGGGAAAGAAAGCTACGGCGTGTCCTACTGTTTATCTCTTGCATGGTTTTGGCGGACATGCCAAGACGTGGATTGAGATTAAACCCAATCTGCCTCAGATCGCGGATGAGAAAGGAATCATATTTGTTTGCCCGGACGGAAGTACCAGCTGGTATTGGGACAGTCCGAAAGACCCGTCTTTCCGATATGAAACTTTTGTCTCATCGGAACTGGTGAAGTATATCGACGGACATTACAAGACAATCACCGACCGCAAGGGGCGTGCCATTACCGGTCTGAGTATGGGCGGACATGGTGGTCTGTGGACTGCTATCCGTCATAAAGATACCTTTGGCGCTTGTGGAAGTACAAGTGGAGGCGTAGACATTCGCCCGTTCCCGAAGAACTGGGATATGGCAAAACGCTTGGGGGACTATGAATCCAACAAGGAAATATGGGACACGCATACTGTAATCAATCAGATTGATAAGATTCAGAACGGGGATTTAGCGATTATCTTTGATTGTGGCGAGGCTGACTTCTTCATTCAAGTGAATAAGGATTTGCACAACCGCTTATTGGAAAAGAAGATCGATCATGACTTTATCACCCGTCCCGGAGGACATACCGGAGAATACTGGAATAACGCTATCGATTACCAGATTTTGTTCTTTGATAAATTCTTCAGGAAATAAAACCGGAAAAGCTTGACTTTTGCATCCGGATGTCGTATCTTTGGAGACATAATCATATAGTAGATTGAAATTAAACTACGATAGAAGGAGGAAGTGAAAACTTTCTCCTTTTTTTTGTGTACTACTTGGTGAGAAACTGTTCAGATCGGTGCTGGGAGTGGTTCAGCTCGGTGCTTATTGAAATTTAGAAGGTATGTCGGGAAGAATTAGAAGGTATGTTAAGGCAAATTACATACTATGTTAAGTGTAATCAGATGCTTTGTTAGGTGAAAACGGAGGCTTTGTTTCGATAAACAGGCTTTTATGTAGCGGAAAAGGCCAGTCGGAGTTAAGAATCTATAATTCTGCTCTTGACAAGAATCGGGTTATTCAATCGTAATTGAGATCGTGCGATTCAGATAAGATGTACTCTTACCATTGCTATATTTAGTACTGATCTTTAGACTGACAGGTTTCTTGTTTTTATCAAAGTTGTAGGTATATTCGGTTCTTTCGGTGTATGTGTCACTCGGCTCATTGGGGCAGGACGCGGTAGTAAGGTGCTGAGTCGGTTTGCCGAGCATGCCGGCAAACAAGGCTTCACGATGGAAGGAGAGGGGATAAGTATCTGCCACCAGCATGCAGGGGAGGCGATAATAATTGATGTCTTCTCCCGCTTCATAATTAGTCTGAAGCTCTCCGTATCCGGTGGATGATTCATTAGGCAGTGAAGGAGAGGTGGTGGAGATTAAATCGCCCTTGTCATACTGTAGAGAAAGAGTGTGCGAGATAACTGCATCGCTGCTTCCTTCCCGGGGCATAATCTTCTCATTCACTTGTGTCAGATAGCCTTCCGTATATGAAAAAGTATATTGTCTCTTCTGATCAAGAGAAGCATATTCGCATTGCGTGGCGTATCCTTCTTCGTTTAGGGTGTATTTACGCTCAGTCCCTATTTCGTCTGTGAAAGTAACACTGCTTCTGTTGTTTCCGTATTGGATGGTAAGCGGATGGCTGATGATCTCTGTCAAGTCCGCTATCGAAACTTCTTGCGTGTAGGTATAACCGGTCAGCCAGGCATCTTCGTAGCGAAACTCTTCTTCTTTAGTAACGTCAGATACTCCGATTCCATCGGACTTGCAAAATTCGGAGAACAGCATCTTGCTTATTTCCGGGTCAGGAACTTCTGTGCCTGCTTTTTCTTCATCATCCGAACAACCGAACATTACTATCGCACACAACAGAAGTGCTATCTTTTTCATACTTGTTTATTTAATCCGTAACCCTCCGGCAAATCTTCTGCTGGCAGGACTGCTGACACTTTTTTCTATCTTAATACTCTTGGTACTTCGAGTTTCTTCTTCTTTGTCTTCGTCTTTCGGCGGATAGGTTCCCTCCAATGTCTGGATGGCTATGCTTAGCATTCTTTCTTTAGGATTGCCGAAAGGGAGGAACTGGCTGTAATCAGTAGTCCCGTTAATAGACGTTTCGCTTATTTTGAATTTATCGCTGGGAACAAGCACGAATGCGTCTTCGCCTGCATCATGGTCGGAGTTGTAAACGGTGCATACCACCGGATTGACAGACCAACGGTAGGTTTCGTTGATGAATTGCTCTGTAGCCACTGTTTGTCCCTTGCTTGCGCTACCCATAACAATAATGTTAGGAGCCTGATCCTCTTTGTATAGGCTGGTCAGTAGCATTTCTGCTGCTCCGGCTGTTGTTCCGCTGGTGATTGCTACCAAAGTGTTTTGATTCAGATTGACACCGGTCTTCAGCACCTCCTGATCGAAATTGATGGTCGCGTCTTTGTCCAAGTTCTTGTCGTTATATTCCAGATAAGCCATCGGAGTGCCCATTCTTGCATTTGGCACAAGGATGGTGGCAAGTAACTGAACACAGTCCAGCGATCCTCCTTCGTTATAGCGAAGGTCAAGGATAGTGGCTTGTACGTTGGCTTCCTGAAATATCGTTGAGACTTTACGTAATTCATTATTATACTTCTCCGGATCGTCATTGGTTCCGGCGGTGAAGCTGTTGTACATCAGATAGCCGACTTTAGCACCATTGTCTAAAGTCAGAATTTCGTATTTATGTACCGGTTGGTCTTCTATAGACTGGGCGGCTCCCAAATCCAGCGTGACACCGTTCGGTACTACTTTATACACCATAACCGGTTCTTCCGGTACTTCTTCCCCTTCTTCGGGCTCTTCCTCGACTTCTTTCCATACCCCCATCGAAAGTTCTCTTGCTATTGTACCTTGCAGTAGTTGCGTTTCATACTTCTTGCTGATATAGGAAGTGTCTACTTTCATAATCCAGTCACCGCGTTGGAGTCCGGCTTTTTCGGCGGGTGATTCGGGGATAACATAAGTAATCAAGGCATTGTATGCCGTATCGTTATCCTGACTCTTGACGAGCGAGTAGTCGAATCCATAGGTTGGCAACGGAGCTTCCAGGACAGAATCTACAAAAGAGTAGCTGTCTTTGTCCCATTTTGCTTTGGATAAGAAGGTGGCAGGGTCCTGAAACAGGTTTACTTCATCGTAGCCAGGCATATATTGATACCACAGATAATTCTGTTGCATGATATCATACATCCATGTATCCAGTTCAGTCAGGTGGGCATATTCCGGCCAGCGGTCCACACCACACGAAAAGAAGCTGCTGACAGATACGACGATCAGGGCAGGTATAAGTAGTATTTTGCGTAAATTCGTCATCTTAAAAAGCTTTTCAGTGTGCAAATGTAGGAAATACTTTGCTTATCTACCACATTTATGGTATAAAAATGCCTTCAATATGTGATAGGCTGTTAGCAAATCCCGCCTTATCTTTGCAACATCGAAAATGATCAATAGGTATTCATATAAATAGAGAGAGAATAATTAGAATCCAAAGAGAGTGATATAGAGTAAATGATTTTTGGATGGACCGTAACCTGACTTTGACAAAGATTTAATGAAACAGATTTGCTGATGTGCTAATTTGTCGGTGATTAATACATTGGCATCTTAGCACAACTTTTGTTGTTTAACGAATAATTATGATGATGAATATAGCTGCATTATTGTCCGGAGGTGTCGATAGCTCTGTTGTCGTTCACCTTCTTTGTGAGCAAGGATACAAACCGACTCTTTTCTATATCAAAATAGGTATGGATGGGGCGGAGTATATGGATTGTTCGGCCGAAGAAGATATTGAAATATCCACTGCCATTGCCCGTAAGTATGGTTTGTCCTTGGAAGTCGTGGATTTGCATAAGGAGTATTGGGAGAATGTGGCCGCCTACGCGATTGATAAAATAAAGAAAGGACTGACACCGAATCCGGATGTGATGTGTAACAAACTCATCAAGTTTGGCTGTTTCGAACAGCAGGTCGGAAAGAATTTCGATTTTACGGCGACAGGGCATTACGCCACCACCATCCGGCAGGACGGCAAGACGTGGCTTGGAACAGCCAAAGACCCTGTTAAAGACCAGACGGATTTCCTGGCCCAGATAGACTACCTGCAAGTTTCCAAACTGATGTTTCCTATCGGCGGACTGATGAAGCAGGAAGTACGCGAAATCGCAAGCAGGGCAGGATTGCCCAGTGCCCGAAGAAAGGACAGTCAGGGAATTTGCTTTTTGGGAAAGATTAACTATAATGATTTCGTTCGTCGTTTCCTGGGAGAGCGGGAAGGGGCGATTATAGAACTGGAAACCGGAAAGAAAGTGGGCACGCATCGCGGCTACTGGTTCCATACGATCGGACAGCGGAAAGGACTTGGATTGAGTGGCGGTCCCTGGTTTGTGATCAAGAAGGATGTTGAGGAAAATATCATCTATGTCTCTCATGGATATGGAGTCGAAACGCAGTTTGGCAGTGAGTTCCGTATCAATGATTTCCACTTTATTACGGAGAATCCGTGGAAAGATGCCGGAAAGGAGATAGATATTACCTTCAAGATTCGTCACACTCCTGAATTTACGAAGGGAAAGCTGGTACAGGAAGAGGGCGGTCAGTTCCGTATCTTATCTTCTGAGAAGTTGCAGGGCATTGCTCCCGGTCAGTTCGGGGTGATTTATGATGAAGAAGCGGGGATATGTGTAGGAAGTGGTGAGATAACCCGATAGGCTGTTCCCTTTCAGAACTGAACCGGCTGTCAAATATAGTATTCCGCTAAATCCACAATCCCTGCACGCATCGCGTACTTGGTAGCTTCGTGCACATTGTTGACTCCCAGCTTCCGGAAGATATTCTTTCGGTGGCTGTTGATTGTATGAAAGCTGAGGTTCTTTTCTGCCGCTATTTCTTTTGTCGTCTTCCCCAGTGCAATTTCTTTGAGGATATTCTTTTCTGTCTGCGTCAGCAGATGATCATCCACCGTTGCAGGGGATGCGGCGGAAGAAGCCGTTTCCGAAAGCAGCAGATTGCTGACATGATTGCAGATATATCGTTGTTTGCGTGAAGCGCATTGCAGGGCGGACATGATTTCCTCTTTTGAGTTATCTTTCATCACTACTCCGAAAGCCATACTGCTGAATAATACCTGCCGGAGAAAATTGATACTTAACTCATCGGAGAACAGAATCCAGTCGGCCTCTTTAAACCGCTCCTGCAGGACGATCAGTTCGTCCGCTCCGGCAAAATCGAATAAGGTATAATCCAGAATAACCACCGCTTGCGGATACAGGCGCAGCTGCTGAATCAGTTCGGCCTTGTTGTCAGCTTCTAAAAGAACGGATACATCCTTTTGCCGGCTTAGCAGAAACATCATTCCTGCCTTGCTGATATCCTGATTATCTGCGATGATATATTCCCTCATAATGATCAATTAAAAAAACTCCGCTACAAATGTACGCATTTTGCGCGATTTGTAGCGGAGTTATTCTTATATTCTTCTGTTCGGATTACCAGGCACGTCCTTTGAAGATGTTTGACTGATCCAGTGGGACGATGTTACCGTTCAATGTCAGGTTGTTGTTATTGAAGTTCGGGCTGATAGATACCGAAGCATTGTTGTTACCGCTGCTCATATTAATAAATACCTGAGCTGAGATACCGATGCCCTGTACACTGAATGAACAGTTTACATTTCCTTTCTTATCGATATTCATCTTCATGTCCGAAGAGTTACCGTCTACAGTCACACCACCGATACCGTTAGGGCCGGGATAAGGAGTGTTGAAAGCTGTCTGTACAGTGGCTCTGTTTCCGTTCATCAGGACGAAGTTAGTGTTGGAAGTCACGAAGGAACTCATACCGTTACGGAAGATCACCTGATTGGCTTCCAGAACAAACTGTTTGTTCTTCAAAGCCTGTACAGCCTGCTGGTAGGCTGCCATGTCCTGTACCTGTTCTTCTGCGCGAAGTTTTGCTCTTTCTGCGTCTCTTTCTGCTTTTCTGTCTGCGCGGCGGATGGCTGCGTTACTTTCCTGTGCATACATCATTGTGCTCGCACTTACTAAAACTAATGCTAATAATGCAATAAACTTTTTCATAACTTTTTTTTGTTTAGGTTTAATACGTTGTTCGTTTATTGCAAAAACAAAGTGTATGCCAGATTGTTCACGGGCGTTTTACAATTTTATATCCGATAGCTGCGACAGCGATACTCATTAAAGGACTGATAATGTTGAAAAAGCAATAGGGGAGGTACACCAGCGTAGGCACACTCAGGATGGTAGCCTGAGTCATTCCACAGGTATTCCATGGGATCAGTACGGATGTAACGGTTACTGAATCCTCGGTGGTCCGGCTGAGCAGGCAGCTTTCGTAACCTTTTTTAGCATAAATGTCGCGAAACATATTCCCGGTCAGGATGATGCTGATGTACTGGTCGGCAGTTGCCAGATTGAGGAAAAGCCCCGAACAGACAGTAGCCGATACGACGCTGACCGTTTTCTTCATGAAGCGTACGAAGAGCGATGTGATGCTTCCCAGCATACCGCTGGCTGTCATTGCTCCGCCGAAACACATGGCACATAATATCAGCCAGATGGTATTCATCATTCCCGACATACCACGGGTGGCAATTAAATCTGTCAAAACAGCATTGTCGGTCTGCAGGCTTGTCTTGCCGTAGATGGTCATCATTAGTCCTTTAAACAGGGAGTCGAAGTTGGAAACGGCAGCCCCCGAAATTTCCCGCAACAAATCCGGTTGGAAGATCAGAGCGAAAATGCCCGCCAATAGAGTGGACAGAAACAGGGTAATGATGGAAGGCAC
>OBYR01000972.1_pt1 | contig 12728 bp, 5 predicted proteins | sample 1495491 | NCBI WGS metagenome assembly OBYR01 (sample SAMEA2580206, study PRJEB22360) | human gut metagenome | biome: human gut; feature: human-associated habitat; material: faeces | place: Denmark | collected 2008/2010 | reverse complement strand
GGTGGGCGCGGGCCATCCGTTTGCCGGTCGATCACTCGCCGATATTGGCAGCGCAACGGACATGCTCGTGGTCCTGGTGCTGCGCGACGGCGCGCACCCGGTGCTGCCCAACGGCGATACCGTGATTGAGGAAGGCGACCTGTTGGTTATGGCCGCGCCAACGTTTGAAGAACGTGCCGAGGTAACGCTGCGCGAAGTCACCGTGACGCCCCACGGTCGCCTGGCAGGACTGCGCCTGCGCGACGTGCCACAAGGCAAGCACCCCTTTATCGTGGTGATGCTCAAACGCGACGGCCAAACCATCATCCCCGACGGCAACACCCTCATATACGCCGGCGACGAAGCCGTCATTGCCACGCTGGCGTCGTAGCCATCCCCACCCATAACTTGCGGTGAAATAGGGACTGAATAGGCCTTCTAGCAGCCTAAACAGTCCCTATTTCACCGCAAGTTATTGAGGGGATGGGGTTGAAGTTCAATCGCGGCTACCAGTCCTCGTCTGCGCCGTAGTCATCGTCCGCGTCGTCTTCGACGGCAAAGTCTCGGAGGTCGAGGCCTTCGCGTTCGGCTCGGGCTAGGAGCTCTTGGGGCGACTCGTCCTCGATATCCATCACGTCGAGCATGGCGGCCGGAAAGCCCACGCCCGCCGCGGACCCCGCGCGGTCGAGCAGGCTCTCGCGCAGCTGATCTACATCAACTTCGATCTTCATGGCTAAACCTCCCTAACCGCCTCAAACCAAATGTCTCAGTCATAGCTCAATTCCGAAGTAGCATCGCCAAGCAACCGCTCAAAAATAATGCGAAGATCTTCCTCGTCTAAATAACCGTTCTCAAGGTAGAGGCCGCAGCGGCCGCATCGCCGTTAACGAAATAGCCGCCGGCTTTGACCGCGCTCGAATGATGTCCAAAAATAATGCTTCCGCTCATTCGTTGCGCGCATGATTCGATATGCAATCTAAACGAATTATACGGTACAGCAGCGCAACCCTTACTCCGGATACAGCATATCCTGTTCTCTATCCAATCGAACGCTCACCTGCTTTACCTGCGTACGTATGACCGGCTTTTTAATCGAAACACCGTAAAGCTCATACAGCAGCTCTGCCATCTGAGATACCGACATGGCTCCACGCTGGTGAACAAGTGAATTGAGCAGCCCCGCCGTGCTAAACGACCCTGACATCTTGCAGAACAACATGGCGTCGCCAATAGACGTACGTTTAATACGACCCCCCACATAGCCCTGCATCATGATTGCCTGGCACACATAGTCATCTAGGCCCAAATCGAGCAGCGTATCATTCAGCGCATCAAAGAAGCCAAACTCTTTGAGGTTGGCCACGCTATAAGGCCGCCCCGGTTCCATGCAGTCAATAACGGCATCCAGAATTGCACGCATCATCTGAGCGCCAACAGGATGAGGGGCAGACTCAAAGACGGCGATATTCAAGTACTCACGAGGCCCGATCTCAAGGACAGAAAACGCCCGCTCTGCCTTATGAAGCTCCGAAATAAAATCCCTATCATTAATCACCTCGTTGGTGAATTCGCCAAATTCCAGACAAAAATATTCATGCTCCGAAATCAATTGGGCAAAGTAATCATGGGCATCTATCGATTTGTCAATTACGGTACCACCGCAAAGGTGCAGACCATACGGGGCAAGCAGCGCATCCGTAAGCACAAAATTCGAACGCTGCGGATACGCGCCAAGAAATGAAGACTCGATGTCTCTGGCCCTGCCGCCTGTGCCGACCCGCCCCAAAATAGCGCCGAGTGACGAGCGCTCATCGTCATCAAGCTCAACCGTATCGACGATATAAAGACCGTCATGACACCAACGCTCAAAGCCGTTCAAAAAACTCCCACGGAACGTTGTCTCCTTCACGCCATAGCGACGCTCGTATTCTTCAGAAACAGCCACGGCGTCCGCCGGTCCGATATCCCTTATCACGCCGACGATTTGCGCATCACGGTCGGCGCTACCCAACGTCAGCATCGGCACGCGAGAATACTCAACGCCCTCAATCGGTTCGCACCAATGCGTAAGAACGTAGTGGAGCTCATATTCGTTTCTGATATCAAACGCAGCAAGCAACTTTGCAATCGAAGGCTGCTTCATTAAAAACACTGTGGAGCACTCGATATCAAGATGAACAAGCGATGCGACGGCAGCCCGAAGCGGGGCAAAATCATACTGACTAGAATGATAAGGACGCACACCCCTTCGCGCGCCGTCTCCATCGCTCGGCACGTGCGCATCCATGACGCCATCGTATCGATCGACGCAGGCACCGAACGCTCGCGCCGTCGTCGGATCGAGTCGTCTAACGCTGCCCAGGTCGTGCTCGGCAATAAATGAACAGTACAGGTCATACAGGCGCCGTTCGTCCATGGGACATTCTTGTAAGTGCTCAGCTAGTAGATAGTCAACGATGCTCTCTTTATCGAGCTTTATGCGCTGACTCCCAATGAGCAGATCGTTGCCGACCGCCCGTAGCGAAGCAACGGCATCGCGTACATGTTCGGAAAGCCCCTGGTCATGCAAGGCGTCTAAAAGAGGCAAGCGGTCCGCGACACGAGTTTTGGAGACTGCCGCAAGATAGCGATAGTCGCGTTCGCTAAGACCAGTTATGCGGGCAAATTGATCAGGCGTCATGGCGTACCGGTCAACAAATGATTGATAAACGTCCCCCTCGAGCAAGACACGGTCAGCCAGTGCCGATTCGCACATCTGCCTCACCCGTTCGCGCGTAATGGACAGTTTGTCACCCACCTCTTGCAACGTAGCGCCATCGAGACGCATACGCAGCGCATCGGCATGACGGGCATCAATCGTGTCAAGCCATTCGTCTAAGGAGCACACGTGAGGCAGGAGTTTGCGAGAATCGGCGTCGAATTCAACACGTCCCCCGCTATTTTGCGCGGCCAAGAGTGCAGCCTCCGTCCAATCTGACCCCGACGGAACGGCTACGCCCCCCATTGTCCCAAAGCTCTCAAGCACGTCATCGACATCTCGAGCAAGTTGCCTCGCACGGCACAGAGCCGCGACCGAACTTGATTCAAGCTCGTTAACCAGCGACGTGATGACCTCTTTATCGAAACTACCAGCCCTTAGCATTCGCTGTGCCTTGGGCGTCAACAAAACGACTAAGGCAGGATGGAACGGGTTATAGCCATCGGCAATCAACCTCCGCTGCATTTCATTAACAACCCGAACGGCGCTCTCGTCAAATTCACCCAGGAACGATTGCTCGTCAAAAGGCTCGACGGCGGCGGCGCACCACGCAGGAGGATTCTCGCCAACACGCTCGCAATAGTCTATCAGCGATTTAATAACGCTACTAACCGCACCTCCGCCCATACCGGGAATACGCGCGAGTCCCTCCCTCTTGAGCTTATTAATCCTATCGATCGTCTCAATACCATGTACGCGCAGCCGACGTTCCACGGGCTCGTTTAGACCAAGTGCCGCAATGTCAAGACTAACAAGAGGGTTCCGCTCGTTGGCCGCAAGTTCGGGCAGCGCAACAAGCAATCCAAGGGAGTCAAATGAAAGGCCCTGGCAGTTGGCAATACCCCGGAGCGCCTGGAGCTGTTGTTTGGATAATGCGTAGCTTAACGGACGAGCCGCTTCGAGGAAGCAGGCGCGAGTTTTACCAATCGTTCCCGCGCCCAAACCAGGCTCGCCATCAAGCCCATCCAACAGAGCAACTGCGCCCCTGACGTCAGCGACACGCTTTTCTGTAAAGCGATTGCAGGCGCGCGTGGGAAGCTCCAGGCAATCGAAGGAATCATCGAGGAACAGGGGCGCCAACGAACAGCTGCCCGTTGCCTCATCTGTAACAGCGACCCCCACGTCAGCCCCCTGAGCTGATTCGGCGGCCAAAACCGAGCCCTTTTCAACCTTCTCGTCAGCAACAGGAGAAAGCACGCCCAAAAGCTCTTCCTCTGGCGCCGCCGGAGCCCCGAGTAAAACCTCATTAAGCGCCGCACCAGCAACCAAAGGCGTAAATCCCTCGGCGCTAATCTCCAAACGTCCCTCTTGGCATAGCTCCACCAGCGCAATGGCAACGTCGCCCTTAGAACAAGGCGAAACGTATGACGTAAGCACATCGAGCGTGCGGATGCCCTCGATACTCGAAAGCACATTTATAACTGTGGCTTTAAGCTCTTCACTTTTCATGTTCGTCCCGGCACCCTTCCTAGATACGATGAACGCTTATGAGCTGGCGGGGAACCCGCCTTACTGGCCCAGCTCCTTAAGCGCTTGCAGCGACGCTGCGCGGGTCTCGGCGTAAGCAAGGCGTGCGTCGCGAAGCTGTTCGTCAATCTGATCGACCTGGCCGCTCAGTGCATCAATCTGCCTGCCGACTTCCTCCATCTCGACAATCGTCCTCCAACCGCGCTGATCGGAGAGCTTCTCGTGCTTATAGCGCAGGACAAGCAGCTGGTTGAGCAAAGCAACACGTGCCTGGTCGAGCTCTTCCATCTTGTCGCGCGCGGCCTTTACCTCCCGCGCAATGCGCAGCTTTTCCTGCGCTTTTGCAGAGGGCTCGGGGGCAGGTTCCGATGCAGACTCTGGCGCCGTCTCGGACTCGGACTCGGGTTCCTGTTCAACGTCGAGCGCCGCCTCGGGTTCGGGCTTCGCGAGAGCCGCTTCGTCCATCTCCAAAAACACGCATATGCCAGGCTCCGTTGCAGGACGCGGCTCAAACACCGTAGCGACTACGCTGCCACTCAGCATCGCACTCTGTGAGCAAAGTACTGCGCGAAAGCGACGCATAAGAAAGCCAAACCCAGAAATCTGCTGCGCCAGGCGCTCGTCATAGGCAACACAAATCTTGTCCTCGCCTGTTTGGCGCACCGAGAGCCAATCACCCACGCACATGAGCTGCACCAGTGTGATGGGCGTCAGATCGCCCTCAAAGAGCAGCTGCAGACGGGGTGAAACATCATCGCGAGGAACGACAAGCTCGGTATGCTTCTCGAGCTCAACAAGCGTGGTGCCAACATACTGGCACAAATCGATGTTGCTCGGAACGTCCGTAAAATGCTCGCGAGCATGACCCAGGAGTCCCTCGCTTTTGTCGCTGTTGACACGGATGCGCTTAACGGCGTGCGACGACCCATCCCACGTCACGTCGGAATGCGTTAAGAACAGCCAGCCGTCGCAAAACAGCTCCATGGCAAAGATGGGAAAGGCTTTCTGCATCGTTTACATCTCCTTGTGTTCTTGCGTATCGGCCGCGGCGTCGTGGTCGTTGATCTCGTTCCGCTGTTCCTCGTCATCGAACAGGCCCTTAAACACCAATTCCAGATCGCGCTCGTCGGTATAGCCGGGCTCCAGCGTGCCACGGTCGATTGAGTCGAGCATAACCTGCTCCTTGTGCTGCAGCCGCTCGTAGATATTGCGGTCGAGCGACCACGGCCCGCCGCGGCGTTCGTACACTGCGCGCAGGTAGTGATACTGCGTGTATTGCTCTTGCGGCAGGCCCAAGCGATGAATGCGGTCTTTGGACTGCAGCAAGTGCACCAGGTTGTAGCTGCACTCAAAGTAGACGGCGTCGTGGCACACGCCGTGAAGCGAGACCGACTCGGCCAGTGTGTGTGGGTTGGTAACCAGCACACTCGTCTCCCCCGCCTTAAACGAATCGATAACGCGGGCGCGCGCGGGCATATCGGTCGACCCACTGATAGCGCGAGCCGTAATGCCGCGCTCGCGCAGCTCGTGCACCACATTACGAATGCTACGCTTAAAGATGCACCACACAATGACCGACTTGCCCTGGGCTACCAGCGACGCGGCCAGGTCCAGGCAGGCGACCATCTTGGCTGTGGGCCGGTCATCCACCTGCAGCCCTTCCAGCGCTTTGCCCGCGCCCGTCTGCACCTCGCCATCAAACAAGTCGGCATAGTCGCCGGCGCTCAGATCTTCGGCCAGCATGCGCGGGTCGGACGAGAGCTGCAGCAGGCGAATGATCATCTCGAACGGCTCGCCCGAAAGCGTGCGCAGCACCTTTTGAAATAATTGCTGCTCCCAGCGATCCGCCGTCACATCAACCAGATGATCCTCGTTGGCCTGCGGCACGCCCAGCTGATGCTTATTGGTGCGACAAAAGAACGGCGCGATGGACTAGTTAATATGCTCAACGTCGTCCTCGCTCGTCGACTTAAGGGCGTTGGCACTCATGCTAAAGTACCAGTTGTAGTCGCGCGGCCATAGGCAGTGGAGCAGGTTGTATAGGTCCTCAAACGAGTTGGGGATCGGCGTACCGGTAAGCGCGATAAAGTACGGCGCCGCCGCGGCAATCTGCACCGCGCTTGCCGCGCGCTTGCCACCCACACGCTTCACCTTATGGACTTCGTCGAACACCACCAGGGCGCGATCGGCAGCAATGCGCGCGGCCGCCTCCCCCAGCGCGACGGACTCGTAGTTGAGCAGAATCATGTCGTAGCGCTTATAGTCGAACAGCAAAGTGCTGCACTTGTCGCGCGTGGAACGACCGCGAAACTCGGGGTCATGAAAGCACAGCGAACGCAAAAGGCGATCGGCTCCAAAGCAAGCCGCCCATTCGTCGCGCCACGAGCCAAAGGCGTTCTTGGGCGAAAGAACGATGATGCGATCGACCAGGTCGCGCTCGCGCAGGTAGGCAAACGTGCCCAAGACCGACGCCGTCTTGCCCGAACCGGGAACGGAGAAATTGGCGCAGCGACCCATAGCGCTCATAAAGAACGCATCCCACAGCTGGCGGTCCTTAAGTGGGCGTTGCATCAGGGCGTCCTCTGCCTGGCAAAACTCGCCAAAGCGGTCCAAGACCGACTCATCGTGCGCCTTGATCAGCAGGCCCACGCGCGCCTTCTCACGCAACAGGTCCTCGCGCGCGGTAAGGCCTCGCAGCAGGTCCGGATCGATTTCGCAGTCCACGCCAAAGCTTGCCGCCTGCTGCAGCAGTTCGATGACGCGCTTGGCGCCGGGATCTTCCATCGCCAGCGAAAAGAGCACGTCCGCCTCTCGATAGCTCGGCGCATAGCGGCGCAGCGCCGAAAGCCGGATCTTCCAGACCGGCTCGCGACGCAGCTGCTCAACCGTCATGTCGAGCGGCACGACGGAGATGCCGTCGCTATACGAGAGGCGCAGCTTCATTTAGGCTTCCTCGCCGCCCATCTTGTACGCAATCTTGTCCTTGATCATGCTCACCCTGGCCTCGAGCTTAGCGACCTCGGCAGCGATATTGGCAATCTCGTCCGCGGGCAGCAAGCCAAAGGTTGATTCCTCCACCTGATCAAGGTCCTTAATGGCGCGAATGATCGAGAGCGAAGGCGACTTGAGGGCCTTGTTCATCTTGGTGGTGTTTTCTGCCGATTCCATAACCTCGCGGAAGGTCGTCGCCAGCTGGACATCATCGCGAATCTCGGCGATATCGGTCGAGGTCACGACCTCTTTGTTCTTTAGGCGCTCGGCAACCTCAAAAGCCAGCTCGTTTTCGCGCTCGATAAAGCGATCGGCGTCGGGACCCTCCAAAATTGGCTTCATCTTGCGAACGAAACGCACGATGTCGCCCTGCGGCTCGGCAATCATGTTGGCGAAGACGATGTTTTTAACGTCTTCTTCCTGTTCGTCGCTCTTGCATTTTTTAAGAACGCCCTGCAGGTCGTTGATAACGCCGGCGACCTTGAGCTCGCGCGCCAGGTGGAACTGGTCCTTGGCGTTGGCAAACTCCAAAAACTCGCTCATGTACCGAGCTTTAATGATCTCCTTCTCGAGCTCCTTGGGCTCAACGCCAATGCACTGGGCGTACTCTTCCTTCGAGAGCAGGTTGGAGCTGATGATGTCGTTGTAGATGCCCACCAGGCGGTCGACGGGATCGTAACCAACCTTCTCTTCCTCGCCATGCTGGATTGAAAGCTCCAGCATCTTGATCTTCTTGGAGTCGTTGCCCAGGCTCTCGGGAAGGATGACAGCCTCAAACCACCCAAAACTAGGATTATTGGCAGCAAGGCGGCGCAGGCAGGTAAAGCGACGGTTGCCGTCGACGATCAGGCCGTCGGCAAGCACCACGCCGGGGCGCTCCTGTGAGCGCAGAGCGATGCTGCGCTGCGTCTTATCGATGGCGTCCTTGTTACTGTCGACAATAAAGCCCTCGATGATGTCATTGCAGGCCGCGACGTCCAGTTCGTTAAACGCGTCCTCGCCATGCTCGGCCTTGTAGCGGCTGATCCATGAGGCAATGCGGTCGTTTTGCACGTTGTAACGCAGGTAGTCGAGCTTAATGCTGTAAACGGGATACATCTCGGGCTTGCCGTCGATCACAATCTTATGGTTGGCGCCGGTCGGCTTAATGTTGACACCGTCATCGATCATCTCGAACAGGTTCATGTTGGTTTCCTCCTATTGGTTGTTTTTGATATACAGCTCGCGCAGATATTCTGCGTTCATCCTTTTGCTGAGCATGACCATGTCAAGGTCCTCGTTGTAGAACAGACCCTTGTCCTGGACCGCTCGGTTAATATCGGCTGCGGTTATTACGATGCCGTAATCATCCTGGAACGCATCGATCAGGTCCCCCACCTCGATAGGCCCCTTTTGCCTAACAACATATTCGACCGCGTCGGCCGACGAGAACGTCCCCTCCTTGCGACAGAACATGTAGACGCCGCTAAAGCGTGTGCGCTTTATTTGCTCTTGAGCCAAACCGTACAGAACGATTGAGTCATAAAACGAATTGTCAAAACCACATTCATCGACCACGGCATCGAGCTTGTGCATAAAGTCCTGTTTACGCAGGCTCGTCACCGTAAACGGCACGTCAAGCTCTGTGCGGGCAAACAGGGAACACGCGTAGCTGCCCAGGTCAATGCGACGCACACCCGTCGTCTCGTTCAGGCGCTTAAGCGAAATAAACGAATCGTGGTTGCACTCGATTAAGGTAAAGTTGCGCAGCAACGGCGTAATAGCATTCCTAAAATCCGGATGGTTGATGACCTCGTCGCCAAAGCCCGGGGAACCGTAGGCAAAGCTGTCGCGCGACATAAGCAGGTTCGTAAACGACTGACGCAGGTCCACGCCTTCCTTGACTATCAAATCCCTGGAGATTTCCAAGCCAAGAGGCGCCAGCGACTGATCGTTAACGAGTCGCTCGGACGCGGTACCAAACTTGGCAGCAAAACTCGCTGCGACATACGGTAGCGAGACGTAGTCCTCGGTCACCATATCTTTGATGAACTGCTGCTGCTCGTCCGTAAGGTTGCTCTCGACATACGAGTAGCGGCCGTTGCGCAGATATGCGTTCATGTCGCGCAGGTAGTTGCCGCGAACCGTCCTCGTTTCCACGCAGTACTTGTCCGCATAGCGCTGGGCAAACTCCTCGCGCGACAGCTCGATGCCCGCGTCACGAAGCACATCGAGCATTTGGTTTTTACGGTCCGTTTTACCGAGGCGAATCAGCGGCATCGAGCCCATTTCCAAGCCCGGCACCGAACCCGGACGCACAAATGAGCGGATAATCTCGTAGAGCTCCTCGTCGTCGCGAACGTCGTAGAGATCACACAGCTCCTTATTCTCGCGTAGGATGAGCCCCGCGCCGCACTCGATATTGCGCCCCACGGCGAGCGTCAGGATCTGACGCAACTCGGACGTAAAGCGACTGTCGACCTTATAGGCGCGAATCTTATTGGCGCGCGCCACCAGGTACATGTGCGTGCCACGCAGCTCGTTAAGACATCTGATGTCCTCGGAAGGCAGCGCAAGCATCTGCTTGTAACCGCACTTGTTGTCTTCCAAAAACAGCTGGTACCTGTTGCGGAAATCTTTAAGATCGTGATACTCCTCAACGGCCCCGGACTCGGCAAAGGCACGCAGCGCGGCACCGCGCGTGGAGAAGTTGCCCAGTTTTTTACGCGCGATTTGCTCGAGCTGGGAGGCGTTGTCCTTCTCGACACTTACGGGCGTTCGGAGCACACCGGCAGAAGAATGACGATTCAGCTGCGCCGCCCTATCACGCCATTCCTGCGGCAACGAGTGATCGTTGGCGGCAAGGCGGAGGCTAAACTTGTTCGATACCTTAACGGCTTTCAGATAGCCAAAGGTCATCGGGGATGCCTGTGTAATCTTGCAGAACGCATCCTCGGTAAGGTCATAACGCTGGTACAACGGGGCGAATTTGTCCTCGTCGAGGTGCGGCCGGTTGCACAGCAGGTCGGCACGGCGCTGACGAAGCGGGCCAAGACCGGCGGGCTTGTGCGGGTAATCCATAAGCGCCTTGTCGCTAAAGATCCAGCGCAACAGGTCGGCATCATCACTGGGCAGCAACGCCAGCCACGCCTCGATGGACATGGAGCCTTTCTTGGTGAGGTCTTCGATCTTGCTGGTGAAGGGCTTTGCCGGTTGCACCGGAGCCGGGGCGGGAGCAGACTCAGGAGCAGCAGCGGGCTCAGGCGATGGCTCGGGAGCCGCCTCCGGCTTAGACACGGACTCGAAAGCAACCACCGACTCGACTCCAGACTCAGCCTCGGGCTCAGTTGCCGACGCGACAGCCTGTTCTGCAGGCGCGCTCTTCTCCTCCTTCGGCCCATCGGTGTTTTCGGTTTCCGTACTCGCCAAGTACGCACGGACCACATCGCAAACACTCGGCGCAAGGTCCTTATCGACCGTCGCATATTTAAGCGGCATGGTACCCTGACCATACACGCGCGTCATATACAGATAGGCGGGCTGTGCGGTGCGCGTTAGCCCGTAAAACTCCTCGGCGGACAGCTTGTATGTATGGAAGAGCGGGCCAAAGGTATCGATATCAAACGTCGGACGACCCGCCATGAGCGCATCGTAACGCTCGCGGATTTTCCAAGCAGAGATAGCAAGGTTGTCAATCCAACGAGCCGGCTTGTCATCGATGAACATATAGCCCATCAGGGTGCGATCCTGGTATGCGAGGTCCGTGAACCACCTGTTGAACTTTGCAATGTCCTGGTCGATGGCAAGCTCAAGCGCCTGCTCCAACGTAAGATCTTGCGCCGGCGGCTGATCAGGCTCATGAACGGCCCGCGCTTCAGGCGCTTCTGTCTGGGTATCCAGCTGGCCATCCGGTTGAGCTGCATTAGACGATACAATAACGCCATCTGCCGTATTGACATTTTCGCAGGTAGATTCCGTATCAGTTACCTCAATATCTTCTCGATCTTGAGGCGGTTCAAACTCCAGGCGCTCAAACGTTTTTACCGCCGCGTTAAAGGCGGGATATTCACTTTTGAGACTCACGAGCGCCGAATTGACGGCATCCTCTTCGCTAGCGCCCGTAGCAAGCCTGCCCGCAAGTCTGGTACAAAAGAGTAGGCGGAACGAAGGCTCGTTTACGGCAAGGCCTTCGCACTGCAGACGGTTAATTGTCTCCCCAGCAAGACGGTTAACTGCCCCGACGCGCTCGAGCGGCGTGTCAGCAGTTGGATACCAGCCCCCTATTGCAGCCTGACGGGCAAGTTCCATTTCGTCTTTGGTTTTTCCCAGCTGCAAACGACCCGATTGCCATTCATTTAGAGCATCGATAATCGAGCCGACCTCGGAAGAGGTAAGGCCGCTTCTCCGTAACGCCGTAGCAGTATAGGTGAGCAGCGTAGGCAAGTCGTAGATTTTAAGGGTCCATTTTAATTTACGCTGAATTGCCGGAGTAATCGAAAGATTCCAAAGCGAAAGCGGCGCACCGTCACTCGTATACACTGTGCTGAGTGTTTCGCTAATCGGCCCTTTGATGTTGGCGAATGCACGGTAATTACGCCCAATGCTGCGCAGATTACCATAGATGTCAAACGCCAGCTTCGCATTGCCCGAGAGCCTGCCGAGCTCTGGCGCCTGCGCGCGATACTGGGGAGCAAGCGGCAAAGCATGGGCGGTGAGCTGCTTTTCGAAAGCAATGCGCAAGGCCTCGTCCTCAGCCTTGCCCAGCTTGCGCACGAGGCAGAACACATCATGAATCTCTTGCTTGTCGAGGAAGGCAACCTGGGTCTCGGTATCAAACACACAACGCGGGTCATCCCAACCGCTCAGGTACTTGGGGCGCTGGAGCTTTTTAACGGCGTCCTCGGAAGGCTCAAACTTAGATGCAGCCATGGCGCCGGACTCAAGTTCGGACTCTGGCTCGGGCTCTGGTTCGGATTCGGATTCGGAAATGGGCGCAATCTCGGCTTCGGGGTCCCCGACGGTCACGGTCTCTTTGATGGATTCGGGTTCAGACTCGAGCGCAAGCGCGGGCTGCTCAAGCTCGTTCGCAGGCTCGGGCTCAAGGTCATCCGAGAAGGAAATAGTCAGCTGCTGCGGCTCGGAAGACAGCGTGATTTCGGGGCGTTCGGGCTGAACGGGCTCCCGCTGCTCCGCTCGCACTGGCTCTTGCTGTTCAGCCGGCTGTTCGGCGGTCGCCACAGACTCCGCCGGCAGTTCATATCCCATGAGGGACAGACCGTCGACCGGCTTCTTGTCATACGAAACACCTACGGCAACGGGGATAGGCCAGCTGCGCCCATTAACCTTCAGCCGCGCAAGGGTCGAATCTGCACGCAACGAAATGGGACCGCAAGCCTTAGATGCAGAGTCCTCAGGAGTAACGGATTCAACGGCCTCGGGCCCTTCGGCCACGGGCTCCACCGCCTCGGGCTCTTCGGCCACGGGCTCCACCGCCTCGGGCTCTTCGGCCACAGGCTCCACCGCTTCGGCCTTCTCCCCCGCTCCTGATGCCATT
>OBYR01000969.1_pt1 | contig 12775 bp, 13 predicted proteins | sample 1495491 | NCBI WGS metagenome assembly OBYR01 (sample SAMEA2580206, study PRJEB22360) | human gut metagenome | biome: human gut; feature: human-associated habitat; material: faeces | place: Denmark | collected 2008/2010 | reverse complement strand
TTCCGGCTGCCCCGCCACTGTCAGACCCGGCAATAGATAGCACTCTTTTATAAGTTCTCATAATTATTATCTCGCTCTTTTAACTTCTCTCATTCCGTTTTCCGGCATATACGATAAAGATAGCCGGACGTTTATGCAGGTCCGGTTTATCATTTTTCCATTCCTGAATTGTTCGTGTTTTAATATATTCATTTTCAGTGGTAATATCACAAGCTATCGCAAGTTTTGTTTGAGGTTGAAGAATGTGGAGCATCTCTTCAAACAATTTCAGGTTACGATAGGGGGTTTCAATAAAAATCTGCGTCCGGTCTTCCTGCATCGATTGCCGTTCAAAATTCCTTAAAGCCCGGCTCCTTTCATTGCTTTTAACGGGTAAATATCCGTTAAAAGAGAAATTTTGCCCGTTACATCCCGACGCAATCAATGCCAGCAGAATGGAAGAAGGCCCCACAAGCGGCACCACCTGATAATTATGGGGATGTGCCAAAGCCACAAGTTCGGCTCCCGGATCGGCGATACCGGGACATCCGGCTTCTGAAATGATTCCTACGTCGCCTTTAGACAGCCACAGCAATCCTTCTTCAATCTGTTTCCGGTCGGAATGCTCGTTTAATTCTATAAAATGCAAGGTATCCAAAGAAATCGATTTGTCTATTTTTTTCAGAAACTGTCGGGTGTTTTTTGGGTTTTCACTGGCGAACACTTTTATCGTTTTTATCAATGCAATGACTTCGTCCGGAATCACGCCACCGATTCTTGTATCTCCTAATGTATTAGGAATTAAATACAACTTTCCCATATCATATAGTCTTTTTTATCGTTTCGGGTAAACTCTCACAGGAAAAGAGGGTGGTTGTTAGTTTTTTTAACACGCTTCCCCTGTTTTTCAGTACAAAGTTAGCTGCAATTTTACAATATATGCTATCTTTGTGAGGACAATTTAATGTGCTATGAAATTAACTATATTGGGAAGTGGAACGTCGCAGGGCGTTCCCGTGATTGCTTGCCAGTGTCCTGTTTGCCGTTCCACCGACAAGCACGACAAAAGGTTGAGAGCTTCCGCCATGTTGGATATAAACGGTAAAAAAATAGTTTTTGATGCCGGGCCTGATTTTCGTTACCAGATGCTACGGGAAAACGTGCAGGATGTCAGGGCTATATTACTGACTCATGAACATAAAGATCATATCGGAGGGCTGGACGACGTCAGGGCTTTTAACTGGGTGAAAAAAGGCCCGGTCGATGTGTATGGCAGTGAAAAGACCCGGGAAGTGGTATATAAAGATTTTTCTTATGCTTTTGCCAAATCACGTTATCCGGGAGTGCCTGAAATAGAATATCATGAAGTGGACGAACGTCCGTTTTTTATCGATGATATAGAAGTAATCCCGTTGCCCGTCATGCATTATAAAATGCCGGTATTGGGATTCCGTATCGGTAATTTTGCCTATATCACGGATGCCAATGCCATACCCACTTATTCGATGGAACGTCTGGAAGGGGTGGACTGCCTGGTGCTGAACGCGCTTCGCAAAACGGAACACTTATCGCATTTTAGCTTACCGCAAGCCTTGGAAATCATCCGGAAACTGAATGTCAAACAGGCCTTTTTAACCCATATCGGACACCAAATGGGGTTAGCGGCAGAGGTTTCTAAAGAGTTGCCGGCTAATGTCCGGTTGGCTTATGACACCCTGGAAATAGATATTCCCGACGCTAAAAAAGAAGCCTAAATTCTTTTTATAACCGTTGAATTTATTACATTTGTGTAATTTTTGCTTAGATGGGGATATTATGTCAATAATATCCACTTATTGTGTTGATTAACAGTAATTTTAAATAACAGAATGGAAAACGGCGGAGAAAAAATCATTAAGATTAATATCGAAGAAGAAATGAAATCGTCGTACATTGATTATTCAATGTCGGTGATTGTATCGAGAGCCTTACCGGATGTGCGCGACGGATTGAAGCCGGTGCACAGACGTGTATTGTATGGTATGAGTGAATTAGGAGTGACTTCCGGCAAACCATTTAAAAAGTCTGCCAGAATTGTGGGAGAGGTGCTCGGAAAATACCATCCGCACGGTGATAGTTCTGTATATATGGCCATGGTACGTATGGCACAGGAATGGTCGTTGCGTTATCCGTTAGTGGACGGGCAGGGTAACTTCGGTTCCGTAGACGGCGACAGCCCTGCAGCTATGCGTTACACGGAAGCCCGGTTGGAACGTGTGGCAGAAGATATGCTGATCGATCTGGAAAAAGATACGGTGGATATGATGCCCAACTTCGACGAATCGTTGAAAGAGCCTACCGTATTGCCAACCCGTATACCTTATTTGTTGGTGAACGGAGCTTCCGGTATTGCAGTGGGAATGGCCACCAATATGCCTCCCCACAACATAAACGATGCAATCGAAGCTATTTGTGCATATATTGACGATAATGACGTAGATATAGAGGAATTAATCCGGATTATCAAAGCTCCGGACTTTCCGACAGGAGGTACGATTTACGGATATGCGGGAGTGAAAGAGGCTTACCGCACAGGTCGCGGACGTGTTGTTATCCGCTCTAAAACATCTGTGGAAGTGGCTCCGAACGGACGGGAAAAAATCATTGTGCATGAAATTCCTTACCAGGTTAATAAAGCGGAATTGATTAGCCGGATCGCCGATTTGATCAATGAAAAGAAAATCGACGGAATTTCCAACATCAACGACGAATCGGACCGGGAGGGAATGCGTATCGTTATCGATGTTAAAAAAGACGCTATTTCAAATGTAGTTTTAAATACATTATTAAAACATACGGCTCTACAATCCTCATTCGGGGTAAACAATGTGGCATTGGTGCACGGACGTCCTAAATTACTGAATTTAAAGGAGATTATTCGTCACTTTGTGGATCATCGTCATGAAGTGGTGATTCGCCGTACGGAATTTGAATTGAAGCAGGCCGAAAAACGCGCCCATATCCTGGAAGGGTTGATCATTGCCTGTGACAATATCGATGAAGTGATCCGGATTATTCGTGGTTCTAAGACACCGGATGAAGCTAAATCCATGTTAATGGAACGTTTCAGCCTGACTGATGTACAGGCCGGAGCTATCGTAGATATGAGATTACGGCAATTAACCGGACTGGAACAGGATAAATTACGGGCAGAGTATGACGAAATCGAAAAATTAATCGCCCATTTGAACGAGATTCTGGCTAATGTTGAATTGAGAATGCAAATCATTAAAGATGAGTTGCTGGCAGTAAAGGCTCAATATGGGGATGAAAGGCGGACAGACATTGTCTATGCGTCCGAAGAATTTAACCCGGAGGATTTTTATGCCGATGAAGAAATGGTAATCACTATTTCTCACATGGGATATATTAAACGTACACCTTTGTCCGAATATAAGGTACAAAACAGAGGAGGCGTGGGTTCCAAAGGATCTGCCACCAGAGATGAAGATTTCCTGGAACACATGATTATGGCTACGATGCACAATACCATGTTGTTCTTTACCGAAAAAGGAAAATGTTTCTGGCTGAAAGTATATGAAATCCCGGAAGGTACCAAACAATCCAAAGGCCGGGCCATACAGAATTTGCTCAACATAGAGCCGGACGATAAAGTAAAAGCATATATTAATCTGCTCGACTTAAAAGATACGGACTATATAAATAGCAACTATATCGTATTGTGTACTAAAAAAGGTATTATCAAGAAAACGACCCTGGAAGCATATTCACGTCCGCGCCAGAACGGTGTGAATGCAATCACCATTAAAGAGGGCGACCAGTTGCTTGAAGCTAAGCTGACCAACGGAGAAAACGATATTATGATTGCCGTTAAATCGGGTAAGGCTATCCGTTTCCCGGAAAACAAAGTCCGCCCGATGGGACGTACGGCTTCCGGAGTGAGAGGCATCTGGATGGAAGAGGGCGATGAAGCCATCGGAATGGTGTGTGTGGAGCCTACCAACGCCAATATCCTTGTTGTGTCAGAAAATGGCTATGGTAAACGTTCTGCCATCGAAGATTACCGCATAACCAACCGGGGCGGTAAGGGAGTAAAAACCATCAACATGACGGAGAAAACCGGAAACCTGATCGCCCTGATCGACGTAACAGATGAAGACAACTTAATGATCATTAATCGCTCCGGCCTGACGATCCGTCTGGAAGTGGAATCTTTGCGTGTTATGGGACGTAATACCCAGGGTGTGAAACTGATCAATTTAAGAAACGACGATTCTATCGCTGCCGTAGCCAAAGAAGAGGAAGCCGTTAATGATGAAGAAAACGGGGTAGAAAGGGAGGTTTCTTTGCCCAATGAAACAGAGGAATAATGTTTGTTAATTATTAAAACTTATTACAAGTAACCAAAACATAATTTAATATAACATTTTTATACGTATGAGAAAAATATCTTTTATCATGATGTTACTTTTTTGCGCTACTTCCATGTATGCACAAAAAGGGAAAGTAACCCAGGCAATCAGTTATTTTACATCTGGAAAATTGAAAGAGGCTAAAGAAATGATTGATGTGGCAATCAAGCATGAGGCTTGTTTAAACTGGGACAAGGCTTACTTCACCAAAGGCCAGATTTATCAGGCTATTTATGAAAGTGAAAACAAAGACTATAAAAAACTCGATCCTAATGCGCTGAATGTGGCCTGGGATGCTTATCAGAAAGTGATCGAACTGGATGTTAAACAAAAATATCCGAAAAAATTAGCGACACAATACCAAAACATGATCTTTGACTTTACCAATCAGGCTGTTGGTTATTACAATGCTCAAAACTTCAAAGATGCTTTAAAATCGTTTGAAAGAGTGCTGGAAATTCAAAAATCGCCGTATATCACAGAAGGTAAAGAACCGAAAGTGGACACAGTGATTATGTTCAACGCTGGAGTGGCTGCACAAAAGGCTCAGGAATATGCTACTGCTGAAAAACTTTTCAAAGAAACCTTGAAATACGACTATGAAGCAGCTAAAACTTATCCTGTGTTGGCTGCCGTTTTGAAAGAACAAGGTAAAGAAGCAGAAGCGATCGAATATTTGAAAAAAGGACACGAAGCAAATCCGGACAATGTGGATATTCTTGTGGAATTAATCAATTATTATCTGTTCGGCGGAAAACCCGAAGAAGCTGAAGGCTATCTGGATGCAGCCATTAAACAGGCTCCGAACAATCCATCGTTCTACCGGGCAAAAGGAACATTGTATGAGAAAATGAACAAGATGGACCAGGCTGAAGAAATGTATAGCAAGGCTTTGGAAATTAACCCGAAAGATTACATTGCACAATTCAGTATTGGAAATATCAAATTGACCGCTGTAAACGAATTACAGAAAAAAGTGTCGGCCATTCAAGATTTAAACGAATATAATAAAGGCGTTGAAAAATTGATGACTGCTTATCTGGAAGTGTTACCGTATTTCGAGAAAGCGTATGAATTGAAACCGGAAGACCGGAACACTTGGGGTATTCTGAAAGAACTGTATTTCAGACTAAGAAATAAAGATGCCAAATACATGGCTAAATTCGAGGAATTTAATGCTAAATTGAAAGGTAACTAAATATAAGGGGGAACGACTCCCCCTTTATTTCAAAACCACAAACTTAACATAATATAAACTATGTTCTCAAACGATTTCATCACACCAGCAAGGCACTCGTCAGAGGAGAGGGTACGATAGAATGAATACTCACGCATAAGGTATGCGTCAGAACGCTGTTTATAGAAGAATCGGAGATAAGGAAACAACTCCTTAATACGATCCCAACGAATAACTTTCATAGAATGTCCAACCATTGAGACATACCAAGCTGACAATGCACGCATCTTTTCAACCTCATTCGCAACGGTACGCAACAAATCATATAACTTTTCCTTACGGAATAACACCGAGAGAGAGGGAAACAAAGTATTTTTCACGTAACCACTAATAGGGTAATTGAATACCCTATTAGCCGTTAAATCTCTCACAGAGAGAGACCTCACATTAACATCGGTAGTTACGTAATCGTACATAGATCGAATATACGCGGAACCAATTCCGCCATTTTTCCGCGAAGATACCAAAAATGTTTTATTCGCAAATTTTTTTCTGTTAAAACTTTCCTTTCTGAAATATTTTGTTATATAAGCTGTACAGCCAGACTTGACCGGGAGAATCTTCACAAAGCCAAAAGAACGACGTTTAGGGAAGCGTTTTCGATGGAACCGAGAGTACACATATTGACGAGAACCGGACTCATCGAGCAGATAAGTCATCCAAGCACACCGGATATAAGAATGTAATCGTAAAGGATCATCAAGAACCGGAAGATTCCAGAATATAACATGATAGTGGGGGCGACCAGTCTTAGCACCGTATTCAGAGACGGCAAGGTATCGGAAGTCGGTAGGTAGACCAAGAGAACCAAGCTTCCAGCGAAGTCGCTTGAAGAAGTTCTGAAGGTGATCAAGCCGAACACCATCATGGGGGAGGCACCACGGCGCATACGTAAGTGTCACAAATAACTGATTAACAGGATATATAGCAGATTCACACGCAGCGCGGAATGAATATTCCGAAGATTTCCGAGAACGACAAAGGCGACACTTTCCACATGCGAACAAATAAAACAAAGGGACACGGGGAGCGTTACGAGGACGGAAGCCAAATTCGTTCATTGAGAAGCGTGTAATATATGGATACACAACATTGTATATATAAGAACGCATGCGATCAATAGACCAATCAGAATGATGCTCATAACGCAAGCAACATTCAACACCATCACGAAGATAATACAACCGTTTATATTTATAAAACAGATCATACCAATCACGGTTGAGTACGAAAGAGGGATGTTCACAATTTACCGGAGACAAATTATCATCAAACATAACTACACAGTAGAACTTAGCACAATACATATCAACACGAACCGTATTACACTACGTGTATTAACGATTCTTATTTCCTCATAATGAGGCACCTGTTAGATATTCTATTTATATCAAGTAGGACAAGACCGGGAGGGTTCCCGGTCTCTCTAAAATCTCTGCACAATCAATTATCCAGCGCGCGCGCTTACGTCTCCTATCGGAGCACGTTATCGAGCCACTCCGCTTGGGCATTCGCCCGCTACGTTCAGCCGGCTCGGAGGCTTCGCCTCTTTGGTTTATAAGGAGAAAATTGTTAGCGCAGCAGCAGATGACGTGGAAGAAATCAATACAACAGATCATTGTCACAACTTATTGGTACCTGAATAACTAATTTACGATACGCGACTGAACAGTAACACGCGGACTAATAAGGAGCTTCAAGCAATTCAATGGCTTTATTCTCATCAACGAACGGCAATTCAAGATTAAACGCAGTAGGATGGTAAGACATCAGAAACCGAAGGTCAGGCCAGAGGATAGAAGGAATCTTAATATTCCACAACTTATAAGTTTCAGACATAGAAGCAGCACGATAACGCTCAGCAATAAGGAAATGCTGAATACGCATCAACATTTTTGCAGAAGGCATCTTTTCGAAGCCAACATATAAATAATCAGTTTCTTTACCTCTTGGTAAATAGAAACAGTAAAAGCACCATTCTGTCATAATTTATTGATTTACAAGTTTTTCAAAAACATCGATAAAAGCAAGCTTGCGCATAAACAAAGTAAATATATAGAGGCAGGAAACGAGAGAAGCAACAAAGTAAACAATTGAACATAAGACCTTTATATACCACGGACGACTCCAATATCTATACAACAAGATACCATATACGCATACATGCAATAATACAATCGCCAAGTATTCAATCCAAAGTATAATACCATAAGACATAACAATACATTTTAAATTAATAATTGGCAATATTAATAATATTATTGTTTATATCCAACACCAGTAACGGTAACAGGCTTAACACCGGGCTTAATAGAACGAGCAGAAGCATAAGCAGAAACGCCAGAACTCAAAGAATTAAGGACTTGCGAAATCATACCAACAACAGCCTGCCAATCACCATACTGACGAAGATATGCCAATTGAGTAGAAAGAAGTTGCGAATTATCTGACATAAAAGCAACAGAAATATCCTGCATAATTTCCAACGCAGTACGTTCATTATTATCCAACTTATACAACTTATCATCAAGCTGTCTTTGACGATTAGAACGTATAACCTCATTCATATCCAATTGAGAGTTAAACACCAATGAATCAATCATTGAATCAAGACCACGTGTATAATATTCGATAACTTTTTCAGAAACACCAGCTTCAGCAAGAGTTTTTCTATTCTGATAAGCATAACGCCTAACACGATCAGATAATGTAGATTGCAATTCCTTAACAATTTCTTCTTTCTCCTTAGTAGAAGCTTTGACGAAAGCCTGATCAGTACGTAACTTATCAATTTCAGCATTCAACTTATTAGCCTCAATATCCATATTCCGAATATCGGTAAGAATACGATTCTTATCCTCTTTAGTCCAATCAGATTGAGCCTTAGTTAGCTCAATGCGAGAACCATTAAGAAGCACTTCAGAATCAGACTTCCGAGAATCAGACTTATTTTTCTGAACCTGTGAATCGATCAAATTAAGATCAGCAATACGACGGGGCGCATCAGCGAACGACTGAATACCCTGTGAGATCAGAGGAGAGCCAGCAGCAACATCGGCAACAGAGCCAGACGGGGCAGAAGCAGCACCAGAAGCCATAGTAGGAGAGGAAGCACCTGGCATAGTACCACCAGAAGCAGAACCGTAGGCAAGATCAGGATTCAATCCAGCTTCTTTCAATGCCTGCATACGAGCAGCAGGGGAGTAGTAACGTGAGAAGTCAAGAGCTTTCATAGCATTCTCATATTCATAAGAGTAACGCAGATTCTTTTTAATCTGATCATCTTGTGCAGCTTGCGCAGCCTCACGTTCAGAGGTCTGCCAATCACGGGTACGCTGTGCCTCACGGGATGCACGCTTATTCATCTTTCCGCCAGCAATGGCGGAACCAGCGCCGCTGGCTAACGACGAGCCAGCAGCGATCATGGAACCTATAATAGTCTCGGATAGTGGCATAACTACTTGTTATTAAGTTCAGCACGTTCCTTAACAGTCAGCTTATCACGCGAAGATAATATCTTTCGCTTAGCGAGCTGGGACTTTTCCCAGAGAGAACAGAGATCGGTACCGCGTTCATACGCGGAATCAATATGCCAATCAGAGGGATTACTTGGGGCATCGAATACACCTTCTGAATTAGAAGTAGTAACGGCAATACCGCGATCAGTCAATTCCTTAACACGGCGAGGTGTGAGCGCCAATCCGGGTTGCACCGGAGCATCACCGGGACGGCGATTTAAGACACAAAGATTATCAATCCAATTAGTACGACGAGTCAATATCTTTTCCATAATAATAATAAAATTAAAAAGTTACTATTCAAGGCGCGGAACAGCATTCCGGGGAACCTCATTCTTAACTTTAATCTTAAACAAAATCTGTCCGAATATCTTATCAGTAGTCTCAATCACAGAGAACACATCATTAACCTGCTCAGGTTTCACAAGCAAGAAATCACGACCAAGTTCAGGTACACCTTGCCAAGTCCGTTTCATGATGAAGTTTTTCAACTGGGTACGGAACAGACCGTGTGCCTGATCGGTCATACCGATAAGATGATACCAAGGACGTTGATAGCCGAAGATCTTAGTTAGCATCTCAGCACCGCCATTATTGAACGCCTGAATAGGAGCAACTTCTGCAAGAGTAATTGGCTGAAATCCAATGTTGGCAAACTCAGGAGTAAACTCATCAAGGGGGTCAGAGATCAACCAGTCTTTCAAAAGGGTCTGAGAATAGATCGGAGTTGGAGCGATTGAAATAAAAGCCATGACAATAGATTCCTCGTCACAATAGATATTTACCGGAGCTTCAGAAGAACCGACAACAAAGCCGTCACCAGCTTGAGAACCTAATGCACCTTGATAAGTACCGGATTCATCAGTAGGAGTAGTCTGAGTAACAGCATTCATACCAACGTCACGGGTGAATCCACCACAGAATTCAGGCATAAGAAGATCATCATAACGTACCTTAACATCATAACGACCCTCAACAATATCCTTATAGGAGTAGCCACGACGCATATTCAACTCAAGATAACGCTGATAAGCATTAACTTGGCGGAAATCCTCAATAGAGATTCCAGAACTAACAGCCTGATACATATTAGTAACAGGATTACCTTCAATATCCTTAACATCCAACTGAGTGTAATTCACACCTTTCAAACCTTCCTTATCAGAGAGCATATGAATCTGATAATGGTTACCATCTTCATCAGTAAGAACAGAATTAAGTTTCATCTTAGCAGCTCCATTATCTTCCTGAACAACAGTAGCATAATTAGTAAGACCTACAAGAGGAGCATCACCTTCCTGAGGAGACTGAACAGCAGTAGTAAGGTAATCAGGTTCCCAATTCACATATTTACGACCGAAGAAATAATCGAGGCCAGAGCGTTCACCTTGAATCTTCGGAGCAGTATCAGAACCACCAATAAGACCATAATTACGGGAATCATCACCATCCTTATCATAGCAGAGTACCCAATCATTATATTTAGGCACACCATCAACAACAAGAGGATTATTTCGGTCATTTCGGATATAAGCATTATACACAGCCTCACGCATACGGAATGGGAGAGAAGACACTTTCAAACCTGTCTGTGTCTGACGATTATACCACGGGCAAGTAGCCGGAGTAAAGTCAACAAGATCAGGATTCATTATAGCCAGGAAGCTATCAACAAGGGTACGAGGCTGAACAGCACCGTCAACAGTAGAGACCGTAGAATCCAAGAACAGATACAGAGAATCAATGTTATACGGCTGACTGGCGAACAATGAGAACGAAAGCAAGCCTTTAGCAGCGTCATATCCATTAGAACGCCAATAGCCGACAACATTTTTATTCGAATCCAAGCCAATAGCCAATAAGCACTCAGAATCAGTATTCAAAGGAAGCGAAGCATACAGCAATCGAAACCACTCACGAGCAATATTGTCAATGCGAAAAGTAAAGTCAGGAATATCAGCAGGCTTAACAGCAGTAGTCAACTTAGCTACATAACGAGCAGTAGAACTCTTGAACGGCACCTGTTCCATTTCAGCATCAAAAGTAAAAGGCGTATTAATAGCCGGAAGCTGACGAGAATCACCTGCATAAGGCGTACCGTACACAACATTCGGACGAATAAGTTCATACGGCCAATAACCACTACCAGCAGTATCTAACGTAGTAGGCAATCCCATAAGATCAGCATCCGAACACGTGCCAAAAAAATCAGAGAAACGCTCATACAACTCAGTAGTCTCATCAGTAGAGATCGAGATATAAGGAGGCACATATTGAGAGTTAATATTGTTACCGTCAGCATCTTTCATGTTAACAGTAGATAACCAATCCTTATAATTACGCCACAAGGCGCGAATCGGCATCCTGAAGAAGTTAATACGAGCCTTAATTGCAGACTGAACCGGGAACATCATAGGCATAAACTTCATTGCGAAATCAGGCTCAATACGCATGGAAGTTCCAGCAGGGACACGACGACAAAAGACAGGAGTTAATCTACCTATCTCAGTAGTAACATTGTTAATATGAGACCAATCCCATACATTTTTGTTAGGATTATTCTTTGTCTCTGGGACACTTGTAAAAGCATTTGCCATAATTTAACGTTTTTTAAGATTAGTACTATCAGGCTTTTTACCTGACAAAAGAGATAACACATCACCAATGAAGGATACAACCTTCTTAATGACATCAACAACTTTCCAGAATTTACTCATAATCAAATAAATTTAAAATGTACAACGAATCAAATAATTATTATATGATCTATCAACAGAATTAATCGACGAAGCTATATCGTACAACATTCCGCTATAATTTAACATAACTTTTCGCATAAATTGTAATCGCTTATAATACAACTTATTGAGTTTCAATATTAACTTTTTATTAACATTTAACATAATATAAATTATAGGACAAATGGTTTTGACAGAAGCATCTTCTCTTTTTTTATTTGTTTTATCCTTTTTTAAGATTTCCACTCTTTTTATATAAATATACGAAAGATTATTTATTATCTTTGTATGATTGGTTTAAATATATGTGTATTATGCGAGATAAAGTTGTAATTGTAACCGGAGCTTCATCCGGTATTGGGAAAGCTTTGGTTTTTACTTTAGCCCGTCAGGGAGCCAAAATAGCCATGGCGGCAAGAAGACTCGAAGAATTGCTGGTTATTGAAGAAGAATTAAAAAAAACAACTAACACAGAAGTTATTTCTATTCGTACGGATGTTACCAAAGAACAGGCCTGCAAAGAATTGATCGAGCAAACTTATGCTAAATTCGGACGGATCGACGTATTGATAAACAATGCGGGAATATCTATGCGTGCATTATTGGAAAATCTGGACACCAGTGTTCTGCACAAGGTGATGGATGTTAATTTTTGGGGAACGGTATATTGCACAAAATATGCACTGCCCTATTTGCAGCAAAGCAAAGGCAGCCTGGTCGGCGTGATTTCGATTGCCGGATTTATCGGTTTACCGGGACGTACGGGGTATGCTGCCAGCAAATTTGCCGTACGGGGTTTCCTGAATACGGTACGGATTGAAAATCGCAAAAAAGGTGTAAACGTATTGGTGGCGGCTCCCCCCTTTTCCGCCCCACACAATTAACTCAATT
>OBYR01000954.1_pt1 | contig 13001 bp, 10 predicted proteins | sample 1495491 | NCBI WGS metagenome assembly OBYR01 (sample SAMEA2580206, study PRJEB22360) | human gut metagenome | biome: human gut; feature: human-associated habitat; material: faeces | place: Denmark | collected 2008/2010 | reverse complement strand
TTCGCAGGTTCCCCACCACCCCGGGAGCCCGATGCAGGCGAGCGCCATCAGCATGGCGATCCAGCGGCGCGAGATGATCGACAGTATCAGCGCGAGCACGGCGAGAATCACGAACCACGGCGTCGCGGATACGATCACGGGGATGTACGGCAGCGCCTGCAGGTTCTCGGGGAGCATGCGCAGGACGCTGCACGCCAATGCGAGAGCGGCGAATATGACCGACAAGACGCCAAGGAGACGGTGGCGTCGGCCGCGTGGGGCGCTTGTTTTCGCGGCGGGCCTTTTCGCAGTGCCGGACGACGCGCCGGACCGCCGAGCCGCTGAGCCGTAGGCGTTCCGTGATGATCCTCGCGCGTTTGCCATTCGCCACTCCCCTGTCGTCCGTCAACCGGTACGCAACGACATGTATTCTTCCAGCCGTCGCGCATACAAGCTCATACGATAACGCCCCGGAACCGCGGACGCCATCGTTCCCGAGAATCATTCCCCATTCCGGCACGTATGCGCGGCGGCCTGCGGGCTTCACACTGCGCACGATACGCGCATATCCGCCCGACATGTATAATGGTCATTCGTTGCCCCGGTAGCTCAGGGGATAGAGCACCGCTCTCCTAAAGCGGGTGTCGTGCGTTCGAATCGCATCCGGGGCACCCATTCGACTGGAAGACCCGAGCAGAACGATTCGGTCATCCTTGAATAACTATCGAGTCTATCGCCCGGATCCCAATCCCCGCGCATCCATACCATACGAGATATTTCGGGAATATACCGTCACTGTGCGAGGGTACCGTCACTGTGTGAGGGTACCGTCACTCTGTGTGTGCACGCGCACAGTGGCGGTTGTTGAAATCCCTTATTTTCCAATGGTTTTAAAGGGTGCCGTCACTCTGCGAGTTTTGAGAGCGCCATTTTTCGACATCGTCGTCACAGACCTTCCAGCGACGCCCGATAGCATGCGTGCAGAACAGTGACCGACCGGCATCATGCATGACATCCCCGTGCGCGTCACCTCCAGCACCGCCGCCGACAGGACGGGCCAAGGCGGCATGAGGAGGGCGGCAGCGCAGCGGGGGTGATGATTCCAACCGGCCACCGGGGAAATGGATGATCTCTCACGATGATGGATGGGACGGTGACGCATGGCAACGCTGAAAGACGTGGCGAAGGCGGCGGGGGGGGTATCGCCGAGCACCGTGTCGTACACGCTTCGCGGCGGCACCTACGTGTCGCAGGAGACCCCGGGGCAGGTCTGCACGATCATCGAGCGCAACAAGAACACCACGCCGGTCGACATCCTGCACTGACCGCCCACCCTCACCCGCCTCGCCTCGGCTCGGCTCCGCCACCATCCCGCGAAAGTCCCATCACGACCAATGTACATGGGACTTTCGCGGGAAGAGGGCGGGGAATGGTCAAGCGCCGCGCGGCAATCAGCAGCAGCCCGTCTCGCGGTGATCAGTGGGAGGCCAGCGCCGTGATCCGGTCAAGGAACTGGCTCTTGAATCGCGCAATGTCGACGCGCACGGCCACCTGCGTGGTCTTGTGCGAGTCAGTGAGCCGGTCGTGAGCGCGGTCGCCGATGGTCCTGCCGCGATACGCGCCCTCCAAGTCGACCTGCAGGTTCATGCCCAGCGTGGTGACCAGCGTCGGGTCGAGCGCCGCGGCCACGGCAAGCGGATCGTGCATGCCGCACCCCTCCAGCTCGGGCTGCGTCGCCGAATACGCGTCGATGTAGAAATCCGTCATGCCCGCCAGGAAATCACCCGCCGCGGTGCCCAGCCGCCGCCATCGCTCGATGTCGCGCCGCGTGAGCACCGCCTGATGCGTGACGTCAAGGCCGATCATCGTGGTTTCCACGCCGCTGCGCAAGATGGCGTCGGCGGCCTCCGGGTCCTGCATGATGTTCGCTTCAGCACCGGGTGTCACATTGCCCGGCACGGTCAGCGCACCGCCCATGAACGTGATGGAACCGACGAGCTCGCCGATGCGCGGCTCACGACGGCAGACTTCGGCGATCGTGGTCATCGCGCCGGTGGGCACGATGACCAAGTCCTTGCCGTACGTGTGCGCCGCGTCGATGATGAAATCCGCCGCGGCCGTCGTTTCCGGCGAGCGCCGCGAATCGGGGATCGTCATGTCGCCGATGCCGTTGTCGCCGTGGATGCGCCGCGTTCCTGCCGACGGCGAATAGCGGAAGTTTTCCGGTGCGGTCGACGGGCGGTCGAGACCGGGATACACCGACACTTCGGGATGCCCAAGCAGGTCGGTGACGGCGAGCGTGTTGCGCATGCCGGTCTCGACGGTGACGTTGCCATAGGTGCCGGTGATGCCGATCAGCCGGACGTCATCGGCCTGTTCGCTTGCGAGCGCATACGCGATTGCCAGTGTGTCGTCGATGCCGGTATCCAAATCGAGAATGAGTTTGCGTGTCATGCGGGTCTCCTTTGCCTTCCGTATTCTACGCCGCACACCTATGGCGACTGTCAACCGGCCTCGCCGCGTCCCGTCAGACGAACAGGCTCATGTCGCTGGTCTCGCCGGAGCCGAGGAACGTTGAGACACCGCCGAGCTCCACCCCGTCGATGAGCTCCTCCTGATGGATGCCCATGATGTCCATCGACATCTGGCATGCGACCAGTCGCACGCCGTGATCGGTCGCCTGCTTCATCAGCGATTCGAGTGATTCCACGTTCTTGGATTTCATGATCCAGCGGATCATCTTCGCGCCGATGCCGCCCATGTTCATGCGCGAGAGGCCGAGCTTGCGCGTGCCGCGCGGCATCATCATGCCGAACATGCGCTCGATGAGCGTCTTCCTGACACGCACGCGCTTGGGCTTGCGCAGAATGTTGAGCCCCCAGAACGTGAAGAAGATCGTGACCTTGCGGCCCATCGCGGCGGCGCCGTTCGCCATGATGAACACGGCGATGGTCTTGTCGAGGTCACCGCTGAACACGACGAAGGTCTTGTCATGGCGGACGTCGCCGCCACCCGGGGGGGCGGCGGGGCTGCCGATCGCGCATGATGCGCCGCCATCCGGGTTGAAGCCGGTCTGCTGCGGTGCGGTGGCGGGAGTCTCGGCCGATACCGCCCGACCGGCCGGCGACGACGGGCATGCGGCGGCCGGAGCGCCGGGGGCCGGCATGTGCGCGGTCTTGTCGATGACGACATGAATCACGCCGTTTTCGTCGCGTTCGAGCGAGACGAGATGGTTGCCGGTGCGTTCGCACCACACCGCGATGTCTGACAGGAAGGCGCCTTCGGTCGCCTCGGCGGCCAGTCGGGTTCCGATCGGCAGCGGGCGCAGCGTGTCGGCGACCTTCACGATCGGACCGGGGCACTTGAGCCCTTTGGCGTCGACGAATACCGCGTGAGGCTGCGCGCCGTCCGTATCTCCATTGCTGCCGTGCGAGGCGGCCGAGTCGGCGGCCCCCGTCGACTTGCTCTCATGCTCAGGGCCGCGCAGGGATATCTGCTGCGCCGCGGTCGGGATGGAGAGCGTCGCGGCGCTTCCCTTCGCCTGTTTTTCGGGCCGGGCATCACCATCGTCGACGTCGTTCTCCCGCTGTTGCGGCAGAGAGGCGAGATACTCCCGATACGCCTGGAATCCGCCGTCAAGGTTGATGGCGTCATAGCCGCGATCGGCAAGGATCTCGGTGACCTGCTCGCTCCAATCCCCCACCCGGCAGAACACGACGACCGGCTTGTCGTTCGGCACCTGGCTCAGCCTCGTGCCGATCTGGTTGAACGGGATATTGATCGCGCCATCAAGGCCATGGACCAACACCTCGTCGGGCTCGCGCAGGTCCAGCAGCGTCACCGTGGATTTGTCGAGCTCAGCGAATCGTTCCGGCGTGATGCGCTTGATGGCATCGCCGTCGTCGTCCGCCAGCGGTGAATCGATGCGCTTGTCCGTCATGTCAGATGCTCCCCTCATATGTTCGTGGCTCATGCCAGCGCCTGCGCGCGCCTTGCGCCTTTGGCCGCCGAGGCGCACGGTATCCGTTCATGAGCCTATGCCAGATGTCTGTCTCCCGTTGCAGCGTGGTGATAGACGCCGGTGATGGCGCGTTATTAAACGGCGGAATCGCCGTCATTCACACGCCGCACGCCGGCTGGATGTATCGCGCCGGATCCAGCGTGGTTATGGTCGGATGCTCGCCGCACACCGGGCAATCGGGTTCACGCTCCGGCAACGGCACGGCGCGGCACGTCATCGCCAGCGCGTCGAACGTCATCAGCCGGGCGGTCAGCGGCTTGCCGACGCCGAGTATCAGCTTCACCGCCTCCACCGCTTGCATGCTGCCGATCACTCCGACCACTGCGCCGAGCACGCCGGCCTCCTTGCAGCTGGGCACTTCGCCGGCCGCGGGCATATCGCGGAAAATGCAGCGGTAGCAGGGGCCTCGCCCGGGCACATACGTCATGAGCTGGCCCTCGAACCGCAGCGCGCCACCATATATATACGGCTTCCCGGCAAGAACGCAGGCGTCGTTGATGAGGAATTTCGTCGAGAAATTGTCCGCGGCGTCGACGATGACATCGTAGCCGGCAATCAGCTCGGCGATATTGCCGGCAGATACGCGTATGTGATACGGCTTCACCGTCACGTCTGGATTGATGGAGGTGACGGTTTCGGCCGCCGATTCGACCTTCGGCATGCCGACGTTGCCGGTGCCGTGAATGATCTGACGTTGCAGGTTCGACAGGTCCACCACATCATCATCGACGATGCCGATCGTGCCGACGCCGGCGGCCGCCAGATACATCGCGGCCGGCGATCCCAGACCGCCCGCGCCGATGACCAGCACTCGCGCGGCGAGCAGCTTCTTCTGTCCGCGTACGCCGATCTCCTTCAGAATCAGATGCCGCGAATATCTCTCCAGCTGGTCATCCGTGAAAGCCATGTCCTTCTCCCCTGTCAGCGGCACCCGTCCGCGATGTCGCCCGACTCGTCGATGTATGCACAGCATAGCGTAACGGAGGAACGGTATTTCGCGCAGGGAGCACACGGCCGGCCGTTTTGTGACGATCATCCCCGGCGGGCACCCGGATGGGGTTAGGATTGGAGCAATGCGCACAGGCGGACCTGCCGCCGGAGGCGAACACAAGGAGGCCGATGATGACTGCTGCACACCTGACCGTCGCACACTGCGGCGAGGTATCCGCCCTGACGCTGGGACTGCCGGCCTCGGCGGCGATTCCCGAGCAGAAGGGCACGCTGCCGAAGGGATTGTTCGTGGCGAAGGTGCCGGTATCGTCCAAACTCAAGCAGCGACTGGTCAACGACATCGCCTCGATCACGATGCTCGCGCTGCTGCGGCCCGCGAACACGGCGATGGGCGCCGGCAGCGGCAAGATGCCCGAGGTGCTGGTGATTGGCCTGCGCGTGAACACACCCGGCATCCCCGTCGAGGTGATCGATCTGATCGCCGGACAGCGTAAATCCGGCATCGTGTTCGTCTGCGTGCACGAAGGCGAGTTCGAAGGCACGGTACGCGAGGAGTGTGCACTGGCCGTGCGCCGCAACGTGCCGGTCCGTGCCGGTCATGTGCCGATCACGAAAGTGTTCTCCAGCGAATGGAGGCCGGCCGGCGAGGTCACGCTGGAACTACCGGAAGGGAACGCCGACGGCGGCGCGAAGACGATGGACGACCTGTGGGATTCGCTGTGCGCGCAGGCGATTCTCGATTCCGCGGACGGAGCCAATCTGGACGCGCGAATCGCCCGCCGGGACCAGATCGTCATGCTGAAAGCCGCCGAAGAGAAGCTGTCGCGTGATCATCAGCGTGCCAAGAACCCCGCCCAGCGCAACGAGATTTACGCCAAACTGCATAAGATTCGCACGCAGCTGGCACAATTGGAGCAGTAGCTGCCCCGTCACCGGCGCGGAAGCTAGACGCTGCGCGCAGAAACCGCAACGGTCAGAAACCCAGCCGCGTGCGGCCGAACTGATCGAGCCAGCGCAGAATCGCGCCCTCGCGTAACGCCCACGGGCAGATCTCGACCTCATGCACGTTCAGGGACCTCATGATCTCGTCGGCCACGATGCCGCCGCCGACGATCTGCATCGTGCGCTCCGGCGTGATGCCCGGCAACGCCACGCGCTGCTCCGGCTCGATGGCCGCAAGCCGGGGAATCCAGTCCTCCAGCTGCTCGCGCGTCATGATCCACGTGTCCTCGCGCCCGGACTGGCGCAGCACCGCGCCCGCCAGACGTGCCAATGAGCGGAACGTCTTTGACGTGCCCACGGCATGCGCCGGATGCTTGGATTTGGGGAACTCGTCGGGCGGCGAGGAACGTCAGGCGGGCCTCGTCCGTTCCCGACAGCACGGTCACGCTCTGGCCGATGCGCTCTTCAATCTTGCGCAAGATCTTGTTGCTGTTGGGAGCCTCCTTGATGGCCGACGTGGCCATCGCGAGCAATTGCGTGATGTCGTATTCCTCGGCAAGTTCCATGCACTGATCCACGGCGGTCAGAATCGCCTCGATGCCGGACTTCTTGATCGACCCGTCATCCTTGACATACTGCATCAGCCGCACCGTGGATTTGGTGCTGGCCTCGGGATCGGGTCGCGCGCCGGGCGCAGCGTCGACGATCAGCATATGAATCGTGTTGGAGCCGATGTCGAGCACGCCCAATCGAGTGACGCGCGAACGCAAATTCACCATAGCATCTCACTGTATCACCGGCGCGGCCGCAGCATGCGCGCGGTGTTCCACCCAAGGCCGGCCGCGGTTATCGGAGAATCATCGCAGTGAGGCGACGAACTTTCCGAGCCGGGACAGCCCCTCCGTCAACGCCTCGCGCGACGCCGCGTAGGACAGCCGCACATGCGTGTCCGCGGTCGCCGGGCCGAAATCCCGTCCCGGAGTCAGCGCCACATGCGCCTCTTCCAGCGCACGCTCGCAGAACGTCCACGCGTCCAAACCGGTTCCCGCGACGCTGAAATACGCGTAGAACGCGCCGTTCGGAACCACTTCGAGCGGCAGGCCGATGCGCTCCAGACCACTTACGACGATGCGGCGGCGGGCGAGCAGCTCCTGTCTGCGTTCCTCGCACACCGCCAACGATTCGGGCGTGAAGCAGGCGAGCGCAGCATGCTGGGTGGGCGTGTGCGCGCATAGATAATAGTTGGTCGCCAGATCGTCGACCGCCTCGATCGTGTATTCGGGCACCACCGCCCAGCCGAGACGCCAGCCGGTCATGCCGAAGAACTTGGAGAAGCTGTTGCAGATGATCGCGTCCGGGTCGGCGAGCAGCGCGGACCTGACCTCGCTGCCATCGGGCTCCCGGTCGGCGAGGTCGAGGTATGTCTCGTCGATGATGCGCCACGCGCCGCGGAATCGCGCCAGATCGCACACGCCTTTGAGCACGTCGAAGTCGATGGTCGTGCCGGTGGGGTTGGACGGCGACGTGACCATCACCGCCTTGGTGCGCTCGCTCCACGCGCGGTCGACCAGTTCGGCGTTGAGATGGAAGCGGGTGGCCGCGCTGGTCGGCACGTCCACCACCACGCCTTCGAAGGAGCGGATCAGTTCGCGGTTGCACGGGTAGGACGGGTCAGCGACGATCACCTCGTCGCCGGGGTCGACAGTGAGCGCGGTGGCCAGCAACAGTGCGGCAGACCCGCCTGCGGTGATGACGATGCGGCGGGGGTCGATGTCGACATGATGGCGTTCATGGTAGGAGTCGGCGATGGCGCGTCGCAGCTCGGGCAGGCCCAGCGCAGCGGTGTACGGCAGCGCGCGGCCATCATATTGCTCTCGCATCGCGTCGCGCACGGCGGGCGGCGCTCCGAAATCCGGCTCCCCCAGACTCAGCTTGATGACGCTGATGCTGCGGGCGATCATCTCGTCGGCCCTCTCGCCGAACACCATTGCCCGGAACGGCTGCGCCTCGCGTGCGCGTCGTGACATCGTCGGCTGTTTCGTCTCGCTCATCATGCATCACCCTTTGCCGTCCATTCGGTACTGCCACCGATTGTAATTGCCTACCACCCTCCCGGCAAAGTCCCGTTTCACCGGGCGTTCATGGGACTATGGCCGGATGTGGAGCCGGTAATCGGGGAATTATACGATGGAACCGCCTGCATTGACGGAACCGGCCGCATTGGCGAGGTCAGCAAGCTCATTGGACGCCATGGAACCAGGCACGGTGATCTCGGTGTAGAGCCGTTCCAGACGCGCCTCGCGCACGGGCTTGGCGAGCTCGCACTCCCAGACGACGATGACATGCCATCCAGCGGATTCGAGCGCGGCGTGCTGCGCGATGTCGCGGTCATGGTTGCGGGTCAGTTTCGCGGTCCAGAATTCCACGTTGGATTTGGGAATGGAATACTTGGAACATCCCTGATGCGCATGCCAGAAGCATCCGTTGATGAACACGATCGTATGCCATTTGGGCAGAACCACGTCGGGATGGCCGGGATAGCGCCTGTCGTTTTTGCGGAACCGAAGCCCCCGCGAGAACAGGTACCGGCGCACGAGTACTTCGATGCGGGTGTCCTTCCCGCGGATATGCGACATCGTGTAGCTGCGCGTGCCCCGCTCATACCGTTCGCCGGGCTTGGCCTTCGCGCCCGATTTGCCGGATCCACCGGTCTTCCTCGCGGCCTTTCCCTCGGCCTTCCCCGCAGCCGTCATCTCATCGCCGGCGCCTTTCGCCGCCTGCCGCCGCTCGTCATGGTTTACGCTTTGTTCGCTCACGGTCTCCATTATCCGCCATTGCCGACGTCGGAGCGTCAATCGCGATAGACTACACGTACGCTTGCAACCACGGAGCGGAACCAGGGAGGCAGAATCATGGATGGCTCAACCACCTCGATCAGCGTGGATCCGCGGCAACAGCTCGATGACGTCGTGGATTTCGTCAATGACAGCTGGCTGGCATCAACGGATTTCGACGGCCCTACGTTCCTGTGGAACCATATGATCTCCGACGCGTCCGCCCAGGACGACGACAACCGCAACAATGTGCCCGTCGCCGCTCCCAACGAGGTCGCCGACGTGATCGGGTTGACGATGCAATGGTACTTCGACTCCATCTCATCCACCGTGCCGACCGCCGAACGCACCGAGGACGGCGTGTCCATGCCGCGCAACGACATGCCCACGTTCCGCATCGATTCGCAGGCGTTGTCGGGAGTGGATGCCGTGGTCGGCAACGCGCTGATGAGCACGCGCTGGGTCGATGCCACCACGAATCTGGCGAAGTCGGTCGAGATGACCGCGCGATTCGTGGGCAACGCGGCGGACCGGGACGGCGAGGGCTTCGACTATCTCAAGGAGCTCATCCAGAACGTGCGCGTGTACATGGATTCCGTGGCGCGCAACGCCGACCCGCAGGACGGGGAGAAGGCGCTGCGACTGATCACGCGGGTGGCCTGCAACGAGGATTTCCAGCTGAACGCGACGCAGATGGTGGAGCTGCTGTCGTGTGGCCTGTCGTTCGCGCAATGGGACGATACGCGCATGTTCGCCTATGATGCGCTGAACAGCGCCCTTGACACGATGGATCGTTTCGCCAAGGAGGCGAAAATCGACGAGGACGGGCGATGCGACGGCGAAACGGCACACGACGATGGCGTCATCGCCGCCGAGGCCGCGACCGGCTCGACGGCCGACGCTTCGGAACTCATCAAGCGTACGGTGGCGCTGTCGGCGCACCAGCAGTTCGAGGAATCGATCATGTTCCTGCGCCATGATCTGATGCGCGTGAGCGGTGATGCGGCCGACGCCGACCGCTTCTTGGTGAGCCACCACGAATCGGAAGCCATGGCGGATGCCTACGCGGCGCGCCTTATCGCGGCGGAGCGCTGGGATGAGCTCATCGGCTTCATCGACATGGTGGAGCGCGACCGGCCGAACCAGTACACAGTGATGTTCCCGGAGGATCTGGTTGCGTATGAGTGGGAATCCCTGCGCGAGGCCGCATTCGAGGCGCTGGGACGTTGGGACGAGCTCAGGGCGATGTACCGCGAGCGCATCGTCGAGGCGTACGACCCCTCCGACCTGCACACCATCGCCCAGCTGCGCGCGATCAGCGGCCGGGATTGGGCCGGGCAGGTGCGGAGCATCGTCACGGCGTACGATGACGGATCCGGACGCTACGCCCGCAATCCGATTTACGAGCGGCTGCTCGTCGACGAGCGGCTGAGTGCCGAGGCAGAACGCTACTGCCGCACGTTCCCCGACGCCCGCGCCGATCTCGCGGCGGTATTGTGACGCGCTCGTCCGCCGCGATGGATCGCCGAGTCTAAAGCACGTATACGGTTCGTGTGCAATCGGCTCGTGGGGGGGGGATTTCTTCGCGTTCGTCTGCTGGACAACTCCCGCATTATCGACTTTTGCGGAAGTTGTCCAGCCGGCAGCGATGACCCACATCGGCACGATTTAGCAAAAACGGCTTAACTGCAACGTTTTTCCGCGATTATTCTGCGAAATAATAGCGTTTTGCGCGTGTGGCGTCCTGATTTCGCGGGACAACACGCGCAAATATCGATAATGCGGAAGTTGTACAGCAGTTAGCCGTAACCAGCCGCGACCAGAGTCGGCCCAGCCCCGGCTTACAGCTCGAAGCCGAGTTCCTCGGCGGCGTCGGTCGGCACGGGGTCGTCGCACCAGAAATCCTCAAGGTTCTCGTAGGTGGTCAGACTGCGAATCTCGGCCTTGTCGATGTACAGTTCGCCGCTCAGATGGTCGGTCTCATGCTGGAAAATGCGCGCCGGCCAACCGTGCAGACGCTCCTCATGCTGCTTGCCGTTCTCGTCGGTCCAGCGTGCGGTGATGTCGAGCCAGCGCCTACGCACGGCCTGATATCCGTCGAAGCTCAGGCAGCCTTCGTAGAAGCTGCGGGTCGCGTCGCCGATCGGCTCATAACTGGGGTTGATGATGACGTGGAACGGGAATTCGGCGATTTCGCGCGGATCGTCCTCGTCGTCGCGCACGTGGTCCTCGACCACCGCGAGCGCGAGCCCCAGGCCGATCTGTGTGGCGGCCAGGCCGACTCCCGGCGCTTCCAGCATCGTCGTGTGCATCGTGTCGATGAGCTTGTTCAGCGTGCCCTTGCTCAGCTGGCCGGAGTATTGCACGGTCTGCTGGCGCAGCACCGGTTCGCCGGCCTGCACAATCGGCAGGATTCGCTCCTTGCCGCCGGTCTTGAGGAGCTGTTCGACCTCACGGTTGAGTTCGAGGTCGACTTTCGTGTTTTTTCCGAACATACGAATGATTCCTTGGTATTGCGGTATTGCCGTTATTCGTTCTACAGCGCGAGCTCGTCGGCCACGACTTTGGCGAGCCGGTCGCACACCTCGTCGGCCTGCTGCTGCGTGGCGGCTTCGGCCATCACGCGTACGAGCGGTTCGGTGCCGGACGGACGCAGCAGCACGCGACCGGTGTCGCCGAGCAGCTTCGACTCCTTGTCGACGGCGGCCTGCACCGCCGCGTTGGTGGTGGCGGCCATCTTGTCGACGTTCGGCACATTGACGAGCTGCTGCGGCAGCTGCGGGAAGTCCGCGGCGAGCTGCTTGAGGCTCTTGCCGGATTTGACGACCTCGTTGCACAGGGTGAGCGCGGTCAGGGTGCCGTCGCCGGTGGTGGCGAACTCGCGGTTGATGACGTGGCCGGACTGCTCGCCGCCGAGCGTGTAGCCGCCGCGGAGCATCTCCTCCAGCACGTAGCGGTCGCCGACCGCGGTCTGCACGGTCTTGATGCCCATGTCCTTGAGGGCGAGCTTGAGTCCGAGGTTGCTCATCACGGTGACGACGAGCGTGTTGTCGGCGAGCTTGCCGGCCTCCTTCTTGGCGCGGGCCAGGATGCCCATGATCTGATCGCCGTTGACCATGTTGCCGTCCTCATCCACGGCAAGGCAGCGATCGGCGTCGCCGTCGAACGCGACGCCCATCACCGCGTCGGTGGCCTTGACCATGGCCTGCAGCTGCTCGGGGTGCGTGGAACCGGCGTTCTTGTTGATGTTGTATCCATCCGGGGAGGCGTTGATGACCAGCACTTCCGCGCCGGCGCGGCGCAGCGCCTCCGGAGCGACCACCGATGTGGCGCCGTTCGCGCAGTCCGCCACGATCTTCAGGCCGCGCAACGGCTTGGGCTGGGTCTTGTCCGGGTTGAGCGGGGCGATGGTCGACACCAGATGGTCGATGTACAGGTTCGTGGCGGTCACCGTCTCATGCGAGACGCGGCCGACGCCCGCGCCGGTCGGACGGTCCCAGTCCTGACCGAGCACGGCCTCGATGTCGTCCTCCTTGCTGTCGGGCAGCTTGAAACCGCCGCGCGCGAAGAACTTGATGCCGTTGTCGGGCATGGGGTTGTGCGACGCGGAGATCACCGCGCCCATCTCGACGTTGAGCACGGAGGTCAGGAACGCGACGCCCGGCGTGGGGATGATGCCCGCGTCAATCACGTCGAAGCCGCCAGCAGACATGCCGGCGCACAGCGCGGACGCCAGAAAATCACCGGACACGCGCGTATCACGGCCGATCAGCGCACGACGGCGACCCTCCGGCAGGCCTTCCCTGACCGCGCTGTTGCCCAGCACGCGCACGGCGGCATCCCCCAGATCAAGCGCCAGACGCGCGGTCAAATCCCTGTTCGCCAATCCACGAACGCCATCGGTTCCAAACAATCTCGGCATAATCTGCGATTCCTTTGCTTCGACGGCTTCCGCCGTCTCTTCGACATACCGAGCACCATCGTAACCGGCCGGCGGAGTGATTGCACCCATATCCATGAATACTGCCCAAATCACGCGCAATTGCCAGTTTCGGAGAAAGGCATGTGAGAGAATACAAGCAGATTCGCGAGTCATTTGCCAATGAGAGAAGGGGCCGATTGGGGCCTTCTCTGCTGTGGTCATTACCCTGAATGCCGTCCATGTCCGCCGGAGTTTCCATTGCCACCATGGTTGTCAGGGGCTGGAACTCCGGGAGCCGGTTCAGTCGGCGGGTATGGTTGCGGCGGAGCGAATCCTTGCCGCATCGGCGCAG
>OBYR01000929.1_pt1 | contig 13538 bp, 10 predicted proteins | sample 1495491 | NCBI WGS metagenome assembly OBYR01 (sample SAMEA2580206, study PRJEB22360) | human gut metagenome | biome: human gut; feature: human-associated habitat; material: faeces | place: Denmark | collected 2008/2010 | reverse complement strand
TTTCAAACGGGAGGATTTCGACCGGCAAACCAGTGAATTCAGCGGTGGCTGGCGTATGCGTATCGAGCTGGCGAAACTACTGTTGAAGAAACCGGATGTCCTTTTGCTGGACGAGCCGACGAATCACTTGGATATCGAGTCTATCCAGTGGTTGGAGGATTTCTTGATCGATAACGGTCAGGCCGTAGTGGTGATCAGCCACGACCGTGCGTTCGTGGATCATATCACGACTCGTACGATCGAGGTGACGATGGGCCGGATTTATGATTATAAGGTAAACTATAGCCAATACTTGCAATTACGGAAGGAACGTCGTGAGCAACAACAGAAGGCTTATGACGAGCAACAGAAGATGATCGCCGAGACGAGAGAGTTCATCGAGCGTTTCAAGGGCACGTACTCCAAGACCTTGCAGGTGCAGAGCCGTGTGAAGATGCTGGAGAAACTGGAGATCTTGGAGGTGGATGAGGAAGATACCTCGGCTTTGCGCTTGAAGTTTCCGCCTTCGCCTCGTTCGGGCTCTTATCCGGTGACGATCGAGAATGTCTCGAAAGCGTATGGCGATCATACGGTTTTCCGAAACGCTAATCTGATGATCGAGCGAGGGGATAAGATCGCTTTCGTCGGGAAGAATGGCGAGGGTAAGTCTACCTTGGTGAAGTGTATCATGAAAGAGATCGAGCATGAGGGGACGTTGACGCTGGGGCATAACGTGATGATCGGTTATTTCGCCCAGAACCAAGCCTCCCTGCTGGATGAGAATCTTACGGTTTTCCAGACGATAGACGATGTGGCGCAAGGCGATATCCGTAATAAGATCAAGGATCTGCTGGGTGCGTTCATGTTTGGCGGCGAGAACTCGGCGAAGAAGGTGAAGGTGCTTTCCGGTGGCGAGCGCACACGTCTGGCCATGATTAAGCTATTGTTGGAGCCTGTGAACTTGCTGATTCTGGATGAGCCGACAAACCATCTGGATATGAAGACGAAGGATATCTTGAAGCAGGCGTTGCTTGACTTTGACGGGACGTTGATCGTCGTATCCCACGACCGTGATTTCTTGGATGGGCTGGTCTCTAAGGTCTATGAGTTCGGAAACCAAAAAGTGACGGAGTATTTGGAAGGCATCTATGAGTTTATGCAGCGCAAGAAGATGGAGAATCTGCGTGAGCTTGAGCGGAAGAATTAAATCCTCCACCCAAGCGTCAGCATAATATCATACGTGGAGCTATCTATATCTTTATGATACTTATAATGGGTACGGCGGGAGAAATAACGATTTCGCAACGCAATATTCCATTTATGCTTGGACATATAGGCTAAGGTGGTGGAAAATACCGTTAAACGTGCGTTGCCGGCATCGCCTTGTACGTTTAACTTTGTAGGGTCCACCGCATTCCAGTCTATATCCGGCTCGTATCCTTTCCATGTGAAGATATGGTAGTTTTCCAAATCGATCAAGAACGCCCAGCGTTTATCGTAAGCCAATCCGGTAAACGCTTTCACGCTATAACCGCTTCCCAGATTATAATCTCTCTCTTCCAGCCGGAGATAATCGGAGATGCTTGCGCCCAAGGCGACTCCTGTTCCGTATAATTCGGCGTAAACATCTACCTTATTGTCCGGCGTGCCTCTTTTGTAATAGATCAATCCACCACCGACTGCCGCCGCTTCCGATATGCGGTAGGGAGCTACCGTTTGGGAACTATTGGATTTTAACTCGGAATCATAGTAGTCGAAATGCTGAAAGATTCCAGCGGCCAGACTACGAGGGCCTTTACTCCAGACCTGTTTCCCCCAGATAGCCCCAACGGCATTGACTTGGCTGATGAGCGGCTGGCTGGAAAAGAAATCGAACCCGGCCTTCAGCTGAAACCATTCATAGGGCGAATAGAAATCATCATTGAAAGGATCTCCATAATCCAACCTGAAGGATACGTGCATGCTCGTAGTGCCATGCTTGGAGCCTTCCTGCTCGGCAAGGAAGCGAGGACCAACACCCACGATGAAGTTTACGGGAACCGAGGTGTAGACACGCCCCTTGGAGCTGCTGTGTCTCCAAGCTTCTCCCGTGATGATACGATTGATCGCCCGCATCGGAGATATCAAACCGGATAAGATCTCCCGTCCCACACGTTCCGCCCCGTGGGAGCGGTTGTCGATGAATAAGTCGGAGAGCCGGTAGGTAATCTCACCTAATTCTATACCGCCGAAAGAGGTGGCAAGCATGTCATTGATGGAGGGCGGTTCCGTTTCCATAAAGAATTCCCACATTAGGCTGCCTCCCGCCGCGAATGGAATGGATTGCCAGAAATTCAGTCCGTTGCTACGGGCCGCGTTGAAATATAACGATCCGTGATAGGGATGGGCCACCAGATTGGTAGAGAACTTATCCGTGTCCCAAACAGGCCCCGTCTTGAAGTTTTGCTTAATCGTATGTCCGTTTATCTTCGCGAAATCCTCGTTCATTAAGAAACGGTCGAAAGTCCAGACGGCCATGTTCATTCCGAATACCTCGCTTGCTGCCAACCAAGGGCGGCGTGGAATGAAAAGGGCCGTGTCGCTCACGTAATTGCGGGCATCCATCTGAGGGAAGTGTTGCCCCCACATCCATTGGCTGGATAGCAGACAGATCAACCCGATCAACATGCATTTTTTCATCCTCATCTAACTCAATTCTCTTTTGTAAATAAAAATCAATAGGTTACGGTTATAACCACTCCGCAAACTTATATATAATAAACATTAAGGGATTCGTTTGGTTTAAATTATTGTTAGGTATTCTTTCTATAAATGCTGTTATTTGCGAACTATTCCGTATTTTTGCGAAAAAAAACAAAATGATAGATTTTATCACCTTTTGTGACTATACAGGGACCTTTGCGTTTGCCATAAGTGGCATAAGATTGGCTTCTGCGAAACAATTTGATTGGTTTGGCGCCTATGTGGTGGGTGTCGTGACCGCTGTAGGAGGAGGTACGATTCGTGATATTTTATTGAATGCGGTGCCTTTTTGGATGGAACAAGCCTCTTATTTGATTGTCTCGGCCTTGGCTTTGTTGTTCGTTATCGCTTTCCGAAAATACGTGATCCGTTTGAACAATACATTTTTTATATTCGATGCTATCGGATTGGGGTTGTTTGTGGTGGTAGGTATCGCCAAGACCTTGGATTTCGGGTTTCCCATGTGGGTGGCGATCGTGATGGGAACTATAACCGGCTCGTTTGGCGGTATGATGAGGGATATATTGATTAATGAGGAGCCTTTGATATTCCGGAAAGATATTTATGCGTTGGCTTGTGTCTTTGGCGGTTTGATATATTATATATGTATGCAAACTTCTATGTCGGCGGCGATGATACAGTTCGTATCGGCGTTGAGCGTGTTCCTCGCACGTATAATCGCCGTAAAATATCATATAAGTGTTCCGGTGTTGAAAGGAGAAGAATAATTTATTAACTTTGCATAATTATATGGACATGCATACTCAACAAGAAAAGGCTTCCATCCTGTTGATATATACGGGTGGGACGATAGGTATGATCGAGAATCCGGAGACTGGAGTGTTAGAGTCGTTTAATTTCCAGCATTTGAAGGACAATATGCCGGAGTTGAAGAAACTGGGGTATTCGGTGGCCACGATACAGTTCGATCCTCCGATGGACTCCTCGGAGATGGGGCCGGACTCGTGGATGAAGATCGTGAAAATCATCGCCGATAATTATCAGAAATACGACGGCTTTGTGGTACTGCATGGCACGGATACAATGTCGTATACGGCATCGGCATTGAGTTTTATGCTCGAGAACCTGAGTAAGCCGGTGATCCTTACGGGATCGCAATTACCGATCGGGATGTTGCGTACCGATGGGAAGGAGAACTTGATTACGGCGATCGAGATAGCGGCCGCCAAGGAGAACGGCTTACCGTTGGTCCCGGAGGTCTGTATCTTTTTTGAGAATGATTTATTGAGGGGGAATCGTACGAGTAAGATAAACGCAGATAATTTTAATGCGTTCCGTTCGTACAATTACCCGGCTTTGGCTCATGCGGGTATCTATATTAAGTATGATCTGCCGCAGGTATATCATCCGGTATCGCGTAAGCCGCTGAAGCCGCATTATTTGTTGGACCGAAATATCGCTATACTAAAACTATTCCCCGGAATTTCTCCGCAAGTAGTGGAAAGTATCCTGAATATCCCGGGTCTGAAAGGCGTGGTGATGGAAACATTCGGAAGCGGAAACGCTCCGTGCGAGGAATGGTTCTTGAATATGTTGAAGGAGGCTGTAGACCGTGGTATCGTTATCGTGAATGTTACTCAGTGTAGGGCCGGAAGTGTGGAGATGCACCGTTATGAGACGGGGCACAAATTGTTGGAGGCAGGCGTGACGAGCGGCTTCGATAGTACGACGGAGAGCGCCGTAACGAAGCTAATGTTCCTCTTCGGCCATGGGCTGACACCCGACGAGGTGAAGGAGCATATGAACTGCTCGTTAATCGGGGAGGTATCGATCCCTGAGACGTTCCGCCCCTAGTGTATACTATGTAAAACAGAAAAAAAGCAGTGTTGCGGAATAGGAGAGTATGAAACTATCATTTCTGAGTTTAGCGAGTGGGAGCAGTGGGAACTGCTATTATTTGGGGACTTCGGAATTCGGTATGCTGATTGACGCAGGTATCGGAATCCGGACCATAAAGAAAGTATTGAAGGACCGGTCGATCGATTTTACCAAGATCGTGGCCGTGTTGATTACCCACGATCATGCGGATCATATCAAGACGGTCGGGTATTTGGGCGAGAAGCTTTGCATTCCTGTCTATGCGACAGCCGACGTGCACCGGGGGATTGATAAGAGCCGGTATGTGGAGGAGACCTTATGTGTCTCCCGCAAGGTTATAGAAAAAGAAGTTCCATTCCTTATCCGTGATTTCCGTATCACGGCTTTCGAGGTGCCTCACGATAGTACTGATAATGTGGGGTACCATATCGAGTATGGTAATCATAAATTCACTTTCGCTACCGACGTAGGCCATATCACGGACACGGTGGGGAAATATATCTGCATGGCGAACCATTTAATATTGGAAGCGAACTATGACGAGGAGATGCTTCGTTTCGGTACATATCCCGCTTTCTTGAAAGAGCGGGTGGCGAGCCCCACCGGGCATTTGAGTAATAGGGAGGCCGCAGAGTTCTTGGCGACCCATTATAATACCGGTTTGAAGAATATCTGGCTTTGCCATCTCAGCCGGGACAATAACCATCCCGAACTGGCCTATAAGACAGTGGATATACGTCTTTTCCAAGAGGGCATAAGGGTAGGGAAAGATGTCTCATTGGTAGCGTTGAAGCGGACTACACCCTCGGATATTTACGAGTTTGATTAAAATTTTAAGAAAAAAAGTAGTCGAAAAGTTTGCGGGGAAAAATAAAACCTCTATCTTTGCACCCGCAATCGAGAAACAAACGGTGGTTTGAAAAAGTAACGATAGCGAAACAGAATGACTTGGTAGCTCAGTTGGTAGAGCAAATGACTCTTAATCATTGGGTCGAGGGTTCGAGCCCCTCCCAGGTCACTCCAAGATACCAACATCGACTTGGTAGCTCAGTTGGTAGAGCAAATGACTCTTAATCATTGGGTCGAGGGTTCGAGCCCCTCCCAGGTCACACGATTTACTTATTGGAAAGATGGCAGAGTGGTCGATTGCGGCGGTCTTGAAAACCGTTGAACTGAGAGGTTCCCGGGGTTCGAATCCCTGTCTTTCCGCAGAGAGTCCTGTAAGGCGAAAGCTTTACGGGATTTTTTGTTTTTGAGGCGTTTGTCCGGGCACAAACGGAAAGAGGTAGCGGGCATCGCTAGAATGAGAAAGTGTATAATAATATGGAAACAGGATCATTGCGGATAAGTGATATACGGCCGGATTTTATCTATATGATGGAACAAGCCGTGAAAGCCCCATCGGGGCATAATACCCAACCTTGGTTGTTTCGTGTGCAAAAGGATAGGATACAGATTCTTCCGGATATGAGTAAGTCCCTTCCGGCCGTAGATCCGGATAACCGTGAGTTATTTATTAGCTTAGGATGCGCCACCGAGAATCTTTGCATTGCGGCTGAGGCAAAAGGATATACTCCGCTACCGTTTTTTTCAGGATCGGGGGAGATCACCGTACTCTTGTCGGAGGCATCGATGATTAAGGAGACGAGTGGGCTTATCGAGGAAATTTCGGTGAGACAGACGAATCGAGGCATATATTCCGGGGAAATGATTCCATCGGATCAACTGAGCTATTTGAGGAATACGCCTTTGGAGGAAAATATCAGTCTGCATTTGTGGTCGAAAGGAGAGTGGGAGTTCGATACGCTTTCTTCTTATATATTTGCGGGGAATAACCGGCAAATGAACGATCGTCTGTTTAAGCGAGAGCTGAAATCATGGATGCGTTTTAATAAGAATCATGTACGAGCTACATCGGACGGCCTGAGTTATGCGGTGTTCGGGGCGCCGAACCTTCCCCGTCTTATCTCAGAGACAATCATGGGAAGTGTCTTGAAAGCCGGCATACAAAATAGGGGAGACAAGAAGAAGCTGGACTCTTCTTCTCATTTAGCCTTGTTCGCCTTACGGATAAATACGCTACCGGAATGGTTTGCGCTAGGCCGGAGTTTGCAACGTTTTCTTTTGAGAGCTACGGAAAAGAATATCGCTTTCGCCTTTTTGAACCAGCCTTGTGAGGTGCGTGATCTTTCCGGTTTGCTGGCGAAAGACTTGTCTTTCACCAACGAGATTCCAGCCTTGATCCTCCGTCTGGGATACGCCAAGCGGAAAATGCCGTACTCACCTCGAAAGTCTTGGCGTGAGAGGCTGGTTCCGTAATGGTTAAGTCAGATAGCGAGTACCCTCGTTCATGCCAGCCTGCACGGGATATGCCAATACGAAACTGTTTGCCTGGAAGTATTTGTTGAGGTACTTGGGGATACGGGCCATGGCGGGAGCGTAGGAAAGTCCTTCCTTGCGGCTAAGGATAATCCACATCGTGTCGTCCGGTTTTATATCCCGGAAAACGATCAGGAAGTCATCCCAGTCGTTGAATTCGATATAACTGGCTTCTCCGCTTTTCTTGGCTAATAATTTCTTTAAGGCATTCAAGGTCGCTTCCGAACCGTAAAAGACTGTCGCTGCACCTGTGTTCTGGGTCACGTTTCGTAACCGGAAGATGATTTGGTTGAAACCGATTTCTTTTTCGGCCAATTCCGGGATGATGATCAGATGCCGTCTAACGGTAGAGATGGGTTGTGCGGGCTTGTATATGAATGTACTTACACTACTTTCCGCCAATACACTTTCCACGATATGGCCTAGGAAGGCCGCCGGTATATCTTTTTCCTTGTGCAATCCCACTACCAGATCTGTGATCTCCCGCTCTTTTACCACGCTGGCGATAGCATTCGATACGCTTAAGTCATATCTTAATAAATCTTTCATCCGGGTATCCGTGGCGGCAGCCGTATTGACTGCGGTCTGTAGAACCCTGCGGGATTGTTTTAACGCTTTCTCGTCTGAATGATGGTTATCTATCACTTTTAGGGCAAACAAGCCGTTCTTGTTTTGGGGAGATTTGATCGCCAAGCTGAGGTTGACCAGCTCTTCCACGGTCTCTTCATTGCTGACCGGTATCAAGATATGCTCTGATTCTTTTTTGTTTTCCTCCTTATCGGATATATCTTGGGCCGCTATGTTATGAGCGCCTTTTTGGGCGGCGAAAGAGGCGATGGTACAAGTGACAAGTATCATCAGGATCGTACCGTTCAACACGCTCTCATTTAATAACCGGATTGGTTCCCCATTAGCGTCTGTTCCGGTGATTACGTTATATCCGACCATCACGGCGGCCAATGTAGCGGCGGCTTGTGCGTTACTTAAGCCGATAAGGAGGCTTCGCTGATCTGTGGACAGATGGAAAGTCTTTTGGGTCATCCAAGCGGCTATGTATTTGGCGGCCGTAGCTACGATAATCATGATAAGCCCTACTTTAATGGTCTCGAAACTGGTAAAGAACGTACGATAATCTATTAACATACCTACGCCCAACAAGAAGAATGGGATGAATATGGCATTTCCTACGAACTCGACACGATTCATCAAGGGTGAGCTTTGCGGGATAAGGCGATTTAGGGCTAGTCCGGATAAGAACGCCCCGATGATCGCCTCCATACCCGCTACCTGAGCTAGGAAAGATCCCAGAAATACCATCACCAGCACGAATATATACTGTGATATATTATCGTGTACATGCTTAAAGAACCAACGCCCAATGAAAGGGAAACCGAATAATACGATTAACGCGAATATCAAGATGGAAACCCCCAGACGAATCCAAAACATATCGTTGACCTGTCCGGTGGCCATGCCGACAATGATCGTTAGGACGAGCAATGCCAAGGTATCAGTGATCATCGTTCCTCCTACGGTGATACTGACAGCTTTGTTTTTGCTGATACCCAGTTTGCTGATAATCGGATAGGCGATCAATGTATGGGAGGCGAACATACTGGCGAGTAAAACGGAGGTCAATACGTTGAATCGCAGGACCCATATTCCGACAACCGTTCCTAGGATCATCGGAATGAGGAATGTGTACATGCCGAATGCTAGGCTTTTCGTACTATTTCTCTTAAAATCCGCCATATCGATTTCCAATCCGGCGAGAAACATGATATAAAGCAATCCCGCCGTCCCGGACAAGATAATGCTGCTATCCCGTAATACGAGATTAAAGCCGTGCGGTCCGATAATTGCGCCGGCAATGATCAGTCCAAGCAGGTGAGGGATTCTCAGCTTGTTTAATAAAAGGGGAGCGGCCAGGATAATTAAAAGAATCAAGAGAAATTTTAATACCGGGTCCGCTAAGGGCAATGTGAAATCTATTGTCGAGGCTAATACCATATGCGTAATTTTTTCGTTATAATTTGAAACAAAAATAATAAGAATTTGCGGAGATTGCAGCGTTTACGCCAACTTTGCATCTTCTTTTATAGATAACAATGAATGTGTGAGTTTTATAAGTTAAAGTATATGTAAATCTTGGGACATTAGCGTGAACCGATTATATTTGTACATACATTGCATTGAGTTTATTGTTATAAAACTAAAAAGCGTTTAAACCCTTTGCATAAAAGGGTGTCAAACATGAAAAGAGAAAAATATTTATTTAATGTAGAGGAGAAACAAATATGAAACCCATGAAATTAACATCTTTAGTGATGATGCTTCTGATCGCGTTTAGTGCTGCGGCTCAGGAGGAGTTCTTTGATGATGTGTATTTCTCTTCCAAAAACAAGAAAAAGAAAGAACAGGTTGAAGAGAAAAAGGTTGTTCAGCCGAAACAGGAGTCTAGGGCCCTGGTCGCTACAGCCAAGAGCCCAGCTTCTTCAGACAGCCGGGATGTGGATGAATATAACCGTCGTTATACATCAGTCGAGGTAGAGGAGCCTTATCGTGAGGATGATTCCGTTATCTATGAGGATAGCGATGAGAATGAGTCTTCTTCCGAGCGTCGTTCGGATACTGAATATACGGAACGTATCATTCGTTATCATTCGCCGAGTAAGATTACGATCGCCGGAGCGGATCAAGTCGATTTGTATCTGAGTGACGGATATTATGGTTACGGCTATGATACGGATTATTCGAACGGTAGTGCGAACGTGAATTTTAATATCAATGTCGGCAACGGCTGGGGCTCGCCTTGGTATACAGGTTGGTACGATCCTTGGTTCTATAGCTATAGCCCTTGGTGGACTTATTCATCTCGCTTCTACGGCCCGTCTTGGGGATTCGGCTGGGGCTGGGGAGGCTTTTATGCCGGCTATTATAGTCCGTGGTACGATCCATGGTATGGCCCGTCTTGGGGCTGGGGTGGAGGCTATTGGGGTGGCCATTGGGGACATCATCACCATTACTATCCCGGTTACTACTCGACTCCAAGTAGACATTATTCAAACGGACGTTCCTCTTATCGAGATAATCGCTCTTATGCGAGTGGCAGAGGTTCCGGTTATACAGGTGGGCGGAGCAGTGGCTCTTCTTCCTTGAGAAATTCAGGATCGACTACAAGACCTTCGTCTTCAAGTTCATTGAGCAATGGACGTGCGGGATCTACCCGTAGGGAATCTGCTATATCCTCTGGTGCGGGACGTCGTTCCTCTTCTTCTGTTAGAAATTCGGCAACGACAAGAAGTAGCTCGGGCATAAGTAATAGCTCGGCGAGAACAAGGATTTCCAGAAGTAGTTCTGGAGCCGCATCTTCTTCCGGACGTCAATATTCAGCTCCGGTAACACGTTCCTCTTCTAGGAGCAGTAGCGATTTCTCAAATAGTCGCTCTTCTTCCAGTCAATTTAGAAGTTCCTCTCCTTCTCGTAGTAGTTCGGTAGGTTCTTCTTCCGGTAGCTTCGGTGGAGGTCGTTCTAGTGGAGGCTCTGTTGGTGGCGGAGGTGGCCGTGCCGGTGGTGGTCGCAGGTAAAAGTGTTAGGTTGATAAAATTAGAGATACGATGAAAAGGATAGGAATTATAATGTCGGTGCTTGCCCTGTGTGGCGGCACCGCTTTTTCGCAGTCACAGTTGGATGCCTTTAAGTATTCCCAGACGGAGTTGAATGGTACGGCTCGTTATTTAGGAATGGGTGGTGCTTTTGGTGCGTTAGGTGGTGATATTTCCGCTATGAATACGAACCCGGCAGGCTTGGCGATTTATAAAAGCTCGGAGGTGGTTACGACATTGAGTTTGTCTTCGGCCTCGGCGAAGACCGATTGGCTTGGTTCGAAGGTGGATAACAGCCGTACGAAGGTGAGTTTCGATAATATCGCTTACGTAGGATATTTCCCGACAGCGAATGATGAGGGTATCGTGAGCTGGAACGTTGGTTTCTCTTATAATCGCTTGAAGAATTATAGCCGGAACTATACGATGGCTACAGGAGGTGATTTGAATACTTCTCTTTCTGATTATGTGGCCATGCGTGCGGCAGGAATGCCTAGCGGACTGTTAGGGGAGGATAAGGACTATAATCCTTATAACAATCAAGACTTGGGTGATTGGCTATCTATTCTAGGATACAATGCCGGTTATATGGATTCATATAACGATAATGATAAAGAGTATTATAGTGCGTTCGGAGATAATAATGCGGATGGGCAATGGAGTCCATATTTATTGCAAGGAGGTCAATTAAAAGTTTCAGAGCGAGGTTCCGTGGATCAATATGATTTGGCTTTCGGTATAAATATATCGGAACTTGTGATGCTTGGCGCTACGGTTGCGATTACGGATCTGAACTATCGATATCAGTCATCGTATGATGAGGAATTTACGAACGGCAATAATTTATACTTAGATAATTACTTGGATACGGATGGTACCGGGTATTCATTTAATGTGGGTGCTATCGTCCGTCCCGCCGATTTTCTTCGCTTGGGTGTGGCTTATAATTCACCTACGTGGTATAAGATGACAGATCGTTATTATGGTGAGGCCGGTTCTTATCTGACCTTTATGGATAAAGGGGAGATGAAAGAGCGTAAACTAGATGCCGCTACCCCTAATAATGCTTATTATGACTATGAATTCCGTTCTCCGGATAAATGGATCTTTAGTGCCGCCGCTATCTTGGGTACGACCGCTTTGATAAGCGTTGATTACGAGTTGATGAATTATAAGAATATGCGTATGTATCAAACGGATGGTAGCAGTAACGTGTATACTAACCAAGATATAACGGATAATTTCAAGTCAATGAATACGATCCGTGTAGGTGCGGAGGTAAAGGTTACTCCTCAATTTGCCGTAAGAGCAGGTGTCGCCTACAGCGATAGTCCGATCAAGGATAAACTGAAGAATGGAGAGAAAGAGGTCTTTACGGTTGGTACGATTCCTAATTATACGATCGATAAAGGGGTCATGAATTATACGGTAGGTATCGGTTATCGCTTCACCCCGAACTTCTATACGGACTTGGCTTGTGTATTCCGTACGCATAAGGAAGATGTTTATGCGTTCTCTAATATGTTTGCGGGAGATGATCCGAAACCATTCCTCGAAGCCCAACCCGCCACGATGAAAACAAACACGACTCGTGTAGCTTTGACATTGGGATACAAGTTCTAATATACATATATTTTAGATCAGTAAAGTCCCCTGTTCGTACGTTAAAGGTGCGGGCAGGGGACATTCTTTTTATAATTTGAAATAAAATGTTTGTTGGTTTAAAATATTTTTCGTTCTTTTGCTTCCATAAATAACATTGTATAACAGTTAAACCCCATCGCCTATAGCATAAACATTACTCGAATAAACTAAAAATGTGAAAGTAATGAAGACTTTAAAAATGATGACCGACGAGGAATTGGTTGTCCTTTATGCAGAAGGTAATAATGCCGCTTTCGATATTTTATTAAATCGATACAAAAGTAGCATTCATTCTTACATTTATTTCATAGTACGTAACAAAGAGCTTACGGAGGATATCTTTCAAGAGACCTTCGTGAAGGTTATCATGACTATAAAACAAGGTCGCTATACTGAGAACGGCAAGTTTAAGGCATGGATTACTCGTATTGCCCATAACTTGATTATCGATAATTTCCGTCAAGAACGTTGCGAAAACACGATCTCGAATGATGAGGTAGAAATCGACTTATTTAATAATATCAAGCTTTGCGATGGTACGATAGAGGATAATATCGTGCGCCATCAAGTATTGTCTGACGTGAAGAAATTGGTAAAGCATTTGCCGGATAACCAGCGTGAAGTGTTGGAGATGCGTTACTATCAAGACCTTAGTTTTAAGGAAATCGCCGATATCACGGGGGTTAGCATCAATACGGCCTTAGGGCGTATGCGTTACGCTATCTTGAATATGCGCCGTATGGCCGATGAGAACCGTATCGAGCTATCTATGGTGTAAAATAATTTTCTTTCCATGCAATAAGTCTTAGGTCCCTACGTTTTATTAGCAAACAAGATAAAAATAGAGGTGCCTATGAGGAAGCTTTCTACGCAATGCATGGATGATTTGGAGAAAAAAGTGAAAAGTGCCCCGGAGGCGAAAAGTTCGCCTCGGAAGCAAACGATGGATTTCTTGAAACAGTTTGCGAGGGCTTATCAAGCGGAACCGGCTGTACGTCCGGAGCTCTGCGGGTATGTGTTGAACTAAGAATTACGGAAAGAGAATCTATATTATTAGGTTCTCTTTCTTTTTTTGTGTACTTTTGTAAAAACAAAAGACAAGATTATGAAGCATTTGATAGCGCCTTCCCTGCTTTCCGCTAATTTTCTGGATTTGCGGAAGGAGATGGAGATGATAAATAAAAGTGACGCCGATTGGTTGCATCTGGATATTATGGATGGGGTATTCGTGCCGAATATCTCGTTTGGTTTCCCGGTACTTAACGCATTAAAGCCTATATGCCAGAAGCCGATGGATGTGCACTTGATGATCGTGGAGCCCCAGAAGTTTATCCCCGAAGTGGCGGCTAC
>OBYR01000917.1_pt1 | contig 13717 bp, 20 predicted proteins | sample 1495491 | NCBI WGS metagenome assembly OBYR01 (sample SAMEA2580206, study PRJEB22360) | human gut metagenome | biome: human gut; feature: human-associated habitat; material: faeces | place: Denmark | collected 2008/2010 | reverse complement strand
TTGCCGCCGTTGCGTCAAGCCGGGCTGTGCGCCGCCGATCCCAGGTGGACTCCAGCTCCCGGCGCGTCCGCTGCACATCACGCCGGAAGGCGCTCTGCTCCTGCTTGATACTGCGGAGTACCGCCGACATATTATCTTTGATTGAGATTGCGCCCTTAACTACGCCCATCAGCGGTTCACCTCCTATTCAAGTGAGAACATTTTTGCGCGTTCGTCCAAGGCGACCAGCATAGATGCCTGATAGAAAAGCCTGGACTCCAAGTCCAGGCTTAGAAACTCCTCCGCCTTCCATCCCTTCTGGATGTAGTAGTGGAGCAGATATGCATCGCCGTCCTGGGCAATTACTTTTTTAAATCTTCCACCACGGTCACTTTGCCGTTCATCGCGCCGGACAGCTCCATGATGGCTGTGGAGATCTGTGTGATCTCCGACAGGTCAAACATATTCACGATGTCCAGCGGCTCCTTCAGCTCCCGATCCTCCGGGGGCAGTTCGGCTTCCATGGCCATGACCTCTTTGGCTGTATCCCGCAGGCTCGGTTCCACGGCGGCCAGATAGATGCTGTACTTGTCACTGCGCTTGATGTCGCCGTTGTCCTCCAGCGTCATACACTCCATGATTTCCCCATAGTCCAGGCTGCGAATCGTCAGATCCATGTCCATGCTGGGAATATGCAAAGTCTGCCGCTTGGGGATCTTCTTATCCCTCAACCGCTGAAGGGCGCGGTGCGAAAAATCAGCCAGCAGCTTTTTCTTATCAGTGTCCATGCTTGCTTCCTCCTCTTATGCGGAAATGGCGTCCAGGTTGACCATGTCGGACGGGGTGAAGCCACCAGTGGCTTCCTCCTCGATCAGGCCACCCTTCTCGTAGGTGACCAGGGGCAGGTCGTTATACCAGCAGTTGTCGATGCTGTAACGCTCCTGCTGCCCGTTGGTGGCGTCCGGGTCGGCCAGCTTGGTGATGATCTGGCTGCGAAGGTCAACACCCTTCTTCCAGCTCTCCAGCACCTTGTTGTAGCGGGTGTACGCCTTCTTGATGGTCAGAGTGAACTCACCCTTGATGCCGGTCATCTTGCTGTCCACATCAATGTCCAGCTGCACATCCTCACGGTTGGCGCTTACCTTGACCTCAATCTTGGACAGCTCGGCGATCAGCTCGCCGTCCACCCAAATCTCGCCCCAGGTGCCCGTCAGGGTACGGTTGCCTCTCAATTTGCTCATGCTTCTGCCCTCCTTACATATTGCAGGTCAGCTTCAGATCTTCCATCGCGTCCACAAACTTGACATTGCTGGCGATAAAGACCTTGGAGCCGGTATTCGCCTGGGCCAGGGCGGTTTCATCCATCTCGGAGGTGTCGGTGCCCTGGCTCTGCAGATAGGTCTCCTGGGCCTCCACATCGATGGCGGCGGTATTGTCAAAGGTTCTGTCCAGAACATTGCCCTCCAGCTCCCGGTGATAGGCCAGGATCGCGGCCACAAACGCCTGCTTGTTGTCGTAGTCGTTGATGACCTTTCCCACATAGGAGGACTCAAAGGTTTCCCGGATGTCATCCTGGTACAGGTCAACGCCCTCGATGATCTTGATCTTCGAGAAGTCCTGGCCATGCTCCGGGGTGAAGGAGGTCAGGCTGTTCACGCCGCGCCCGATCTTGTACTTCTCCCCGTCAAAGACGATGACCAGCTCCCCGTTGTCGATGCGCTCATCCGCATCCTCCGGTACTTCGGCGGCGGTGATGTCGGACAGCTCAAAGTAGGTGCAGCTCCGGGCCAGGGACAGCCCCGCCAGCACACCAGCGATGCGGCAGCAATACTCCGCCGTGCTGAAGGCCGTGGTGCCGAGGGTACTGGTGATTTTGTCCGTGGTCAGGTTGATGATGCCCTCGTGGTCGCCCTTGCAGTTGGGCAGCACCGCCTTGAAGGTCTTGTGGTGATCGTCTCGCGCCTCCTTGATCCAGGCGGCCACCGTGGTCTTTTCATCCTCGGTGATCCCAGGGATGACCAGGTAATTCCACTTCAGGTCGTTCAGCTGCTTCAGCTGCGGGTTCAGGTTCTCTTCCGTGGTGGCCACCTTCAGCACGATGGTCTTGGAGGGGGAACCCTCATAGACCAGCTTCAGGTACTCATAGTTGCGCGCCGTGAAGTGGGTGGGATCCACATCCAGCACACTCTTGTAGATGTTCAGCGCCTGGCCCTCTTCGGTGTCGTCTTTCAGAACGATGGCCACGATGCCCCGTGCGCTGCGCTTGATGGCGGTCACGCCCTTGGTCTTAAATTCAATGATGATTTCGGGCAAGCCCATAAAATCACTCCTTTCGGTTGGTTCGGATGTTGGACTCTAGCTCTGCCATGAGCGGCGGGGCCTCCGGCTCCTCAATGCTGTCGCGGAAGGCCAGCGTGAAGGTGGCGTGGAGTACCTTGTCCACAATATTGAAGGCCAGGTCGGGAATGGTCACCGCCCTGGCCTCGCCTTTGTCGGTAAAGCGGAAGACCGGGCGCAGCAGATCGTCCAGCTCCTGGCTGATCTGCAGGTACTCCAGATTGCTCTCGCCCTTGGTGTGGAGCGCGGCGTCCACCAGGATGCTGCGGTCTGTGTAGCCCCGGCCTGCGGGCTGGTTGCCGGAGGGGATGATGTCCAGATAGATATAATCCTCCAGCTCTGCCCGGCCTGCCTCCTGCGTCTTGTCGATCCCCTCACCAAACACATCGAAGGCGGGCCAGCACCCCTTCAGCAGGGCGATCAGGCTGCTGCGGATGGCCTCGTAAATGGTGGTGGCCATGCTCTCCCTCCTCACAGGTCATGGGTGCTGATGAAGTCGCTGAGCCATTCCCGCAGGAAACCGGGCAGGGCCTGGTTCAGCTCCTCCAGGGACAGCTCCATCATGTGCTTGCCCGGCACAAAGCTGCGCCCGCCCCGCGTCCGGTGCCCATACTCCACTGGCTCCGCGTACTCCACATTGGTGTAGACCTCGATATAATAGGTGTCCCCCTTCTTGACAATCGGGCCGACCTTCCAACTGTCCTGGCCCGTCTTGTGCGGGGTCTTTTCCTTGACCTTGCCTTGCAGCTCACGGGCGATCTGAATGACCATCGCCCGAAACTCAGCGGGATATTCCTCCTCGATCATGCGGGAGAGCTGCTGCTCCTGCGCGTCGAGGCCATCGAAGCGGTATTCTGTCCGGCTCATGCTTTCGCCTTCGCCAGCTTCAGCGGCACATTGTTGTGGGAGGGCTGCCGATCCGCAAGCCCGGCCTCCGTCAGGTACTCCCGGCCCAGCCGGATCACCTTCACCGTGTCCCCAGGCTCGATCTCCACCTCTGGGCGGACAAAGAGCAGGAAGTCGGTGTCAATGCTGGCGGTGGGTTCCTTTTTCCCCAGCTTGCCCCCGGAGGGGCTGGAGAGGGCGCAGGGTATATTCTCATATACCTGCCTGCCGTCCAGCCCCTTCTGGAACACGCTCTCCCCGGAGGGCAGGGTAGTTTTCTGCGGACGGTACACCCAGCAGCTGTCCTGGTAGGTCAGCGCCAGGATGTCGGCTTCCGTCATGGGGGGCAGTCCTTCGGCAGCTTCATCCGCTTGAAGGGGATGAGCTGGCTCTCATAGTTCTTCACAAAAGCCACCGTCTCCTTCAGGCTGTTGGCCTTGTCCCGGTAGCTGATGCTGGTGTCGCCCCGCGTAACGCTGGCCACATCGTTCTCCGATGGGGCCACTTGGTCGGCCCGGAGCATATCCTCCACAATCTGCGCCGCCACATCCTCCAGCGGGGGAGGGAAGTCCTCCCGTCCGCAGAATACCAGGATGCGGCTGATGGCCCGCTTCACATACCGCTCGATGGTGGGCAGCTGCTCATCCGGCAGCTGCAGGTCACTTTTCGCCGTTGCCGCTATCCGGCTCACCAGTTCCTGATCCATCCGGCTCCTCCTTGGCCTTGCCGCCCTTCTTCGTACCGCCCTTGCTCTCCGCCTTCAGACGGTCAAGCAGGGCGTCGCCCAGTTTCTCCAGATCGGCCTCCGTCACCGGACGGCCCTTCGCCTCGGCGGAGCCGCAGATCCGGGTGAAGCCTTTCTTCTCCAGCTTGGCGGCCCGCTCCTCGCTGGCCACCTGCCGGACTTCATTCAGTCTCTTCAGAGTAATCATGATAAGCCCTCCTCTTAGCCGCCAACGCCGGCCTTGGCCTGCTTGATGTTCACCCACATGGCCGTCAGCTTGTTGTCCGGCACCCACAGGTCATGGTACTTGCTGTAGTCCGTCGCCCAGGCCCGCTTCTTCTGATAGGTTTCCGGATCGAAGATCCGAACCTTGTCCGTGCGGGACACGGCGATGGGTGAAGTACGGGGGCAGATAATCCAGTTGATGTCCTGGGCATCATCCGCAGCCACAAAGCCGCCCTTCTCCTGGGTCGAAGTGGTACCGTCATAGAACTGGTAGCTGGTTTTCATCCGCCCGCTGCCCACACGGATGATGGGAAACTCACCGTTCAGGCTCTTCACCTTCACCGTGACATCGCCCTGCTTGAAGTCCATCACGCTCGGGCTCTTGGACAGAGTACTGGACATATCCAGGATGGCGGCCACGGGGCGGGCCATCGTGATCACCAGCGGGGTCTCATCGCCCACCACATCCTGCACCGCCGCGATGTCATAGTAGAGCTTCTTCAGGATGTCGCTCTCCGTGGGGGTGTACTCATAGCCCGCCCGCTCCTTGGCGATACACAGGCTGGCGATCTTGCTGTAGCGGTATGCGTCGATCTCCGGGATCACCTTGGTGCGCTGGAACTCGCCCATGACCTGGGCTGCGGTCACCACGAAGTTGGTCTCGTTGACCTCGTTCTCATCGAAGGTGAACTGGCGGCCTCTGTCCTGGGTCATCTCCTTGGTCTCCCACTTCAGGTTGACCGAACCCTCCACAAAGCCCTTGTCGCGGTCATAGTCGGCCAGGCCGTCCATGTCCATGCTGGGGATCTTCACCTCCGCGCCGCCGTTGTAGCGCACCAGTTTGTCGTTCAGTTCCATCCAGCCGGAAGTGGCCTGCTCAACGGCGGCCTTGTCCAGCTCGCTCTGGAATACGCTCGCATATTCAAATACATTGGCCATATTACATCATGCCTCCTCTGATGCCCTGCGCGATCTGGTCTTTCACGGTGTTCTCCGCCTTGGCCCCGCCGCCAAGCCCCTCCGGGGTCTTTCCCCGCAGGCGCTCCTTCACGGCGGCCTCCAGCGCGCTCTTGAATACCTCCTGGGTCTGCTGCAGGCTCTTTTCCATGCTCTCCTTGTCCGTGTAGGTCAGCAGGTCGGCCAGCCCCACGGGGAAGCCCTCATCGGTCAGCTTCTTCACCGCCGCGTCCTTCAGGTCACGCTGCAGCAGCTCCGTGCGCAGCTTGGTCAGCTCCTGCGCCTGGGCCTCGCCCTCGGCCTTGGCCCGCTCCTCCGGGGACAGCTTGGCCAGCCGCTGCTTCTCCTGCTGTTCAGCCTCCCATGCGGCCTTGGCCTCCGCGATCTTGGCCTCCACATCGGCCTCGGAATAGCTCTTGCCACCCTGGGGTTCCTGCTTGGTGCCCTCGCCCTCCTTGGGGGCAGGGTCGCCGTCCTTCTTGGTGCCCTCGCCGGAGCCGGGGGCCGGTTCCTCCTTGCCTCCGAAGAGGGAGTCCCAAAACTTCTGGAAGGCCGTGCGCTGCTCTGCGGTGGGCGTTGTGGGCTGCTGATTGGTCTGCTGGGGGGTCTGCCCCTCGCCTCCTGCGGCAGGGGCGGTGCCGGTGGTGGTCGTGGTTTCTGCCATCGTCAATTCCTCCTTGTGTAGTCGTGTAAAAGTAGAATATAAAAACGCCCCTCAAAAGGCGCTTTTACCTGGTTTACAGGCGGGCCGCGCCCGCGTTCAGGAAGCATATTTTTTCTTCCATTCCTCAAATTTGATATTGCCGTCCAGGGGATTGCCCTCCCGTTTGGCAAAGACGCTCTTCTTGAAATACGCCCGGATGATACACAGGCAGTTGGGGTGGATGGGCGGCAGGTTCACACCCGGCTCCGCTTCATCCACCCGGAACACCCGCCCATTCAACTCGCTGCAGGTGCAGCTGCCGGAATGTTCGGTGCCGCCGAGAAACTGGTATTCCTCAATGCCGCTCTCCTTGTAGCCCATCACCTCGCCCTGGTTGGCGAAGTATTTGCACTCCGTCCGCACCAGGCGCTCGGCGTTGTAGCGCCCCTTGTCCATCACCTCATCGATGGCGCGGGCCATCTTCTGGACGCTGCTCCCCTGGATGAAGCCCAGGGTGATCTCCCGCTTGGCCAGCGCCGAAAGGTGGTCGCAGGCCCCCCACACAGCCTCGGAGTAGTGCTTCTCGCTCCAAGGGAAGGACAACACCCGCTGGATCAGCTTTTTGTCGATCTTCGCCACATGGAAGCCCAGGCCGATCCCCCGCTGGATGGAGAAGCAGCTCTCGTAGTAGTTGACCTGCAGCATATCGCCCAGCAGGGTGTCCAGCTTCGTGGTGCTGTCCTCGGCCAGGTCGATCATGTTCTGGTAGACATTGGCCAGCAGCTGCTCCTTCCGGGTGATCCGGCTCTTCATAGCCAGGGTGTTCAGCTCCAGCAGGGCCTTGCTGCCCTTGGCCGCGTCAGATGCCTCGGTGATGTATTCCTCGATGGATTTGCGCCACACGCTGTACTCCTTGCCCTCCAGGAGCTGCCGGGCCGCCTCCTCGGTCAGCCCGTTGTCCTTGGCAAAACGGGCAAACAGCGCCTCGATCTCCTTCTCAATGTTGAAGGCCGCCTCGTCATAGAGGAAGATCAGCTCCCTGGCGTAATCGTCGGTGCGCTTGGTGTTCTGCAGCACCCGCTCCTTGGCGTCCTCGATCCACTCGTTGCGCGTCCAGTAGCTCATGCGCCCTCACCAGCCTTTTCCTCCGGCTCATCTTCCGGGGAAGCCTCCGCTCCCTCCGGCTGGGCCTTGGCCTGGGCCAGCGCCTGGGCCAGGGCGTTGTACTGGCCGAAGCTGTTGACCTCCTGCTGCTTCTCATCCTCCAGCTTCTGCAGTTCATCCTGCACATTGTCGATGGTGGGCAGCATCTGCAGGCGGGTTTCGCGGGACAACTCCCCGGACAGCATGGTGATGATCTGCGCGATCTCCAGCACATTCTGCGGCTTGTTGCGCCGGAATTGGATGTCAATGTCCCGGTAGTCAAACTGGCCGCCCTGGATGTTCAGGATGTGGGTGATCAGCTCGATGCGCCGCTGCAGGCCGCGCTTGAACTTCCGCTCCTTGATGGCGCAGATCTGCTCCAGCCCCCACAGCTTATAGGACACCGCCACGCCGGACAGGTTGCCGCCGAAGTTCGCGTCCGTCAGGTTGGGCACCGCCGAGAAGATGTGCATATCCTCCCGCAGCCGCTTCTTGTAGTTCTCCATGGCCGTGTCGCTCACCTCTTTGATGAGCCACTGGATGTCGCCGCCGTCCTCCAGGATGATGGCTCCCTTTTCCTTCATCTCCGCAATGTCCTGGGAGGTCACGGCCCCCATCTTCAGCACCTTCAGCAGCGCCTCATCGTTGTACTGGAAGAAGTTCGCCGTGTTGCTCTCCACCCGGTTGTATGCGTCGATCAGCGTGATCACGCCCTCGAAGTCCCCCAGGCGCTCCTCGTTGTTGATGTACTCCACAAAGGGCACATCCCCCCAGTAATGCTCCCGGATGTCCAGCAGCTCCAGCGCCCCGCCGTTGATGCTGCGGAAATACCAGCAGTCCTGGGCCGTCCAGAACTCCACCTTCTTGATGATGTTCTTGTCCTTGTCCTTGGAGTACACGATGCGGATGGCCGCCATGGGCGTGTTGTACCCCGTCTCGCAGATATAAATGCAGCCGTCAGGCGGCACCTTGGTGAAGCGGATCTGCGCGTCCTCATCCAGGTAGAGCATCTCGAAGCAGTCCCCGTTGATGCTGGCACCCTTGGCCAGCTCCATGTTCTCGTCCTGCTCATCGTTGTAGTCGAAGATGTCCTGCAGCGCCTCCAGGTATGCGTCATTTTGGGAGCTGTAGACCACCGGCTTGCCGATGAAGTACCCAGTGGCCGTGTCCGTGATATACTTCGCCATGTTGTTGACCAGGCGGTTGTTGGGGGCGGTGCTGTCCTTCTTCCTGTGCTGGAGGATGTCGTGGTCGCCCTCATAATACCCCTCCAGCTTGGCATACTTCGTATGCCCCTCATTTTCGTCAACGATCTCCTTGATGTCCGCCTCTGTCAGGCTGTCCAGCAGGGAGCGTTCCATAAAGATGACCGGCATTTAACAAAACCTCCCCAGCTGAGAACGGTAAAAGTCCTGTTTGATTTTCTCGGCCACTTCTTCCAAGTCAATCGTTACGGTCATGCCGTCTGCTATTTTCACATCTCTGTAGCGGTGCTTTTTCAGAACAGGAGCTGCCGCAGACTCTGCCATATCTGCGGTGGCGGGTTGAATATAGCCCAAGCCTTCCATACGCTTGTGTGAACATTTGTCGCGCTTCGGGCAAATATTACACTTACTTGTCATTCTTGATAATCCCATGAAGCCCCTCCTTAAATTCCAAACTCGGCCCGATCCATAATGCGGAACCGCTTCACTTTCTTTGCGATGGAGCGCGCGCCCTCCAGTGCGTCCGGGCCGTCATCGTGCGCGCCCATGGGGAACTGTTCTGAAAAACACTGCCGCAGCTCCGCCGTTAGCCGCTTGTGGCGTCGGTTAAACTTGATATACTTGTTTTTCACATCCGGCTGCAGCGTCTGGACACGCATGACCTTATCGCTGGTCTGCTGCACCTCCTCGATTGGGAGGTAAAGCCCGGCCTTGGCGCTGGCCTTGGCCAGCTCCTCCTTCAGGAACCACTGGAACTGGTTTGTTTCCGCGCCCAGCTTCCGGTAGCCATGCCCGAAGCTGGCCCGGAGCCACCGCTCTTTGGCCAGCACATCTGCGATGATTCGGTCAGGGTGCCGCCGCTCAATGTCCGCGTCCACCACATACATATATCCGCTGCCCTTGTGCTTGGCCAGGGTGACGATGGCAGAGAAGTCGCTGCGCTTGGTCTTGCCCAGCGAGGGGTCGATGAATCCGAAGAAGTCAAAGGCAGGATCGCCGAAGTTGACCTCGGCTTCATTGTAGTAGTCGAACCACTCCTCCATGAACAGGCAGTCATCCGGGTTGATCGGCTCGTTCTGCTCTTCGGAATTGAACGAAGCCTCGCCTTCCGACACCCGCATCACCATCAGGTCGTAGTAGGACAGCTTCTCCTCCCACAACACCTGGGTGCCCTCCAGCATGGCATTCTTGTGCGCCTGGAAGAAGGCCAGCGCCTCAGATTCCCGGTCATCGTTGGACAGGTCGGTGAAGATGGTTTCCCACTGCTGCCACAGGTCATCCGCCTGGGAAAATTGGATCACCGCCTTGTACTTGATGGAGCGGTAGGCCGGGTTGGTCAGCGTTTTGGCCAGCAGGCTGTCATAGTGGAGCAGGGTGCCAATATAGATAATGTCGGTGTAGTCATCGCCGCACTTGCTTACCGCCTTGTCAAACCAGTCCTTCAGCTTCTTGCGCTGCTCCGGCGTCCGCACATTCTCATCGTTCTCCACATCATCCAGGATGATCAGGTCGGGCCGCCAATTCCGGTGCTTCCGGCCACGGATCTTCTTACCGCTGCCAATGGCCTCGATCTTGATGTTAGTCTTGGTCAGCAGCACATTGCTGCGCCACACGCTGCCCGCCAGCACCCCGAAGTCCTCCAGGATCGCCGTGTTCTCCTCAAACTCCACCCGGATGTTGTCCAGGAAGCCCTCTGCCTGCTCGGAGCTGTCCGAAATGATGATGGGATAGTGCTTGTATCCGTACAGGGTAGAGTGCATCGTGCCTTTAAAGGTCAGGTTGGTGGACTTGGCGTGTCCACGGGGGGCCGCCACCGCCCGGCGTGTTCCCGGCAGGCGGCTGATCATCTTGGTGTCCGCCGCCGTCAGGGGATAGCGCCCCTTCAGCACACCCTGCTGCCAGATTGCGTCCAACTCCCGGTGAAACTCCGGGGAGGGCTTGCTGAAGTAGTGGGGGAAGTAGGCCCGCCCAAAGAACTCCATATCGATGGCTCCCAGCTTCCAGCGCAGGCCCCCCGGCCCCGTCATGGGGTGCCCCGCTTCAAACTCCCGCCGAAGCTGGACGCGCTCCGGGGAGTCGTCCTTGTTTAAGAAACCTTTTAGGAGTGCGCGCAGACCGTTTAAATCTGTACCCTCCTCACTGTATAATTGGCTCTCTGCCTCGGCGATGGCTCCCGCCAGGGCGTTGATGCTCTGCTTTTTTCGCTTATTCAAAATGGCCTGTCCTCCTCCCGCTTTCAACAGGGGGCCGTAAACGCCCCACAGCGGCCTTTCCGGGCCGTTTGGGGAATTACCCCCGCCTGCCCGGTGCGGCGAATTTAAAGGGGTTTGTGCGCGGCTTAAACGGTATTCCGGGCAATAGAAAGAACCGGGGGTGAAAAACAGGGGGCGAAGGGGTGTGCTTCGCCACCCAGCCTGCTGTTCAGCCCGGTTCTTTTGCACTGTATTTCCACCGGCCTCCCCAGGCGGGACGAATCAACCGCCTGCTTTGTCCGGCTTCCTGTAAACGCCCTTTAAGAACTCTCGTCCTCATCCTCACCGCCCTCCGTGGAGAGGGTGAGTGTTTTCAGCTCCCCGCACAAGCTGATCTCCACCTTGGCGCGGCGGGCGCGCTTGTCAAGGTCGATGCGGCTGACGGGGAAGTGCCTCAGCACACCCTCCACGATCCGCACACCGCCCTCCGGCAGCGTCTCCACCCTGGAGGGCTTCAGCACCTCGCCGCCGTTGTCCAGCAGCCGCAGCCACTCCACCTCCAGGTGGGTCAGATAGGAGGGGGACAGCCCGTTGGGGCCGAGGAAGCGGAGTACATGGGGGATCGCCTTCACCCGGTAGTAGTTCTCCGCACTGTACTCCAGCGCCAGGAATACATAGCCCGGCAGCAGCGTGTAGACCTTCGTTGTCCAGCCTCCGCCGTTGCGGATCGCCCGCTCCTCGCGGGGCACTGCCGCCCGGATGCCCAGGCCCTGCAGCGCGTCGCGCACCCCGGTTTCCTGCCCGGTTGATACCTGCAGGACATACCATCTTACCATGTCCTCACCTCGCTTCCAGTCCGTCCTGTTTCTTGCTGTTCAGGAACTCATTGACCTGGCGGTAAAGGTCAGGCCGCTCCTTGGCCATGGCCTGCCACACCAGGGACTTCACCGCGTCCAGGCCCGCCTCTGTGGTGTCCTGGTTCTGGATCTCCACCCGCTTCTTATAGGCCGCTGCGCGCACCAGCGCGTTGGCCTCCCGCAGCATCTTGTCGATGCTTACCCCCTGCCAATCCTCCTCCGAGGTGTTGGCCAGGGCGTTGAGCAGGTTCTGGCTGGTCAGCCGGATGATGGCCTCGGTGGTGTCCAGGTCGGGGTATTTGTCCAGCTCATCCATCATGCGCCGGAAGTTCTCTTGGGCCATGTTCAGCATCTGCACCTCCGCCTGATATGCTCTGGCGTAGCGGCAGACGCTGGCAACGGAGATGCCCACACCGTTTGCCCCCAGGAAGTCTACGATCTCGGAATAGGTGCTGCCGGACAGGAGCATCTGCTCCACTGTCTCCCGCAGGGCGGGGTCGAGAGCGTCTATTTTGCTGTGCTTTCGGTTGCCCGCTTTCTTACCCATCCCTTACACCTCGATCATATCGTCCTCGATGCCACCGGCCAGCAGCCGGATGCCCTTGCCCGTCAGCTTGGCCTCCAGCGCCGTGTAGTCCGTGTCGGCCAGGGCCGCAGGCTCTTTGTTGGAGATGCGCCGCAGATGGATGTAGCCCTCTTCAGTCAGGAAGTTCACGCTGTCCAGAAACTCATCCTCGGCGATGCCGTCATCCTCCAGGACACTCTGCACACCCGTCAGCTTGTTGTACTTCAGCCGGAGGATGTTCACCGTCCGCAGCACCTTGCCGTTGTTATGAACAAAGCTGCCCGCCCGCAGAGCGCGCTTTTCAAGATTACTCACTCTTCTTATCCCCTTTCATTTCCAGCAATATATCCATGATCCGGTCGAGCTTCCGGTCTGTCTTAGCCTGCTCCCGGAAGAAGTCCTCCTTAGTGATGTAGTCCGCTTTGATCTGCTTGATGTCCCCACGGCACTCGTCCAGATCCTTCCGGTGCTCGGCGCGGGGGGTGTAGTCAGCGCGGATCTGCTTGATGTCTGCCTGCAGGGATTGAACCGTACTCTCGTAGTCGGACTTCTTCACGCTGTTTTCGCTGATTTCTTTCATCGACTCGTCCAGCTTGTCGATGCGTCCAAATAGAGAACGCTTCAGCAGATAGACCAGCCCGGCGGTTACAAATCCAAGCAGCAGCACGGCCAGCCACCAGGTTCCAGCGTCAAATGTCATAACAAAAACCTCCGCGCAAAAAAATAGAAGGTACATCGGATTTACACCGATTGTACCTTCTATTTGCGAAGCGGGAAAATAAAGCCCTTTATGAAATTGCTTAAAAGAGGGATTGTTGCCCATCCATAGGTCGGGTGCGCACCTCCCGCATCTTATCTGATACAATACTCCTGATCCGCACTTCTGTCAATCCGTACCTTCCGGCCAGCTCCTTGAAGTTGTATCCATCGAACTCCTCGCGGATCTGCTCATCGCGGGCCATCCGCTCCCAGGCGTCCGCCTTGGGGATGTAGATAGACAGGCCCCCGAACACAGACACCAGCCGCTTGTAGTTGTCCAGGCCGATCAGCTCAGCGACCTGCTGCTGTTCCTCATCCAGGTCGGACATCTGCACCCGATCCAGCGCGCTCATCCGTGCCCACCACCTCGCTTTGCGTTGTTCACATACCCCTTCAGCACCTCGATCAGCTTGTTGCAGGCCCGGAAGTCCAGCCAGATAAAGGGCTGCTGGGGGGTGGAGTCCACCTTCAGCTCCTTGCGGATGATGCCGCACAGCCGCTCCCCCAGGGAGGCCGTGCTGGGCTCCTTATCCGCCTTGGGGCATTGTGGCAGCAGGTCCGAGCTGATACATGAGCCCCCCCCCCTTTCGCTGCTGGCCGTCTGTGGCCCCGCCTGGCCGCTCCGGGTGGGTCTTGGGCTTGTGCCGGGGCAGCGGAGCCGCGCCCTGGCGCTTCTGCAGGTCGGCGATCACCGCCTGGGCCTCCGTGTAGGTCAGGGACTTCACTGAGTCTTTCCCGGTCAGGGCGGACACCAGCGCGTGAAGGTCATCGTCCTCGTTCCCGCGCTCCACAATGCCCAGGGCATTCCCAATGGCATAGATCTTCCTGATCTGCTGGGCGTTGATGGCTGCCATGCCCGCCCCTCCTTTCTGTTACACTTCCGGCTGCTCGGCCTCCACGCCGACCTTCATGCCTTCCTCCACGATCACGGCGGCGCGGATGATGTCAATGGCCTCTTGGGTGGTGCCCTCCCAGCCTGCGGCCTCCAGAACCTGCGCCAGCCATTCCCAGTTGATGACCTCGGCGGCCAGAAACGCCCAGTCGCTGGCCTCCTGCTCCGGCAGCCCCGCCACCTTCTCCAGCAGCGCCTTGTCCTTCTCATAGCGCCCCTTCAGCTTCTTCCGCAGGGTCGCCTGGATCTTGGCGTCGCTGGTGATGGCCCGGATGGTCTCCTCCAGGCTGCCCATCGTGAAGTTGCCCTGGCAGACCATGGCCCGCCGCCCCCTGCCGGCGTCCCAAGCAGCGG
>OBYR01000900.1_pt1 | contig 14144 bp, 10 predicted proteins | sample 1495491 | NCBI WGS metagenome assembly OBYR01 (sample SAMEA2580206, study PRJEB22360) | human gut metagenome | biome: human gut; feature: human-associated habitat; material: faeces | place: Denmark | collected 2008/2010 | reverse complement strand
CAAGTCCATCGGGGGCCGGAGTACCAGCGGCTGGACGGCAGCCTGTTCTCGACCTTGACGACGATGGTGTTCTCCCCACCGAACTTGGCGTTGCCGGTCAGGTCGAAGGAGAACGGCGAGTAGCCGTACGGATGGGTGCCGAGCTTGACGCCGTTGAACCAGACGGTGGCGTTCATGTACACGCCGTCGAAGTTGATGGCGATGCGCTTGCCGGCGAGGTCCCGGTCGATGGTGAAGGACTTGCGGTACCAGCCGGTGCCGCCGGGGAGGTACGCGCTTTCGGCCTCATTACTCTGCGAATACTTCTGCGTGATGCTGTAGTCATGCGGCAGGTCGACCTGCTGCCAGGCCGAATCGTCGAACGCCGGATCCTGCGCCTGCACGGAATCGGACAGCATGAACTTCCAGTTGGCGTCGAAATCCGAGGTGCGATCCTGCTTGGAATCCACGGCGCTGGAGTAGACCACCTCCGGCGTGGAGCTCATCTGCGTGGTGGAGTCGGATCGGGTGGCGTCCTCGACCGCCCACGCTGAATTTGTTAACAACCCTAACGGTATTGACAAGGCCACTGTGGCGGCGAAAGCCACGATGCGGCCACCAAGTCTGCGAACTGCCATAAACGTTCCTTCTTCATTGAATCCACGAGCGCCTGCCGCGCCGCTCTGTTGCTGTTAGTGTATACGCACCAATGCGATATCCACACGGTGATCATGAGAATGATATCTCATTACCTGTATTTCATGTAAATGCCATTAACAAAAACGGCGTGTCGCCATCGCCAATCCTGTGAGTCCCCATACAGGGCCGGAAAATCGCAACGCAACGCATGCCGGCAAAGAAACGGCGCCATTACCACGTACCTTCAAGAAACGCAAGATCCAATGTCCATATTGGGCCATAGCGTTGAAGGGCACAATGCAGGGGGACCCGCAGCAGTACGCGAGTTGAGAAAGGCCACACGCCTGACCCTTTGAACCTGTTGGTCAAGACCATCGTAGGGAGCAATGATTATGAGCGAGGAATCGCCGAACACGCGGATATCGCCGCAAACACAGCCACCACTGCGCGAGCAGATAGCGGACGCGGTGCGCACGGTACGCGAGACTACGCCGCTGGCGCAGTCCTTCACCAATTTCGTCACCATCAACCTTGTCGCCAACGCGCAGCTCGCCGCCGGCGGCGCGGCGGCCATGAGCTTCCTGCCGGACGACATCATCGACACCGCCACGATCAGCGGCGCCGACTACATCAACGTCGGCACCCTGCTGCCGTTCTACAAGGACGCGCTGCCGCAAGTGGCGAGGGCGTTCCACAACACCGGCCATCCCTGGGTGCTCGACCCCGTCGCCGCCGGCATTGGAGAGACCAGAACCGCCATATTGCAGTCATTCAAGCGCTATCCGCCGACCGTGATCCGAGGCAACGCCTCGGAGATCATCGCGCTCGACGCCATGTGGGGGCTGAACGAGGAATCCGCGACCGCTACCGCATCCAAGCCCGCCGGCGTGGAATCCGTCGACGACGTGGAATCCGCCATCGCACCGGCGCAGCGGCTCGCACGGTTCATGGCGAGGCACGGCGCCAACGGCACGGCGGCGGTGGCCGTCTCCGGTGCGACGGACATGGTGACCGACGGCGAACACGTGTACCGGCTGGCGGGTGGCAGCGCCATGATGACGAAAATCACCGGCGCCGGATGCTCGCTCGGCGGCGTCACCGCCGTGTATCTCGCCGTCGCGCAGCCGCTGATCGCCGCGCTCGCCGCCACATCGCTGTACAACACGGCCGGCGAGATAGCCGAGAAACGAAGCAACGGCCCCGGTTCGTTCCAGGTGGCGCTGCTGGACGCGCTGTGGAACGTTACCGCCGAGGAGGTGGCAGACCGCGCGATCGACATGCGATAGCCGCCCCTCCCGGTGCTCCCGATGAGTGGCGCCGGCATCATATTCTTCCAATAACACAATTAAAGGAACAACAGATGAGCAATGAATACCCATTCGCGTCCATGCGCGATTCGTTCGACCTGAGCGCGTACTTCGTGGTCGGCCCCCAGGACTGCAAGGACCGGCCGCTGACCGAGGTGATCGATCAGGCCTTGCATGGCGGCGCCACCTTCATTCAATTGCGAGCCAAGGGCGCCGACGCCTCTGAGCTGACCGAGATGGCCCGCGACATCGCGCAGATCATCGAGGACAACGAGAAGTCCGACTCCGTGGCCTTCGTGATCGACGACCGCGCCGACGTGGTGTGGCAGGCCCGCCGCAAGGGCATCAAGGTCGACGGCGTGCACATCGGCCAGAGCGATATGGAGCCGCGCGAGGCCCGCGCCCTGCTGGGCGACGAAGCGATCGTGGGACTGTCGGCTGAGACCGAGTCCCTGGTCCGACTCATCAATGAGCTGCCCGACGGCTGCATCGACTACATCGGCGCCGGACCTCTGCACGTCTCCTCCACCAAGCCGGAAGCCTCGGTGGGCGGCAACGACGGCTCCGGCAAGACCCTGGATGCCGCGCAGATCAACACGATCTGCTCCGCCAGCGAGTTCCCGGTCGTCGTCGGCGGCGGCGTGACCGCGGCTGACATGGCCATGCTGGCCGGCACGAAGGCCGCCGGCTGGTTCGCGGTCTCCGCCATCGCGGGTGCCGAAGACCCCGAGGCCGCCACCCGCGAGATGGTCTCCGGCTGGAAGGCCGTGCGCGCAGACGAGCGCCACGGATACGCCCCGCGCATCGTGACCCACACCCCCGCCACCGACACGCAGGCCGCGCAGGAAGGCAGCGCCGCCGCCGGAGCCGAGACCACCGAAAAGAAGTTCACCAACGCCAAGGACGCCAAGGACGCGCAGAAGCTCGCCAAGCAGCAGCGCGTCGACATCGCCGCCCGTGGGTCCAAGCAGCGCGACAAGGCGCACATCCGCAAGACCAAGTCTGTGCCGTTCTCCTACGAGTACGGCTCCTACGACCTTGAGGTACCCTACACCGAGATCAAGCTCTCCGACACCCCCGGAGTGGGCCCGAACGCCCCGTTCCACGACTACAACACCGAAGGCCCCAAGTGCGACCCGAAGGAGGGCCTGAAGCCCCTGCGCCTCGACTGGATCCGCGACCGCGGCGCCATCGAGGACTACGAGGGCCGCCGCCGCAACCTGCAGGACGACGGCAAGCGCGCCATCAAGCGCGGCCGCGCCACCAAGGAATGGCGTGGACGCACGCACCAGCCGATGCGCGCCAAGGACCACCCGGTGACCCAGATGTGGTACGCCCGTCACGGCATCATCACCCCGGAGATGCAGTACGTCGCCACCCGCGAGAACTGCGACGTGGAGCTCGTGCGCTCCGAGCTGGCCGCCGGCCGCGCCGTGATGCCCTGCAACATCAACCACCCCGAAGCCGAGCCGATGATCATCGGATCCGCCTTCCTCACCAAGCTCAACGCCAACATGGGCAATTCGGCCGTCACCTCCTCCATCGATGAAGAAGTGGAGAAGCTCACCTGGGCCACCAAGTGGGGCGCCGACACCGTGATGGATCTGTCGACCGGCAACGACATCCACACCACCCGCGAGTGGATCCTGCGCAACTCCCCCGTGCCGATCGGCACCGTGCCGATGTACCAGGCGCTCGAAAAGGTCGAGGATGACGCTTCCAAGCTGTCTTGGGAGCTGTTCCGCGACACCGTGATCGAGCAGTGCGAGCAGGGCGTGGACTACATGACCATCCACGCCGGCGTGCTGCTGCGCTACGTGCCGCTGACCGCCAACCGCGTCACCGGCATCGTCTCCCGTGGTGGTTCCATCATGGCCGACTGGTGCCTGCGTCATCATCAGGAGAGCTTCCTGTACACGCACTTCGACGAACTGTGCGACATCTTCGCCAAGTACGATGTGGCGTTCTCGCTCGGCGATGGTCTGCGCCCCGGCTCGCTGGCCGACGCGAACGACGCGGCCCAGCTGAGCGAGCTGATGACCCTGGGCGAGCTCACCGAGCGCGCGTGGGCCAAGGACGTGCAGGTCATGATCGAGGGACCGGGCCACGTGCCCTTCGACACGGTGCGCATGAACATCGAGCTGGAGAAGGCCGTGTGCCACGGCGCCCCGTTCTACACGCTGGGACCGCTGACGACCGACACCGCGCCGGGCTACGACCACATCACCTCCGCCATCGGCGCCACCGAAATCGGCCGTTACGGCACCGCCATGCTGTGCTACGTGACGCCCAAGGAGCACCTGGGCCTGCCGAACAAGGATGACGTCAAGCAGGGCGTGATCGCCTACAAGATCGCCTGCCATGCCGCCGACATCGCCAAGCACCACCCGCACGCGATGGACCGCGACAACGCGATCTCGAAGGCCCGCTTCGAGTTCCGCTGGCTCGACCAGTTCAACCTGAGCTACGATCCGGATACCGCCATCGCCTTCCACGACGACACGCTGCCCGCCGAGCCGGCCAAGATGGCGCACTTCTGCTCGATGTGCGGCCCGAAGTTCTGCTCGATGGCCATCTCGCAGAACATCCGCAAGGCGTTCGGCGGCGAGGCCGCCCAGCAGCAGATCGTCGCGGACGCCGTCGCCGGCAAGATCCCGGAGGGCGTCGAGACCCCGGCGAACCCGGTCACCGACGACACCGTCGTGTCCGCCAACGTCCTGAGCCCCGAGGAGATCCTTGCCGGTATGGACGCCATGGGTGAAAAGTACCGCGCCCAGGGCGGCAAGCTCTACTCCAAGGCCAGCGAGTAAGCTCCAGCCTTCATCGGTAATGCCCCCCGCTAGCGGGGGGCATTCGTATTTGCGGCTCTTCCTCTGACGGGCGCCATCCCGTATCATGGATATACGTTGCTCAATGTCGAGAAAGGGATTCCATGAGTACGACGAACAACAGCCTTTCCATACTGTCGAAATCCGGTTCGTGGATACGCGGCAATCCCGGACGATTCGCCTGCATGCTGATCGTAGCCGTCCTTTACGGCCTGCTTCTGGCCTGTATAGTTCAGCCCGATTATGAGGGCTTCATGGCCGCTGCACTGATGATCAACTTCCTTGTTCCTCCAGTATTGCTTATCATCAATATCGCGGCTGCCTGCTTCAGGAAAAGCACTTGGAAATTCCCTCTCGGATGCGTAGCGGTCTCACTCCCGCTGCTGTTCGCTCTGATCCACGGGTTCGAAGGCGGTCCTTGCGCGAAGGCCGACGTCTGCACCTCGATTGGCGGATGGCAGCTTTCATGGGGCTGCATGGAGCAAATCGGATACTTCATGCTGGTATTCACCGTATTCTCATTCGTGGGATTCGCCTTGGTGCGACTCATCAAGCACTTCCTGCGGGCGCATCGGTAGCGCATCAGGTCGTCGCTCTCCCGCCGGTCGGTGACGGTTATGCGGGTGCGGCTGTGCGGATGAGGCTGTGCGGGTGCAGCCATGACGGCGAAGTCGCTGCCACACCAGGACGAAAAACACGTTTTTGACCGTGGTGTGGTACACGCCCGATACGGGAGGATTCGCACCGGACAGCGGAATCGGCCATTTTTCAAGGATTGCCGATATTCCTCTTGTACCACGGCAGCGCATGTAACCGGTTAAAACCGATTCCGCAGCAAGGTCCTGTGCCACACCACGCGCAAAACCGGCGTTTTCGACGTGGTGTGGCACAAAATCCTCGACTTGTCTCACACTTTGGAACAAAAGACTCCACATCCCAATCAGACCAGCAGACAAGACCCATCCCCTCCCGCTGGCGGGAGGTGGCACGCAGCACCGGAGGGCGGACAAACGGCAGAACGGATGCAAAACCGACGAAACACAAGACCACACCATCGCCCGCTACGCGGGAGCCCTCCGGGCCCTGCAATCAAGGACGGCCTGCGGCCGCCAGCGAGGGCAAGAACCATCCCTTACCGCAAGCAGGAGCCGAGAATCGAGCTCGCACCTAGTGCCGACGTGCGCGGAACTCGGGCCGATGCTCGACGCGCTCGAATGCGGTCATGAGGTCGCCGGCGCGGATCGCGGCACGCTTGTCCTTGGCGGCCACCAGTGCGGCTTCGGTCCAGATGGCGCACACTTCGGCGCCGCTCCAGCCCTCGGTGCGCTCGGCGACGTCGGTCAACGGCAGCTCGCCCTCGCACGACAGCGATGCGGCCTGCACCTGCAGGATACGCAGACGGTCATGCTCGCTCGGCATCGGGAACGGAATCTGCCAATCGAAACGCCCCGGGCGCAGCAGGGCCGGATCCACGTCCTCTATGCGGTTCGTCGCGGCGACCACCACCACATTGCCCTTGGACTCGAAACCGTCCATCAATGTGAGCAGCTGCGCCACCAGGCGCTTGCCGACGCCGTTCGTGTCGGTCTCGCGCGAGGAGGCGATCGAATCGATCTCGTCGAAGAAGATGATCGCGCGCTTGTCGGACTGCGCCGCGGCGAAGATCATGCGCAGCGTCTCCTCACTGTCGCCGACGTACTTGCTGACGATCGTCGGACCGGAGACAAGGTAGAACTGGGCGTCAGCCACGTTCGCGATGATGCGGGCCAGGTGCGTCTTGCCGGTACCCGGCGCGCCGGTGAAGATCACGCCCTTGATGGGCTTCGCGCCGATCGCCCGCATCTGGGCGCTGTTGCCCAGCTGCGTCTCGATCAGCTCCTTCGCGCGGGCGATCACCCGCTCATACCCACCGAACGCCGCGAACGTGAGCGACGGATCGGCACTCGGCGTGAGGCGGTACTGCTTGATGTCGTCATCATGGTCGGACTCCCCCGGCCGGATCGCGGTCGGCCACAGCACCCGTTCGATGCCGAACAGATCGGTGAACTCCACCGTGTTTCCGGGCGCGATGTCGACCGGATATTCACCTTCCAGCAATTCCAGACCATCCGAGGTCTCGATGACCACGCAGTCCTCCAGCGCACGGCGGATTACGCCGACACGCGGCTTGACCGGCCACACCGAGGGCGGCACCTTCGTATAGAAGTCCTTGCCGACCAGCAGCACGTCGCCGATGTCGAAGATCTCCTGGCTGGGGAACGTCAGCTGCGTGCTGTGGCCGTTCGGCATCACCGCATAATATGCGGTGCGTCCTTCATCGAAGCCGGTGATACGCGCCAGAACACCATCACGCCGAAGGATATCGTCATTCGCCATCTCGCCGCAGCTCTCCTTTATCCGTGGTCGCCGATCCATGGTCAGCGATTGCAAAACGACTCCATCTCACCATAGAAACAGCGCAATTTCAAGACCATCCGGCTACAATGAACGGCATGACAGAGCAACTTGACACAACGGCGGCGCAATCCACGCTGCCTCCGGTGCTGACCATCGCCGGCAGTGATTCGTCCGGCGGCGCAGGCATTCAGGCCGACCTGAAGACCATGCTCGCCAACGGGGTGTTCGGCATGAGCGCGATCACCGCGATCACCGCACAGAACACGATGGGCGTGACGGATGTGCAGAATATCACACCGGACATGGTCGCCGCACAGATCGACGCGGTGTACACGGACATTCCGCCGGCCGCGGTCAAGATCGGCATGGTATCGTCGGCGGAACTCATCTGCACGATAGCGGACCGGCTGGAGGCCCATCACGCACGTCATATCGTGCTCGATCCGGTGATGGTCGCCACGTCCGGCGCCAAGCTCATTGATGACGACGCCATCACTGCACTCACCGAGCGCCTGTTCCCCCTGGCCGAGGTGATCACGCCGAACATCCCCGAAACCGAGGTGCTGCTTGACCTGATCGCCCACCGGGGAGCCTCGCTGGACCCTGCGAAATGGGCTGAGGACACCGACCGTGAGAGCACGCGTATCGTGAGCGATACGGCGATGGAGGACGCCGGCCGCACCGTGTCGGAGCATTACGGCTGCGCGGTGCTCGTCAAGGGCGGGCATGGCGTGGCCGACGCGAGCGACCTGCTGTATGCCGATGGCGTCGCGACATGGATTCACGGCGTGCGCGTGGACAATCCGAACACGCATGGCACAGGATGCACGCTGTCGTCGGCGATCGCCTCGAATCTGGCCAAAGGCGAGGCACTGCCCGACGCGATCCGCCATGCCAAGGACTATCTGACCGGAGTGCTCGGCGCGCAGCTGAACCTCGGCCACGGTTCCGGGCCGATGGACCACGCATGGCACTGGCACTGACCTGCACGCGGCAGGCGGATCCCTTATGGCGACGCCGGCCGGAACATACCGTATATACAGACCATCCAACACAGCAACAACCAACCAATCAGGGGGCATTCATATGACCATCGACCGCAACGCCGTCACGCAGGAAGTGCCGATCGACCTGGAAACCGGCAAGCCGTATCTCAACACCGTGGCGGCTATACAGGTCTCCGCGAACGGCGTCGGCTCCGAGGTGTCGCCATATGTGGCGCAGGCCGTCGAGGTGATTCGCGAATCCGGCCTGCCGCAGGAGACCAATGCGCTGTTCACCAACGTGGAAGGCGACCTGGACGAAGTGCTCAAAGTGGCCGGCGAGGCCGCCAAGAAGCTCGCCGAGCAGGGCTACCGCACGAGCCTCGTGCTACACATGGACATCCGCCCTGGATTCACCGGTCAGCTCACCGAGAAGCCGAAGATCGTCGACGCCATCCTCTCCGGCAAAAGCGAGTGACCGGCGACGAATAACCGCCGCCCTGCCTGTGCCCGCGACCGCCACCAGATGACCGCCACCGAGCGATTGCATGGCACCGGCAGGCGGATGTCAATAGCGTGAACAATCCTGCGAAACCCGCAGATTGCGTGTATCGTTCTCCCTATGACGACGATGAAGGAGGTCGCCGAGAGAACGGGGGTGTCGGTCTCTACCGTTTCCTTGGTATTGAACGATCGCGACGAGGGCCGGGTCAAACCCGCCATCGCCGAACAGGTGCGCGCCACCGCCAAGCGGCTCGGCTACCGGCCTAATCCGCTTGCACGCTCGCTGCGCACCAGCAAGACGCGCATCCTGGGTTTCATCAGCGAGGGGATCGCCGCCACGCCCTATGCGGGCGGAATCATCCTCGGCGCGCAGGACGCGGCCAGCAAGTTGGGGTATATGCTGCTGACCGTGAACACCGACGGCAACAGCGACGAGGCGAGGGAGATCGCCACGCTGAAACGCTATGGGGTGGACGGGTTCCTTTACGCGAAGATGTCGAACCGTTTCACCGACGTGCCGAAACCGTTGCACGATTATCCGCTGGTGCTCGTCGACGCCACGGATCGCACCGGCCGGTATGCCAGCATCGAACCGGATGAAACGCTCATCGGCTACGACGCGACCAAGCGGCTGATCGACGCCTGCTGCGCGAGCATCGCCTATATCGGCTGCTCGGAGCCGATGCTCGCGCAGCAGGGACGGCTGGAGGGGTATCGCCGTGCACTGTTGGAGGCGGGCATGCCGTTCGACGAGTCGCTGGTGGTCGCCGTGCCGAACAACGGGCCTGCGTTGCAGACCGTGACCGACCTGTTCGAGCGGAGGCGGCCCGACGGGTACTTCTGCTTCAATGACGCCCGCGCATGGTACGTGTACGAGAACGCGGCGAGACGTGGCCTGGTCGTCGGCCGGGACGTGTCCGTGGTCGGTGTGGACAACCACCGGGTGTTCGCCGAGACGCTGGAGCCGCAGCTGACGACCGTGGAGCTGCCGCATTATGAGATGGGGTATTGGGCGACGCGCAAATTGGTATCGCTGATCGAGGGTCGGGAGCCGGACGATGACGAACCGGAGACGACCGCTCCCCTGCCGCCGTTGGACGCCTCAATACCGGCGAAGATTCATTGCACGCTGATTGACAAGCAATCCGTGGCGCAGCGCTGATTCGCGGGGCCCGCTTCACGGCGTGCACGGCTCATTCCATGTGCGGCGGTTCGCGCCCCGGGCATGTTGGCTGTGACGGCGGCGGCATGCATGATGCCTCTGATGCCGTACGTCAGATGCGGCGGCATGCATGATGCCGCCGTCGATATCGTCCGCTGGTATCGTGCCGGCGGACAGGCCGGATCAGCGTCCCTTGCCGAACGCCCGAAGCCGGATGCCGTTCCAGTCGGGGCTTACGGTGAGCGGTGTGGCCGCGTTCATGCCGGCGGTCTTGGCGGCGGACTGGACCGTGCTGGAACTCGCCGCGCCGGTCCTGCCGGGCTTGGGGGTCAGCACCCAGAAAGGGCCATCATCGCCGACGACCGAATAGGCGTCCACGATGGTGTCGGACAGCTCGTCCTCGTCATCACCGTCCCGCCACCAGACAATGGCTCCGTCGACTGCGGAATCATAGTCCTCGTCGACCAGATCCTCGCCGGTCAGATCCTCGATCTTGGCGCGCACCGAGTCATCGACGTCGTCATCCCACAACCATTCCTGCACGATGTCGCCGGACTGGAAACCAAATTCTTCACCGTTCTGTGATGCCGTTTCATTCACGGTGAACACATTACCAAAACGCTGGGAACAGCGACGTTAACACTCCGAAAAACCGGATGTTTTTTGGGTTTTTCTCGCAATTGATACGGGACATGCCGATGGACGCGCACGTCTCATGGCCGATTCCCGTCCGTCCCGCTGCCACGTGGACAGGCCGGTTCCATGCTTCGTCCGGACACGTTCCGGCGGGCCGGGATGGGCGACTCACGATGCGGTGCAGCCGGCCAATCCGTCGGTGTGCCCCTGCCCGATCGCCACCAGAGCCTGATACGCCTCATCGAGCGTTGACACCTTGACGACACGCAGGCCCTGCGGCACGTGCCCTACCACCTCATTGCAGTTCGACTCGGGAGCGAGGAACCATGTCGCGCCGTCACGCAGGGCGCCCAGCATCTTGAGCCGAATGCCGCCGATGGCCCCGACCTTGCCCTTCGCGTCGATCGTGCCGGTGCCAGCGATGGTCTTGCCGCCGGTCTCATCGGCTTCGGTGAGCTTGTCGATGACGCCCAGCGCATACATCATGCCTGCGGACGGGCCGCCGATGTCGTCGACATGCATCGACACCTTCACGCCGGAGACGTCCATGCCCTTGCCCTTAAGATACGAGAGCGCGGCATTGGTCGCCGACGACTGGGATGAGTCCATCTCATGGGAGGATTCCTCGGCGTACTCCTCGCTGGTCTGCCCGACCGGGAACACGACCTCCTGCGGCATCACGGTCTGCTTCGGATCAAGCCATGCGACCAACGCCTGAGCGTTGGTGACGGGATACCCGGGCACGCCGGCGGCGTTGACGGTGACGAGCAGCAGCTTGCCGGAATCCTTGTGGGTTTCAGCGCCGGAGATGCTGATCACATCGGAGCCTGACGACGAGCCGAGCACATCCTGCGTCGGCCCCGGGCCCTCTACCGTATACGCGGACGGCAGCATCATCGTCACCACTGCCAGTATCACGGCGATGGCGCCGGCGAAATACCTGAGCGAGTGCGAGCCGAGGTAGTTGCGGATGCGCGAAAGTGCGCTGTGCGCGTGAAGTTGGTTGTTTTCATGCATATTCGCCATACCTCCCATAATATGGAATCAACTGACGTTAACACATAAGGCGGGAAACACCATGGATGAGAACGCGATGCGGCAATGGTTCATCGATTGCTTCGGACCGGTGCAGGGCGAAATGGCATGGAACCAGCTTTCGCAGCTGCCCGACGAGATCCGCGAGCAGCTGATGAGCCAGGATATCGGCAAGCTCCCCAAGCCCGAGGAAGTGCAATCGCTCATGCAGGCGTTCACCGCCGGCGGACTGAACACGTTCGGAGATATGAAGCAGACCGTGGAATCCGGGCCGATCAACGTGAAACTCGCCAAGTCCATCGCATTGCAGAAGGCGAACGCCGACGGCTCGCAGGGAACGGTGAGCGCGCAGTCGGCCGACATCGCGCGGCGGGCGCTCAGCGAGGCCAACCTGTGGCTGGACACGGCCTGCACATTCGACCCGACCTCAGGAGAGACGCAGATGCTCACACGGGCCGGCTGGGTCGAGGACACGCTGGAATCGTGGGCGAAATTCGCCGGGCCGGTCGCGCAGTCGATGAACGACGCGCTCGCCTCGGTGATCTCCGAGCGTCTCGGCAACTCGTTCAACGGCGAGATCGCGGGCATGTTTGCCGGACCGGTGCCGATTCCCGTCCCCGATGGCATGAAGGATCCCGGGCAGCTCATCAAGCTGCTGGGCAACACGTCATTCGCCATGCAGCTGGGGCACGCCGCGGGAGACCTGTCGCACGAGGTCAACGGCAGCTTCGACCAGGGCATCGCGCTGCTCAAGAACCCCGCGGGCGGACTGATCATGCAGAACATCGAGGAATACGCGGCGTCGCTCGACATCCCCGTCGCGGAGGTGACGGCGTTCCTGGCGCTGCGCGAAGTCGCGCACGCCCGTCTGTTCGCAGGAGTGCCGTGGCTGATGCCGCGGTTCGAGGCGTTGATCGGCAAATACGCGCGTGGCATCACCATCGATCTCGACGCGATGGAGGAGCAGCTTCGCGATGCGGGCGCGATGGATCCGGAGTCGATCTCCGGCGCGGTGAACCTGACCAAGGTGGGCATCCCCGATACGCCCGAGCAGCGTGAGGCGCTGGTCTCGCTGGAGACGCTGATGGCGCTTGTCGAGGGCTGGGTGGATTGCGTGACGTGGCGCGCCGGCATGGCGCACATTCCGCATATCGAGCAGCTTCGTGAGATGATGAGGCGCAAGCGCGCGGTGGGCGGCCCGGCGGAACGCACCTTCGAGTCGCTGCTGGGCATGCAGCTGCGCCCCAAGCGCATGCGCGAGGCGGCGGCCCTCTGGGAGCAGATCACCGCGGAGCGTGGTGTCGAAGGGCGCGACGGCGCCTGGTCCCACCCCGATCTGCTGCCAGCATTGCCCGATGAGGCCAAGACCGTCGACTCCGGAGCCGCGGGGGACACGGCCTCAGGCGTTACGAGGGCCGGAACGGATGACGGAGCTTCCGTCGCAGGTGACGCGAAGGACGGCACAAAGGACGACGCGAACGGAGCCGAGGCGCAGAACGATGGCGGCGCCATCGACTGGGACGCCGAACTGAGCAAACTGCTCGGCGAGGACGGCGGCGAAAACGACGAAAACGATTCCGCCAAGTAACGTCACCACACACAAGCATGCCCCCGCCAGCGGGGGGCATGCGACATGTGCCTTGGGTCAGCTGAGGAAGCGGCTGGGGAGGCGATTGGGACGGGAGCCCTCGTCCTTGGCCCGCGCGTACGACATGTGCAATCCGTCCTCGGCGCGGGTGACACCGACATACAGCAGCCTCCGCTCCTCCTCCAAAGCCTCGCCCGCAATCGATGCGCCGTAGGGAATCAGCCCCTCCGAGCAACCGACGATGAACACGTACGGGAACTCCAGACCCTTGGACGCGTGAATCGTCGAAACGGTCACCGATGAGGCTGCGGCGCTCAATCCCTTGGCCTCCAGCAGGGCCAGACGGCTCTGAGCATCATCCGCGAGCGCCGAGTTCTGCCATCCGGAGTCACGCCTCACCCGGTATCGCAATCCCTCGGCCCGAAGCGCGGTGCAGATCGCGGGCTGCTGTGCGTTGATGCGCGTCAGCACCGCGCAATCGCCGGGATCCACACCGCCGGCGACCAGACGCGCTATCCGCGCGGCGATGCCCCGCGCCTCCTCCTCATCGGTGTCATAGCATGTGTGGCCCACGCGCGGCCCGCCCGAACGCGCCGAACGCAGCACCAGATATTGTTCCCGTTCTGGCGCGGCGGCCAGCACCCGGTTCGCATACCGCACCACCTGCGGCGTCGAGCGGTAATCCGTGTTCAGAGTGACGTCGGCGGCCAGCGGGCGGAACTCGTCCGCGAAATGCAGCAGGTCATAGCTGCTCGCCCCGGCGAACGAGTAGATCGTCTGCGCCGGATCGCCGACCACGCACACGTTGCGGTTGTTTCCGAGCCACAGTGTCATCAGCCGATGCTGCAACGGCGACACGTCCTGATACTCGTCGACCGTCAGCCAGCCAATCGACGAGCGGATCGAGGCGGCCAACTCCTCGTAATCATCCATGACATGGCACACGAGCAGCAGAATGTCATCGAAATCGATCTGTCCGCGGACCGTCTTCTCCCCCTCGTACGCCGTGATGATGTCGGCGAAACGCTGCGGATCGAGCTCCGCCGGCGGCTGGACGCGCGGCCCCCGGCACCCCCCCGCTGCGAC
>OBYR01000892.1_pt1 | contig 14398 bp, 14 predicted proteins | sample 1495491 | NCBI WGS metagenome assembly OBYR01 (sample SAMEA2580206, study PRJEB22360) | human gut metagenome | biome: human gut; feature: human-associated habitat; material: faeces | place: Denmark | collected 2008/2010 | reverse complement strand
ACGCTCATCGCGGGGCGCACCGCTTGTAGCGGGCGTTGCGCCATGAGCTGGCGGTGCGGCTCGGCGATGACGAAAGCCGCATCGCCAACGTCAGCGCGGGGGGCATGCCCGAACGCGTGAAATGCCTGCATGCGCTGCTGGCGCAGACCCTGGTCATGGGGGAGGGCATCAACCCCATCGGCGATCGTGTGCTGGAGGCGGTGACGGAGGAGTTCAGTCCATCCGTCTGCCGGTGCGGTTCGCTCGACGACTGAGCGGACAGACGAAAAACCGAACGGCCAAAAGACTGGAAACGGCCGCTGAACGCAATGATTGCGCCGAGCGAGACGATCATGCCGGGCGAACGCCCCCGATGATCGCGGTCGCCCGGCCGGCGAGACAGCGGGAAATAAAGGAGATAGAGATGAAATCCGTTACCGTTGCGGGCATCGACTGCGGCACGAACTCGATCCGGCTGAAGATTGCGCGTGTGGACGATCAGGGCATGCACGAGATCGTGCCGAGGATCCTGCGCGTGATTCGCTTGGGGCAAGACGTGGACAAGACGCACCGGTTCGCTCAGGACGCGCTTGACCGGGCGTACACGGCCGCCGCGGAATTCGCCGGGGTCCTTGCCCAGCACCCGGTGGACGCGATCCGATTCGTAGCCACATCGGCGACCCGCGATGCCGTCAACCGCGACACATTCGAGGATGGCATCGAGCAGATACTCGGCGTGCGCCCCGAAGTCATCCCGGGAACGGAGGAGGCCGATCTGAGCTTCCTCGGGGCGACCAGCGTCGTGAGCCGCGGCGAGCTCGAACCCCCGTATCTGGTGGTGGACCTGGGTGGCGGCTCCACAGAACTTGTGCTGGGCGGCGACGGCATCGACGCGCCCTCCACGCAGGTACAGGCCGCGTTCTCGATGGACATTGGATCCGTGCGCATGACCGAGCGCCACCTGCGCCACGATCCTCCCAGCGAAACCGAAATCGCCGAAGCGATCGCGGACATCGACGAGCACATCGACGAGGCGTTCCGCACGGTGCCGGCGGGACGCACCCGCACGATCATCGGCGTGTCCGGCACGGTGACCACGATGAGCGCGCTGGCTCTGGGGCTCAAGGAATACGATCACCGACGCGTGGACGGCGTGCGCATCCCCGTGGACGACGCCTACGCCGTGGACGACAGGTTTCTGCGCATGACGCGTGAGCAGCGCCGCGCCTACAAGACCATCCATCCGGGACGTATCGACGTGGTGGGCGGCGGTGCCGTCGTATGGAACCGTGTGCTCGCGAAGGTTGCCCAGGCGGCCGCGGCCGATCATGGCGGAGTCATCGACTCGTATGTGGCCAGCGAACACGGCCTGCTCGACGGCATCGTGCTCGACTGCGGACGGCGGTTGCTTGCAGAACGCTGAACAAGCATGACATAATGGTTCTGCCGGCATATTTGCCGGCACAGCCCCCGTGGCGGAATCGGTAGACGCAGCGGACTTAAAATCCGCCGCTTTTGGCTTGTGGGTTCGAGTCCCACCGGGGGCACCTTATCGCAACATTCTGGGATGGCTGCTTTACATACAGCTGGGTTTGCGGCCCGACACTGACGAAAGGTGCAAGATGGCGAACTGGACGAACGTGACGCGCGAGCCCGAGACCGGGTTGCCGACGATGCTGGTGCAGGCGGTCTCCATCGCCTTTGTCATGTGCGTGTGCGAGCTGGTCAGCGCGCCGGTGATGGTGAGCGCCGCGGGAGGCGCGTTCGCCCTGATGCCGTGGTTCCTCGTGGCCTGCCTGTTCGCCGTCGCATTCGTGTATACGGTCGGATTCGTGCTGCTGTGGGCGGCTGATTCGTTCGCCGCCCGGCTGAAACGCCGCGATGCGCTGATGCCGCTGATATATGCCGTGATCGGATGCGTCGGGTTCGGCATCTGGGGGTATTGCGTGTATCCGGCGACGATGAACTCGATCATCACCCGAGCCGGTCTGCCCACCCTGTCGCAGGGCGACTCGTTGATGATCGGCATCAACTGCGCCGTGGTGGGCCTCGCCGCGTTCTTCCTGGGAACCGCCGCCATGCCGCGCGTCATGAAGTCCAAGGGCAGGATCGCCGTCACGGCCGCAGCCGTCATCGCGCTCGCCGTGTTCGGCGGCGTCGTCCTGGCGATGACGTGGTCGCATCTGGCGTGAGACCCGCCATTGCGGAACGCTGTCGTCGAGCTGACCTGATTCGGCGGTTCGACGGGGCAGCGGAGATGGCGACGGCCCGGCCGCGCGCATGTGCGTGGCGGAGGATATGATATCGCGATGGTATCAGCCGTGAAAGCGTGCATAACAGTGTGAAGGGATTCGTCAGTCATGTTCAGTGTTCTCGACATGTTCACCATCGGTGTGGGCCCCAGCTCGTCGCACACCGTCGGCCCGATGTGCGCGGCGCAGGCGTTCGCCTCGTCACTGGAGGAATCTGGCGCCGTGTCGCGCGTCGGCCGTATCCGCGTCGTCCTGTACGGGTCACTGTCGCTGACCGGACTCGGCCACGGCACCGACCGCGCGATTCTCGCCGGATTGGAAGGCAACGTACCCGCCACAGTTGATACGGATTACCTGCTTTCAGTCCGAGAACGCTGCGCGCACGACGGAACCATCCATGTCAACGGCACGAACGCCATCGCATACGATGACGACGGCGACATGGTCTTCGACCGGTGGAAGCGGCTCGCCCCGCATCCCAATGGCATGCGGTTCCAGGCGTTCGACGCCCAGGGCAACATCATCGACGAGCAGGTCTGGTATTCGATAGGCGGAGGGTTCATCCGCCGCGGACGGATCGACGACGCGCTGATCTCGAACCACGAGCAGACGCCGGCGTCGTCGCAGTCGCCGGAGGACTCCGGGAACGACGAGGCTGCCGAATACGGCGACGGCGTGCCATATCCCTTCGTATCATGCGATGGCCTGATCGACCTGTGTCGGAAGCACCATCTGAGCATCGCCGACGTCGTCTGGGCGAACGAAACGGCCCGGCGCTCGCCGCAGGAGGTGCGTGACCGGCTCACGCGAATCTGGAACGTGATGAGCCACTGTATTGACGCCGGGTGCGCCAGTGCGACGCCGACGCTGCCGGGAGGTCTGGACGTGCCCCGCCGCGCCCCGCTGATGTACCGGCGTCTCGCGGCCAACAGCGACGTGCTCAGACGCGATCGCCGCATCTCTTCGGCGCTGGAATCCTCCGATTCCGCATGGGTGGCGTTGTTCGCCATGTCGGTGAGCGAGGAGAACGCCGGCGGCGGCCGGGTCGTCACCGCGCCTACCAACGGTTCGGCCGGCATCATTCCGGCCGTGCTGGAATACTACTGGCACTTTGTCGAGTCCGCCGACGACGAGGGCGTCAGGACGTTCCTGCTGACCGCCGGCGCGGTCGGATACCTGTTCAAGCGCAACGCCTCGATCTCCGGAGCGGAAGTGGGATGCCAAGGTGAGGTCGGCGTCGCCTGCTCGATGGCGGCCGCCGGTCTGGCCGCGGTGATGGGCGGCACTCCGGAGCAGGTGGAGAACGCGGCGGAGATCGGCATCGAGCACAATCTCGGCCTCACCTGCGATCCGGTGGGCGGGCTGGTGCAGATTCCGTGCATCGAGCGTAACGCGATGGCCGCGAACACTGCGATCAACGCCGTGCGTATGGCCATGCTCGGAGACGGCTCCCACATCGTCAGCCTGGATCAGGCCATCGCCACGATGAAGCAGACCGGCGAGGACATGATGTCGAAATACAAGGAGACCTCGAAGGGCGGTCTGGCGGTCAACGTCGTCGAATGCTAGGCCGTCGCCGTGCCGAATATGGCGAATATGGCGATTTGCGTTGAAAAATACGCTGCGAGCTGTGCAACCGGGGCTTGGGGTGCTAGTGTGAGTGGCACTGTCTTTTTACGACTTGCGGCCATGCCATGAACGGCATGGCATTATTGATAGGAGGTAGGCCATGGCGAACATGCCTGAGGTCAATGCCGTGTTTGGCGCGGCTCCGGAGATCGCTTTCCCGTCGGACGAGGCGCCGAAGGGATTGAAGGCCGTGGAGATCGTCGAGGGTGACGGGCCGATGGTCCGCCGCGGCGACACGGTGACCGTGAACTATCACGGTGTGGTCTGGGGCAAGGACACGCCCTTCGATTCGAGCTTCGCCCGCCACCAGCCGGCAAGCTTCGGCATCGGCGTCGGTCAGGTGATTCGCGGCTGGGATCAGACCGTTCCCGGCCACAACGTCGGCTCCCGTCTGGTCGTGTCGATTCCGCCGGAGTATGGCTATGGCAGCCAGGGCATGCCGGCGGCCGGCATCGGCGGCGGCGACACGCTCGTATTCGTCATCGACATCATCTCGACCCGCTGACCGTATGATGGCGGTCATCTGACGCATCGATTGGATATCACTGATACAGGAGGAACCCATGGGTGAGGAAAAATCCGTTCTGCTGACGCAGGAGGCTTTCGACACGCTGAAGGATGAGCTGGCGCATCGACAGGGCCAGTACCGCGAGGAAATCACCAAGCGCATCGCGGCAGCCCGCGCCGAGGGCGATTTGTCGGAGAATGGCGGTTACCAGGCCGCGCGCGAGGAGCAGGCGAAGAACGAGGGCCGCATCAACGAGCTCACCGTCAAGCTGCGCAACGCCACCATCGTCGAAGCTCCCAAGGCCGGCAAGGTCGGCAACGGGTCGCTGGTGACGCTGGAGCTCGCCGGCCGCGAGATGACGTATGCGCTGGGCTCGCGCGACATCAAGGTCGCGACGAAGTACGACGTGATCAGCCCCGAGTCTCCCATCGGCGCCGCCATTCTGGGTGCCAACGAGGGAGATACGGTGAGCTACAAGGCCCCCAACGGCCGTGAGATTTCCGTCGTCATCAAGGAAGCGAAGCCTCTGAGCTGACCATATGCGCGTCCCCGCTGACTGGGACTGGTGATTGTTGCGCCATCAGGGTCGACATGACTCACTTCGGGCTGTACGGTTTTATGCCGTGCAGCCCTTTCCAATAAGAACTACGTTGTCAGAGCCGTCTCACTTGACTATCATTGAACCATAGGTTGTTGTGTTGGCCTATATATCGCAGATGCCAATTCAATGGAGAAGACATGAATGGGAAAATGCTCTCTGCCGTCGGCAACCGTTATAAGTACGTTGTCGCCGAGCTTCCTCCCATCTCAGGCAATGGCTGCCTCCTGTCTTACGCGCGGTATGGGATGTGTGTGACTAAAACTCCATACAGTGCGAATTTCTGACATAGCTTATGTGAGGAGTTGTTTCTGATGAGACGTTCAACGAAGATTTCAATCGGCGTTACGACGGTGGTTATCGTAGTTGCTGCTGTCATCTGATGATGGTACGTACACGCCCATCAATCCCGCCAGCGGCATGCTCGGAGTCGGTGGACAGCAGGTCGCTGCTCTCTCATCCGACGGACGATCCGCCACTGGCGCCACGCTTCAGGCCTATGCCGAGGCTGTGGACTAGAAAAGCGTTTCTAAGTGCGCGCCGAAACGATGAGCGTGCGCACATAGGCACGCAAATGGCCCGGTTTGCGTTCTTAAGTGCGCAGGATTGTCGTTTCGGCGCGCACTTAGGAACGCTTTCATGTGTTACTTGGCGGTTTGCGGGGGGGGGGCTGATTATTGCGGATTATAGCGGGTGATGATGGTCGCTGTAGCCTGGTAACCGCCCTCAGTCTCGCTTTGCGCGCCAGCTCCCGCCAGCGGGAGCATAAGTTGTGTGGTGCTCGCTGGCGGGCTGACCTGAGCGGCGATGGTCACGGCCAGAGATGCACGATCACCATGTAGATCGCGACCATGTGGCAGGCGTAGCCGGCGACGGTGCCACAGTGGAAGATCTCATGGAATCCGAAGACGCGTGGCCACGGGTCAGGCTTGCGCAGCGCGTAGACGATGGCGCCGAGGATGTAGCAGGCGCCTCCCGAGGCCAGCAGCACCACGACGGCAGGGCCGGCGGCGGGGGAGACCCAGAAGAAGTACATGAACGCCACGCCGGAGACTCCGAACACGATGTAGACGACGGTATACAACCAGCGCGGGGCGCTGATCCAGATCACATGGATGATGAGCGCCACCAGCGTGCAGCTCCATATGCCGGCGATGATGGCGTTGCGCATATGCGGGGCGAGCGCGAACGACACCGGCGTATATGTGCCCGCGATGAGCAGGAAGATGTTCACGTGGTCGATGCGCCGCAGCACGTCGGTCACGCGGGGCGACCAGTCGCCGAGGTGGTAGGCGGCTGAGTTGCCAAACAGGATCAGCGAGCAGGTCATGAACACCGCGCAAGCCCATTTCAGGGGCGCGCCGTGGGCCAGGCATATCAGGACGATGCCGGCGGCGAGCGACAGCGGCGTGGCGATTGCATGAATCCACCCTCTCATCAATGGCTTGGGCCGTCCGTGCACGTCGAGACGGATCTTGCGCTCCACTTCCGCCGGGGCGATTCCCTCGATGCGCGCGGCGTGGGCCTCGCCCTTGGCGAGGGTCCTGGTGGCTTTTTCCTCGGCCTTATGTCGGATCGCCTCGGCCTTCGCGCGGGATTTCGCCCTCACCGCGTCGGCCTTCGCCTGCAATGCGACTTCCCGCGCCTTGATGACAGCGGCTCGCTTCGCTGCCACCGTCGCGTCGTCCTGTACTGCCATATGACCTCCCCGATTGGTTACGGAAACGTAACTTACGTTAGCGTAGGTTATAGACTTGTCCACTCACGGATGTGCTCATGAAGTACTGATGACGATTGCGTCATGCATCGGCATGGTATTGCGTATCATGGTACTCATGGCTGATTTCACACACATTCTGGCTACTCGACCTGACTTCACCGAAAGCGATCGCGAATGGCTGCACCATCTGGTCGCCGACTGGCAGGTGATCGCCGATCTGAGCTTCGCCGACCTGCTGCTGATCGTGCAGGACGGCGACGGCAACTACCGCATCGTCGAGCAGTGCAGGCCCTCCACTGTGATGACCCTGAGAATCGATGACGCCGTCGGCGCGCTGGTCGCCCCGGAAATGGTGGGGGAGCTGGATGCCGCCATGCAGTCGAAGACCGTGTTCAGGTCCACTGTGCTCAGGGCGGTCGGCAAATCCACGGTCTGCAACGTGTACGCTCCCGTCCGTCATGACGGCAAGACGCTGGGGCTTGTCGTGCGTGAGACCAACATGGCCACGCGCGAGTCGAACGGCCGGTACGAGTCCGAAAGCATCAACGCGGGCAAGCAGTTGTATGAGATGATTCCCCGTGGCCAGTTCCCCTACGTCAACGCGATCATGAGCCAGCGCCATGTCGCGCGTGTTTCGGACGGCTTCATCATGCTCACGCAGGAGGGCATCGTACGCTACGCCTCGCCCAACGCCATCAGCTGCTTCAGAAGGCTGGGATGCCTGATGACGATGCAGGGGCATTTCCTCAGCGAAATCGGCACCGACTTGCTGCGTCGCAACGATCCAGTCCCCGAAGCGCTGCCGATGGTGCTGATGGGCAAGGATGCAGTGGATTCCGAAATCAACGCCAACCGATCCGCGGTATCCGTCCGGTCGCTGCCCCTGTACGACAACAACGGGCGCACCGGGGCGATCATCCTGTGCCGTGACGTCACCGAGCTGCGCAGGCGTGAGGTCGAACTGCAGACCAAGAACGCCACGATCTCGGAGATCCACCATCGTGTCAAGAACAACCTGCAGGCGGTCTCTGCGCTGCTCAGGCTCCAGGCGCGCAAGACGAAGTCCAGTGAGGTCAAAAAAGAGCTTGAAGAGGCACAGCGCCGCGTGCAGACCATCGCCATGGTGCACGAGGGACTGAGCCAGACCGCCGATGAGATCGTCGATTTCGACAAGGTCATCTCCAACCTGCTGAAGATGAGCGTCGACTTGGCCACGATGTGCGACCAGCACATCCACATCGATTACGTCGGCAAGTTCGGCATGATGCCCGCACAGGACGCGACCCCACTGTCACTGGTGCTCACCGAGCTCATCACCAACTGTGTGGAGCATGGTTTCGAGGGACGCAAGGAGGGGCATATCACCATCTCCGCCGGGCGCAGCGGCAACAGCCTCAACGTCGTGGTGGAGGATGACGGGTCGGGGCTCGCCAACGAGGAACACGACGGTCTGGCACGCTCCTCGGGCTCCGGATTGGGCACGCAGATCATCAACACGTTCGTCACCAACGATTTCGGCGGCAGCGTGCGCTGGGAGCCGCGTCACGAAGGCGGCACCCGGGTCATCCTCGACATGACGCTGCGCGCGGCGCAGAACGAGTGACGGCCGCTTGACGGCCCGAAAACCTGCCGAAACATGATTGAAGGGTGGCCTCCCTGTGGGGGAGACCACCCTTTTCGTAGCATATGGAGCTATGAATCGGCTGCGGCGAGGAGTCGGTTGTGACGAGGAGCGACTCAGACCTGCAGCTGCATGGCCTGGGAGCGACGCGCGCGCATCGCGCGACGCTTCAGGGCGCGGCGTTCGTCTTCGCTCAGACCGCCCCAGACACCATAATCCTGATTGGTGTCCAACGCGCACTTCAGACAGGCGTCAATCACCTTGCAGGTGCGGCAGACCGCCTTAGCTTCCTCGATCTGCTGGTATGCGGCTCCCGTGTTTCCCACCGGGAAAAACAGTTCCGGGTCCTTGTCTCGACATGCTGCCTTGGCACGCCAATCAAAAGCGCTGCTCATGTGTATCACCCTCCTCCCATCGCCTATTGCCGACGACGAGCTTTCAAGTCATACATTAGGTAACCACGAAACGAATGTTTTTTCAAGAGGTTTTCGCTCTCAAGTGTGAAGAACTTCAGATTTTGGCCATGGCGCACTGTATCCACAGGGCGTTCCCCTCGCGCAGCAGCACGGCGCGGCCCGCCGTCATGATGTCATCCGGCCCGCATTGCGACAGCAGGCCGGCGGGTATGCCATCCATCAGGTCCACGGTACGTTCCCCCGTGGGGAAGACTATTCTCGTGCCGCAATGCTCGGGGATTCGGATGTGCTTGGAGGTCTCCACGGCGAACACGACGGTGACGTCGTGGTCACCCAGCGCGTCCTTGAGCCGTGCGCATAGCGGGTCCGTGCCGAACGGATCGAACAGTGTGTCGGCATCGTCCACCAGCCACAGCAGATGCGGGGATACGGGAGGTGGCGATTCGGAGGAGAACCGCACCCGTCTGTGATGGCGTACCGTCGACGTGACGAACGCCCGTCCCTCGCGGCGTGTCCAGCGCACGCACAGGCCGAGAATGTCGCGTGAACGGTGCGCTAGCAAGGCGAGAATCGTGGACTTACCGCGTCCTGCGCTTCCGATGATTCCGACATTGCCGGCGTTCACGGCGAGTTCCGCCACATCGATGCCGATGCCGTCATCGGCAAGGGCGAAGGGCACTGAGGGAACGTCCGATGACCGTGCGGGCAGCATGTCGGCCTCCACGATGCGGGGCAGCGGGGCCGTGAACAGCGCCGAGGCATGGACCAGACCATGGAATGCCGCAGCTGTGCGCGCGGCCTCGACCATCGCGCCGATGTCCGATACAAAGGCGCATCGGAACGGCTCCACGGATTCACCGTCGTTGCGCCATGCGCACCCGGGAGCGGACGGGCTGATGGATGCCGCCCGCCCGTCTCCCAGCAATTCGATGGATTGCAGGCCGTCCCGGACACGCAGGCATATGTTCAGCGCCATGTTCGCTTTCATGTCGGCGCTGACCTGTCCCAGCGGGTTCTGCGTACAGGCGATGACATGCATGCCCAGGGAACGCCCCAGCGAGGCGATGCGCACCAGCCGGTCCACATAGTCGGGCAGCTGGTTGTTCAGCGCATGGAACTCGTCGATGACGACGATCAGCGAGGGTGGCGGGGATTGCAACTGCCCGATCGAGCCGACACGCTCCGCGGCGACCAGATGCTCCCTGCGTCGCAGCTCCAGCTCCAGCGCCCTCAACGCGCGAACGGCGTGATTCAGATCGAGGTCGCACACGCTGCCCACGGTATGCGGCAGCCGCTCGATGACGCTGAACGCCGAACCTCCCTTGAAATCCAGGAACACGAAATGCAGCCGGTCGGGCGGATTGCGCACCGCCATGGCCAGGCACCAGCTTTGCAACAGCACGGATTTGCCGGAGCCCGTGGTGCCGGCGACCAAGGCGTGCGGCCCTTGGCGGGGCAGATCGATCGTGAACGGCCGCTGCCCCGACCCCATGCCCACGGTGACGCACAGCGACGGGGAGGCGAGCCATGTTCTCGCGATGATGCGCCATGGCAGCGGCTCGGCCTGAAGCCCCGTCAGCTCCTCCAGTGAGGGCGAGTGAATCCGTGACGGATCCTCCGACTCGCCTTCATCCTTGTCTCGATCGGCTCCGTCCGCCGATCCATGATTGGGCGCCCGCGCGCGCACGGGCTCCGCCCATATGGGTGGGCCGCCTTGGGCGGCCCCCCGCAGCGTCGTGGCTCGTCGTCCCGGATTCGTCGCGGCGTGACGATCCACGACGGTCAGCAAGGGATGACGCCGCCGAAGCCATGCATCCCACCATGCCCGGCGCGACCATGGCGGCGAACAGCCAACGTCGCTCCAGCAGAAGCATGATGACCATCAACGCCTGTGCGGCGATGGGCGCGACCAGCGTGATCATCGGCAGAGCGGACGATCCGCGCGCGCGTCGCTCGCGCCTGGGACGCCGCCTGCCTCGGCCGCGCCGCCCGCGCCTCGAATCCGGGTTCCTGCCTTCGTCCATGCCCTCAGTGTGGAACGGCGTCGCCGGCATGCGCAAGCTTGGGGGAACAATGTGGTCGAAGGCTACCGAGTTATCCACATTTCGGCGTGTCGTGGCCGGCGGGTGGAACACGCCAACCGGCCACGACGAGGAATGCGGCCTGCCGCATCATTCTGCGATCACTGGTTGGCCAGCGTGCCCACGGCGCCCGGCTTGTGGCTGCCCGAAGCGAGCTCTCTGAACAGTTCGAGGTTCTTCGCGTCATCCAGCAGCACCGACGAGCCGACCCCGGACACGTTGTAGCCGGGATTCGTCCAATAGACGCTGCCGCTGATGCCGTTGTCGGAGGTGGCGTCGCGGAACGCGAACACCATCTGTGCGAGCGTGTACGGGTTCGTCTTGGAATCGACGGTGATGGACGCCAAAGCGGCTTTCAGCGTCTTGTTGAGTTTCGGGATGTTGGTCAGCGTCTTGCCGGACATGGCCTTCTTCGCGATGGCTCCGATGACCTGCCGCTGGCGTTCGGCGCGGCCGAAATCGCCCTTCGGGTCGGAGTAGCGCATGCGCGAGAACGCCAGGGCGGTCGCCCCATCGGCCGTGTGGCATCCCGCGGTCCAGTTGAGATTGGACAGGGCGTCGTTCACGGTCTGGTCATAGCACAGGTCGACCCCGCCCAACGCGTCGACCACATCCTTCAATCCGTTGAACTTGATCTGCGCGACGTGGTCGATCTTCTGGCCGGTGATGGTCTCGACCTGTTGGACGAGCGCCTTCTCGCCGGACAGCTGCGCGACGGCGTTGATCTTCATATAGGTGCCGTTCACCTGCACCAGCGAATCGCGCGGGATGGAGATGAGCGAGCGGGTGCCGGAATTGGGCTTGGTCAGCACAAGGATCGTGTCGGTGCGGAACCCGGTGATCGTCTTCGCCTCTTCGCCGGTGCGCTGGTCGGATCCGAGGATGAGCCAGCTGGTGCCTGACGTGTTGGCCTTGTCGGACAGCCAGGGCTGCTTGTCGAGATGACCGTCGACCCAGTTCCACAGTCCGAACGTCACCAGCATGATGACGACCAGCAGCGCCGCCAAAACACTTGCGACGATACGTCCCACGGGGCGCTTTCTGCGCATGGCGGTGGCTGCCGGCCTCCCGGACATGCCACGACCGCCTCCCTGTGCGGCCGGCATGCCGTAACCGTAAGGGCTCTGCGGGCCCTGACGTTGTGCGGAGGCGAACATCGACTGCGCACCCGCGCCCTCGCCCGGACGAGGCTGGTTCGAAATAGTATGCGTGGAGCCCGCTGCACGGCGGGGCTGGCGTCGGGCCGCAGAAGCGGCGTCCTGCATGGGAGAGACCGGTTGCAGGCGGGCGTCCTGCTCGGATGCGGACCGCCTGGTCGACCCGGATACGCGACGCGATGAATTCGGCGTGAAACTGGGAATCACGTCCTGTGCGGCCGGCATGCTTTGCGCTCCCTGAGCGCCTGCCGAGGTCTGCCGACGCGACGGCACGCCTGCCTGCGGACCGGCTCCGGGCACGGCCTCGCCGGCGGCCGACGGACGCGGCACCTGCCCGCTGGGGCGACGCTTGCGCGTGCCGGAGGGAATGAAGCTGGGAGGATTGTCCTGTGGGCTGACTCCACTGTTTCCTTCGCTCATGGTTCCTCCAGTGCCTCGTGTTCTCAATCCCTTTTACACGTTGTCATGAGTCATTGTCGTGTCCGTTGCCCATTCCTCTGCAGTAACGGCACATACGTGAAGGGCTGGTGGTCGGATATGACAGGGAATGAAGAAGGCATGGGGGTGAAGGCTGATGTCGCTTACCACACTTTCGCCCTTCTGCGCTGCATTGACACGGGGTAGACTTGACAAAGGTAAGTCGCATGTGTGTAATTACCCTGATGGACGTCCATAGCAGCATCGGCAAGGAGGAGCGACACATGTGGGGAGTGGTCGACGATTCCGCCGAGGATCCGATGAGTGAGCTGTGGGGCCTGTTCAAGTCGGACGACGATGTTTCCTGGCAGCATAAGGCCCTGTGCTCCCAGACCGATCCGGAAGCTTTTTTCCCCGAAAAAGGCGGGTCGACGCGTGATGCGAAACAGGTGTGCGCCCGCTGCGAGGTGCGCGAGCAATGCCTGCAATGGGCCATCGAACACGATGAGCGTTTCGGTATCTGGGGCGGCCTGAGCGAACGCGAACGCCGCCGCTATAAGAAGGAACACAAGGAACGTGCGTGACGCGGCGGCCGTGCGTCGCATAGACTGGAGATTATGAGTTCCACAGGCAATAGCGATATTCAGCGGATTCTGGCCGATGTCATGGCGAACAGGCCATATTCGCATCGGCAGAATGTCGATCCGACCGTCGTGGCGGTGGTGACCGTTGAAGAGGACATGCGGTTTCTCCCCGACACCATGGGGGCGCTGCTCAGACAGACGGTGCTGCCGGGCGTGATCGTCATCGCCGATTGCGCCGGCGGCGACAATCCTCCGGTGCAATCGCAGTTCCAGGTCATTCCTGCGCCGTCGGGACTGGTCAGCTCCGTTCCGCAGCCCAAGACCGTCACGGTCGAGCTGGTCGGCGTCAAGGGCGCCCGTTCGTTCTATCACGGCGTTGCCAAGGCGCTGCATGACGCGCAACTCGACTCGTCCACCCGCGCGGTCTGGCTGTTGCATGACGATTCACGGCCCGCGGACGACACATGCCTCGAATCATTGCTGGAGACGTGGCGTAACGATCCGACCGCATCGGTGCTGGGAGCCAAGCAGCTGGACTGGCAGGCCGAACACCTGCATGACGTCGGCGCGTATGCGTACCGGCATCGCGTGGAGTCGCTGGTGGTCGACGGCGAACCGGATCAGGAGCAGTATGACGGCCGTCGTGACGTGTTCTCGGTGAGCCTCGCGGGCGCGCTCGTCTCGATCGAGACCATGCACGAGCTTGGCGGTGCCGACGACTGGTTCACCACATTCGCCGAATCGGAGGATTTCTGCCGGCGCGTATGCCTGAGCGGCCGGCGCGTCGTGGTGGTGCCCCAGGCGCGTATCGCTCATCGGCGGGCGCGATTCGAAGGGGTGCGTACCAAGGGCGGCGAGCCCGTGGACGAGGATCGTCCCATTGACAGTTCGATGGCTCGCATCAGGGGGAGGATGCGCTACTCCTATACGGACACGCGCCTGATGATGGGGCCGTTCGTCTGGGTGTTCGGCGTGTTCGCCGCGATTGGCAAGGCGATCGCGAAACTGTTCGCCAAGCGTCCGTACGAGGCGCTGTGCGAACTGGTCGCCCCCTGGACGCTGTGGGGTGGCCTGCCTCGCGCCATCGCGGCCCGTCGCCGCGTCAGCCGCCAGGAGTCGGTGCCGATCGGGCGTCTCGGCGTCCTCGTCGCCAACCGGCAGCAGGTGGCGCAGTGGCATGACCGCGTACAGGCGCTGTCGGACCAGCGCCATGTCGTCCTGCTGTCGCCGCTGGCCAAGGCCCACTTGCGCCGGCGTGCGATTCAGCGCTGGCTGCTCGCGGTGGCGATGGCCTTGGTATGCTTCGGCGTCGTGGCGGTGATGCACGGCACCACATTGCGTGCCGTTCTGTCGGGAGCGTCCCTGTACTCCGATTCGCTGCTGCCGACCGGCGGGGACTTCGGTCAGCTGTGGCGAGCCGCCCCCCCGAGCGCGAA
>OBYR01000880.1_pt1 | contig 14666 bp, 10 predicted proteins | sample 1495491 | NCBI WGS metagenome assembly OBYR01 (sample SAMEA2580206, study PRJEB22360) | human gut metagenome | biome: human gut; feature: human-associated habitat; material: faeces | place: Denmark | collected 2008/2010 | reverse complement strand
TTCCGCACAGCCCCGAGGGCCTTCGAGAAGAATCGGTACTGGAGGCTCCCGCCCTTCGACCTGGCGAGCTCGATGCCGTCCCGCCTGAGCCGCCGCTCAAGCTCGCCCATCCGGTCGGGGCAGTCGCGCATGCGCCCGACCTCCTCGATCCGGCGGGCGACCGCGACGCGGATGCGGGCGTTCTCCGAGCGCTCGGCCTGCCCCTTTCGGGTCATGTCGCGCTCTTCCGTGCCGGGTTGCCTCGCGTGGACGCGCGAGTTGGCCTTGCCGCGCTCAAGCTGCCTGAGTCCATACCTCTCGTCCAGGGTACGGACGGTCTTCACGCGTGATGCCGCCGCCTTTCGGGCGGGGCCCTCGTCGAGCCTTCGGCCGGTTTCCAGATCACTGCGGTTGATGCCGAGGTGCACGGCGTAGCGGTCAGTGGCGTCCGCGCGGCAGCGCTCGCGGTGCAGCACCATCACGACCTCCTGGTTGGGGTAGCGCTCGGCCACGTACTCCCTCACATAGCGCATGCACAGCTCCGGCGTCATCTTCCCGCCGTTGAGGTCGCACTCGTCTGGGAGGAACCCGAGTATCTGGTGCTGCATGTAGGTACACTTGGCCCCGGCCTTGCCGGGCCTGTCGTGACTCATGGCCGCCCTCGTGTCCGCCATCTCCTGAAACCAGCGGTCATCGTCGATGATGTTCTGCGTGCCGTGGGCGAGCGCCTTGTCGCGGTCCCAGGAGAGGTAATCCCTGAGTCTCGCGAGGTGCCTCTCGCTGCAGACGCTCGTCTGCTTTATCGCCGTCATGGTTGCCTTCCTAGTCGAGCGAGAGCCCGCTGAATTTGCCGCCCGGCTTGCTCCCGTTCTTCTTCTCCGACTCGGGCCACTTTGGGCACCAGGTCGAGGTCTCCTCGCGCATCTTCCCAGCAGCTGACTCGTCGAGGCGGCGCTGGTAGGCGCGACGGTTCTCCGCCTCGTGCTCGGGGGTCCCGAGGTCGAAGTGCTCCCTTGTGGGCGTGTTGGTGCAGTCGGTGACGGGGGAGCGGAAGACGCCGGCTCGACATGCGGGCATACCGTTGTCCGCGTGCTTCACGACGATGATCCCGTCCCGGTCCGGGGCCATGCCGCGCCACTCCCAGGGGTGTATCACGTCGTCGGCGCTCTCGCTGTAGGACGTCGAGGATGACGTGCCCGACGCGGCCCTGCCGTTGCTCGTGCCCTGCGTGTGGCGCGTGGTCTTGCCGATGAGCTCGGTGAAGTACCGGCGGTCCTCCTCCTCGGCGAGCTTCATCGCAATCTTGACCCCGCAGTTCGCGAGGATCTTCCTGCGGCCGTCTCTCTCGCCATACTTGTTGAGCTGGGATATGTCCTGCGTCGCTCCGACCCAGAACGTCCCGCACCCGCGCCCGAGACTGAGGAGGGCGGGCAGGCACTCGACGCGGGGCAGGTTGCCCCACTCGTCGCCGAGTATCTGCACGGGGCGGGGGAGCCTGCCGCCGTTCACGTCCGCGACCGCCTGGACCGAAGCCCAGAGCTGCGAGAGGAACATCGCCGCGATGCAGTTGTAGGGGGAGCCCTCGTCGAGCACGTGGAGGAAGACGGCGCTCTTCTCCGTGAGTACCGTGTGCGGGTCGATGTCGGAGCCGGAGGTCATCCAGGCGACCGGGGCGGAGGAGAACGGGCGCAGGGCGACCTTGAGCGTCGAGAGGATGCTCCTGAGCTCGTTGCCGCCCGAGGAGACGAACTGCGACGCCCTGCCCTTGGCGGGGTGGCCGCTCGGCAGAGCGCGGAAGACGGCCTTCAGGGGCTCGGACGGGTCGTCTCCCTCGGCCTCGGTGCCGCGGTCCAGGACCTCGCAGACGGTCGCGAGGTGCTTTAATTCCTCGGGACACTCGTCGGACATGGAGACCAGCAGGACCAGGGCCGAGAGCAGGCCCCTGGCCGAGGCGGTCCAGTGCGAGCCCTTGTCTTTCTCGTCGTCCTGCACCACGAGCTCCGCGATGGCGTCCGCCGCCTGCTCGGCCTCCTGGTCGCGTCCCTCGGCATGGAGGTCGAGCACCTGCTTGAGCGGGTTGAACCTCTGTCCCCTATAGGGGTGCTGCGTGTCGAGAAGCAGGACGCGATAGCCGCGACGGGCCAGCTCGTCGCCCGTGAGTTCTATGAGCTCGTTTTTCACGTCGGAGACGATTAGGGTCGCGGGCTCGGATCCGTTGGAAGCGCCGCCGTAGCTGAGCAGGTCGATTGAGGGGAGATAGAGGAAGCGACTCTTACCTGACCCGGTGGCCCCTGACACGAAGGCCATCTTCTTGGGCTCGTAGAGATAGCAGGGTTTGCCGTGATACTTGGTGAACCCATAGACGAACCCACGTGACGAGGGATTCGTCGAGCCGTCCCAGGTCATGGACCCTTTTATGACCTCGCGACCCGTCTTGACGTGGGCGTCGCCGAGCACGCCGCCGTCCTCGGCCCTCGCGTTGAGGGTGGTCGAGTAGGCGATGAGAGCGCAGATGCAAAAGGCGAGGAGGAAGGTCAGCAGGGTTCCGAGCGGGCAAGCAGTGAACGCACCCGTGAGCCACCAGCCGAGGACGGTATCCACGCCGAACGACGACGGAATCGCAGCCGCGCCTAACGGTGTCCCGGCGACGAAATCGTCGACGGGGACGGCGAGGACGGGGCATGCGAGGATCGCTAGGAGAAGAGATGATATGAGCGCTGTGGGCATCTTGGTTTTCATGATCATTCTCGATTCTTGGAGATGAGGTTCGATAGCTGCGAGGCCGTGCTCGATACCAGACGGACGGCCTCCGCGAGCTGTTGGGCCGTCTGCGTATCCACGCCATAGGCGTTTGCGGTGCGGAGGGCCTGGTTGAGGTTTCCGCCCAGCTTCTTCATCTGATGAAGAAGCTGCCGCAGCGTCGCCTCGTCGGCGATCCTGACGGGCTTCTCGCCGATGAGGAGGGCGGCTTCGCGCATGAACGTCGATGGGGCCATACCAAAAGAGGAGGAGCGCACCGTGATGGCGGCACGCTCCTCCTCGGTCATGCGGACGTTTATATGCGCGGTCTTGGCTTTGCCACGCATGGGCTAGCCCCTGTCGTGGAAGGTGGCGCGTGCACCGTCGAAGTCGAGTCGGGACTCGCCCAGCGTGCCGTAGCGGTTCTTGAGGGCGACGAGCTTGAGGGGCGTGCCGGTTGCGGGAGACTCGTAGGGCCACTCGGGCTTGTCATTGTCATCGGCGAGGTAGAGCACCGAGTCAAAGCCGTACTCGACAGCGGAGGAACCACCGAACATGGCGAGGTTGGGCCTGGCCGACTTCCCGGAATCGTAGGACTTGCGAGTGGTAGAGCTCAGTGCGATGACAGGAGAGCCATAGAGGTTCGAGATTTCGCGGAGGCCCTTCACGCATGCTGTGATAGCCAATCGCTCGTCGATGAACTGCTGGTCCGCCGTGACGCCGCAGGCGAGGAGCTGGAGGTAGTCAATGAAGACGATGGGGACCTCGCCGCGCTCGCGTGTTACCAGCCCGACGAGGTTGGAGAGCTCCACGGTGTTGAGCGGGCCGGTGATGCAGAGATTGGGGGCGATCTGGGTGCGATATTTGTCGAGTGCAGCCTCGAAAGTCGTGTGCTTAGGGTGATTCTGGGTCGCGCAGCTGGAGACCTCGGACAACGCGACTTTGCCGTCGCTGAGACGCGCCAGACTCTTCTCGATCAGCTTGTGCGCGGGAAGCTCGGCGGAAACGTAGATTACCGGGTGCCCGTCTGCCGCGAGCTTGTCGGCCTCCTGGAGTGCCAGTGTCGTCTTGCCCTTGCCCGGGGCGGTCCCGATTGCGTAGTTGAGCCCGGGGTAGACACCGCCGAGGATGCTGTTGAGTGCGTCGAGCCCGAAGGAGGCGATGGGCTTGTCTTCCTGAAGGGCGTGGACGTGCTCGTCGAGCACATCAAGCTCGAAGACGAGGGGATTGACGTTCGGGCGCTGCATTACTCGCTCGCCCCCTCTGCCAGCTTGTGGAAGTAGTCGAACAGGTCCTCTTCCATGACGAAGTACTGGTTGGCGATGCTAAAGCAGTGGTGGGTGGACTTCATGAGCTTGATGGCGCTGGATTGTCCGATGCCGGTGAGGATCTGAACGTCCAGGCGGCTCATGATGCGCTTGGTGCCGACATGGTGCAGGTTGATGCCTGCGGAGATGGCGTCGGTCTTGGGGTCATCTGCAAGATGCATGATAAACTCCTTTAGTAGGGCGCTCGGCTCCTCTTCGATGTTTGGCGACAGTGAGAGGAGTCGGGTGCTTGTTTGTAAAATGGTTTTATCGACTAATTAGCCCCTTTCTTCTCGTATTCGTCGATAAGGTGCAGAAGACTGATTCGAGCTTCTGCGGGCTCGCTGTATCCCTTGCGGGATGATCTGCCGATGTTGGCGAAATCGAGCAGAGCACGGTAAGTGCAGGAATAGCCCTTGATGTGCTCCCATGCGTTGAGAATGTATGAGACCAAAGGTGTAACGGCGAGCAACGCTGTAGGGTCTTGCAGGGTAGTTTCGAGTTCACGGCCGGTCTTAGCCTGGATACGTGCGTCGAGGTTGCACTCGGGCATCTTTGCAGCCTCTTCCATAATGAGGCAAATGCTGTCCCAGTTAGTGCGGAGATGATGAACGCGCTCGCTCGTGGTGTCGATGCAGATCCTTGCTTCATGACAGTAGTCGAAAAAGCCTTTGATGACGTCGCGGCAATCATTTTCTGGCTGGATTGCGCTCCAGTCCTCGAACATGCCCTCGAAGGCGTCGAGACAGCTCCCATCCTCAGCATAGATGAGCTGCGCGGCCCACCTGCCTAGATCCGAGCTCGTCAGCTGCTCCATGGGAAGCCTCGCTAGGAGCGCGGACGGGGTGAGACCCCTTGCCGCGGCGAGGTCAGCGCTGGAGCGCTTGAAGAGTACCTGCTCATCCTTTGAGTTGAATAGGATTGTCGAACGCAGCTTGCTGCTCGCAGTGGTAAGTGCCATTGATAACCTCCTCTCTGTTTGGCCTTATTTGCAGTATACATCTGGTGACACAATTATGAGAGTATTAATTTTCATTACCTTCAGATAATTTTTCGAAGACTTCGGCAGCGTTGCGGTCGTTGGCTCTGATTGCGTGGGTGTAGAAATTGGCCGTCGTACTCGCTGATGCGTGCCCCATCCGCGCCTGAACGGTCTTCAAATCGACGTTGTTTGCGACGAGCGCCGTCGCTGCCGTGTGTCTCAGTCCGTGGGGGACGAGACCCGAGTATCCGGTGCCGCGTGTGTGCAGCTTGCCGTTGCGCTCGAACTGGCTTGTCACGTTGGCGTACTCGCCATAGCCGTTGTCGACGCAGAAGTCCCTGAACCAGCGTGAATAGTTGTGTCCATCGGGTCGGGTGATACTGACGTGAAGGTTGCCGTTTTCGTCCTTATGCGGGCTGAGGGCGTGAACGATGGGGTCAGAGTTTCTCTGTCTTAGCCCGCGTTGCTCGAATAGGTTGCGCTGCCGCATCTTCCAGTCGTTTAGATACGCGGCTAGCGAAGAGTCTATAGACAGGATCCGCCTGCTCATTTCCGATTTGGGTGCCCTGAGCGTTTTGTCATTGGTGTACTGGTGGACGATTCTGATTTCCATCGCCTCGGGGTCGTAGTCTTCCCAACAGAGCCCCAGGGCCTCGCCTTTTCTGAGTCCTAGGTGGAATATGAGCATGGTGCAGACGGTCATCGGCCCCATGGGTTCGGATAGCAGGCATTTGGTGAATCGGGGCAGTTCGTCGGGTAGGAGGAAGTTGCGCACTCTAAGGTCTGGCTTTGGGAGTTTGACGCTGATGCATGGGTTGCGCTCGATTAGCTCATTCTCCAGTGCGTCCTGCATGACCTGTTTGAGCTTGACGTGGATACGACGAATCTCGGCCTCTGTGAATCTTCCGGTTGAGATTGCTTCGGCATACGCCCGTTTGATCTCGTCGGGTCTCAGCGCACCGAGGGGCATGTCGCCGAACAGCTCGCGTATATGGCGCACGTCATATTCCTCTCTTTGGAAAGAAAGAGGGGAGCCGAAGGAGCTTTCTCGGAGCCGATGGAAATCCTCGGCGTATCCGGAAACAGTGGTCGGCATGTCACCAGCCGGTTCATAGGTCTCCAGCTCCTTCCGGTAGGCATCGAGCGCATTCGCAACCTCACCGGGCCAGTTCTTCGGGTTTTTGCTCTTGCAATGGATGGTTCTCTTGGGTGTCTTTAGGTATCTGACTCGTTTCCCGTTCTTGCCGGATTCGGGGTCGCGACCGAGAGAGAAGTAGATGCGGAAGGAACCGGGTTTTCCCTTGATCGGTTCGGAAGTGCCTTTGGCTGCGGGTTTGATTCTGGTTTCCATGGGTCTCCAGGGGTGGTGCGTTGGGTTAGCCTCGGGGGCGGGGCTTTGAGGGCCTCGCCCCCGAGGCTAACCCAAAAATTTCACCCCTGCAAGTCAAAATGAAGAGGTAAAGGGGTGTAAAAAGGGTGAAATAGAAAACTAATCAAGAAGAGCAAAAACGGCAGAATAGCTAAATTACCTGTGGAAACAGAGATATTGATGAAAATGAAAAACCGCAGGTAGGGTAATAGCTCATGACCTCCTAAAGCGGGTGTCGACGGTTCGAATCCGCCTGGGGGCACCAGAGGAATATCGAGCCCGGTACCGCCACGGTGCCGGGCTCTTCTGGCTTTAGAGCTGCGCCGTTCCATGCTGGCGGTCCGCATCAAAAGCAAAGCGCCCGCTTGCCGGGGGAGCAAGCGGGCGCTTCTGAGCGAATATGTTTGCAGCGTTCGCTGCCGCAGATAATAAGTAGCCGGCTAGTTGCTTGTACCGGAATCGTCGCCGGAGTCAGAGCCAGAAATCGAAACCGTCAGCGTAATCGTGCTGTCGGTGGACTGCTTGCCGGTTGGGGAGACACCCGTGACAGTTGCGTTCTCGTTGCCGCTCACAGGGTTGCCGTTCTCATCGCAGAATGCGATGTTGTAGAACCCGGCGTTGTTGAGCGCGGTGACGGCGGCGGAGATGCTCTTGCCGTACAGGTTGCCCGGAACGCTGGCCTTGCCGGACTTCTTGGCGATGACGACGGTGATCGTGGCGCCGGGCTTTTGCTTACCGCTGGGGTTCCAGCTAATCACGGTGCCCTCGGTAACCGAGTCGTTTTCCTGATAGCTCACGTCGACACCAAAGCCGGCCATGTCGAGCGCATTGCGTGCCTGGGCCTCGGTCATGTCGGTCAGATCGGGCACCGAGGTGGTGTCCGGGCCGCTCGAGACCTTATATGAGATGGTCGTGCCCTTCTCGACCTCCTTGCCAGCGTCGGTACCCTGCTCAAAGACCTGACCTTCATCGGCTTCGTTGGCCTCCTCGGAAGCGCTGCCCTTCAGGCCTACGCTTGCCAGCGCTGCCTCGGCCTGGTCCTTGGTTAAACCGACGAGCTGCGGGACCTCAACCTTTTCGGAGGGCTTGGGGCCCTTGGAGATCACCAGGTTCACCCTTGTGCCCTTGGGCTTTTTGGTGTTGCCGTTGGGGGTCTGCTCGGCGACCTTGCCCTCGTCGACGTCATCGTTGTAGCTCTGGTCGACGGTACCGACCTCCAGGCCGGCCTCCTGGATCTGCTCGACGGCGGTTTCCTGATCCTTGCCCAGCACATCGGGGACCGTAACCTTGTCGCCGCTGAACATGCCCGTGGCAAAGGCAGCGACGATACCGATGACGGCGATGGCAGCCACCACGGCGGCAATAATCTTGTTCTTGTTGGACTTGGGCTTCTCGGCTTCGTAGGAACCGGTGGAACCCGAGACGGCGCTGCGGGGGTTGGTCTGGCCGCTCACGCCCGAGACGGGGCGAACCATAGCGCGCGTGGAGTCAGACAGCTCGCGGGTCTTGGTGGCGCCCAGGTCGTCGGCGGCACCGATAATGCGCGTGGGCTCCGAGACGTTGACGGCACGACCGGACAGGTAGCTATTGAGCACCTGGCGCAGCTCATCGGCCGTCTGGAAGCGATTGGCCGGGTCCTTCTCCATGCACTTGAGGATGATGCGCTCCAGGTCGGCGTCGACGCCGGAGTTGATCTGGCTCGGCGGGATAGGCAGCTCGTTGACCTGCTTGAGTGCCACTGAGATGGCGTCGTCGCCGTCGAAGGGCACACGGCCGGTAGCGCATTCGTACATGACGACACCCAGCGAGTAGATATCCGAAGTGGGACCGAGGTCCTGGCCGCGCGTTTGCTCGGGGCTTACGTAGTGGGCGGTGCCCAGTACATTGTTGTCCTGCGTGAGGTGGCTGTTCTTTGCGCGCGCGATGCCAAAGTCCATGACCTTGATGTTGCCGTCGGGCAGCACCATGATGTTTTGCGGCTTAATGTCGCGGTGGATGATCTCGTGCTTGTGGGCGACCGAAAGCGCGGAGCTGATCTGCGAGCCGATCTGCGCGACCTTCTTTGGATCGAGGGCGCCGTGGCTCTTGATGCCACTCTTAAGGTCGGTACCGCGCAGGTACTCCATGACGATGTAGTAGGTATCGCCGTCCTTGCCCCAATCGTAGACGCCCACGATATAGGGGGAGGAGAGGCCGGCTGCTGCCTGGGCCTCCTGCTTAAAGCGGGCGGCGAAGGTGGCGTCGCCGGCATACTGCGGCAGCATGATCTTGACGGCAACCGTGCGGTCGAGGACCTGATCTTGCGCACGGAAGACGGTCGCCATGCCGCCCGTCCCCACCTTATCCTTGAGGAGGTATCTTCCCCCGAGGACCCTCTGTTCCATTCTTGCTCCTAACATAACTATTCGCTCAACGATGTGTGTAGTACCGAATGTGTGGCCGCTGGGGCCGTGTGGCGCGTTGCCGCTAGCTCATCGGCCGCGGCGCGCCCCAAGTATCCGCTTCGATCACGGGCATCACGCTCCTTGGGCGGCAAGTGCCGCGGTCAGGACGATGCCGGCAATCTTGGCTGCCTTGACGTCGTGTTTGTCGTAATCCTCCAGGGCCACCGAGATGGCAACCGTGGGTGAATCGTAAGGTGCGAAGCCGACGAACATCGAGTTGACGTTGGTACCGCCGGTCTCGGCCGATCCGGTCTTGCCGGCGACCTTGACGCCCGGAATCTGGGCATCGGTGCCGGTGCCGGACTGGACAACCGCGAGCATGGCCTGCTTGACCTGATTGGCCGTGGTGGCGCTGACGGCCTGGCCGAGCGAACGGGACTGCGTGGTCTTGACCACGGTTCCGTCGGGGGCGAGCACCTGGGCCACGAAGAACGGGTCCATGACCACGCCGCTGTTGGCGATGGCCGCCGCTATCACGCAGTTTTGCATGACGGTGGTCTGCGGACCTGGCGTGTGGTCCATGCCGACAGGCTGGCCGGCGCCTGCCCAGGCGGTCTCCCACTCGGTCATGAGCGAGGGGTCGGCCATGATGGAAGCAGCGGCGGTAAGGTCCTGACCCAGCTTTTGGCCGTAACCAAAGGCGTTGGCAAACTGGACGAGCGAGTTGGCGCCGATCTCGTTGGCCACCTGGCCAAAGACGACGTTGGACGACACGGCAAAGGCCTGTTGCAGGCTGATGGTACCGTAGCTCTCGTTGGCGTAATTGGTGACCGGCGCGTTGCCGATATCCATGGAGCCGGGCGCCTGGTACGTGCTGGTAAGGCTGGCGGTGCCGGTTTCGAGCGCCGCGGAGAGTGTGACGACCTTAAAGGTCGAGCCCGGGGTATAGAGAGCGTCCATGGCGCGGTCGTACATGGAGCCGTCCTCGCCACCGCCCGACTGCATCAGGGCATCGATGTTGGTGTTGTCATAGGTGGGCGAGCTTGCGCATGCGAGGACCGCGCCGGTGCGCGGATCCATAACCACCACAGCACCCTTAAAGCCCTTGAGTGCCTGCTCGGCAGCCGTCTGGATGCGCGAGTCGATGGTGAGCTTGGCGGTGTTGCCCGGTTGGTTTTGGCCCGCGAGCGACGCGAGGGCGTTGTCCCAGCTGGAGTAATCCTTGGAGCCGGTGAGCGTTTCGTTCATGACGCTCTCGACACCAGCGGTGCCGTACTGCTGGCTTACATAGCCCACCACGTGAGCGGCCATGTTTCCGTTGGGGTAGGAGCGGGCGTAGGTGCCGTCTTCCTGTTGCAGTGACTCGGCCAGCGTCACGCCGTCGGACGTGATGATGGAGCCGCGCTGGATGTACTTGGAGCGGGCGATGGTGTGGTTGTTGGTCGGCATGTCCTGATAGTCCTTGGCCTTGATGACCTGGACATAGGTGAGGTTGCCGATAAGGATGGCGAATAGTGCCGTAAAGGCGAGCACGGCGCGGGTCAGTCGATTGGCGAGCGCCACGCGGCCGAGCACACCGGATTCGGGCGTGTCGAGCAGGCGACGGCGCATGCGCGAGCCGGCGGAGTGGCTGGCCGCGGTTGTGCGAAGACGAAGTGGCGAAGCGCGTGCCAGCCGGGGAGGCCGCCGAGGCGACCTGGTCGTCGGTGATGGCGGCCATGGTGCCAGTGCCGGTGAGCTCGGCCTCGCGACCGGTTGCCTCGTCACCGGCGCGCAGCAAAAGCGCGACGATGATAAAGCTTGCCAGCAGCGAGGAGCCGCCCTGGCTCATAAAGGGCAGGGTGACGCCGGTCAGCGGGATCAGGCGGGTAACGCCGCCAACGATCAAGAACGCTTGGAAGCTGATGGCGGCCGTAAGACCAGTGGCGCTAAAGGCGGCAAGGTCGGACTTGGCACGGGCCGCCGTGGTCAGGCCACGTACGGCAAAGAGCATAAACAGGATAAGAACGGCGCCACCGCCCAAAAGGCCCATCTCCTCGCCGATAGCCGAGAAGATAAAGTCGGACTCGACGACGGGGATGTTGTTGGCCATGCCGTTGCCAATGCCGACGCCAACAAGGCCGCCGTCGGCCAGCGAGAAGAGGGACTGGACAATCTGGTAGCCCTGACCCTGCGCGTCCTTAAAGGGATCGGCCCAGATCTGGAAACGCACCTGGACGTGCGACAGGAACTTGTAGGCGCCCACGGCCCCCACGGCCAAGAGCGCAAGGCCGATGATGACATACGAGAAGCGACCCGTGGCAACGTAGAGCATCAGCAAGAAGATGGTGTAGAACAGCAAGGCCGAGCCCAGGTCACGTTCGAAGACAACGACGAGCAGGCATACACCCCAGACTGCGAACAGCGGCAGCAGCAGGCGCAGACGCGGAATCTTAAGACCCAAGATCTTGCGGTTGGAGATAGAGAGCAGCTCGCGGTTTTCGGCCAGGTAACCGGCTAGGAACAGCACGATAAAGACCTTGGCGAACTCGCCGGGCTGAATGGTGAACCCGGCGATGCGAATCCACAGTTTGGAGCCCGAGATCGTGGTGCCGATAAAGATAGGCAGCATCAGCAAGATGATGCCGATGATGCCAAAGGTGTACTTGTAGCGCATGACCACGTCGAGGTTTTTGACTAGTGCAAGCGTACCTACCATCAACGCCACCGAGATAAACAGGATGACGAGCTGCGAGATGGCGAGCGTGGGCGCCAAGCGCGTCACAAACGTGATGCCAATGCCCGAAAGCACAAAGACGATGGGCAGGATGGCCGGGTCGGCGCCGGGTGCCAGAATGCGTACGGCGATATGCGCCGCGGCGAAGGCGGCAAAGAGACCGATCGGAACGGCAAGTGTCTCAAACGAGATAGCGGCGCCTGCGGTGAGCACGTACATCGCATACAGCAGGATGACGGGGAACGCCGAGGCGATGAGTAAGAGCAGTTCGGTATTACGGCGACTCATAAGCGGCACTCCCTTTCTAATTCTTATCGGAGGCTTCGGCCTCGGCGGACTGTTCGGCGGTTTTCTCGGAATTCGATTCGGAGGTCGAACCCTGGTCGGTGTTATTGCGGATCGTTTGCGCGTCGATCACCTGACGGGTCTGCTCCTCGTCGATCTGATGGCGGTATTTGGAGATGGTGTCCTGCGCATCGTCGATGCCCGTCTGCTGAATACCCGCCTTCAGGCGATTTTGCGTGTCTTCGGGCAGGTCGGACAGTTTGATGCTGGTCGTGCTGTCGAGCCAGTGCAGCTTAAGGCCGAGTGGCTTGCCGGGAATGCCCCGGTAGACCGCGACGGTGTCCTTGTAGGTGCCCAGATAGTACGAGCCGGTGATGCCCGCGTAGGCCCAGATGGCTGCCGCCAGCACAAAGGCGATGCCCAGGACGGTGGCAATGGTGATGTTACGGCGGCGGACGCGCTTTGCCTCGCGCATGACGCCATCGTCGACCAGGTCAACGACAACCACGGTGACGTTGTCGTGCCCGCCGGCGACCAGTGCCGCGTCAACAAGGTTGTCGACGCAAATCTGTGCGGTGGAGGACTGTGTGGCGATGTTTTCGATATCGCTATCGGGAATCATGCTCGACAGACCGTCCGAGCACAGGATCAGGCGGTCGCCTTCCTCGATATGCAGGGTAAAGTGGTCGGCATACATGGCGGGATCCGAGCCCAGCGCGCGGGTGATGACTGAGCGGTTGGGGTGGACGCGAGCCTCGTCTGCCGTAATCTCGCCGGCGTCCACGAGCTCCTCCACATAGGAGTGGTCGCGGGTCACGCGAATGAGCGTGCCCTCGTGGAGCAGATAGGCGCGCGAGTCGCCCACGTGGGCGATAGCGAGCATGTCGTTTTCGATATAGGCGCAGGTTGCCGTGCAGCCCATGCCGGGCTTGCCAAGCCCGTTGAGCGCAGCCTCGATGACCGCTGCGTTTGCAGCTTCGACGGCGGCCGCCAGTCGTGCGGCGTCGGCTGCCTGCGGCGCTGTCTTGGCAATGGTCTCGACGGCGATGGAGGAGGCTACCTCACCGGCGGCGTGGCCGCCCATGCCGTCGCATACGCAAAAGAGCGGCGATTGCACCAGATAGGAGTCTTCGTTATGCGGGCGCACACAGCCAACATCGGAGCGGGCGCCCCACATGAGCTGCGTGGTCGTGCCGGCGTCGTAGGTCGAGTCAGTCTCGATGCGCTCGTCGGTCAGCGGCTCAAAACTCATGGTCGAGCCGGGATCTTTGAGCTTTGCCTCCACGGCCGCGACATCGCTCTCGGCGGTGTCGCCGGGGGAGACGGTGTCGGCATCGTTGCTCGGGTCGTCGACGTTAGGCGTGGCGGGCTCTTCGGTTGTACGGTCGACAGGCTCGTCGTCTTGCGGGGCGACGGCTGCGGACTCGGGCGTCGCGAGATGCGCGGGCGTGCTGCGGGGCTGGGAGACATCCTCCGTCGTTGCTGCGGGCACGTCTTCGGCCACAGGCTGCATGGCTTCGGGCGCCGATGCGACCGCGGGGGAGGGAGCCGCCGCAGGTTCCGGTGCAGATGCGGGTTCGGGCGCTGCGGCGGGTGCTGGAGCTACGGGAAACACCGGTGCTGCGGGCTCGGGAGCCGCAAATACCGCAGAGCTCTCGGTAATCGCCGTGGCGACGGGCTCGGCAAAGTGAGCCGGTGCGGGTGTGTCTTGCGGGACTGCGGGCTGCTCGGCAGCGACGTGCGCGCCGATGGGGGCGTTACCGTCGTCGGCGTTGTCCTTGGCATCCTCATCGTCGGCCAGCGTCGGATATTCTTGCGTTACATGCGAAAGAGGCAGGGAGAACACGGTGTCCTCGGGCTCCACGGGCGCAGGGCCCGTCGGGGCGGCATGAGCCGGCGCGGTCGCGGGGGCGGCCGACGTCTCTGGCATGGTTGCGGACTTGTTCTCCTCGTCGATCATCGACGGTTCACCTTCATGACCACGTCGCCAATCTGGACTTCGTCGCCCTCGCGCAGCGTTGCGGGTTCCACCAGCTGGCGGCCGTTGACGAGCGTGCCGTTAAGCGAGTTGAGGTCCTCGATAATAAGTGCCGGACCCTGCAGCGAAAAACGCGCATGCGAGGCCGAGACAAACGGTTCGTTGATGCAGATGTCCGACGACGGCGAACGGCCGACGATGACGGGACCGAGCATATCCACGTGGATGCCGCGGATGCCGCGCGGGCCCTTGTCCACATCGATCGTCCAGATGGCCGAGTCGCGGCGCTGGCCGCGGACGAGCCCCACGCCGGTCTTCATGACGGCAAACAGGAAGATATAAAGCAGGACGACCAGGACGATGCGGCCTGCAAACAGGACGATATCGATGTTCATAAGCGACTATCCCCTAAATTCGAACGTGCTCAGGCCAAACGTCAGCAGGTCGCCGTTGCGCAGCGGGCAGCGCGTGATGCGACGGTTGTTGACGAGCGTGCCGTTGGTGGAGTTGAGGTCCTCGATCGACCAGTCCGAGCCGGTAAAGGTGAGCTGGGCATGACGGCGCGACACGTTGGGGTCGCGCAGGGCGATGTCGGAAACCGAGCGCTCGCGACCGATGGTCACCTGTGCGGAGGTGATGGCGTGGCTCTCGCCGCTCACGACGTCGACGAGCTGGGCGAGCGGACGCTGCGGGGCGCGAGAGCTTGCCATGTTGGAGGCGATGCTGGCTGCGGCGCCAAGGCCAGCGGCGGCGCCGGTCGCGGCGGCTCCGCCCATGCCGGCAAGCGCGTCGCGCGAGACGGTTTGGGGCACGGGGATGGGTGCGGCGGCGGGATCGGGCATATTGGGCGCAAAGGGGTCGGCCACGGCAAGCGGGTCGGGAGTGGCAGCACGAGGTTGCGGGCGGTGGTGCCGCGGTGAAAGCGCA
>OBYR01000872.1_pt1 | contig 14798 bp, 8 predicted proteins | sample 1495491 | NCBI WGS metagenome assembly OBYR01 (sample SAMEA2580206, study PRJEB22360) | human gut metagenome | biome: human gut; feature: human-associated habitat; material: faeces | place: Denmark | collected 2008/2010 | reverse complement strand
GTTTCGGGGCCCCTCGCCTCATCATCATCGGCGGGTTCGTACTGCTGGCCGGCACGGCTCTGGCGATCGTGCCTTGGGTGAGCACGCTCATCCGCTCCCTATCCACCGAGCGCGCACTCAAGGAGCGTGAAGAGGAACGTGCCGACATGACCGCGCACCTGCACGATGGCGTGCTGCAGACGCTCGCCCTGATCCAGCTGCACAGCGACGACCCGCAGACCGTGTTCTCGCTCGCCCGGCAGCAGGAGCGCGAACTGCGCGAATGGCTGTATCAGGAACGCACCACATCGGACCGTTCGGTCAGCGCCGGGCTGAAGGCCATCGCCGCGCAGACGGAAGACGAGCACGGCAAACCGATCGAAGTGGTGACCGTGGGCGACGCGAGGCCCAGTGCCCAGACCGACGCGCTGCTCGACGCCACGCAGCAGGCGCTCATCAACGCCGTGACGCATGGCGGCGAGCCCATCTCCGTGTATTGCGAGGCCGGCGCCGACAAGGTTGAGGTCTTCGTGCGCGATCATGGCGATGGGTTCGACGTGAACGCGATTCCCGAGGGTCGGCTCGGCATCCGCGAGTCGATCATCGGGCGGATCCGACGACGGGGCGGTACAGTGGAGATCGTGTCGAGGCCGCATTGGGGCACCGAGGTGCGCATGCACATGCCGGTCGCAGGCGGACGGCAACCGAACCAGCGGGGCGATGCCACGAACGCCGGCGGGCAGCATGGACGACCGCCATCCGGCGCGGCATCATACACACGCACGCAGAGGGAAACATGATTCGACAGGTGAAGCACATGGGTCAGGCAGACAGCACAAGCATCGGACCGGCATCAGGAGCGGATGTGAGGCAAGGGGCGGCCGGTGAGTTCGGCAGCGTGGAGTTCAACGACGTGGAGTCCGGCAGAGCCACTGATACGGATACCACTCCCCGCGAAGCTGCGGCGACGCCGATTCGCGTGGCCGTCGTCGACGACCATGAGATGTTCCGCGCCGGTGTCATCGCCACGCTGCAGCCGTACTTCCACATCGTCGGGCAGGCAGCCGACGTGGAAGGCTCGATCGCGATGATCGCCGACATCAGACCGGACGTGGTGCTGCTCGACGTGCACGTACCCGGCGGCGAGGGAGGAGGAGGCGCGGAGATCCTCGCCAAATCGCAGCCGCTCTCCCCCGCTTCCGCGTTCCTGGCGCTGTCGGTGTCGGATTCGCCGCAGGACGTCGGCTCGGTGATTCGTGCCGGCGCACGCGGATACGTTACCAAAACCATCACCGGCGACGATCTGATCTCATCCATCAAGCAGGTGCACGAAGGGTATGCGGTGTTCTCGCCGAAACTGGCCGGATTCGTGCTGTCCGCCTTCCAGGGGGCGCCGATGGACGGGGCAGGCGGCGCGCGGGGCCGCGACGAGGAGCTGGACCTGCTGTCAGGCCGCGAGCAGGAGGTCATGCGCCTGATCGCCCGCGGATACACATACAAGGAGGTCGCCGCCGAATTGTTCATCTCCATCAAGACCGTGGAGACCCACATGTCAAACGTGCTGCGCAAATTGCAGCTGTCCAACCGCACTGAACTGACCCGCTGGGCAGCCGACCGCCGCATCGTATGAGGCAAGGCACGGCCGGCGCGGCGACATTTCCATGCCGACGGTGAAACGGACGCCGCCCACGTAGAGCGTTCTTCATACACTGGTAACGAACAAAACCCTATCCTCGTCGGAAGGAAACAGCATGACCGCTGAAGCAAACGTCGGTGTCGTCGGACTGGCCGCAATGGGAGCGAGCCTCGCCCGCAATCTCGCCCGTCACGGCAACAAGGTGGCGGTGTTCAACCGTCACTATTCGCGTACCGAGAAACTCATCACCGAGCATGGCAGCGAGGGCGAGTTCTTCCCCGCGAAGACGATGGAGGAATTCGTGGCGTCGCTGAAGAAGCCGCGCACCGCGATCATCATGGTCAAGGCGGGCGAGCCGACCGACGCGATGATCGACCAGCTGGCCGATCTGATGGAGCCGGGCGACATCATCGTCGACGCCGGCAACGCGCACTTCCCCGATACGATCCGCCGCGAGAAGGCGATCAGCGCCCGCGGACTGCACTTCGTCGGCTGCGGCGTGTCCGGCGGCGAGGAAGGCGCCCTGCTCGGGCCCTCGATGATGCCCGGCGGCAGCGAGGAGTCCTGGAAGACGCTCAAGCCGATCTTCGAGTCCATCGCGGCGAAGGCCGAGGGTGAGCCGTGCGTGACGCATATCGGCGAGAACGGCGCTGGCCATTTCGTGAAGATGGTGCACAACGGCATCGAATACTCCGACATGCAGCTCATCTCCGAGAGCTACGACCTGATGCGTCGCGCGCTCGGTATGACGCCGGCCGAGATCGGCGACGTGTTCGAGGAGTGGAACAAGACCGAGCTGGAGTCCTACCTGATCGAGATCACCGCCGACGTGCTGCATCAAGTCGACAAGAAGACCGGCAAGCCGCTGGTCGACGTGATCGTGGATCACGCGGGCATGAAGGGCACCGGCACGTGGACCGTGCAGTCGGCGCTTGATCTGGCCGTGCCGGTGACCGGTATCGCCGAGGCCGTGTTCGCGCGAGGACTGTCCGGGCAGGCCGAGCTTCGCGCCGAAGCCCAGAAGCAGGACTTCGAGGGACCGTCCGGCGTGGTGCCGATGGCCGAGGAAGACAAGGTCGCGTTCATCAATGACATCCGCGAGGCGCTGTACGCTTCGAAGATCGTCGCGTACGCCCAGGGCTTCAACGAGATCACCGAAGCCGCCAAGGTGTATGACTGGAAGATCGATCTGGCTGCGGTGGCGCGCATCTGGCGCGGTGGCTGCATCATCCGTGCAAAGTTCCTGAACCGCATCTCCGACGCGTTCGAGAACGGCGAAGCCAACGTGTCTCTGCTGTTCGCCCCGTACTTCAAGGACGCGATCGAGACCGCCGAGCGCTCGTGGCGCCGCGTGGTCTCCCGTGCGATTACATTCGGCATCCCGGTGCCGGTGTTCGCCTCCTCGCTGGAGTACTTCGACGGCCTGCGCTCCCCGCGCCTGCCCGCCGCCCTGATCCAGGGCCAGCGCGACTACTTCGGCGCCCACACCTACCAGCGCACCGACATGCCCGGCGCCTTCCACACGTTGTGGGCTGAGCTTGGCCGTGAGGAAATCATTGCGTGATTTCCTCACGAGGTGACAGCCGCGAGGAGACAGTGAGCCTCGCGAAGCGAGACCCCAATTGCAGGGGCCGAAGGCGAGCCTGGTCATAAGCAAACACCGAGCCTCACCACAAGCCCCTCCCTACCGCTCGCAGATCGAACGCGAACCATACGAATGATGGCGCAGGCTCCCCTAGGGGCGTCTCCGCCATCGTGTTTCATCGGCACACCATTCATATCGTGTGGTTCCCATTTTTCACACAAACGTTTTTCGCACACAGTAATCGCAACCAGCCGCATCCCAACATCACCAATCAACGCCCAGTCACCGCCGGCGGTGCATATCCTCCTGTACAACGCGCGCATTGTAGGCAAACGCAGCAGTTGTACATACACCTTCCCGAGAGACCTCGCACACCATTCCTCATTTCGTTGGAATTCCAACGTTTCCAGGAACTCCGTCGGTGTACAACAGTGGGCGCAATCGTTTTCAACGGCTGTTGTACAGATTCCGCCCTGTACAACGCGCGCATTATGCCATTTCGCGGGAGTTGTACACGCATCGGCGTCGCAACCCTGCGCGCTTCTTGCGCTGCATCCCATTCGCATGCCGGACCGCACCCCGGGCACGCAATGAACCCTCGGTCGGAGTGAACGAAATTCGCAATACGACCGGATTGTCCAGTACGATCGTCGAACCGCATCGCCATGATTGACAGACCGGCCTCAATCCCATGCCATGATGAACACCAATCAGATCTGATTTCACGACGGGAGACGCGGCACGAAACGGCAAAACCATGCATCTTTGCCGCTTCGTGCCACGGAATCCTCGAATTGTCTCGTTATCCGAAATAACAATCTTCAAATACCGAACTATCCGATAGCCGAGACAAACCTCACAGCTTGCTGGCGGCGTCCTGGTCGATGTACCAGACGAGTTCCTCGCCGTCGGCGAAGGAGCTCGGGGCCTGCGGATTGCGAGGCTGGGCGAAGGCGGCGGCGACCGCATCGGCCTTACGCTCCCCGGACGCGAACACCCACGTGTGCCGCGAACGGGCGATCATGGGAACGGTGAGCGTCACGCGCAGCGGCGGCGGCTTCGGCGAATCGCGCACGCCGGCGACCAGCACATGCGGGTCGTCGATCAGCACTTCAGGCCGTCCGGGGAACAGCGACGCGAAATGCGCATCCGGGCCGACGCCGAACAACGCGATGTCCAGCGTCGGCTCCTCCCCCAGCTGCTCGATCAGCTCCACTCGGCACCGACCGGTCGCCGCGCGGCGCGATCAGCGCCTTCTGGTAGGCGGCGGCCGCATCGGCCAGCACCGCATCGTTCTCCTCGTCGGTGGCTGCGGCGATCTGTGCGGCATCGCGCGTGTCAGCGGACATCTCGTGGATGTTCTCCTCCGGCATCAGCCCGCGCTCCACCAGGATGTTCAGGAACCGCCGCGCCTGCTTGGCGTTGCGGTCGTCGCTGTCCTCGGGCACGAACCGCTCGTCGCCCCACCAGATGTGCACGCGCGAGGCGTCCAGATCATCGGCCAGCGGGTCGGTGCCGATCGCGCGCAGCACGCGATTGCCGTCGGTCCCGCCGGTCAGCGCTATATCCACGCGGCTGCGCCCCGGTTCGGCGAGCAGGTTCCTGATCGTGGTCAGCACGCGCACGGCCACAGCTTGCGCCAGAACATCGGGGTTCGGGCATGTTACGGTTTTTCTTTGCGACATCAGTTACAGCTCCTTTGTCGTTCTGATTCGGTCTTCACTCGTCCGAAACCCGCGCCCGGGCATGGGCGCGTGACGGTTCCGTGACGCTCACGCATCGTCGTTCATTCGTTGATTCACCGATTGCCGTCGGGCCGGCGCCTTGCGGTCGAGACGCCGGTCCGACAGTGCTTATTCGGCAGGATGAATCAGATTCCATCCCTGGGTGATGACTTCAGCATACACTTCATCCGGGTCGAGCTGACGCAGCTCTTCGCTCAGGCATTCCTCAAGCGTCCTCGTGGGCACGCTGATGGATTGCGGCGACTGGCCAGGCGTGCTGATGACGGCGATGCCCTCCTTCGCGTCCGGCCGCTCCAGACTGAGCGTCCCGTCCGCGCGCGTCAGGTATACGCCGGTCACGGCGGTCGCGCCGGGCACCTCCTCCATGATGACGGGCACGTTGAGCTTCAGCCGCAGCCAGGCCGCCAGCAAATCCATGGGCAGGAAGCCCTTCGGACCGGAGACCTTCACCGTGCTGATCGGCAGGTGCGGCGGCTGGTCGAGCATGGTGGCGAGCATCGCACGCCACACCGTCAGGCGCGTCCATGCCATGTCCACGTTCTTCGGCGACCAGTTGCGGCGCAGATCCTCGATGGTGCGGTAGGGGTTCGACGAGTGCATGGCGTCGGTGATGCGACTCCTCGCCATCGCGCCGAGCAGGTCCTTGGACGGGTTGGCCGGCGCCTCGTTCGGCCACCACGCCACGACCGGCGCGTCGGGCACGAGCAGTGGGATGACCAACGTGTCGGGATGATGGACCAGCCCACCACGCGGGTGCAGCACGATGATCTCACCGGCACCGGCGTCCGCGCCGAAGCGCACCTGGGCATCCAGATTGGAATTGTCGTACGCCGCATCCGCGTCCTCGACGGGCTTGCGCGCGCCATTTCCACGCCGCGGGGAGATGGCGATGACACGGCACGGGTGCTCGCGGCTGGCGGCGTTGGCCAGTTCCAGCGCCTGCTCCAGCTCGTCCTCGGTGGTGGAGATCAGCAGCGTCAGCACGCGGCCGGTCGCCGACTCGCCGCGCTCCTCGTGCAACTCGTCGATCTTCTGCGATATCTCGCGGGTGCGGGTGTTCGGCATTTCGATAATCATGGCATCCTCCAGTGGCGTCCGTCGCGTGCGAGCATTTCATCGGCCTCCGTCGGTCCCCATGTGCCGGCACGATACGGCTGTGGCTGACCGAGCGTGGACCAGAATTCCTCGATCGGGTCGAGGATCTTCCACGACAGGTTGACCTCTTCGGTGGTCGGGAACAGCGGCGGGTCGCCGAGCAGCACGTCGAGAATCAGTCGCTCGTATGCCTCCGGCGAGCTCTCCGTGAACGAGCGGCCGTAGCTGAAGTCCATCGAGACGTCACGCACCTCCATCGCCGTGCCGCCAGGCACCTTGGAGCCGAAACGGATCGTCACGCCCTCGTCGGGCTGTACGCGGATCACGATCGCGTTCTTGCCGAGCTCGCGTGTCGCGGTCGACTCGAACGGCAGGTGCGGCGCGCGCTTGAACACGACGGCGATCTCGGTGACACGCTTGCCGAGACGCTTGCCGGTACGAAGATAGAACGGCACACCGGCCCAGCGGCGGGTGTCGATGTCAAGCCGGATCGCCGCATAGGTCTCGGTGGTAGACGCCGGGTCAATGCCCTTCTCCTCCAGGTATCCGACGACGTCATGCGAGCCCTGCCAGCCGGCGGCGTACTGTCCGCGAGCGGTGTGTGCGGCGAGGTCCTTCGGCAGACGCACCGCGGAGAGGATCTTCGTCTTCTCGGCGGTCAGGTCGGAGGCGGTGAACGAGACCGGCTCCTCCATGGCGGTCAGGGCCAGCAGCTGCAGCAGATGATTCTGGATGATGTCGCGCGCTGCGCCGATGCCGTCATAGTATCCGGCGCGGCCGGCCACGCCGATGTCCTCGGCCATCGTGATCTGCACGTGGTCGACGTAGTTGGCGTTCCAGATCGGCTCGTACATCGCGTTGGCGAAACGCAGCGCCAGCATGTTCTGCACGGTTTCCTTGCCGAGATAATGGTCGATGCGGAACACGCTCGACGGGTCGAACACCTCGGAGACCACACGGTCGAGCTCCTTGGCGCTGGCCAGATCGTGGCCGAACGGCTTCTCGATGATCACGCGTCGCCATGCGCCCTCGGACGAGCGGGCCAGTCCGCAGTCGGCGAGCTGACGCGCCACCACGGGGAACGCCCGCGGCGGCACCGACATGTAGAAGGCATGGTTGCCGCGCGTGCCCCGGTCGCGGTCCAGTTCAGCGACCGTGTCGCTCAACCGCGCGAACGCCGCGGAGTCATCGAACGTCCCCTGCACGAAACGGATGCCCTTTGCGAGCTGCTTCCACGTCGATTCACGGAACGGGGTGCGGCAATGCTGCTGCACATGCTCGCGGACGAAATCCCTGAAATGGTCTTCGGTCCAGTCGCGGCGTGCGAAGCCGGTCAGTCCGAAGCTCGGCGGCAACAGGCCGCGGTTGGCGAGGTCATAGATCGCGGGCAGCAGTTTCTTGCGCGACAAATCGCCGGTCACGCCGAAGATCACGATGCTGCACGGTCCTGCGATGCGCGGCAGGCGCAAATCGCGCGGATCGCGCAGTGGATTGGTCCACGCGGTTGGCGTGGCGGAAACGGAATCAGTCATACGCACCATAGTAGTGATGCGCGTGCATCTCATGGCCCATTCCTCTCAGAAAGAACCATGCATTGCATCATATCGCGGGATTTTGGCGCGGCGAGAACCGCTCCGGGACCACCCCCAGTCGCTACGCGACAGTCCCAAGCTGGCGTCAGAGCGTGGGCTGGTCCGTCTCCCCGCTCTGCTCGCCGGTCTCGCCCTCATCCTCCCGCAGTCCGGATTCGAGTCTCCGGTTGCGTTCGCGGAGCCTGTCGTTCTCCGCGGTCAGCTCGTGGATGTACCGGATCTGCTGCGCTATGAGCATATCGCGCAGGTCCTTGGCCGCCGATCCGCCGAAATTCTCGCGGATCGTGGCCGCGCGAATCGGCGCCGGCGGAATCAGCGGATTGCCGGTACGCGGGAACTTGTCAGCGGATATCGGCTCGGCGTCGTCATCAGCCGGTTCCATCATCTTCCAACGCGCGATGCACCGTTCGATGCGCTTGTATCCGATAAGCGCCGGGTCAAGCCCGACGTCGCGGAATATACCCGTCGGCGAGTCCCCCGCACGATACCGCTGCATGCAGTATTCGCGGAACTGGCCGGTGTATCGGATGCGGTTCCGTCCGACGCTGTTCACGGCAGGCAGTGAACGCAGGTAGTCAATCTCGTCGTCGTCAAACTCTCTGTCTTTCATGATGGTGCCCTCCAGCACTCTTCTCATCGATAGAGACGCACATGAAACGGAGGTTCGCCGGGATTCACTGCACTGTCTTCCCCGCAGTATCCTCCGAATCGGGACGCCCGCCCTGCCTCGTGAAAGGCAGGCGGATGGCCGAGTCAGCCGCCGATATACGATTCGCGGCGTGCACGGGTCATCATCGGCGACGTGCCTGGCAGCCGTGTCTCGCCCAAAACAGTCGCGACGGATGTCACCGCGGCGTAGGTCTCCGACTTCACAGGGACTTCCGAGGGTTCGGGGGTGTTCGGCGCGTCGGGGGTGGAGGTTTTCAGCACGGGCTTGGCATCGGCCATGGAATCGATCATGTGACCATCGACTTCGCCGGTCAGGATGACGTCGACGCCATTGGCGATGTCAAGCGTTGCGGCCAGAGCGATGTTGGCGGCCGGAGCGGCGGATCCGGCCTTGGCGGCGGTCAGCGGGGCCTCATCACCCACGCGCATGACTGGGGATTGCGCCTTGTGCACCGCGTTTGCGGCGGCGGCATCGCCTGTATATTTGCTGGATGATATTGATAATCGTTGCCTGAACCTGACGACGAAACGTCGATTTTCCCGAAACATGATACATCCTTCACTTCTTGCTTCGGGAGGGTTCATCCTACGCAAAAAGCGCAAAACAAGCCCCCCCCCCGTGATTTCGAAGTGTAGCGCCAGCGGGAAGATATTTGGGGGACTATGTTTCTAAGGGGTTATGACGGGGAGTTACGGGGGTGTCTTTGGCGGCGCGATATGGTCGTGAAGGAGACCGTATGTGCGCGCGAGACGTCGGTACGGCCGGTCACCCCATACAGGTGCCCGGCCATACCGCAGCCGGTCACCGGCGACGGGAGCGCGCCGTCGTGATGGAGAATCCAGCGGCAAGCATGATGCATGCCGTCACTGCGAGCAGCAGCGTCTGGGCGCCCGTCTTCGAGAGGGTTTCCGTGCCCGCCGTGCCAGGTTTGGAGGTATTGGCGTTGCCGCCGGCGCCGGGCTTGACGCCACCGGGACGCTCGGTCTGCCCGCCGCTGCCAGGCTGCTCGGGATCCTCGCCACCTCCTGGTTCCTCACCGCCGCCGGACTGCTTGCGCTCCAGCCCGTCGCGAGCCTGAGTCAGGGCCTTTACGGCCTTGTCCAGATCGCCCTGCGTGGTGGATCGCCGTCCGCACTCCTCCTGCGCGGCGGCCAACGCCTCGGCGAACGCCTTCCACGATTCGGCAGTGTAATCGCCTTCCTTGAGAGCCTGAGCCGACGCGATGGCGTCAGACAGCGGGCCACGGTCCAGACGCGCGTCGGACAGCGCGGCGATGGCATCATTCAGCCGTGCCGCAAGGGTGTCCACGTCGGCCTGGGAGATGTGCGCCATGTCGGTGTCTCCGGCGGCCGCAAGAGCCTCACGCATCGTCGCCCACGCAGCCCTGTCGTACTGCGATTCGACCAGACCGGTCGCCGCCCGCTTCGCCGCATCCAACGCGGCCGCATCGATGTGCACGATCGACTCGTTGAACGCGATCGTCGCCTGGCGCAGCGCGTCTGCCGCGGCGTCCACCTTATCGGCGTCTCCGGCGGCCGCATCGTGTGCGGCCTTGGCGTCGTCGATGGCCTGGCGCAGAGCGTCCGCGGCGCTTTGCGGATGCTGCCCCTCGTATTCGCCGACGCTGCCCGCCGTCTGCGCGTCCTCCAGCGTCTTGACCGCCGCATCCAGCACGACCTGATAGCGCTCCTGCGCGTCAAGCTGTGCGAGCGCCGTGTCGGCCGACCGCCGCAACGCAGCCGCGGCGTTATCGAGATCCTGTTGCGTCACCGTGCCGTAGGCGTCGGAGACCTGCTTGGCGCTTGCCCTCGCCTCGGCCAATGCGGCCGACGACGCGGGCAGGCCATGCGCGTCCAGAGACGCGATCAGCGCCGCGGCGTCATCGATCGCCACATACAGCGCGTTGCGGTCGAGCGACACGTAGCCGGTGCGGTAGAACTCGGACACCGCGTCTTCGACGGTCGTCGTCCACCGGCCGGCCTCGCGCGAGGTCAGTCCGGCGTCCAGCGCCGCCCGCGCCTGCTCCAGCACGACTTCGAGCTTGGTCTTCGCCGCCCGGGTGACGTTGCCGGCGTATTCGCCGACGGTGAGCTTGCCGAGCGCGGTCTCGACGGACGAGAGGTAGCTTTCCAGAGACGCCCCTGCATCCGCCTGATACAGGTACAACTCGTTGATGGCGACGGGGTTCTCGTTGAGCACGGTGATGCGTACCGCGTCGGTGTAGACGGGCCGTGCAAGGCGGGCCACGATCTCCGGCTTCATCTGCGCATTGCCGGAATAGTCGGTCAGCGTCTTCCACTGGTCGGCTGCACCATCGCCCGCACCGCCGCCGTCCTGCGGCACCACGCGGTATTCGGCCTTGAACCGCACCGGCTCGCTGTTACCGGAGGCCAGCAGGCCGAGCATGTTGATGTCCGCGGCCTTCGCGAGCGTGAATGTCAGGGTCTTGTCAGCCGTGGCCGTCAAGGTGGCCGCGCTGTTGCGGTCTCCGTCCGTCAGCTTGGCGAGGTCGGCGGCCGTGAGCGTCGAGCCGTCCGAGGCCGTCGTCTTGGCGTCGCAAGCCACGTTGCCGGGCGTCGCGTAGACCTCGATCTCGGACACCAGTGGCCATGCGGGCGAGCCGCTGGAGGGGATGCGGGCGTCGGCGATGTCCATGCGGATGCGTGTGATGCTCATGCCGACCGGCACGTCCATCACGATGCCCTGCTGTTTGCTCAGGTCGGCTTCGGTTCGTTCGGCGACCGTATGTTCGTCGCCGTTCGCGTCGATCACCTTCAACGTGAACTGCATGCTGCGGTCGGGCTGGCCTTCCTCGAACTTGAGCCGTATGCTGTCGACCTCACGGGCCTTGGCGTAGTCGAGCTGGAACCATGCCGGCGTGGCGCCGTCGCGGGACACCCATGCGGTCGCCTTGCCGTCCACCAGCGCGCCGGCGTTCTCGGGCGCGTCCTTGGTGGGCGACGACGTGATGACGGCCGAGGTGGCGATGTTCACGCCTTCGATGGTGTCGCCGGCCTCCTGCAGCAGTTCGAGTTCGGCGAGCGCCGGCCATGCGGTGCCGCCGACCGACCCCGTGAACTCCACGGTGACGTGTTCGACCTCCTCGCCAAGATTCGCCGCATACACCTGATCGAGGGCGCCCTGGTTCTGCGTCTCGTCGATCAGTGTCCGCTCGGTACCGTCAGCGAGCCCCGCGACGACCCTGAACTGGAACAGGCGGCCGGCCGTCTCGAACACGAGCCGCACGCGGTCCACACGCTGCGCCGACGCCAGGTCGATCCGATACCAGTTCGGGTCGGACCCGTTGCCGACCCACAGCGTACCGTCGTCGCCGTCGTTACCGTTCGACGCGGGCCGCTCGCTGGGGCCGGCGCTTGCGGCGCCGCCGAGCGCCAGGTTCGTGTACTCGGGCTGCGGCTGCGCGGCTCCCCAGGCGGACAGCTCGTAGATGCCGGTCAGGTCCCGCCCGTTCGTCGAATGCAACTTCCAACGCACCTTGGAGCCGAGTATGTCGGCGGCGACCTCGTTCTTGGAGCTGACGGCATCGGCTTCACTGCGGCCTATCTCGACCCATCCCGAGCCGTTCCAGACCTCGATCTCGTAGCGCAGCGGGAAGTCGGCCGCGATCTGCTGCAGGGTGATGCCGGCGCCGGTGATCGAATACGTGCCGTCGAGGTCGACCACCAGCGTGGCGTCGGTCTTGCCCGTCTGCGTCCAGCCGGTGTCGGTGTTGCCGTCGGTCACGTCCGGGACGACGGTGCCGGTGTCCTCGTCGGTCACGTCATGTCCCAGCGCCAGGTTCGTGCGTTCGACCGCGGTGCCACCGTCGGTGACGTCGTCCATCGCGGTGACCGAATACTGGTCGAGGATGATCTTGCCGAGCGCTTTCTGGTCGACGTCATCCGCGGCTTCGGTCGCGAAACCATACCCGTCCTCGTCGCTTTTGCGGTTCGCCCACTGCCAGCCGTAGTCGAACCAGTCCGGGTCGGTGAAGTCGGTGCCGTGCTCCAGTTTGTTCAGCCGGTTGTCCACGTACGTCTTCCACCGCCGATAGTAGTAGTCGCCGGTCAGCCCGGCCCACTGGCGGTTGGAATAGTCGATGAGCGAGCCGTTCTTGTTCAGACCCCACGTGGTGACGAGCGCACGCGCGTTGAGCTCGAACAGGTCGGCGGTCCAATCGTCCGCGCCGTCGAGCATCGTGCGGGCGTCGTCGATCCATGCGCCCACGAGGAAGTCGTCCGAGCTGGAAAGCAGCTTGTCCTGCGCCTTGATGATGTCCAGCATCCGGGACGACAGTGTCCGGAACGTCTCCAGATCGCCCGACTTGTACGCCTGCCCGGCGAGCGGCTGGGATTCCTGGAAGCTGTTGGCCAGCACCTGCCGCATCACGTCGACGTAATCGTAGCGGAAGCCGGCCGAGTCCTTGTACGAGTCATACGCCTGCTCGAACAGGGCCGCGGCCTTCTCGAACTGCCGCTTGTCGTAATCTATGTCGCTGTGGCCCCACGTGGACGCCGAGCCGATGGTGTTGTCGGACGGGCGGGCGTTGATGATGGATTCGCTCGCACCCTGATAGTATTCGCCGTCCGTGTGCTTGTAGGCGGTGTCAAGCAGGATGTCCCATGCCTTCTCGATCGTCCCGTCGGTTCCGCCGTACCGGCGCTCGGCATACTCCTGCGTCCAGGAGCGATAGTCGACCGGATCCTGCTCCCAGGTCATGTCGAACAGCAGCTCGTAGACGATCGGCGAATTGTCGATGGCTTCGGGCGTGATGCCGATGCCGCGCATGTAACCGCTGGAGTTGTAGGCTTTCGTGATGTCCTGGGAGATCACCTCCGGCACTCCGTCAAGGCCCATGCGTCCGCCGAAGTTGTGCAACATGTTCCACACCCACGGCACGCCCTGGTTCTCCATCGGGCTGGCCTGCGAGCGCAGGTCGCTCTGCAGGTCGAGCACGAGCGCCCGGCCCTTGTCCGCGAGCCCGGAGAGCTTCGTCTCGTCGATGCCCCACTGCCACTGCTGCATCACCCACACGGCCGCCGGGTCATGGTCGAGCATCTTGCGCTGCACGGTGCGGTAGATGTCGACGATGTCGAAGCCGTCTGGAATCGTGCCGCCCTCATGGAACGGATCGACCGCGTAGTAGTTCGACACCTTGCCGAACACGTTCTCCTGAGCTTTGTAGAACGTGTCGCCGACCTTCTGGAAGTAGTCCTCCTTGCCGGCCGTCTTGTCGGCGTCGGTCAGATACGTCTTGATCATGTACGGGCGGTCGAAACCGGACCATGTGCCGGACGACGCGGCCACCGACGTCGGGTTCTTCTCCTGGAAGTCGGCCGGCACCTGACCGCCGAAGCCCTGGATGACCGGCGTGATGCCGTACGCCTGCATGCGGTCGTGGATCCTGCGGCCGAGCTCGACGCGCTGCTCGAACCATGCGGCGGGCAGGGGGCCTCCGACCGAGTACAGGTTCTGCATGTAGAACCATGCGTAGTATCCCGGACCGGACAGGTATTCGCGCACCTCGTCGTCGCTGTAGCCGTATTGGGTGAGCGTCTCGCGCAGCACCTCCTCCTGTCCGACGATGTCGAGTATGAGGTTCACGCCGTTCATCGCCGCCCAGTCGAGGAACGGCTCGTAATCATCCCAGTTCCAGAACGCCATCGTGTACGAGTAGGTGCAGAAGTTGAGCGCGTACCGGTACTCGTAGTTCGTGTATTTGAGGATTTTCCGGCCGACTGCAGGCAGGCTCTCCGGCATGGACAGCTGGGAGCCGAACAGCGGGTTGTAGTCGACCTTGCACCAGTGGCGCAGATAATAATTGAGGCCGGACGCGAGCGAGACGCCGTTGTTGCCGCGGATGGAGATCCGGCCGTCGCCGGCGTCTGAGATTTCGAACACGTCCTTGCCGTCGGCCTTGCCGCGCAGCTGGAAGTCGAACTTGTCGACCCACCGCTCGCCGATCACGCGGCCGACAAGGTTTCTGACCTCGGTGACGGTCTTCTCGGCGGCATAGTCGGCGTCGGTCTCTACGCGGGCCCACTCCCGGCCCCACGAGCTTGAGTCGAAGTCGGTGACGGAGATGGCCTTGGGGCTGGCCTGCTCGTCGGAGACCTTGGTGCCGTGGAAAGCGACTTCGGCGAGGTTGACCTGCTGGGCGGCGGAGTTGTAGCTGACGCTGATGCGCGCGTATGCGGCTTCGGTGGCATCGATGGGATGCGTGTCGGCGGCACCGGTCGCGGGGGCGTCATCGCTCTTGTAGGCCACCTTGCCGTAATCGGCGCCGTCCTTGGACAGATAGACCTCGTAGTGGTAGTACGAGCCGGCGAGGTTGGTGATGTCGATCTGCGAGATGCTGTATGTGCCGTGCAGGTCGAAGTCGAGGAAGCGGCGGTAGTCCTGCATCGACGAGTCTGCGGGTGACTGCCAGTAGGTCGCCGGATCGCCGTCGACTGCGGCGGGCGCCAGCGGGGCGGCCCCGGCGGCCAATGTCCGC
>OBYR01000868.1_pt1 | contig 14832 bp, 9 predicted proteins | sample 1495491 | NCBI WGS metagenome assembly OBYR01 (sample SAMEA2580206, study PRJEB22360) | human gut metagenome | biome: human gut; feature: human-associated habitat; material: faeces | place: Denmark | collected 2008/2010 | reverse complement strand
ATAGTGGTTAAATTGCAGAAATAATTTAAGCACCCGGAATCCCGAAATGAGATTGCAAACATAAAAGCAATACCCGAATGGGTATGAATACAAAATACTTCCTATCTTTGCATGTCTCACTGTGATTTTTCTTATCCCCCAACGACTAACAATCTAAAAAGCAATCGAGAAAAAAGCCAATGGATTCAAAAGCCACGCAAGTCAATGAAAGTGTAGAACAGGAATTCCTATCGGTCATCCGGGAGTATGAACGGGTTATATATAAGGTGTGTTACCTTTATACTACTCCCAATGCTACGCTCAATGATCTCTACCAGGATGTGGTGCTCAATCTTTGGAGAGCTTATCCAAAATTTCGGAGGGAATGCAAAATATCAACCTGGATATACCGCATTGCACTAAATACTTGTATCAGCTTTATCCGCAAAGAAAAAAACGTACCGGAGTTTGTAACGCTGAGCCGCGAAGCCGACTGGATGACCGAAGACAATGACCCACTCCAGGAAATGCTAAGGCAATTGTACCGGATGATAAACCAACTGGGGCAACTCGATAAATCTATCATTCTGCTTTATCTCGAAGAAAAAAGCTATGAAGAAATGGCCGAAATCACTGGGCTTACCGTGACAAATGTGGCAACCAAACTGAGCCGAATTAAAGACAAACTTAAAAAAATGAAGAAGGAGGAATAATAGATGGAACTGGATGAACTTAAGAAATCATGGAATGCACTGGACGAACATCTGAAAGATAAGAAGCTGGTCAAAGATGAAGAAATATCCCAGCTCATTAATCATGCGACGAAAAACATCAACGAAATGAGTCGACTTAACAAAAGACTACGTATCATTTCACTGACAATTATCGCACTACTCCTGTTTACGTTCATATACGATGGCGTATTTCCGGATATTTATTATCAGATTATCCTGATAGCATTGCTACCAGCTTTGGGATGGGACTTGTTTAGCTCCCGTTATTTGAGTAATACCTCAATAGATGAATTATCACTTGTGACCGTTATATCCCGCTTCAACCGCATTCACCGATGGGTGATCCGTGAGCGGATGATAGGAATAGGTTTCATTTTATTTATGGCCGTATTCTTTTTCTTTTATCGGGAGGTGTGGCAACATGGTACCGGAATGATCATCTTCTTTTTCATTATATGGACCGTGTGTATCATCATCCCACTTTGGATATATCGTAAGAATCTGAACCGACTCCGCGAGATAAAGAAAAATCTCGGAGAGTTAAAAGAATTGAAAGATAATAATTAACTTAAACCATACTCTCTATTTTCTCTAACAAAGTAAGGTCTTCTCTGTTTATTAAAACGGAGGAGACTTTCGTATCAAAAACAATAATCATACATATGTTACAACGAATTTTTATTTTTCTAACACTAATAGTTATTTTACCAGACATCTATATCTACCAGATGTTTATCGCGCGACAGATGGTTCATCCGGTCTTAAAAGTACTTTATTGGGCTCCCACCTTCTTCCTGTTAGCAGGACTTATCTACCTCACATTCTTTACTCCCGAAGACTTCGTAAGTCAGCACATGCGGGGGATCGGCTGGTTTGCCGTTGTATTGTTCCTGTTCGCATTACCCAAATTGACCTTTATGTTGTGTTCTGTTATCGGGTTTCCATTCAATTACCTGTTGCACTGGCCTAAAACACCGTTTGTATATGCCGGATTAGTGCTCGCCGTAATCAATGCAGGAGTTATTCTGTACGGTTCTCTGATTGGTAAAACTCAGTTTGAAGTGAAAGAGGTTGCCTATTACTCCTCTAAACTGCCGCCAGCTTTCAAAGGATATCGTATCGTTCAACTATCAGATATACATATAGGTAGCTGGGAAGGAAATGCACGGGCACTGCAACGTATGGTTGATCTCGTCAATGCCCAGCATCCGGACTTGATTGTTTTCACCGGAGACCTGGTGAATAATCAGGCGAAAGAGTTAGACGGATTTCAGCAAATCCTATCCAGACTACATGCAAAAGATGGTGTCTACTCTGTCTTGGGAAACCACGACTATGGTCCGTACTACAAATGGGAAAGTCAACGCGCGCAAGTTGAGAATCTTGCCGATCTGAAAAAACGTGAGGCGGAAATGGGTTGGAAATTGCTGAACAATGAGCATGTTATCCTGCATCAGGGCAATGACAGTATCGCCCTGATTGGAGTAGAAAACGAAGGCGAACCGCCCTTCTCACAACATGGTGATCTGACTAAGGCAATGCAGGGAACCGAAGGTATGTTTCAGCTATTGTTGAGTCATAACCCTACACACTGGCGGCGGGAAGTATTGCCTCAATCCCCAATAGACCTGATGCTGGCAGGACATACACATGCCATGCAAATGGCATTGGGACACCACTCCCCTTCCTCTTTTGTCTATCCGGAATGGAGCGGAATGTATTCTGAAGAAGGGCGAAACCTGTACGTAAACGTAGGGTTGGGATTTGTCGGATTACCTTTCCGTTTCGGCGCATGGCCCGAAATAACGGTTATTACACTGAACTAATCACTATTTCACTCTTCCCGTTCACCGATTTATGTAGTTGTATCTGCACGGAGATGCGTTCGCTCATCTCCTGCACATGCGAAATGACTCCAATCTTTCGCCCCTGCATCTGTAACTGTTCCAATGCTTCCATAGCAGTGCGTAAACTATCGGCATCCAGTGATCCGAAACCTTCGTCAATAAAAAGAGATTCCACTTTCAGATTGTTGCTCGACAGAGATGAAAGTCCCAGTGCCAATGCCAGAGAAATGAGAAAGGATTCACCTCCGGAAAGAGAATAAACAGTACGTACTTCATCACACATATCGCAGTCGATAACTTGTAAAGCCAGTGTTCCGGATACTTGCTGGAGCTTATATCTCTTTGATAAATAAGATAAGTGTTTGTTGGCATGAAGCAACAAGAGGTTGAGAGTATAGCTCTGGGCAATTACTTTAAACTTTGTTCCGTCAGCACTACCAATCAGTTTATTCAGTTTCCCCCATTGCTCGGCAACGGCCTGTTTTTCTTTCCATTCTGCTTCTATCTCTTTCAGTTTTTTCTTGTTTTGCTCTTGCTGTAACAAACAGGCTTCTACTGTCGATAGCCGACGCTCTGTTTCCTGATTGACAGACTGGCACGCAGCAATTGCTTCGGACAATGTTTCAGGATTCTCAATCTGTTTTTGCTGCTCACTCAATTCAAGAATATTCCGGGACAGTTGTTTTAGCTCTCCCTGTATACCTGAGAGATTGGTTTGCACCTGCTCCATCGATTTACGGGCCGATTCCAACGCATCATTCAGCTCCTTCTCTTTACGGCGTACCACGGCCTCTGCTTCATCCGCCGGTTTTCCTTTCAGAAGGGTGGCACGCTGTTGCTGTAACTGTTGCAACTGCTCACTGACTGTTTTAAAATGGGTGCGTTGTGTCGTTTCCGTTTGTTGTACCATAGCCAATTGTTCGGCTATAGCAGCAGCTTGCTGCATCAATAACCGGGACCGGGTGATTCCCTCACGGAGCGATTCACAATGGTGGCGCAACTTCTTCAATCCTTCATCCTTTTGCTGCCATTCTGCATATAGTTGCTGATACTGATTTATTCTATCCTCCAGTTCCTGTAAGCGTTGTCGCAATGTTTTCAGACAAGTATCAAAATGTTCCGGAGTACGTTCTGTTTCAGAATAAGCAGCAAGTACCTCCTCCTGAGTTTTCTCTTGGGCAATAATATTACGAACATCGCGCTGAAGGGCTATACAACGGTCATTGAGCAGTTTATGGGCATCGACAGCTATACGGTATTCTTTTTCTATGGAGTGGTAAAGCGTATCTGCCATTTCTCTGTCTTGCCCGTAAGGATGTGAAAGGCTGCCACAAACAGGACAAGCTTCACCCTCTCGCAGATCATGACGCAAAGCCACTACATCTTTCCCCATAGCCATACGGGCATTCTCATAAAGTCGTTGCAAAGAGGCAGTTTGCTCCTGTTTAGCAACCAATTGCTGAGTTAAAGTATCAAGCTCTGAAGATATTACTTTCTGTTTTTCACGCAACTGATTCAGCAATATACTGGCTTGTAAAGCATATTGCAAGCGAGATTGTTCTTGCAAAAGTTTATTCTGTTCCTCACCTACAGACTGGATACCAAAAGCATTAAGCCGGGAAACACGGTCGTCATTTTCCTTTTGAAGAAGGGCTAATTGTTGCTCTTCGCGGACGAGAATATACTCTATCCGATCCAGATCTGTGGACAGAGACGGATTGAATGCATCCTCACTCTTCAAAAGGCGATTGATGGCACTACAAGAAGCGCTCAGTGCCTCTCTACTGACATGATGCCTTTTCTCAAGATCAGCAACCTGTTTCTGTGTGAGTTGCAAAGTTTGTTGAGATTGCTTGTAATCAGTGTGCAAACTTTGCAGACGAACATCCAGTTCACGTGCTTTCAGTAATTCGGGTTGCAGGGCTTCCCACTGTTCCCGAAAATGGGCAAGATATCCAGTCTGTGCAAGCAGATCTTCGTGGAGTTTCTTTAGTTTTTCTGTTTCCACAGATTCTTCCTGCTGCTTTTTAGTGAGCTGCTCTTGTTTCACCACAAGAGAACGGACAATATTGAATTGTGCATTCAACTCAGCAAGCCGCTTCGTTCCTGTTGTGCGAAGTTGAATCAATCGTTCTTTCTCCTTTTGCAGATTTTGTAATTCATCTTCCGGGAGAAGCTCAATAAGGCTGATACTGTTTTTGAGAAGATTCATTGCTTCATCAGCCGCTTTACTACGAGTGTATATCTCTCGCGATATGCGGGAATAAATCTCAGTACCCGTGAGTTTCTCCAACAATTCGGCTTTGGCGGATTCACGGGATTTCAGAAAAGTGGCAAAATCATTTTGGGCAAGCAACACCGTACGGGTAAACTGTTCGTAGGTAAGCCCGACCAGAGAAACCAGTTGCGCCAGAAGCTCAGTCTTTGTACCCTGCAAATCCTCTTCCTTATCCAGATCGGTAACCTGAAGCGTCTGAGGTTGTAAAGAACCCGTGGCCTTACTGCGTGCCCGCCGGACAGACCAACGGGAACGGTAACGCCGTCCTGTCGCCCCCAGAAAATCAACCTCCGCAAATCCTTCTCCCGTCCCACGGCGAAGAATGTTTTTTACATCAGACTGATTCACCTGATTCTCTCCTACATCCGAAAGAAAAAGGCTCTCTCCCGAAGCAGCGAAACGGGGTGTCTTATCATAAAGAGCTAAACACAAAGCATCTAATATCGTAGATTTCCCGGCTCCCGTAGGACCGGAAATTGCAAATATACCAGCTGACCGAAGAGGTTCAACAGTGAAGTCCACCTCGAAAGTCCCTTCGATAGAAGCCAGATTCTTAAGTCGTATTGTTAGTATTTTCATTCCGCCTCCCTCATCGCCTGCTGAAACAAACGTTCCAGTTCTTCCGGCATCTCAGATTGATATGTATTTTCAAAAGTCGCTTTCACGATCTGTAACGGATTCATTTCCTGAAGTCCGGCAGCTAACACCTCTTCTTCCAGGGTGTTCTCTTCTGCCTGCCGATAAACAGATACGATACGTGCCAGGCGAACAGCCTTATCGGCAATAGCCTCTTCTATTTGTTGACGAAGCATTGGTTCCGGCTCTGTCAAAAGGACTTTTATTTCTAAATAAGGAAAATGTAAACTTCTCTCTGTTTGTTCTCCCTCTGCCTCTTCCGAAGCCAACGGCACATGTGCAGCCTTTCCTCGCGGTACACTCAAAAGACCTACCAGCGGAACATATTCCCGCTTCTCAATCTCTACCGCCCACCCTTCTGCAAGAGTCACTATCACTACTCCATGATGATACTCCCTCTCTGCAAAAGACATCGGCAAAGGACTACCGGCATAGCGTACATTCTCCCTGCCCGACACGCGCTGAGACTTGTGTATATGTCCTAAGGCCGTATAAGCAATCTGCTCTGTAAAAGTATCCGGAGAGACGCACTCTAACCCTCCGATAATGGTTCGTTCACTGAAATCACGTTCGGCAATTTCTGAACCTGTGGCTTGCAAAGGTCCCACTGCCACAAGAGCCTGTCCGTCCTTACGCCGTTGAAGCGCCCGTTCCTGTAACCGGACATAAAGTTCTTTCACACCTTCGGCATACGGATTACCATCTGTTGCAACAACCGGATAATCCCCCTGCCGCAAAAAAGGAACCGCCAGACAGAGGGCTTCTACTTCTCCTTCACTATTCTTTAACTCTACAATCAAATGATCATAGTCAATCTCTCCTTCATGTTTCCGGACAATACCTCTAATCTCCGTACGCATCTCCTGCAACAAAGGTAAGGGTGCTTCAAGACGTGCAGCAGAATCATGATTGCCTGCCACAACTACCAGTTGCAACTTCGGATTCTCTTCCGTCACCTGACGGATAAAACGATAAAACATGTGCTGGGATGCTGCGGAAGGATTGGAAACATCAAAAATATCTCCCGCAATCAATAATACATCAATCTTGTTTTCTTTTAACTCACGGACCAACCATTGGAGAAAGTGCGTATGCTCCTCCACCCTGTCATAACCGAAAAAGGTCTGTCCCAGATGCCAGTCGGCTGTATGCAATATACGTATCATTCAAAATATCTACATTATAAATCAATTACCCGGTGCAGACAACGGACAAGTAAAAATGACTGTCGGGCCTTCATCCGCTTCTGCACTTACTGTATAAGTACCGCCAAAGTAACGAATAAAATGGGAATTAATCTCATTACGGATCAATATCTTTTTGTCTTTCAAATTTTCCTGTGCCAACAAGGTGCCTGCTATACGGAAAACCAGTACGTCTGCTTCTCTGTCCCACTCAATGCAAACGATTGTCTCACAAGCCATATTACTATCCCCACGAGCCAATGCTCCGCGCAACAATGACACCAGCCATTTCTTATCCGTACAAATCATCTGGCTTTCAAGAGTTGTTTTCAGAACAATCCTATCCTCCCCGGGCTCCTGGCTATTGGCAAGCCGAATGATATTCCGACACAACAAAATGGCCTCTACCTGTTCCTGTTCATACTGTATCTTTCCGGATTCGAGCCGTGAAAGCTCCAATATATTATTCACGTATCCTAATAACTGTTCTGCATTCTCCTGAATAATCTTCCCATAACTCAGTTTACTTTCTTTGTCAAGTTCTTCGGATTCAGACAACAGTTCTGCAAACCCCACTACCGCATTTAATGGAGTACGAACATCGTGGCTAATTTCCATCTTCAAGCGTTCTTTTGCCATGTTATCCGCTTCGGAATGGGCTGCCGCTTCGGCTGCCGCCCGTTCAGCCAAAGCTATCTTGCCGGAAAGGAAGTGCGTGTAGATATAAAACAAAAGAGCCAATATTGAGAGTACAAGCAATGTACCGAACACCCATATGTAATTCGTATTCCGTATCTTCTGCTTCTCTAAAAGAAGTTCATCTATATGATAAATCTCTTTTACCTGCTGCAACTCATTGGCAGTAAAAGCATTATTCAGCGAGTCTTGTGCCCATATCAGATAACGCCACGTTTCAAGTGCTCCGTCTATATCCCCCTTACGCTGCTGGGTGCCTGCTTTATGGCTGATCAGATTGCCAAATGTAGAGACATAACTTTTCAATACAATCGGAGTAACTTCATCCACTAAAGCAATGCTCTTATCATACTCTTTTGTACGCGAAAAATATTGGAGACGTATGAGCTGTATATTCAGCCAGAACACCGAATCGACATGTGGACTGAGCAAAGCTTGTGCACGTTCAATATATAATTGAGCCTGTTCAAAATCTTTTTGATCCATATAATGCAACACATGCTTCACTTCACAATCTATTGCCAGATCGGTCCAATTATCCCGTGCTTCCGGTTCGTTTGTCATCACTTCCTGCAGAAGACTTTTCATTTTACGTAAATAAACCATTCTTGATTTATCATCTCCTCTACTCCCATACACCTGAGCGATACGCGAAAGCACATCTACTTTCAGAAAGGGCTTTGTATCAGGAGTAAACTCCCGATATGCTTTCAAAAGCACCTCCAGTCCCTGCTCATGACGACTAGATACGGAATAAGCACATCCCAGACTATTGTATGCGGCAATTTTCCCATTATTGCTCTTACGTTCAATAGCTTCGTCCAACACTTCTTTGGCTACATATACCGCCTTTTCTATCAACCTTTTAGAAGCCAGTGCACGACTGAGGGCTGCTTTCCGTTCCAGATAATAGTCATATTCTCCTGCCTGGGAAGCAAGTTCTTTCAGTTGCCCTACCCAGTACTCCAGACTATCCGGATCGTGTTTTTTATCATAATAGCCGGCCATATAATAAGCTCCTTCATTTTCATAAAAGAGATTCTTTCGAAGTTTTGCTTCCTCATAAAGGGCTGCTGCAAAATACTTATTATAAGGAAGATATTGATGACAATAAGCCGTCTTCTGAAGATAAGAGATCCTGCCGGTATCCGAAAGTATACGTTCTGCCACAGCCAAGATACTGTCACGGTAAACTATCTTTGCATCATTTTCGGCAAACAAGGTCAATGGCAGAAGAGTAATATATAAGACAAATATCAACCTTTTCATAAACCTGCGGTATATAAGTCGGCTCCGCTTTTCAGTGGATGTACAAAACAGAAACGCGCTCCCTTCGTATAACTTTCATCAATCCATATCCGGCCTTTGAACCTCTTCATAATCAACAGACAGATAGAAAGTCCCAATCCAGTACCTTGTACAAAATCATTCAGTTTCTCAAACCGTTCGAAAATAAGTTTCTGCTTCTCTATCGGAATACCACATCCTGTATCCGTCACGGAAAACAGAGCCATATTACGGTCATCGTCCCATCGTTCCAGCCGCAAGACAATAGAGCCTTCGGAAGTGAACTTCGTTGCATTCACTATCAGATTGATGAGCACCTGCCGCAGCCGGGAGTCATCGGTATCTATCATCAGAGATTTCAGCGGAGTATCAAAGCGTAGCTCAACTTGTAACCGATAAGAAGCGGCAACTGTATCTATTACTTCATGGCAAATCTTCACGGCGTCATATTCCCTGATATTCATACTGATATTGTCACCATCAAAATCAGAGAAATCAATAATATCATTGATTAACTTCAACAACTGATAAGAATTAACCTTGATTATCTCACAAAATTCCTTTCTGGAAACCTCATCCACTTCCATTTCCTCGGATGCCATCAGTGTAGAGAAGCCAACAATTGCATTCAGAGGAGTACGTACTTCATGGCTCATGTTAGAAAGAAACAGATTCTTTTTACGAATGGCATTTTCTGCTTTTAGTTTCATATCTTCCAGTTTCTTCTTTGATTGCCTCAAATGAAATATCTTCTTCCAGCTAAGAAAAATAAATAGTGCCAGTATCAATACACATCCCACAACAGCCATTACATAATAACGGAGAGATTGAGTACGGGCACGCTCAATATGATAAGCCAGCTGGTCTGCCTGAAAACGGGCACAAAGCTGATCTATTTCTTTAGGGTAGTTTGCCTTGAACACAGAGTTTATATAAGAATAGATCGTGTTGTACAAGCTGGCAGCCTCTTCTTTTTGTCCCATCTTTTCCAGTAACTCTGCTTTTCCTCTCATCGTACTGACATAAAATGCGTAATTATCACTGGCATGTTCCAGATTGAAAAAACGGTCGTATGCCTTCAATGCTTCTTCTAATTTCCCCATTCTCTTCAGATAAAATGCCTCTGCAACTATAAAATACTGCTGAAGGGCGGGTATTAGTTTCTGCTGATGCTCCCGTACTTCGGTCAGGTACTGCCCGGCTTCTTCCAAATTCCAGATTTGAGTTTTATAATAAGCATTAAAGATGCGCAGGATATCCAGTTCCAACTCTGATTGTTTACCTGTAGAATACTGGCTCAGTAGCCCAAGGTATTTTGCAGTAGCACCTGTATTCTCCATACGAATATTATATTCGATCAGCTCCACAAGCAACGTTTTCTTCATTCCCTCATCCAGTTTGTGTCGTTCGAAGATTTCTAAAGAACGCTCATAAACATCACCTGCCTCTTTGTTTCTTCCAACAGCAGCATACACCTCACCAATAGCGCTGAGAGAAAGAGCCAATCCTAAAAAATGATTTTGTACTTTGGCTTTTGAGTACATCACATCACTATGTGCGATGGCCATCCGGGTTTCCCCCTTAAGTACCTGAGATTTTATAATGATGCGGGACAATTCAAAATAGGCATCATATTGTTTACTGTTTTCAAGAACAGAGAGCAGACTATCACTATAAATAACTGTACTGTCTCCTTCCTCCAACACACTAAAACCAAGACTATTGCGAAAAGACTCTATGATTTGTTTCTGTAAAATAGCATTCTCCTTCATATCGACAGCAGCATCCGTGCTACTCACCCAAAGTAAGTTACAAAAAACAAATAATAGATATTTCAGTAGTTTTTTCATCAAATAACCCAAAAGAGGTGCTTTGTTTGCATCGTTTTTTTATAATTATGTTTGCAAACATACATAAAAAATAATAAACTTCTGCAGTAACTTTATTTAAAATAGCAAGAAAAACACGAATGCTTCTACCGTCCCTCTCAAAGTTAACTATTAGTATACAATCAAAATGTAAAATCCAACCATGGTACATATAACTGCCAGCATTACGGATATTGGCTGATTTTTTATTCACTTTGAGACGTAACAATAGAAAGAGATTCTGTATCTTTGTCCTCCGAAAATCCAACGCTTATGAAAATACTGTATTATATTTATCAGATTTGCATTGCATTACCTATATTATTAGTGCTGACTATTCTCACAGCCATAGTCACAACTGTAGGTTCTCTGCTGGGTGGAGCACACTTCTGGGGATATTACCCTGGCAAAATATGGTCACAACTCATCTGTCTGTTCCTGCTGATTCCGGTAAAAGTACACGGGCGTGAAAAGATACATAAACGTACGTCTTATATATTTGTGCCTAACCATCAAGGGTCTTTTGATATATTCCTCATCTATGGTTTTCTGGGACGTAACTTCAAGTGGATGATGAAAAAGAGTCTGCGAAAGATTCCTTTCGTGGGTAAAGCGTGCGAAAGTGCAGGACATATCTTCGTAGACCGTTCGGGACCGAAAAAGGTACTTGAAACCATCCGGCAAGCAAAAAACTCATTGAAAGACGGTGTGTCACTGGTAGTATTCCCCGAAGGGGCACGTTCATTCACGGGGCATATGGGGTACTTCAAGAAAGGAGCTTTTCAGTTGGCAGACGATTTGCAACTGGCAGTGGTTCCGGTTACCATAGATGGTTCATTTGAAATCCTTCCCCGTACGGGAAAATGGATTCACCCTCACCGCATGATCCTGACAATCCATGATCCTATCCCGCCTAAAGGCAAAGGGATAGAAAACATAAAAGAGACAATGGCAGAAGCCTACGCTGCCGTAGAAAGTGCTTTGCCGGAAAAACACAAAGGCATGGTAAATAATGAAGATCAGGATCGCTGAGTACTCACTGTATGAGGTGTGTGTGACAGGTGATGGTAGAGTTATAAAGTCATAAAATGATAGAGTTTAAAGTAATCCGGTAGAAATAGTCAATTTGTTAAAGTACCTGTAACTGGCATAATTAAAATGTTTATTGTTTGAAACGACTGTAAGTGTTCACCGCAAAGGAAGGATGGAAGTCGACACCTGGCATTGTATCTATCTGATAATCAGCAATTATAAATGTGTACATTCTTGTCATACTACATTGTACACTTTTGTATGACAAGAATGTACAATATTGCACCACAAGAGTGTACACTTTTGCATAACAGTAAGACCCACCTTTATTTTTTGCTTTAAACTAATCGCTTTTTTCATTACAATAAAACTTGATATTTTTATTTATACCTTGCACTTAATGTCTATTTTATAAACTTTCACCCCGTTTCTCTAAGGAGATCGACCCGATCTCCTTAGAGTTTCGACCCGTTCCTTGTAGAGAGAAAAAAAGGGGGATGGGATAGCTATAGCATTGATAATCAAAATGTTAAAATTACACAAGATGTATAATATTTTCAGCTTGCGTACCTCCCGTTTATACCCTCTTTAGATTTCTGAAATAGCTACCAATATTCATCCCTGCCGAATATAATTCCTATCATAAACGATTGTTTCATAGAATAAAAGTAGTACCCCATCATCAAGGATACAAAAATGAAGAAATCTCAAAAGAAAAACAAAAGAAAAGTCTTACAATAATCTTACAAAAAGAAAAATCATCATTATTTCAACATTTCATCTATCCTGGCCTTTGTTCGTGGAATACTGGGACGCAGTGATGTTCCATAATCCACAACTACCCCCTGCTTATTGATTAAAAGCTTTATCCAACATTAAAAAATTATTAGGGTCCCTACCCTTTAATACCACTAAACAAATACTGATCATGAGCATAAACAACCGTATTACACTCAACCAAACATCAAAAACATACAAATTAGGCGGAACCAGATATATCATTTTTTCAATATATCGGGGATAGATTCTTTATTTTACAAAAGTACGTATTTAAGTATGTGTTAATTACCTATTTAATACATCGTTAAAATGCATACTTTATACGTATAAAGTACGTACTTTTTAACGTATTGTATTACAGATATATATAATAGATTCAGACTCTTTTTATATATTAAAACAAGTGTGGGATACTCACGCACCCCACACCCCAACCAATCGTGTATTAATCTATACAAATCAAATCTAATTACTACAATTTAGAAAACATGTAAGATTTAGGAATTTCGTATTATCGAATAAGATGAAACAATGTTCCATACTTTTCTATTATTCTCTGACATTTCTTTTTTCAATTTTTCTGAAATAGCCTCCAACTCACGTACAGGAAGTTTAGAAGCTGCTGTTATTTCCTTTTGCAATTGGTCCAAAGAAAAGTATTTGTCCAATTCTCCACCTACATTGCCTAAGAAGTGGTTATGATATTGTTCTACTACATTGGCAGAAGTCAACAAACCACCTGATCCATAATCACCAATAACGATAACAGGCTTTTTATGTAAAGCTCCTTGCAGAGCCACATATTTATGACCTATTACAAGACTGGCATTTTGTATCAATGTATCTAACTCAAATTCTTCACGTACAGTTACATGAGATGCATATCCTATATCATAAAGTTCCTGTTCTCCCGAATAAATGATATTAATCTTATATTGAGTCAGTGTGTTCAAAACAATAAATGTTCTTAATGCCGAACGCCCATTACCCACTCCAACAAGAATAGCAGGCTTGGAATGCGGATATTTAAGATACCTATCCACTTCTCCGTCCCACGGAAAAGGAAGAGCTGTAACACAACTATCACAGGAATAAGTTTTTTCCGGTGCGATGAGCAGCAAATGTTCATACTGCGTGGCATCTTCTATAAACTCATCTTCATAATCATCTGCCAAGATCGAATAAACAATTGGAATGGCAGGGCGTAATGTCTGTATTTTCTCATAACCTCTTCTATTAAAAGCAAAGGCAAGATTATAAGAAAGCCACATCTCCTTGGCAACATCGCCTGCCATATCCACTTGATAACGTCCATCTTTCAACAGCTTTATCAAACCTTCACAGGTCTTTTGCTGTGTATATGTGTTGCAACAAGCAGAAAATAGAATTTTCCTCATATTATATTTATGGATTACATTAATGTAAAATTGCCATAAACATAACCATCCTTTGAGTTTCTAAATTCTATTGTATAAGTACCAGCATTGTAATCTTCTACAGGAATAGCAAGTGATTGCCCACAAGCAGTTACCTCTATAGAAGAGGTGTACACATTTTGAGTGGCATCCTTTATTACTATATTCACATCACCTACAGGAGCGGTAAATTCAACAATCAAAACATTTCCTTCGAAAGTTGCTTCAATAGGAATAGCAGGATCTAACGAACGAGTTCCAATCTGAGAGAATTCTCCTTTTAATACTAACCCATCTTCAAGAGGAGTACCTGCAAAAACATTGCTCATCATAAACAATGCTACCAATAATGACATAAACAAACGTGATTTCATAAATATACTGTTTTTTGTTTCTGTACGATGTACTGATGAGAAAAGCAAAAAAACGACCCGGACAATTTGAGTAAGTCCAAGAAGAGATAAACAACTATATATCAAACTATTACAAAAAATAAAAAATTATCGACCCGGACAATTGGAAATTTATTTTCTTAGTATTTTCGTATAAAATGGTCTAAATCCTCCTGAGCTGATATATTTAAGCGTTTTTTCAATCGACCTTTGGCTTTAGTTATAGAGTCAGATGTAGTGAAAAAGACACGTTTTAACGCATCATTAGTAAAACCAAACTTCAATAAACAACAAATTTCAAGATCATGTTTAGTCAATGTAGGATATTCTTCCTGCAGACGAATAAGCATATCCGAATACAAATAATTAAATAAGTCAAACAGACATTCCCAATCCGGACGAGAGAGTTCTCCTTTCACAGCACCAGACTTTAACGAAAGTAACATACGGAATGTAGATATATACCTTGCATCAATAGGCGAACACGAATTATCAATATCACCACCCAATGTATTCAAACGTTCTGTTAGCGTTTTATTCTGTCCTTGCAGAAGCAAAACTTTTCCATTCAATTCTCCAATCTTAGTACGATAGTCTTCTGATTCACTTTGCAATTCCTGGTAATTTACCAACTCTTCCTGATAGAGTGCTATCTCTTCTCTGTTTTCAACAATCTGTTTTTCAATCTCCTGTATTCGTTTCTT
>OBYR01000859.1_pt1 | contig 15042 bp, 12 predicted proteins | sample 1495491 | NCBI WGS metagenome assembly OBYR01 (sample SAMEA2580206, study PRJEB22360) | human gut metagenome | biome: human gut; feature: human-associated habitat; material: faeces | place: Denmark | collected 2008/2010 | reverse complement strand
GAACCGGCTATTCTTCGGAATGCAACTTGCTAATCATAGGTTAGTTGTCCCATTTTGTATTTAAGGACACTGTCCACAATTTTGTGTAAATGAAAACAGGATTCAGTTGTAATTTCTTCTTATATCTGTATTCTGTTTTCAAAGATAAGCATAAATTGGTTCATAATCAATCCCCAGTTATGAATTGGCTGTGTCCATTTCTTCTCAATCTCCATCAGTGACAGATATACCGTTTTCTTCACGGCATCATCCGAAGGGAATGAAAGTTTTGATTTCGTGTACTTTCTGATTTTTCCGTTGAGATTTTCAATAAGATTTGTGGTATAGATTATTTTTCTGATTTCCAATGGGAACTGGAAGAAAACAGTTAGTTCATCCCAGTTGTTTCTCCATGAAAGTATGGCATAAGGATACTTTCCTCCCCACTTCTTTTCCAGATTATCAAGCTCTGCTGCAGCCACCTCCTTGTTGGGTGCATTATAGATATTCTTCATATCTGCCGTAAACTCTTTCTTGTCCTTGTAAACGACATATTTACAAGAGTTTCTGATCTGATGTACTACACAGATTTGAGTGGATGATTGAGGGAATACGGTTCGAATGGTGTCCGTAAATCCATTCAAATTGTCGGTACAGGTAATCAGTATATCCTGCACTCCACGTGCTTTTAAATCAGTCAGGACGCCCATCCAGAAAGAAGAACTTTCCGATTTGCCGACCCACATGCCGAGGACTTCTTTCAGACCGTTCTGTTTCAGCCCGACACAAAGATAAACGGTCTTGTTTATGATCTTGCCGTTATCACGTACTTTGAAGACAATACCGTCCATCCAGGTTATCAGATAAACCGGATCCAAAGGACGGTTCTGCCATTCCTGAGCAGCCTGATTTACCTTATTTGTAATGATGGAAATGGCTGATGTTGAGAGCTCTATTTCATAGATCTCACGCATCTCTTCCTCTATGTCAGAAACGCTCATTCCTTTGGCATATAGGGAGATAACAAGCTTTTCTATGGAAAGTCCACGGCTTTCATGTTTTGGAACTGCTATCAGTTCAAACTGACCGTTACGGTCACGCGGAATGGAGATGACAGACTCTCCATGTTCAGTTTGGATTTTCTTCGGATAACTGCCGTTTCGGGAATTGCCGGTGTTATTTCCTGCCACAGAATTCTTCTCATAACCCAAATGGGCATCCATTTCACCCTCAAGCATTTTCTCCAGTACTTGGGCATGTAACTGTTTAAGAAACTTGCTCACATCAGCTTCTGTCTTGAACTGGCTAAGGAACTCCTTGCTTAATACCTCATCAGGCACTACTTGATTCTTTTCTTTCATAATCTTCTTCATTTTGCAAATGTATAAAATAAAAAATACGAGACTCAAACTTGAATCCCGTATTTCCATTTACACAAAATATTTTATAGTGCCTATTTAAGCATTTTCCCTTCCTGAAAAATTGTTTGACGGTCCATGGTACTCAATATGTAATTTTCAATTTGTAGTCACTTTCTACCTTCGTAGCAAACCATAATGATATACTAAATGGCAAGTAAAAATCTTTGGTATCGCTATCAGAAGGAGGGTGTTCTCCAATCGATGTCGATCGTCCAGTTCTGTTAAATGAACGGTGTAGTTTGTTACAAGTTCGAGAGATGGTACAATTCTGAGGTAATTTTGTGTACTAACAGAAATAAAAAGCAGAGAAGACAGCTATCTCTAACTATCTTCTCTCTTGCTCTTAAAACATCAACCTCATCACTATTTTCTCCGGTTGTGTTGTGATCTTAACTTTCTTTACCTGATCCGCTCCAAGCATTACAGCCGAATTTTTATAACACCCTATAAATTCTCTCTTCGGCATGAAAAAAGGATAACCATACGGAACGCCTCCCCAGTAATCCGGTATCCTGAAACCATTAAAACTATGCCCGGTGATAATGTTGGCATCAATATTATAGATCAACTTTGGATCATAATTCAGCCAGTCTATTTCTCCCTCTCTGTACTTGCGTAGAAATGTTAGTTCCAATGTTTTTCCCGATACTTTTCTTAATATGAATTTGACTCCACCAGCATTAAAGACCTTATTCAGATCCGCCTGAACAGCATTTTCAACCTCATTGACTCCTAGTGTACCCAAATCATACACCTTACCCGTTACAAATACTTTCTTCTTCATATTATTCTAGTTTTCTTTCTATTATTATTGATATTTCTCCTTGTCCGTCAGTTTTGAAACTTAGTTTCTCGTAATTAACAAGTTGGCATAACCGATCCTCATATGTATCTATCAGCCATTCTAGGCTAATCAATGAATGCCCATCTTCATCTTCATATAATTCCCCGTCTTCATCCGCTATATCTGTCATATCAGAGGTAGTCAGACTGAATATATGAGCAGCCAGTTCTATAGAGATGTAATTAGTATCATCAGTCGCATATAACTTAGGGGGATATTTTATTTGGATGAATACTGCATTCTCAAAACAACTGATTCTGTGTCTTATCGGAATATCAGAGAGCCCGTCCATTAGAAGCTCGACTATGGGGTAATCTACTTCCCGTATATCTCCTGTATAATAACGTTTCATCGTTTCCACTTTAAAATTGGCAATCAAAGACAAGTCCTGTATTGGCATCTTTGCTAGCCGGGGGTATAAGATACCGTTCTCATCAATATAACTTTCGGAATCAGTGCATTTCAATTCTTCATCTCTTGTTGTTGAAAATCTTTTTACTTTCATACTACTTCGTTTTTTGTGATTTAATAATTAAGGTTGTATTATAATTTTTATTCAGGTATTCCTGGAGTTTTCCATATCTGTCTAGCCTACATCTGTTTCTTGGACATAAAATAAATATCTCTTTAAGGCTTATTTCTAATGTTAAGTTATAGTCCGTACTATCCTTTTCATTCAATAAAGAAGCCAGTTGAGGAAAATATTCTCCTAAAGCCTTTATATCATCGGAGAATTTATTCGTTTGCTCTTTCGAATCGGAGTATGATTCTACCGGAGTTTTTGATATGTCACTACAATCCTTGTTGAGCGAATACCAGATTTGGGATGTATCTGTCATAAATTTAAGTGTTTAATATCATAGTTAGGGATTTCAAGGCTTCGTAGCAGAGTTTCGGCATTTTTAGGGTAGGAGGAAATAAAAAAACGAGATACCAACTTAATGATACCTCATTTTATGGATTGTGAAATCTATCTTTTTATTGTACTTTCTTTGCCTTTCTGTAAAGCATGAAAAGAGAAATGTACCATAATATACCACTAATAAGAAGTAATATGACGCCATATCCGTTATGAGCACAAAAGAGATTAATATTTCCTAATGTTTGTACTATAATTGATATTATTGCTATGGATATAGCTTTTCTGTAGTTATTATATCCATATTTATATATTAAGTAGAAAAAATATAGTGTTAATACCGTTCCAATTGTTTCAAACACTACTGTTTTAGGAATAGATACGTCTAGTATAAATTCGAACAAAGTTTCATTAATAAAAAATGTCCGATTTTTGTAGATATCATACACAATAATCGCTCTAGATATCAATAACGAAATGCATCCTCCCCAAAGTATTTTTGCTATAAATCTTTCCTTTTCAATAAACTCAAGTATATGCTTTAATACGAAAAATAAGAAAATAGAGACTATTATTTGGCTAAATAGAAAAGATACAAATAATGTTGCTATTGAGTCTATATAGTTTGAGGTTATATTACAAACAAATGGAATTATAGCAGTAAGTATGATAGCCTTTCTGAAACTGATCTTATTAAAAAGGATGTGGGAGTTTACTTTCTGGCTGGACATATTTTCTCCATTTATTTCTTTTTGGGAAGATGGAATAATGATATTCTCTATTTTGGGATTTGAACCATATTTTGCCTTATATTCTTCTTTTTTTCTCGATGCGTTAAGATAATCTTGTTGTTCGATATACTCTTTGATTAGGTAGACATACTGCTCTAATATAAGTTTTTCACATTCACGAATCAAGCCAAGGCTTTCTTTAGATGTAGCCATAGAGGAATTACGTATTGCATCTAAAGCTTCCTCATACTCACCTTTATTATAAAAGGATATTGCTTTATTATATAAATCGTCTGTCATAAAACTAATTATAAAGTTCTTTTTATGTTCTTATTGTTAACAATGGAAAAGGAACCATTGACATATGAAATAAAGAAAAGCTCCATAAATCCTTTTTCAAGATAATCAAACAGTTCCTTTATAGCCTCTTATGAATATACTTTATTTATACTGGAAAACTTTGAGCATATACTCTAAATATAACCCCTTATTGATTTTCTGGTATTGCTAATCGTACTTTCGGTTGAATTCATAATCACTCATACATAAATACATGATCCCCTCTATTAAACCTATTATTGCAGGTATCCATGTCCAACAAAAAATAAGATATAATATGCCTAATCCCGTCTTTCCTAAATAAAACTGATGTGCGCCTAATCCACCTAGAAATATAGCTAATATCGCAACTGTCATTCTACTTTTTTTCGATACGTATTGAGAGTGTTCCTGGTAAGCAGGTTGTTGGGGATTAGAACCTACGTTTACATTTACTGTGACCTTTGGTGATGCGGATGTTGATTCCGAATAATTATCATACTTCGGTCCTTCTGGCTTTTTTACACTAAATGTGCTTCCACAATACATGCATTTATATGCATTATTTCCACGATCACTAAATTTATTGCCTCCACATTGGGGGCATTTGATTTCTTCCTGCATAGTTATAATGTAGATTTAATTATTTGTACGTAGTTCTTTAGCTGATTTATTTTTAGAGTAACATGTGATTGTAATTCACTTTGTTCTGGTGTGCCTGCTACTTTCTGAAATAATTCATGGATTTCATTCAACTTTTCAGTCAGTTCATTTACGATCTCCAAATGCCTGTCAAGTTTATTGGCTGGGATCATGGATATTTTATCAAGTACTATCTTAAAAGATTGTAATGTCTTGTCTTTCCAGTCAGAGTTTATATTTTCCAGTTCATTTTTAGTTTCAATCCAATAATTATCAATTGATGCAGAAAACAGCTTTTTATTTTCTATAGTACTTTGGATGTCTAATGCTTTTTTCTCTGTAACTCCACCGGCCATTATTACAGTTGCTCCATTGATAATAAAGAATATAATAGTAATTACTAGCAAGCCGATATATAGAGTTTTCAGATTACTATCCTGATCCATTAACAAACTACATCCAGCTGTCCATAGAAATATCACAATAGCAAATAAATTTAGAGATACGGATAATGAAACATTCTTTATGGTTAATAATTTCTCGTTTAATAATATCGGAATATTAGCCAGTAAGATTATTTCTGCTAAACAAGCAATTCCTACATTGATATAAAAGAGTTTATTTTGTTCCTCAAATAGTAGTGTATATATAATAAAGGTACATGTAATTACCAGTAATATCGTAATAATAAGTATGATTTTATTTTTCATGATGTTTCTCCTTTGATTAGTGTTTCTGTTATTGATAATTATAATGCTGGTGGTGGCGGCGGCATTATTAGAGATAGAATCTTCGATATTTCAGGTTCTTCACTCGCCAGTATCCATTCTTGTCCACCGACTCTATAAACATAGGTTGTGGCTGTAATTTCTTTCTGTTGTATCATGCTTTGGATAATGTCAATACTATATGGTCCTGTCGTTTGTCCGCCTTTTGCCACATAATAAGATGGCAGTTGTGGCACACCTCCTGTTAGTGGTGAAGTCAGACCGCTTTGTTTGATTGAATTTCCGACTACTTCTCCAAGATTATTACCGACTCCTAATCCCATTCCTATTCCCATGAAATTTCCAGCTCCTTCATTTCCTGCTGCTGTCTGGGCAATATCAAGTTGCTTCTGCTGCAAATAGCTGACTCCAAGTTTGCTTAATCTGGCTTGTTCTGCTATTCCTTCCATTACAGTCTGATATCCTTTGTCATTCTCGTCAAACGATATTTCTTCGATATTGAAATTTAGTAATTCAACTCCGTATTCGTCAAAAGCAAGTTGTAGGTTCTTTGCCGTTTCCTTTGCCAATCCTCTATATTCCGATCCTAGTTCATTGATATTAACTTCGTTTTCTTTCATGTACTTTGCAATGGAAACCTTAACAGATTCTACCACATCTATACGGAATTGGTCTTCTATCAATGATGTATCCCCGAATCCTATAGTCCCAATAAGCTTCTTAAGGAATACTCCTCCATCAGAGATTCGAATCCCATATTGTCCCCTAGAGGATAACTTGATTGGTATTTGGAAATATGGATCAATAATACGCAATCCACCAGTTCCCCAAAACATGTTTCTTTTCTCTAATTTGCTAATAAACCAAACTTCTGCCATGAAAGTGGTTTCACCTCCACTGGCTAAATTTACAAATTTTTGTAATACGGGCAAATTGGCAGAAGACAAGGTATGTCTACCGGAAACAAATGAGTCACAAAGAGTTCCATTTTTATAGAAAAATGCTTCCTGGCTTTCATTAACAGTCAATATACTGCCTAGGGCAATATTATTAAAAGGAAATTTGTATACCAGTTCCTCAGGGTTGTCTTGTTCCCAATGAATAGATTTAATTATTGGCATATTCGTTGATTTTAAAGATTGAATCACCTCTTGAACTTCTTCAAGTTTCTAATTTCTGAATTTCGAGAGGTGATTTTCTATAATTTTGATTTTTAAATAAAATGCATTATTGTTGTAATCAAAGTGTATATCAGTCCCGCTATTGGGTTTACAACAGATAGGACAATTAATTGAAAGATTTGTAGACCTTCTGATTTGATTGGACCTAGGATTGTACACATAATGATTTGTACCACTATACACAATACAGCTAATCCCACGAATAGAAATGAATGATTTGATTTACGTTTTTCCGTAGTAACTTCATTTGTTTTCATAATTCTGATCTCCTATACACCTATAAGTCTCCGAATTCAGCCGTTTAATTGATTAAACGTTAGTATATAAGAAAGGCATGAGACTTGTCTGCTACTCATTAAGATCAGGTATCTGGAAAAACCTTGCAAAAATGAGTGAAGAAACAATACCCCATGCCATATTGTTATGTAGAGATACAACATTGGCTGTATCAAGTACATATACAAAACAGAATGAGCGTCATATTGTCTCTATCCCTTTGCCTTGAAATTTTCCAGATTTCGATCTTAGGATAAAGCAAAAACGCTTTCTATATATTCGACCATTTCTCTTAGTCGAACACTGCAAAGATAGCTTTTTTGTTCAATATGACGCTCTTGTTATGAGTATTATTTCTTCAAAGATAAGGAAATTAGGTCTTTCGAGACGTAAAGATACAGGGAAAATGATATAAAAGCATGGAAAGCGTTTTCTTATTTTTTATACATTCTCTTTCTGCCTGATATTGGGTACGACTTTAATTGAAAAGAAAAAAATAAAGAGTACCTTCCGCCGTAGTGTTCTCTTTGCTTCTTGATATGTGGTAATTCAAGTAATAGGATACTTTTGGTTTCAGGTACTCTTTTTGTGTGAGTATTATTTCTTCTTTGATAAGGTTATGGGGCGATTGGGAACGGCTTATATTTATTCCCTCGTATTTATCTCATCCAGCAATAAGCATTTGCCTTAACTTCCACTTTTGTAAACTTCTCCAGTTCCGCCTTCAACATCTTCACTTCATTCGCAGTCGGTTCGGGAAGGGTAATATCATATCGTGAGTTACGACCGATATTCACCTGCTGTGGCGAACACATACCAACCAGTTCCACCAGTTCTGCCAGGTCAAATTGCATCAGGGGCTCACAAGTTACATAGGTGGGGATTCCATGACTAGCAATCTCTCGCATAGCAATTGCACGTTCCCGGGGCAGGGGAGCATTCCTCATTATATCCGGATAAAAACGGTTCGTCTCAATGGTGGTGCAAAGGACGGACTTTCTCATGACCGGATGATCCAGATATTCCAGAAAACGAGCGGGATTCTTGGATTGGAAGAGATACCTGTTATCAAAACCGTCACAATAGTCCAATACCTGCTCAATCCACTCTGCCGGGACATTAGCCGCCCATTCATCCGTACTGCTGCCTACAAAGATAAAGTTGCCTTCCCCCAGGTTCACTTTCAGTTCCTTCAGCTCCAGACGCAAGGGAGGCAGAGGACGGTTACGTTTCATAAAACAATACGCACAGGAGTGTTCACATTCGCCTTTCATCGGGTTATATGTATGTGAAACGAAAGCATACATGTTCCCGGTACTTTTATTCAGTGCCATACTGGTTAATTTTTTAAGTCTGTTAATAAATTGTTGTCTGTCGCAGTCATTCTGCTGCATTTATATTTTCATTTTTTTGCTTCTGTACCGCATACGTTCACACCCGAATATATTATGGGTGTAAGCGTACCCGACTATTTCCGTTATATCAAAGCCTGGGATAAGTTCTTCTATGAATACCTTTGCCTTACCCGGCTCAACACCGGCCTTACATAAGATACCCGCATAGGACATCGCCGTATTATTCCTCCCATTGCTCAGCGAGTTCCCGTTCCATGTTTTTCTCAAGATCCGGATAATGCTGTCATCAGATATCACCTGCCTGTTCAATCGGTTCAGGAAACCTTCCACCCAGGATTCATCCCGTACCAGAACTGGTTCTCCTTGCACATCCCTGATAACTGTTTCTGTCATCGTATTGGGTATGACAGGTTCCGGTGTTTCCGGTACAAAGTGAAAGGGAACAGGATTTGGATTTTTCCATAAGTCCGGATCATAGGAGAGATAATTCCCTCTGGCCAGGTCGGTGGTGCTCTTGTCTATCCAGGGACAGTCAAACATCTTTAGTAATTGCCCGTACAGGTCATAGTGATAAAGCGGCTCACAGTTATCGTGGATGATGATCGCTTTGTACCCCGTTCCGCCGGGAGTAACAAAACAGGCATAAACACATGAAAATCCCTGCAACCACCCGGCAAATGCCGGCATATCCTTTGGTTCAATATGGTCAAAATCAAGGGCTGTATAGGAAGAATAGACTGTGCACTTATTTTTATGCCTGGACTTGAAGGTTCCATTCCATGTAACTACGGGGAGAAGGGCTTTCTTCTTATTTTTCTCATCTTGGGTTCCAGCACTCCTGACGGCTTCTACTTTAGGTTTCAGATGATAGTAGGTGTCATCCCGGATAATTTCCAGCAGCTTGTCCACGTCATATTCCTGTGGTTGGTTTACATTGGTGATTCTGGGAAACAGGGTGACTTTCTTCCGTGCATGTGAGATAATCCTGAACATTGCTGTCTTTTTGCCGTCTATCCTCTTACTTTTCTCTTCACAAGTCAGATAGCCGGTAATATCGGATGCACTCGGTTTGCCCTGTATCCCCAGTTTATGATAGATCCTCTGGAGGGTTTCCTTTACTTCCGATCTTGTATATTCACCTCCTACTTTCAGTACATTCATCAGTCGACCGGCGATTTCATACCCGGGTAATAACTTCATGGGAACCGGGGCAAGGGCTTGTTTTATATAGTCCTCCCGCCAGTATGAGTTTTCAAAGCCCTCCCTTCCCAGGGCATCATAGTAATCCTTGTATTTCCTTTCGATAAAGTTGCATTCCTCCAGAAGCAGCGGGGCATTTTCATGCAGGTCACAATACATCCTGGCCTTTCTGTCGAACCGGTTGTCCATGTTCCATTCGGTGAAGATTCTTTGTATCTCCGGATTATTGCTGTCGGCAGCCTTTGTTACATTTACCCCGGCTTTCAATGCACGGTACATGGAGAAGTCATTGTTGTAGATTCGGTCGGATACTTCCCAGGCCCTCCTGTCTGCTATCTCCAGAATTTCATTCTTAACGACATGCACATGATTATCCGCATCTCTGACTATACAGCAATAATGCTTCTTGTGACCTTCCGTTCTTATGTTATCCTCCATCAGCCGCAATTGTTCGTCTTTGTTGGGTACGGCATTGTAGTTCTCTATCTGACGCAGAGTTCCCTCATTCTTCTCCTGAACGGAATTCTCCAGTTCATCCCTTGTCGCTTTGGCTTCTTTGGTGTTGAAATAAAGAGTGGCTGAATTCCGGAAAGGGTTTTCCTCAAGTCTCTGGCGTCCTATTATCTGCTGCAGGTCCACTGATACATCCACTGCCATGCAACTGACTTGCGGATTGGCAAAAATGTATGAATAGGCATTGGTCGAATAGAAATCGGCACCTATATATACGGTGGAGGTACAGAAAGTGAACATTTTATGTGGTTCTCCTCTTTGTGGGATATCACCGATTTTGAATCTCATGCCCGTTTCTCTGGAAAGATTATCCAGTTTCCGAAGATTATCAGTCTTGGCTGAACAGATAATGACTGTTTCTTCCGGTGTGAGCCCGTTCTTTTTGATAATCTTCTTGATTTCGGAAACGCTGTTGATGTAAAACACGGCCTCCCTGGCGGTAAAACCTTCTCCATTCACAACGGTTGACTTGCCGTTGCCTTCCCGGTATTTCCCGATCAGGTCAGAACATAGTTCCAGAACGGATTTCTTAGATTTCACAACTTCGACATTGGGAGTCTGTATCATCTCCTCCGGCCAGAGAAGCTCATAAATGGTCATATTCCTGAACTGTTCCGTCATGTCCAGATATGATTCCAGATAGGGCGTAGCCGACAAATAGATGACAGTGGAGAATTTCCGGAGTACCTGGCATAGCTCATATTCCGTAGTGGCCTTGTACTGGCAATCGTAAAATATGGCCTGGAACTCGTCTATCACTACCACCCATTCGGATATATCCTCCCCCGAACTAATCAGGACTTCCATGATTTTCCTAAGTGAATCGTAGGTGGTCAGTATCTTGTTCCCTCCGGATCTGATATATCCGGTCAGGTTTTCATTGAAAGCAAGCATGTCGGTCGGGGAAATAAGTCTGCTTTCAAAATACCTCTTCTTATCCCCCTGGTAACGGTACAGGTACAGGTTGTCGGAGAGATGCTGGGAATACTTGTTATAGAGCAGATGTTTTCTGGGACTGGCTAATATGATCTTTCTACCAGATCTTAGATAAGCCTCGGTAGCTCCGCATCCGCATATACGTTTGTTTAGAATATAATGTTGTCCTTCCGGTAGCAGGGTATTCCATAAGTCGTGCCAGTCTGAAAGGTATTTGATCCCATCGGGGACATTTAATGTAATTTTATGCATTGTTTCATTTTTAAGATTAATGGGGTAAGTCGGAGACAGAGGGTATACGATAGTAGAGAGTATGTAATACATAACCGAAGGGTGGAATATTTTATTCTTCAAAACACACTCTTCTTTATACATTTTACCTCTATTTGCAAACTTTTTTATTCCACCTTTATCTCCCTTCGGGGAGTTATGTATGTCACTTCACTACGTTCCTTTACTCTTTGCCTCCAGCTAACCCCGGTTATACAAAATTTATGGTTCATCTGTATTTTTATCCGAACCACCCTTAGTCTTTTGTGAGTGGATATTTAGGGTTACTCCGAAAGTACGTAACAGGTATTTCTTTAATCCCAAGTAAGCTTCAATTTTTGGATAATCCCTTTCACATATGCCCCTGAACTCCTTGAGGGACACATTGATGACCAATCCTTCATGTAGATCGTATCTCTCCTGTAATCTCTTGATATCTTCCCGATATCTTCTGGGTATTCTCTGTGGAACTGTTTTTTCGTTAACATCAGGACAATCCCTTACCTGACGGTCTAGTATAAAACTATCGTTCTTACCAGATAATATTATATTTGCTTTCATATATATATCAAGCTTTCGAGGGATTTGAACGGTGAAACAGACTTTTTTTAGAAAGGGTAAAGATCAGGCATAGACGAATTAAAGAAGAGTGAATGGACCTTATCCCTGTCGTCCCATCAAGAAGCTGTCCCAGTAGTGCGTCCCACTTGGGAGTGTCCCAGTAGATGTGCATAGGCAAACTCAGCTGGGGATAATAGGGATGTGGTGAAGTTTTTTTGTTTATCACTTTAGGCTGACGGCGTAGCGGTCTCTCTTTAGATTTAGAAAAATAAAAGTGCATAAATACTTTCCCGTTTGAGTATACAATTAGCAGTATAACAGTGTCCCGGATTGAAATTCTAATGCTATAAATGACAAAACCCCTGTCGCAACTGACAGGGGCATTACGTTTTTTTCATAAGAGACCATTGAAAGACCAGTGAGAGTCTATGTTTGTTATATCTAACAACATTAAAAAGGGTTCCTGTTAAGCCTGCTACTGAAATAGATCTGGATAACCCTGTTCTTGTATTTAGTGATTATCCTTTTTATATTCCGCTTCACAGATTGTTAGTCTTTAGTTGATGATACTGGATATGATTTCGTACTATTGGTAATAGCAAAATTAATAATTTGTTCCTAATATTTTCCCCTAAAAGTGCATTATTTGACATCCGCTATTCATTTTATCGATTTTCTTGGATGATTTTTTAGTTGTTTCTTGGTGAATGGTCGTGGAATAATTATATTTGTTCTTGGTTTAGTATAAATATGACTCTTTCGTTGTAATATGTTCTTTGTGAAAAGACTTACGAATTTGTTATAGTATTTAAAGCGGTGTGAGGTAAGTAATTACTTTATCATCGCTTTTTTGTTGTTTACAATGTGTTATGTTTCAATGATATAACCAACGTTTCGTCTCACTTGGTATTGTTCTTGATGGGTAATTGAAGAAAAATTATGTTTGCAATTGATTCGTGTATAATTCCATTGGATTTTTGAGTAGGATAAAGTTTATGTTGTTTCTTAAATTCAGAAAGAAGTTGTATTTTTGCTTGTCCTAAAAATAAAATGGAAAGTGATTCATTTTCTTTCTGTAGCATGCTCTTTGTGAAAAGGGTCTCATGCATTAAATTGTTTACAAGCGGTGTTAGTCGTTGGATTATCATCGCTTTTTTCTTCAGTTTGATGAATACTCCATAAGATATTAATGATGTCTTACTGAACGGTATACTTCAGAATTTGAGATGCATATGATGTTTTTTGTGTTAATAATTTGCGATATATAAATTTCCATTATAATTTTGTGGGACATAAACATGTGAGTTGTGAAACTCAGCAATTAAATAGTGAAATTTAGTTTTTTTTGTTAAGAAAGGGCTTCTACTTCAGCGGAGGGTTATGGGGCTCTTTTCGTGTTGATATTTGATTTTCAGGTAATACCAATGATGTTTCAGGTTATCTGAAAATTTAGAGGTTAATATGTCCCTATGAGAAAAACGGCAAGATATAATATTGTCTATATGATGCGCTAAATAAAATAGCCACAGTTTTTATTCAAAGGATGACTTTCTCTATGAAAGAAACGTTTTATTTTGAAGATTTTTTGTATGTATTCCTTTTTTGAATTTACAGGCTTTAAGAAGATAACATTCAAAGTGGTTTTATCATCGAGTAAGCTGGAGGCAAATAGTCTGTGAACGAAGTGAGTGGTAATATACATAACTCCTGGGAGGAGATGAAAGTGTTATAAAAAAGTGTGCAAATCGTGTACATTTTATAATAGAAGTACATTTTTTGTAGTATATTTTATAACATCTACATTATCCTGACGGTTATGTATCTATTACTTTATCCCCTGGCTCCACCTAACCCGATCAAGTGAATCTTTTGGAAACATTCGGGTAGTTGATAATCTCATCAGGGGGATAGCAAAACTCTAATGTTCACACAGATTTTTTTTATTTATCACTTTGGGCAAACAGCGTAGCGGTCTCTCTCTTTATGCTCTCTGACGAATAAAATCTCTTACTCAAACTTGCAGATTATTCATTTTCTGCATAACTTTGTGTGTTTTTCATAGTATAATTGGAATTGTGAAATTCCGATAATAATAAGAAGATGTCATGTTTTGTAAAAAGGGCTTCTAGCTCAGTGGAGAATGGAGGTCCTTTTATTTTGAATGGATTGCTGAAAACATCACTTCTTTATGTAGAATAATCAGAATTTTCCGGTATAATCCCCCAATAATTCGAATAGACAGCCAGTGCGGATAATAAAGTTTCCAATTGAGTCGTGATAATAATAATTTGCAGGATAAATATTGACCTGAAATCTTAATAGCCTGATTAGAGTAGTGTGATAATAATAACTTTCATTGTTCTTATGATTTAAGATAAGATTTGAGGCTGACAAAGAAACGTTATTCATGACTGAACCTTTGAAAATCACCGGCATTCATTGTCTAATAAGCGATGAGAGTCAGCGGATTCCTGTCGTTTTTTTGTATTGAGAGGGCTTTTGTTCTCATTAGAGATATAGAGGTCTTTTCTTATTTTGGGGTTAACTATGGCAGAAAGTAAAGGAATGTGGGAGTGATGGTGTACATAACTCCAGCAGGGAGATGAAAGTGGAATGTTTTTTGCAAGTCGTATACATTTTATAAATAGAAGTAGAACAAATTTAGAGTAAGGTTACTATGTCCCCCAATCTAAGTTTGTTCTACCCTCAAATTCTACAAAAGAAATAATACCAGTCTCCATAAACAAACAAGCTGACCTATTCAATAAATAGAGTAATAAGTTGACTTGTCGCTATTAATAGCATAAATAAAGCCAAGGCATTATTGTTATTATCAGTAGCATCAAAAACCAAATATAAAGCAATACTCGTAATATATGGTTGGGGCATTTCTTTTTAACAAAAGCCGATACCATGTTTATGTGTGACAAAATATGAATGGCAAGCAGAGCGAACAATACAACTCCTGCCCACAAATGAATATTGCCCCAATCGTGCCTTCCCAAACCAAACAAGTGTGAACTCCATGGAGTAACGCTTTGAAATCTGACAGCATGCCGGGAAGGAATAACTATTTCTAATATAAAACCACTTATACTTACCAATGCCATTGCTATCAGCATAACAAAGTCTATGATAATATTAAGTAGCATCTTGTTCTTTCCAAACATCATTCTTTATGATTGTGCCCATGGCATTCATGTTGATGTGCATGGGATGAGCAGCCCA
>OBYR01000842.1_pt1 | contig 15391 bp, 9 predicted proteins | sample 1495491 | NCBI WGS metagenome assembly OBYR01 (sample SAMEA2580206, study PRJEB22360) | human gut metagenome | biome: human gut; feature: human-associated habitat; material: faeces | place: Denmark | collected 2008/2010 | reverse complement strand
GCGGGCATGCTCGCGCGGGGACCGGAAGGACGCCGCCGCCACGGCCGCCTCCGATACCCCGCATGTGGCGGTGCTGTTCCGAGGCAAGACGCACATGGCGCAATTCGCCCAAGAACTCGAACGGGCGGGCCTGACGACGTTGGTCGTCGGCTACTCCGCGCTGCTGGAGAGGCCGGAGGTCCAGGATCTGATCGCATTGCTGCATGCGGCCGCCGACCACACCGATTCAGCGTCGTTGATGAGGCTGCTGGCTACGCCGCGATTCGGTTTGGGATCCGAATCGCTCACCCGCCTCGCCGGCATGGCCGAAGATCTCGACAGCCAATGCCGCTACCGTGCACTGGTCGAATCCGGCATCATAGGTTCAGGTTCCGATGGCGCTCGTGCCGATGATGGTCATGATGAGGCAATAGTCTCCACGTCCATTGATTCCGGTCTCGTTTCGGAAGCGGATGGCGGCTCCGACATCGCGACGTTCGCCGACCCGCAGGTGAAGGCCATCGTTAAGCAATACCGGGATCGAGTGCCGCATGCAGTGTTCCTCATCGACATGATGATGCGGGATGACCTGCCGTCGCTGCTGTCGCGTCGCGGCGGATTCGACGAGACGACATCACGCCGTATCATACAGGCGGGCGAAGTACTGCAGCGTGTGCATGCCGTGACTAATCACCCGCTGAAGGAAGTGATTGACGCCGCGGTGCGGGCCTTGAACCTCGACATCGACACAATCGTCGCCCAGGCGGTCAAAAACCCCTCCCAGCCGGTGAACCCCACGCAGGCGCGTTCGCCTCTGCAGTCGGTCGCCGCACTGGTCGACACCTATACGCAGGAAATCGTCGAAGGCGTGAATCCGACTTTGCGTGGATTCATGTCATGGGTTGACTCGCTTGGTCAGATAGAGGAGGGTACCGCGGCGGTGCCCGACACTCCTGCGGACGTGGTGCTGATGACCATCCATCAGGCCAAGGGATTGGAATGGGACGCCGTCGCCGTGGTGTCCATGCAATCAGGAGTGTTCCCCAGCAATCAGGGCGGTTTGCATGTCGAGCTGGACGCGGAGCATCCCGGCGGCGGTGCCGGCGAATCGTGGACTCCCCCGGAATACAAGGCGACGGTTCGTTCATGGGCGGACGACCCGGCCGCGGTACCTGCGCCCGTGCGCGTCGACGCCGGTATCCTGCCACGTTTCCCGCACGACGCGAATCCGGATGACGCCCCGGTCGAAACGCTGCGTGCCCTGGACGATGTCGAAGTCATCGACGACGAGTTTTACGGAGACCTGCGCAGCAAGGACATCGGAGACGATATGGATGTCGCCGACCCGTCCAGCTGGTATCTCACCCAGGAAGAGGAATATGGCCGACGTCTGCTGGCTGACGAACGGCGACTCGCATATGTGGCGCTGACCCGGGCCAAGAAAGACGCGCTGCTCACCTACAGCCAGTATTCGATTCTGGATCGAGACCCGAGCCAGTACCTGAACCGTCCCGGCAAAAGACCGAGCGCCTCGAAGCCGTCGGTATTCTGGACGGAGATGCAGGACTCGCTATGCCATGAGAGCGGTCTGGTATCCGCGTGCAAGAGCGGGAGCGCGGGATACTCCGAGAATGCGGATGCCATTGCCGACAGTAGCCCTGACTTGGCGGTGGCCGGTGCGGCATCAGGTGCGTCTGCGCACCCGTCGCTGGACCAGCTGGGTGTGGACAGGCCGCAGGGGTTCTTCGTCGGCGACCACGCCACCGAATATGAGCGGGATGTCGTCGAAGAGGCATGGAACGCCCCATTGGAGGAACGCGAACAGGGCGGCGGCCCGACATGGCCGGCCAAGTTGTCCGAGGAAACCCTGTCGAAGCTCACCGGCGGGATGTCCGGCGATTCCGGGCTTGTGACCGACGATCCGGACTCCCTGCTGGCACGCGCCCGAATGCTCGTTGAAGACCCCGATCTGATGCCATGGTCCTTCGGCCGAGGCGAGCGCGAGATCGACCGCTATGTCCGCCGTCAGGCGGAGCACCTGCTGGAGCACGGACGGCAGAACGTCACCGCGTTGCAGGCGAGAGCGGGGCATATGACCCAGCGCGAGGAACGCGGCTATTGGCGTGGCCTGATCCGGCCCATCCCGCGCGTCGCATCCCCCGCCGCTGAGGCGGGCACCCTGTTCCACGCATGGGCGGAACAATTCATCAACGCCTACGGCGACGGCCAATCAATAGATGCAGACGGCATCGGCGCATACGATTCCAGCAGCATCGAAACCGGTACGGCCGGCACCTGCCGCGAGCCGGTGACCCGCGAATCCCTGCTGCACGATCTGTCCGAACTGGAAATGAAATCCGACACACTGACGGCGAAGGAACGACAGCTCACCGTATGGCAGCGTCGACTCGCCGAATCGACGTGGTCGGAGCGTCGCCCGGCGTGGGCGGAACGCCAGATCGTCGTGTCGATTCCCCAGCTCGGTGACGTCATCGTCAACGGCAAACTCGATGCGGTGTTCCACGGCGGACTGGACGCGAACGATCCGACGAAGCAATACACCATCGTCGACTGGAAGACCGGGCGCAAGCCACGCAAGCCGCAGGACATCGAACACAAGCTCGTGCAGCTCGACTGGTATCGGCTGCTGCTGTCGTACATCGAGCACGTGCCGCTGGACAGAATCGACGCCACCCTCTACTATCTGAGTGAGCCTGATGAAGGCGCGCGCGAGCTGCACGCCCGCGCGAAAACCGAACAAGAGATCCTAGCCGAGTTGAGCTCCGGCATTCCCGAAGGATCCGACAATGACTAGGTGACCGCCAAGGGGGCGGCACACGCTGCGGATGGAACGCGCCGCAGCCGTCATGCCGGGAGGGATGCCGCGACCCTTGGCGCACGTGTGGGCGGGCACACGTGCCGGACGCAACAACCACAAAGGAGCAGAACCATGGTTGCGCACGACAACACCGTCATGAATGCCACCATCACCAATGCCACGCCATCCGCCGATGACGAGAGCACCCTCTCGGAGAGCACGCCGATCGGGACGGACCCACAGCGTGACGTCATGTCTGACGTCGTGCCTGACGTCACGCCGGAGGAGGTGCCGGGCGTCACAATCGCATCTACGCCGGCAACGGCAACAGTGCCCGCCGAGGAGATGAAACCATCGCAATCGGTGACCTACCGGCCCATGCGTTGGAATGATCTGGACGACATCGTCCGGGAGTTCGACCGCACATGGGGTCAGTGCAGCGCGGCCGCCGGCACGCCGGTGTCCATGCAGATATCCCGGCACTTCGTGCTGCACTACCTCGAACCGACCACCCGCGCCATCATCGCCGAACTCGACGGCCGCTTCATGGGCGTCACACTGTCGCGCGTCGCCGGCGAGCCATTGGCCTTCCCGCAAGCCAAGCAGGAACTCGCCGCGATCAACGGCGAACTGAACCGGTCGACGCTCGGCACGAAAACCCTGTCCGAGACCGAGCAATGGCATGAGATGGAACTGCGCATGGAACGCGAAATCGACATCAACGACGTCGCGCGCGGCGAGATCGAGCTGTTCCTCGTCGCGAAAAGCGCTCGCGGACACGGCGTCGGCGGTTCGCTCTGGCGGCAGGCGATGGACTATTTCGCGAATTGCCAGGTCGCCCGGTTCTACCTGCACACCGACTCCAGTTGCGACGTGAGCTTCTACGACCACAAGGGGCTGAACTGCATCGCCGCCCGATACGCGGCGGACCATCCCGAGGATGGCGCAGACATGGACGACATCTTCATCTACGCCGGAACCCCGGAGAACACTCGATGAGCGGGGCTCAACAGCAGAGCCGATCCGTCGCATCGCAGTCGCCGTACGCGCAACTGTTCCGCATTCCCGGCGCCAAGGCGTTCTGCATCTCCGGAGCGGTGGCCCGATTGCCGATCTCGATGATGTCGCTGGGCATCGTGCTCGCGCTCAACCACATGTACGACAACTGGACGGTCGCCGGGTCGATGAGCGCCATGTACATCCTCGCCGTCGCCGCGGTCACGCCGTTCTACGCGCGCCTGTTCGACCGGTTCGGGCAGCGGCGTGTCGGACCGGTGGCGCTTGGTGTGCAGATAGTGGCGATGCTTGCGTTCGCACTGGCGGCGCTCGCCCGAGTGCCCATCCCGGTGCTGTTCGCGCTGGCCATATGCATGGGGCTGACCCAGTTCTCGTTCGGCGCCCTCGTGCGCACCCGCTGGGCGTATGCGCTGCGCGGTTCGCAGCACGAGTCGCTGCTCAACACCGCGTATGCGCTGGAAGCGGCCATCGATGAGATCGTATTCATCTTCGGCCCGATTCTGGCGGCGTTCCTCGCCACCTCGGTGCACCCGGTGTCGCAGTTGTTCGTGCCCACGCTGGCCTGCGGCATCGGGGGAGCGGTGTTCTTCTCGCTGAAGAACACCGTCCCGCCCGTGTTGGAGCCGATTGACGTCGTCGCCGCCGAAATACCGGACGCGCAGTCGAACGCCGTCACCGGTCAGCCGGCTCCCGCACTCCAGACGGCCGGAGACCATGCCGCACCGACGCCCTCCCCTGAAGACAACGGTTTCCGGCTGCGTCGTCTGCACCGGCCCTATTCCGCCAAGCCGCGCAATGTACTGACGTATCGGGGCATTCTGCCACTGCTGGTCGTGTTCGTGGTGTTCAACATGAGCTTCACCGCATTCGACGTGTCCATGACGGCCACGATGAAGGCCGCCGGCGCGGAGCGGTTCCTCGGCCTGCAGCTCGCCATGTTCGCGGTCGGCTCCTGCATCGGGGCGGTCATCTTCGGTTCCCGGGAGATGAAAGGCTCGCACTGGCGGCATATGGTCATGTTCCTGACGCTGCTCACCGTCGGCTATGTGGTGTTCCGCATGGTGATGGGCAATTTCCTGATCCTCGGCGTCATGGAGATCCTGACCGGCCTGTGCGTCTCCCCGCTGTTCGCTACCGGCAACCTGATCGTCAAGGACATCGTGCCCGTGCGCTCGCTCACCGAAGGACTGTCGTGGGTGACCACCGCAGGCTCGGTCGGCACCTCGTTCGGGTCGACCATCGCCGGTGCCGTGCTGGACGCATCCAGTCCGCACATGAGCATGATGATTCCGTGGATCGTCACCCTGTGCGCGGTGCCGCTCGCCCTACTCGGCTGGTTCCTTGCCCGAAAACGGCGCTGACGTCCGTCAGCCATGTACCCGCCGTGGAACGCGATGACGCAGAAGCGCGTCGCCGTGCCGTCAACAATCGCCTTGGCATACGGCCTGCGCTCGTACAGGCTCGCGCCGGTCTGAGCACCTGAGCCGACGCCGTCACCCTCGCCCGCGCTCCTGCGCAGATCTCCAGTATCTGCGCGACCCTGTCGTTCACGTCCGCCTTCGTGGCAAGCCGGTGTTCGAGCAACGGCTCGCCGATGGACCGCCCGATGGTCATTTGCGGGTTCAGCGCACTGTACGGGTCTTGGAAGATGTACTGCATCTGCGGACGTATCGTGCGCAGTTCGCGCTGGGGGAGCTTGAACAGGTCATGTCCCTTGAACAGCACCTCGTCGCGCTGCTCGATGGCCTGTTCGTGGCGCGACTGGTAGTCGGCCATGATACGGTCCCAGTTGTCCTCCGACCACGAGCCCATCTGCACTCACGGTGTCACCTCGGAATCCGCGCACGTCTTGAGGACGGAGGTCTTTGATGCGGATGACCTTATCTGCCATTCGACGTTTCCTTCTTGACCTCGAACGGGAGTCCCTGTTCCCTGACGACGGCCTTCAGGAAGATCGTGACCGCGCCGGAGAGGGTGAGCCCGAGGTCTTCGAGCACGCGGCTGGATTCCTCCTTGAGCTGCGGGTCTATCCTCATGGTCGTGGTGGGTATGCTCGCCATATGCGCCTCCTATGCTTGTCGGTTGTTCCGCCAATAATCCATGTACGGTGGTGTCATGCGCTGGCAGTCACGGCGGCGGATGCGATACAGGCCTTTGCCGAGCTGGCGGGCGAGCAGCCCATCATCGTCGGTTTCGCCGAATCCGTCGATGAACGCGACGAGCCATTGGAACCAGTCCAGGTAGGCTTGCAGGTATTTCGTTGACACGCCGTGGAAGCCGAACATGAAAGCCTCCAATCGCGCATGCAGCGTGTTCACGCGGGTGATGGCGAGATCGCGCTCCTGTGGCGTCAGTTCGCCAAGTTCCTTCCTGACCCTATCGGCTATACGCGCCACCTTGCCCGTTCTCATACCTACCATCATTGTAGCTACCCAGTAACCACACTGCAAGGCAAAAGTCAACCTTGGTCTAACAGAGCCAAAATTTATGAAGCCGTATCAGTGCGTTGTGGAACGGTGCGCCGAACCGGTCGGAGCCGGGATGTGACCCAGCTTACGGACAGGTGGCCGGACCATGGGCCGGCATGCCTATATATTGGTAGGGAATTTTGGAAAAGTTACGGACGGTTTCGCTCGGAAAGGTCGTGTGATGGTCAGGGTTTCAGTGGTCGGCGCCAAAGGGCGCATGGGATCTCATGTGGTGGATGCGGTGAACGGCGCGCAGGACATGCAGCTCGCCTTCGCACTCGACGCGGGTGATGACCTGATGCGGATCACGCCGGAGAACACCGATGTCGTGGTGGAGTTCACCGTGCCGTCCGTTTCGCTCGACAATGTGCTCGCGCTTGTGAAGCGGGGGGTCGACGTGGTGGTCGGCACCACCGGTTGGACCGATGAGAGACTCGCCAAGGTCACGGCGGCGCTCGCCGAGGCTCCCCGTGACGATCAGGCCGTGTTCATCGCGCCCAACTTCGCGATTTCCGCCGTGCTGGCCGATTATTTCGCCAAGGTCGCCGCGCCGTACTTCGAGTCCGCAGAGGTCATCGAGCTGCATCATCCCACCAAGGTGGATGCGCCCTCCGGAACCGCTATCCACACCGCCCGCGCCATCGCGGATGCGCGCAAGGCGGCCGGCCTCGGCGCCATGCCGGACGCCACCGAGACGGATGGCGGTTCTCGCGGGCAGGTCGTCGACGGCGTGCACGTGCATGCCGTGCGTCTGCGCGGGCTCAACGCGCATGAGGAGGTATTGCTCGGCAATGCGGGCGAGCAGCTGACCATCCGCGTCGACAGCTTCGACCGCATCAGCTTCATGCCTGGCGTGCTGCTCGCCGTGCGCAAGGTCGCCGACGGCGGTCATGCCGGCCTGACCGTCGGCCTCGACAAGTTCCTCGACCTGTAAAGCGTTGGCCTGGCATCCCCCATCCGGCGATAATCCCGTTTGGTGGGGTCTGGATGGGACTTTGGTGGGATGAAGGAGGTCCGGGACGCGTTCATATTATGTACGGGTGACGGCGATGCGTCCTTGCTGCCAAGTACGGTAAAGAGATATGAGTGACGGTACTATGCATCTTCTCAACCCGGCTCCGTTCGGACGCATCCTCCCCGCAATGGTCACCCCCATGAAAGCAGACGGGACGGTTGATTTCGAGGCCGCGCAGTCTCTGGCGAAGCAATTGGTCGTCGACGGCGCCGACGGGTTGGTGGTGAACGGCACGACCGGCGAATCCCCCGTGACCCACATGGAGGAGAAGGTCGAGCTGGTGAGGGCCGTCAAGGAAGTCGTGGACGTCCCGGTGATCTCCGGTGCCGGCTCGAACGATACCGCGCACACCGTGCGCATGGTCGAGCAGACGCAGGAGGCGGGAGCCGACGCGGTGCTCGTGGTTATGCCGTACTACTCGCGCCCCAGCCAGGACGGCGTGGTCGGCCATTACAAGGCCGTCGATTCCGTGGCCGAGAGGCCGATCATCGTATATGACGTGCCCGGCCGTACCGGACTGAAAGTCCGCGTCGAAACATATGACCGTCTTGCCGAGCTTGAGCATGTCAAAGCCGTCAAGGACGCGACCGGCGACCTCGCCGCCGCCGTCGAAAAGCAGCAGCGCACCGGCCTCGCCTGGTATTCGGGTGATGATGGCCTGTTCCTGCCGTTCCTGTCGATCGGCGCCGTGGGCATCATCTCGGTGATCGCGCACGTCGCCTCCTCGCCGATGCGCCAGCTGGTCGAGGCGTTCGACCGCGGCGACATCCATCAGGCGCAGCGCCTCGCCAACCAGCTCGCCCCGCTCGTCCACGCGCTCAACGGCGACGGCTACCAGGCCGTCATGGCCAAGGCCTCGCTGAGAATCAAGGGCTATCTTTCCTCCACGGCCATGCGCCTGCCGAACATCGGCCCGGACGCCGATCAACTGGCCAAGGCCGAAGGGGGCATGAAAGCAGCGGGACTGCTCTGACCGGGCCACACCGGCCTCGCTCGGGATGCACCCGGATTACGGCATCGTCCGACTCCGGGAACGGCCGTCCCGGTCGCGGATGCGAACGGCCTCGGCGGACACGGGCGAGCGGTTGCAGATAACGTCGTTTCCGTGACACAGACGGAAACAAAGAAACAGAAAACCAATAGAGAATGGCACAAGAACAACAAAAGAAGAACAATTCACGCAGGTCCCGTTCCGGTGGCGCGTCGCGCCGCCGCGGATCCGCGAATCGCAACACCAGCAACGCCGGCTCGTTCAAGGGCCAGGCCACCGCTCCCCAGCAGGACGATGTCCTGATCGCCCCGCCGAAGTACCGCAAGGGTTCGATGCGCATCACGCCGCTCGGCGGTCTGGGCGAAATCGGCCGCAATATGAACGTAATCGAATACAACGGTCACCTGCTGCTCATCGACTGCGGCGTGCTCTTCCCCGAAGAGGAGCAGCCGGGCGTCGACCTGATTCTTCCCGATTTCAGCTACATCAAGAACCGTCTCGACAAGGTCGACGCGCTCGTGCTCACTCATGGCCATGAGGACCATATCGGCGGCGTGCCCTACCTGCTCAAGCTGCGCCCGGACATCCCGCTGATCGGCTCCAAGCTGACCCTCGCCTTCGTTGAGGCGAAATGCCAGGAGCACAACCAGCATCCCACCATGGTGGAGGTCAAGGGACGCGACAAGCTCAAGGTCGGCCCGTTCAACCTCGAATTCGTCACCGTCACCCACTCGATCCCCGACGCGCTCGCCGTGTACGTCAAGACGCCCGCCGGCTCCCTGATTGACACCGGCGACATCAAGCTCGACCAGCTGCCGCTCGACCACAAGATCACCGATCTGGTGGAATTCGGCAAGATCGGCGAGCAGGGCGTGGATCTGCTGATGATGGACTCCACCAACGCCGAGGTGCCAGGCTTCGTCAAGCCGGAGACCTCCATCGGACCCGCGCTCGACCAGGCGTTCGCGCAGGCGAGCCGCAAGATCATCGTCGCCAGCTTCTCCTCGCACGTGCACCGCGTCCAGCAGGTCGTCGACGTCGCCCACAAGTACGGGCGCAAGGTCGTCTTCGTCGGCCGCTCGATGGTGCGCAACATGTCCATCGCCGCCGACCTCGGCTACCTGCACATCCCCGAAGGCACCGTCATCGACCTCAAGAAGGCGCACGACGTGCAGGACGACAAGCTCGTCTTCATGTGCACCGGTTCGCAGGGTGAGCCGATGGCCGCCCTCGGACGCATCGCCGACGGCAACCACCGCGACATCACCATCAACGAGTTCGACACGGTGATACTCGCCAGCTCCCTGATTCCGGGCAACGAGCATGGCGTGTACAAGGTCATCAACAAGCTCGTGCAGCTCGGCGCGCGCGTCGTCAACCGCGACAACGCGGCCGTGCACGTGTCCGGTCACTGCAACGAGGGCGAGCTGCTGTACATGTACAACATCGTCAAGCCCAAGTGCGCGATGCCCATCCACGGCGAGAACCGCCACTTGGTCGCCAACGGCCTGATCGCCGTCAAGACCGGCGTCGATCCGAAGAACGTGGTGCTGGCGGAGGATGGCGACGTCGTCGACCTGTACCACGGTCAGGCCGCGGTCGTCGGCTCCGTGCCGTGCGGCTACGTGTACGTGGACGGCGATTCGGTCGGCGAGATCACCGACGAGGAGCTTGAGAAGCGCCGCATCCTCGGCACCGAAGGCTTCGTGTCCAGCTTCGTCGTGGTCGATACCGAGGCCTCCGAAGTCGTCACCGGCCCGAAGATCTTCCTCAACGCTGTCGCCGAAGACGAAAGCGAGTTCGACAAGATCCGCCATCAGATCGTCGAGCAGCTGCAGGACGCGATGATGCAGGGGACGAAGGACACGCACAGACTGCAGCAGATCATGCGCCGCACGCTCGGCGGATGGATCGCCCGACAGCTGCACCGCAAGCCGATGATCGTTCCGGTCGTCGCCGACATCGCCCAGGACATCATCGAAGAACCCAGCAAGTAAACCGCTTCGGCTCACGCAAGTGACGCCGGCATACGTCCCAGAAGCAAGCCTGAACGTCAACGTCTCAGCGAGGAGTAGGGAATCGCGTGAACGGTTCCTTGTTCCTTTTTCTGTCGTGACGGTCCCGGCTTCTTTCGGGAAGACATATCAGAAGGAGTTAGAAAATATGCCAGGTGCAAACCTTACCCGCGTGGAAGCCGAGGAACGCAAGTCCATCGTCTCCGCCCCCATCAGCTACCGTGTCCAGCTTGATCTGACCCGGGACGCGCGCACGTTCGGCTCGACCACGACGATCTGCTTCGGCGCCGAGCCGGGCAGCGAGACGTTCCTCGACCTGATCGCCGACAACGTGACCGAGATCATCCTGAACGACGAGGCGCTCGACCCCGCGCAGGTGTTCGAGGACAACCGCATCGCGCTCACCGGCCTGCGCCGCCGCAACGAGGTCACCGTCAAGGCCGACTGCGTGTACTCCAACACCGGCGAGGGCCTGCACCGCAGCGTGGACCCGTCCGACGGCAACATCTACCTGTACTCCCAGTTCGAGGTGCCGGACGCGCGCCGCGTGTACGCGGTGTTCGACCAGCCCGACCTGAAGGCCACGTTCGACTTCACCGTGCTCGCGCCGAAGTCGTGGATCGTCACGTCGAACATGCCGGTCAAGTCCAAGGAGGACGTCGACGACGTCATCACCGCAGACGGGGTGCTCGGCGACCACGAGCCCGAATCCGCCCGCAGCTGGACGTTCGAGACCACGCCTATCATGAGCTCGTACCTGACCGCCATCTGCGCCGGTCCGTACGCCGAATGGCACACCACCTACCTCAACGAGGACGGCCGCACCGTGCCTATGGCCCAGTACTGCCGCCAGGCGCTCGCCCCCGCGTTCGCCAAGGACGTCGACTACCTGTTCGACATCACTAAGAAGGGCTTCGCGTTCTACGCCAAGACGTGGGGCGTGCCTTACCCATACGCCAAGTTCGACCAGATCTACGTGCCCGAGTACAACGCGGGCGCGATGGAGAACATCGGCATGGTCACGATCCGCGACCAGTACGTGTTCGAGTCGAAGGTCACCGACGCGCTCGCCGAGCGCCGCGTGGTGACCGTGCTGCACGAGCTCGCCCACATGTGGTTCGGCGACTACGTGACGATGAAATGGTGGAACGACCTGTGGCTCAACGAGTCCTTCGCCGAGTTCACCTCCACGCTCGCCACCGCCGAGGCCACCGAATGGCATGACGCCTGGGCCACGTTCTGCTCCGGCGAGAAGAGCTGGGCGCTGAACCAGGACCAGCTGAGCACCACGCACCCGATCGTCGCCCCGATCAACGACCTCAACGACACGTACGTCAACTTCGACGGCATCACCTACGCGAAGGGCGCCTCCGTGCTCAAGCAGCTCGTGTACTACGTCGGCCGCGAGAAGTTCTTCCAGGGCATCAACCAGTACCTCAACAAGTACGCATACTCCAACGCCACGCTCGCCGACCTGCTGCACGAGCTGGAGAAGGCGTCCGGCCGCGATCTCAAGGCGTGGAGCGCCAAGTGGCTGGAGGAGTCCGGCATCAACACGATCGCCACCGAGGTCGAGGAGAACGCGGACGGCACCATCGCCTCGCTCACGCTCAACCAGACCGCCCCCGCCGAGCACCCGGTGTTGCGCCCGCATCGCCTCGCGGTCGGCTTCTACGACGAGGATCCGGCCACCGGCAAGATCGTGCGCACCGACCGCTTCGAGCTTGACGTGGACGGCGAATCCACCGTGGTCGCCGCCGCGGCCGGCAAGAAGCGCCCCGCGTTCATCCTGGTGAACGACGATGATCTGACGTACACGAAGCTGCGTTTCGACGCCGATTCGCTCTCGTTCGCCCTGGCGAACCTGCAGCGTTTCGATGATGCGCTCGCCCGCGCGGTCGTGTGGCTGTCGCTGTGGGACATGACCCGTGACGGCGATCTCGCCGCCGAGAAGTTCATCGACACGACGCTGGCGCTGCTCGCCACCGAGACCGAGTCCACCACGTTCCGTTACGCGCTGAGCTGCATGAGCACCACCGCGTGGCACTACACCGCGCCGGATCGCCGCGCGGACGTGGTCAAGCACATCGCCAAGGAGCTGTGGAAGCTCGTCATCGCCGCTCCCGGCGGATCCGACCAGCAGTTCCAGCTCGTCACGGCGTACCTCGGCTACGGCGAGGAGGGCGACGCCGAGTTCGCCGAGCACGCGCAGGGCCTCTTCGACGGCTCGCTGATCGTGGCCGGACTGGAGATCGACAACAACTTCACGTGGACGATCATCAACGCGCTCTCCTCGGTGAAGCTGATCGACCAGGCCGGCATCGACGCGCAGCTCGCTAAGCGCGACACCACCGAGAACCGCGAGTTCGCGCTCGGCGCCCACGCGGTGCGTGGCGACGCCGCCGCGAAGGAATGGGCCTGGAACGAGGCGCTCAACAACGCCGACCTGACCAACATGCAGCTGGAGGCCGTGGCCCGCGGGTTCGGCGCCACGCCGCGCCCCGACCTGGCCGAGCCGTACGCCGCCAAGTACTACGACGTGGTCGACTGGGTGTGGAAGAACAAGAGCTTCCACATGGCCGAGGCGCTGCTTGAGGGCCTGTACCCGTACTACGCCGACCCGGCCACGCTGGTCGAACTCGGTCATCGGTGGCTCGCCGACCATGAGGATGCCGACAACGCCCTGAAGCGCATCGTGCGCGGCAATGTGGAATCCTCGCAGCGCACGCTCAAGGTGCGCGACTTCAACGCCACGCTGTAAGGCGGCGCGACCGACCCATACGAAACGCCCTTCGCGTAACGTGCGCCTGCAAGGCCGCCGTTCGCGCGAAGGGCGTTTCGCGTGCATGAGTATGTACCGGCGGTGCGGCAGAGTCGTCGTGTTGCCGTATCGCCGTGTTGCCGTGATTCGTTGTACAACTCCCGCATATCAGCGAAACGCAGATGTTGTGCACCTACGGCGCTGTACAACTCCCGCAAACGGGCAAAATATACGTGTTGTACAGTGACTTGAACCGCGAAATCGTTGATTTCAAGCCATTCTCTTATCGCGCCTAAATATCTGCCGTCGTACAACTCCTGCATAATGCGTAATCGCGGACGTTGTCCAGCGTGATGTACCGTGCCGTCACATGCCGCGCCCCTGCGACTGCGCCGTTCACTGCCCGTATACCGAAATGTTACGGGAAAGGGGTATTGCTGAAAGCTTCATGAGAGTACACTTTCGGATTGTAGGGGGTTCATCATGAAACTCCTCGGCGATATCATCCAAAGACGGCGTGAGCCGGGAAGGGCAGGTTCATGGTTTCTCGTTGGTCGAGGGTGAAGGCCGGGTGCGCGTTCGCGCTGGCGTGTGTGTTGCCTTGCGCGTGGACGTCCGGCGCGTTCGCGGCGGATGACGGGCGTTGGCCGGTGGCGAACGATGTGGTGGCTGCCGCGTGGAAGCAGGGCATTGATGGTTCCGGTGTGAAGGTGGCGGTGCTGGATTCGCAGGCGGTGGAGGATTATCCCGCGTTGAAGCATGCCTCGATCACATACAAGCTGGGACGATTCCATAACGTGGATGACAAGACGGTCGAGTGCAAGGTGGACGGCAAGCCGTTGACCGCGACGATCAAGTCCGGTGAAGGCGGCTACTACTCCTCGCACGGCACCGACATGCTGGCATGGATCGTGGGTGATGGAAGCAACTACACTTCGAAGTGGCCCGGAATCATGGGGGCGGCGCCCAAAGCGGACGTGTTGCATATTACGGATGGGGCGGTTAATGCGGGGCCTGCTGTGACACCTTGCGATCAGAAACTCGCGGGTGATGCGACAAGCGACAGTGGTGCAGATGTCAAGACGGCGGTGGACTGGGACGCTCGCATCCTCAACCGTTCCCAGGGAGGTGATCTCGTCAGCGCGGATTATGCCGGGTATGTGGATGCCCTGCGTCATGGGGTCGTCATGGTCGGAGGACGTGCGAATGACATGAATCCCGGCTTGGATGATCTGACCGGCGACCCGCGCAGCATGGAGACCTTCCCCGGTGTGGTGATGGTGAACAGCGTGGACGAGTCCGGGAACCTGGCTTCCACCTCGGATGTCATGGACGGTAATGTGGCGGTGCTGTCCTATGGCATGAACGTATTAGACCCAGTCAATCCTCTTTCGAATGTCTACAATATCGCGGGCAATGGCGGCACGTCGACCGCAGCCGCGGTGTTGTCGTCGTACCTGGCGCTGGCCATGCAGAAGTGGCCCGACGCGACGGGCAACCAGATCATCCAGTCTTTGATACGCAACACGAAGAGCGGCAAAGGCAAGCCGGTCATCGACCCGGAGCGCAAACGCGGGTTCGGTGAGGTGGACCTGAACGCGCTGCTGACGGTCGATCCGACGCAGTACAAGGACGTGAACCCGATTCTGGAATACCAGATGAAGGCCGCCGCCCAATACCCGGCCCTGAAGGACTGGTATACGCAGGATTGCAAGACGAACCCGGACGGCGTTGGCACCGCGGCGGATAATGTCCCGTGTGAGGCCGGGCTCATCGGGCGGGAGTATGAGCGTCAGCAGGCGGCGTGGAAGAAGGTGGAGCAGTGCCGATCAGACGGCGGCTCCGACTGCATGAAATACTCCGCCACGAACACCGCCGATGGTGAGACCAATAACACCACGACACCGAACGGGCAGGCCAAGCCCGAAGGAGACCCGTCGCAGAGCGCTTCGTCCGGCATGCCGGTGTGGCTGTGGGGCGTGATCGGCGCAGGCGTGGCCGCTATAGCCGCGGGCGTGATAATCGCCCTGGTGGTGTCTCGGCGGCGTAGGACGCGCGCGCGGATTCCCGTATCCGGTGTGGCATATGGCAGTGTTCGATCATACCCCAACGGACCCGTGCCATCCCGCCCATATTCTGGTGGATCACAGGGGAGTGGGGGCCAGGCTCCGCCTGCCGAACCGGGTGCCGGAACAGCCGCCTAGCCAGCCGCAGCAGCCATATCCTCAGCAGGTCTCCCGGCAAGGATTCGCTCCGCCGCAACCATACCCGCCGACTGAACCGGCTCCCCGGCGTCCCGCCCCCGCCGCACCACCGGTCGACGGCTT
>OBYR01000840.1_pt1 | contig 15418 bp, 13 predicted proteins | sample 1495491 | NCBI WGS metagenome assembly OBYR01 (sample SAMEA2580206, study PRJEB22360) | human gut metagenome | biome: human gut; feature: human-associated habitat; material: faeces | place: Denmark | collected 2008/2010 | reverse complement strand
AGGATGCGGGTCGAACCCCAGCCGGTGCGCACGCGCACGGCGGGGCGGGCGCCCTCGGCAAGTGGCAGCACGCGGCCGATAATCGCGGCGTTCTCGCCGTAGCGGGCGGCGCGCATGGCGGCCAGCGCCGCATCGGCTTGCTCGGCCGGCACGACGGCAACCATCTTGCCCTCGTTTGCCACCTGCAGCACATCGTAGCCGAGCATCTCGCAGGCGGCCTGCACGTCGGGACGCACGGGCACGGCATCCTCGTCGACCTCCATGGCAACATTGCTGGCCTGGGCAAACTCGTTGAGTGTGGACGCCAAGCCACCGCGCGTGGGGTCGCGGAAGCAGCGTGTGTCGGGTGCTGCGGAAAGCACATCGGCAATCAGGTGGTTGAGCGGCGCGGCGTCGCTTTCGATGGTGCTCGAAAACGCCAGACCCTCGCGCTGACTCATGATGGCGATGCCGTGGTCGCCCAGTGTGCCCGACACCAGGATGACGTCGCCGGGCCGGCAGTTTGCGCCACTGAGCGCCACGCCCGTGGGTACCTCGCCCACACCGGCGGTATTGATATAGACGCCGTCGGCCCCGCCGCGCTCGACCACCTTAGTGTCGCCCGTGATTATGGACACGCCCGCTTCGTGCGCCGTTTCGGCCATCGTCTGCACAATCTGGTGGAGCTTATCCATGGGATAGCCCTCTTCGAGGATGAAGCCGCACGATAGGTAGCGCACGTTGGCGCCCGAGGTCGCGACGTCGTTGACGGTTCCGCACACGGCGAGGCGGCCGATGTTGCCACCGGGGAAGAACTGCGGCGAGACTACAAAGCTGTCGGTCGACATGGCGATGCGCCCGCTCGCGGGCAGCGTGGCGACGCCGGCGTCGTTGCCTTCGAGCAGCTCGGGCGACCCAAAGGCATCCAAAAAGACCTCATCGATGATGCGTTTCATCATCTGGCCGCCGGAGCCGTGGCCCAGCAGGACGGTGCTATCGGTAACGCTATGGGACATATCGAAAACTCCAATCGTGGGTGGAATTATATGGGTGAGGCGCAGCGTCGACCGGTCCGCCGTTCGTTAGAACGGCGGAACCCATTAGCCTCGGTAGCGGAAATATGCTGCGCAGCTGCCCTCGGAGCTCACCATGCAGGGGCCGACGGGATGTTCGGGCGTACAAGCGTGGCCGAACAGGGGGCAGTCGCTCGGCGTAATGGCCCCGCGCAGCACGTCGCCGCAGCGGCATCCGCGCGGCTCGACCGTCGCCTCAACGGGCACGTCAAAGCGAACGCGGGCATCAAAGCGCGAGAACTCGGGGCGGATGGAAAGGCCCGAGTTGGCAATCAGCCCCAATCCACGCCATGTGGTATCGCACGGCTCAAATACCTGCTCGACCAGCTGGCGCGCCACGGGATTGCCGTCGGCATTGACGCCACGACGGTAGGCGTTGTCGATTGCGGGCTGCCCCTCAACAACCATTTGGACCAGCATGCAGATACCCTGCAGGATATCGACCGGTTCAAATCCCGTGACCACGCCCGGGGTATTGAATTCGTCGACCAAAAAGCTAAAGGGCGCCAAGCCCGTGATGGTGGCGACGTGTCCCGGCAGGATAAAGCCGTCGATGGCGGTCTCAGGATCGTTGGCGATGGCGCGCAGAGCCGGCGGCGTGGTCTTGTGGGCGCAATAGACCGAGAAGTTCAAAAGCCCGCGCGCTTCGGCCTCCAAGATGGCGGCGGCGATGGTGGGCGTTGTGGTCTCAAAGCCCACGCCCATAAAAATAACCGGGCGATCGGGGTTTTGCTCGGCAATGTCGAGTGCATCGAGCGGGGAGTACACAATGCGAATGTCACGCCCTGCCGCCTTTTGCGCAGCGAGCGAGGTGGATGATCCGGGCACGCGCATCATGTCGCCAAAGGTGGTGATGATGGCGCCGTCTATGTTGGCGAGCGCGATTGCGTGGTCGATGTCGCGGTTGGCGGTGACGCAAACGGGGCAGCCCGGGCCGCTCAGCAGCTTGAGCCCGGCCGGCATAATGGAGCGAAAGCCATAGCGCCCGATGCTCACGGTATGCGTGCCGCAGACTTCCATAAGGTTGATGGTGCGGTCGCCGACAAGCTCATGAATGCGCTCGATGAGCTCGCGAGCCAGCTTGGGATCGCGGAATGCCGAGAAATCGATACCGGAGCGCGCCGGCTGCTCGGGCGCCACTAGTAAGCCTCCGCCGGGTTGGTGGTCAGCTGGTCTTCTTCGACCAGCTCGGACATGGCATTAACAAGCTCGAGCGTTTCCTGTGCTTCCTGCTCGTCGACAATCTGGATGCCAAAGCCGGCGTGTACGAGAACATAGTCGCCAACCTGCGCCGTCGGCACGAGTCGCAGCGACACGGGGCGCTCGATGCCCATCATGTCGACGGTCGCCTTAAGGTCGTCGTCGCGTTTGACTACTTTACCGGGAACGGCAAGGCACATAATGTTCCCCTTTATACGTTTTGCGCTGGATAGGCGCCTAATTACCCATCAGTTGATGGTAGCGCTCGCGGGAGTCACGAGCAAACGCGTTACACCTGTGAGACGGTGGCGCGCAGGCTGGAAAAACGCCTATCGCGATGCTGTCTGCGCGAGGAGAGCGCGAGCGATGGCGGCCTGACCGTAGGCGATGCAGCCGTCGTTGACGGGCACGGAGTGGGGAACCAAGACGGCAAGACCGGCGTCTTTGAGGTCGTGGGTAAGGAGCTGAAGCAAAAGCCGGTTCATGAACACGCCGCCCGAGAGCGCAACGGTGTCGAGGCCTTCACGGGCGCAGATCTCGCTTGCGATGCGGGTCGTAGCGTGCGTAATGGCGATGTGAAACCCGAGGGCGAGCCTGTCGGCCGGCGCGCCTGCCTCGATTCCATTCAGAAGAGCTTCGATGAGCGGTTGGGGGTCCAAGATGGGGGAGTCGTCGGCAGACGTGAATACGCTTGCATGATTGCCGTCGAGACGAACGGTCTTACCGCCGAGCGCGCGCCAGGCGGCGGCCTCAAGCTCGATGGCGGGTTCACCCTCGTAGGTCGCTTGGCCGCAAATGCCCAGGATCGCGGCTGCGACATCAAACAAGCGACCCATACTGCTGGTGCGCGGGCTGTTGATGCCACGTTCGATCATTGTTGCCGTCACGCTGCGTGTTTGCTCGTCTAGGCCGCCCAAGAGCCGCTCAGCCCCCGGGTGTTCAAGCAGGCCGAGCTCGCTGAGCAGGGCAAAGGCGTTGCGGCGGGCGTCGCGCACGGAGGCCGCCCCGCCGGGGAGCGCCCAGGTGCGCAAATACGCGGCGCGCTCAAAGCCGCCAAGGCTTGCAACAAGAAACTCGCCGCCCCAAATGGTCCCATCGGTGCCGGCGCCGGTGCCGTCAAAGGCGATGCCAAGGACGCGCGCGTCGGTTGTAAGCTGGTCCGCGACGATAGCCTCGGCCATTACGCTCGCGATATGCGCATGATGGTGCTGCACCTCAACGAGCGGCAGATTGCATTTTCGCGCCTGCTCGCGCGCCCACTGGCTCGATAGATAGCTGGGGTGTAGATCGCAGGCCAAGGCGGCGGGCGCCAAGTCAAAGAGATCTTCCAAGCGCGTGCGCGCGGCGTTCCAGGCATCGAAGGTCCCGCCGTTTTCAACATCGCCGATATGCTGCGACACAAAACAGGTTGCCTCGCCGTTCGTCCCTTCACGCGTGAGCGCAATCGTTGCCTTTTGTTGTGGCCCGCAGGCGAGCACGCAGGGCGGAGCACCGTTGAGCGCCGGCAACGACAGAGGCTGCGGCGCATATCCGCGTGCGCGGCGAACGGGCATAACGGCGCCGTCGACCACGCGTACCACGGAGTCGTCGTAGCGCGACAGAATCGCGCGGTCATTGCCGAGCAACGCGTCGGCGATGCCGGCGGCAACGAGGTGTTCCCAGGCAAGGTCATCGTCGGTCTCGATGGGTTCTTCGCTCAGGTTTCCGCTGGTCATGACGAGCGCGTGCATACCGCGGGCTTCTGCCGCGGCAAGCAACAGATGCTGAAGCGGGGTGTAGGGGAGCATGACGCCGAGCTCGGGAAGGTCGTGCGCGACGGATGGCGCGAGTGTAAGGGCGTCGGGGGAATCTCCCTCGCCAACAGCACGCCGGCGCAACAGCACGATGGGGCGGATGCTACCGGTTAGCAAGTCGCGCTCGGCATCATCGACATGGCACAGGCGTTCAGTATCGGCAAGGCTGCGCACCATAACGGCAAGCGGCTTGTTGCTGCGGCGTTTGCGGCGGCGCAGCTCGACCACTGCCTGCTCGTTGGAGGCATCGCATGCCAAGTGAAATCCGCCCAGACCCTTGATGGCGACGATACCGCCGTCGGCCAGCAGCTCAACACAGCGGTCGATAATGGCATCGCTGGTTTCGCGCGTGCTGCCGACGGCTGGCGACGCGGCGGCTTCGCCCGACTCATTGCCCACGCCCGCCTCGCGCCAGGTAATATGCGGCCCGCAGTCAAAGCAGGCATCGGGCTGCGCGTGAAAACGCCGGTCGAGTGGGTCGGCATACTCCGCGGCGCACTTGGGACACATGGGAAAGCAATCCATCGACGTGGCCGCTCGGTCATAAGGCAGCGACCGGATGATGGTAAAGCGTGGGCCGCAGTTAGTGCAGTTGATAAAGGGGTAGTGATAGCGTCGGTCGGCGGGGTCGAACAGTTCGCGCAGGCAGTCGTCACAGGTGGCGATATCGGGGGAGACGAGCGTCGTGTGCGCAGTCTGGTCCTGCGATGCTACGATGCGGAAACCCTGTTCATTGGCGGCATCCCAATCGTTGGCTGCCAACCCCACAACCTCGACATGCTCTACGCGGGCTGCCGCAGGCGCATGTTCAGAAAGCGCGGCAACAAAAGCATCGAGCGCATCGGCCGGAGCGTGCGCCTCAATGTGCACGCCGTCGCCCGCATTGAGTACCCAGCCGCAAATGCCATGCGCCATAGCCTCGCGATACACAAATGGTCGCATGCCAACGCCCTGCACAATGCCCGTCACATGAATATGCACATGCCGCATGCGACACCCCTCATCAAAACCGATCAAAAAGGGACAGGTCTATTTTGGTAGGTAAAACTTCTAAACCTGCCAAAACAAACCTGTCCCTTTTTGGCAGGTGCGCTGCGGGAAATCCCGCTATAGCCCCAGGCTTTGCTTGGTGGCAGCGCAGGTGAGCTCGCCGTGCTTAACGCCGCGCAGGCCCAGCAGGCGGTCGGCCAGTTCGTAGACGCGCTCGCCGCGACCCTTGAGCGCCAGAATCTCCAGACAGTTGTGGTGATCCAGATGCACGTGCATGGTCGATACGATCTCGTCGGTGTAGTCATGCTGCACTTCGTCCAGACGGCGCGTCAGATCGCCGGTATGGTGGTCGTAGATCATGGTGAGCGATCCGATAACGTGCTCATCGGGCGTGCGCATCTGCTCTTTGGCGATTGAGGCACGAATCAAATCGCGCACTGCCTCGGAGCGGTTGGCCACGTCGCCGCGGCGTGCGATTTGCTCGTCAAAGCGGCGCAGTAGGTCATCGGGCGCGGTGACCGAAAAACGGACCAGCTCGGAGCCGCCGCCGCAACGGCAGCTCGCCTCGTCGCCCGTGCCGCTGCGGTGGTCGTGCCCGCAGCCGTGCGCGTGTTCGTGTTCGGACACCTTACACCAGCTTTACGGAGCCGACGGAGTTGTGGTCGGCCTCGATGGCTTCCTCGTAGCCCTCAAGCGCGTCATGCGCCTCGTGCAGTGCGGCCATGGCAGCTTCGAGCTTGGCGCCAATGCGCTCCATGTCAAAATTCTCGGTCGCATGCAGCAGCTGATGGCTCCACTCGTGGGCGAGCTCGATGGTGTCGTCGACCTGCTTGACGCTCATGGCAAGCTGGCTCATGTTCATTCCGACGTCATGCATGTGAGATCTCCTTATGTTCGGGGCAATCCAGTGGTTCAGATTCTACTACGCCCGCACGGGGCGCTACCGCATAAGAAAACGGGTGCGAGTCCGTCTGACCCGCACCCGTTCACTGGGGGCTGTTTGTATCTACCATACTATCCGTGGTCGCATGCGGTGCACCCAGAAGTCCGGCGAGCGGTGCAAAAGCGCTCATGGACGGCGGCAGGACGTCAAAATGTAACCAGCGTATTACAGGTGCTTCTCCAGCAGTGCCTGCAGCCTTGCCTTGGGCAGCGCGCCGACCGAGCGGTCGACCTCCTCACCGTTCTTAAAGACAATCAGCGTGGGGATGCTCATGACGCCAAACTTCATGGCCAGGTCCTGATTGTCATCGACGTTGCACTTGGCTACAGCCAGCTTGCCGGCCAGCTCGTCTGCCACCTCGTCAACGATGGGCGAGAGCGATCGGCAGGGCCCGCACCAGGGCGCCCAAAAATCAACCAGTACGGGAAGGCTGTCGCTAACGACGGAATCGAAGTTCTCGGGGGTAATCTGCTTAATGTCAGCCATGGTGACCTCCATGATGCGACGCGGCTCGGCCGCGTAAAACTCAGTACGACCGTGCTTATACCCAGCGGCCCGCAAAGCAACCACTCGCGGGCGGCTCTTTTATATAATGGTGGGCACGCAAACGATTGGAGAGCGCATGCCCACGTCACAAAGCCAGAAAAAAGAAGCCATCGCCCAGGCGGCCGAGCAGGAGCTTGCATCGCTTGCGGCCCATGGCGTGCGTATCGCGGGCAACGCGTGCTCGCCGATCGTACTGGTCAAAGGCGATTTGGATGATGCCGAGCGTTCGGGCGGCGAACTTGCCGCCGGCGCGGATGGTGCCGCATTGCGCAAGGCGCTCGGGGCAATCGGTTACGCGCCCGAAGATTTTTGTGTGCTGGCGAGTGTTGCCGGCGCAGGCGACGGAGCTGTGGCGGTGGGCCACGCCCTGCCGTGCGACCTGTTCCGCGAGGCGCTTGAGGCCTTGGACCCCGAGGCGGTGCTGCTGCTCGATAACAGCGCGGCCGATGTCATGCGCGAAACCTACGCCGACATGCTCGTGGCGATTGATGACTTCGACACCGCCATGCTCAAGCCCGGTCTGATCGCCCATGTGCAGGGCCGCCGCGTGCTCGCGCTCGATGGCTTTGAGGCGGCGCTGACCGACAAAGCGGCCAAGCAGCGCATGTGGGCCTATATCAAGCAGCTGACCCCGGCGGCTGCTCCACTGTAGCGGATTGGCGCCGGCGAGCGATTGCCTGGCGGGCATGCCGTCGACCATGCGCGGCGGCCGTCCAAAGATGCCTCCTACGCTATCGAGAGCTCGGCTATCCTCAGTTTGCCAGTTCGAAAATGGGCCTGCCGCATGATCGAATCTTTATTTCAACTTTACACCTAGGTTTACAGCTGTCTTGTCAGCTGTAAACCTAGGTGTCATACTAAAGCCCCAAGATTCGCCAAAAGAGAGGGGCCTTGATGGCACAGAGCGCGAACATGGATGCATCGGAGCTTGCACGCGACATTGCGGCCGGCCTGGCATCGGCAACGACGGCAACGGAGCGCGCGGCATTGGTGCCCGCAGAGCTCGTCGAGGCCATTCAGCAACTAAAAACCCAACGCGATGCGGTGATCCTGGCACACTATTACGTGGCACCCGAGGTCCAGGCTGTGGCCGATTACGTCGGCGACAGCTTCTACCTGGCAAAGCTCGCCAAGAGCCTGCCGCAGCAGACTATCGTGCTGTGCGGCGTGGAGTTTATGGGCGAGAGCGCCAAGCTGCTCAACCCCACCAAGACCGTGCTGCTGCCCGAGCCGGGCGCGGACTGCCCCATGGCGCACATGGTCAAGCGCGAGACGGTCGACGCCGCCCGCGCCGAGTACGGCGACGACCTGGCTGTCGTCTGCTACGTCAACTCGACGGTCGAGATCAAGAGCTGGAGTGATGTGTGCGTCACCAGCTCCAACGCTGTCAAGATCGTGTCCGAGCTGCCGCAGCAGCACGTCCTGTTCATTCCCGACCAAAACCTCGGTCGCTTCGTAGCCGAGCAGGTGCCGCAAAAGCACGTCCTGCTTAACAAGGGCTACTGCCCGCGCCACCACATCATCACCGTCGAGCAGATCGTCGATGCGCAGGAGGCACATCCCGACGCGCTCGTACTGGCGCACCCCGAGTGCAAGGCCGACGTGTTGGCCGAGGCCGACTACATCGGCTCCACCGCCGGCATCATCAAGTATGCCGAGGAGTCGGACGCCAGCGAGTTCATCATCGTGACGGTCCGCGGCGTGCTCTACGAGCTCGAGCGCCGCTGCCAGGGCACCGGTAAAAAGTTCTACTTCCCCGCGGTGCAGCCCACCTGCGTCAACATGGATCTCATCACGCTCGAAAAGCTCGTGCGCTGCCTGGAGACGGGAGAGGGCGAGGTGCAGATTGGCGTGTCGGACGAGGCCGCCGACCAGGCTAAGCTCACACTCGACCGCATGCTCGAGTACGCGGCGCGCTAAGCCAATATGACATGAGGGACCATCCCTTATGCCACATTACAAGGGAGAGGATTCCTGTGGAAACTAAGCAATACCCCGACATGGAGTGCGATGTCGTCATTGCCGGCTGCGGCGTGGCGGGCCTGTATGCGGCTCTCAATCTGCCGACGAGCACGCGCGTGATCATGCTCTCCAAGGGTGCGGTCGACGAGTGCGATTCGATGCTCGCGCAGGGCGGCATCTGCGTGCTGCCCGAGGGCTCGGACTACGATGCCTTCTTTGAGGACACCATGCACGCCGGTCACTACGAGAACCGCCGCGAGAGCGTAGACATTATGATCCGCTCGAGCCGCTCGGTCATCAACGACCTGCTGGCGATGGGCGTGGACTTTGAGCGCAAGGCCGACGGCAGCCTCGACTTTACCCGCGAGGGCGCGCACAGCCGCCCGCGCATCGCCTTCCATGCCGACATTACGGGCAAGGAGATTACGACCAAGCTGCTCCAGGCTGTCCGTAAGCTGGACAACGTGCAGATTCTCGAACACGTTGCCATGACCGACATCCTGACCGCCGAGCGCGATGGCGCCACGGTGTGCACCGGCGTTGTCGCCGTTGCCGTGGACGAGGGCGATTCGGTCCGTCCCGCCGACGAGCTCGCAAATGCCGCCGAGGGCGTGCATACCGGCGGGCCGTTTGAGATTCATGCTCGCCATACGCTGTGGGTGACGGGTGGTATCGGTGGCGTGTACGATCACTCCACCAACTACCCGCAGCTCACCGGCGACGCCTGCTACATCGCGCAGGAGCACGGCATTACGATGGAGCATCTGGACTATGTGCAGATTCACCCCACGGGACTGTTCTCGCCGCAGCCGGGCCGCACCTTCCTGATCAGCGAGAGCTGCCGCGGCGAGGGCGCGATTCTGCTCAACGCCGCCGGCGAGCGCTTTACCGACGAGTTGCAGCCGCGCGAGTAGAGCCCGTCACCCGTGGTCGCCGCTGCTATTCGCGAGCAGATGAAGCAGGACGGCACCGAGCACGAGTGGCTGAGCTTTGCCCCCGTCGAGCGCGACGTGGTGACCGGGCACTTCGCCAACATCCGCGCGCGCTGCCTTGAGGACGGTCGCGACATCCTGGATGAGCCCATCCCCGTCACGCCCACGCAGCACTACTTTATGGGCGGCGTGTGGGTCGACAAGGACGGCCGCACCTCGATGCCCGAGCTCTACGCCGCTGGCGAGACGGCCTGCAATGGCGTTCACGGCAAGAATCGCCTGGCTTCCAACAGCCTGCTCGAGTCCCTAGTCTGGGGTCGCCGCGCTGCTTGGCGTATGCGCACCGGCGAGTCGCTGGCCGTGGAACAGGCAGGCGAGCCCGCGCTCGATGGACGCCATCGCGCCTTGAGTTCCGATACCCTTGCAATCGATGATCTGGCCCGTGCCGCCGGCACGCAGGCCGTGGAGGAGTAGACCATGAATCCCATTACCATGAAACTCGTCGTCGATGATCTGATTCTGCAGGCCCTGCGCGAGGACATTACGTTTGATGACGTGAGCACGGCGAGCGTGTGCCCCACGGCGCGTCCCGCTACGGTGGAGCTCATCGCCAAGGCCGACGGCATCATCGCGGGCCTGGACGTGTTCGCTCGCACCTTTGAGCTGCTGGATTCGCAGAGCTCGGTGCTGTTTGATGTTGCCGACGGTGACGAGGTGCACGCCGGCGACCACGTGGGCCAGGTGCGCGGCGACGCGCGCGTGCTGCTTTCGGGCGAGCGCGTGGCGCTCAACTATCTACAGCGTATGAGCGGTATCGCTACCTACACGCACAACATGGCAGCGGCGCTCGAGGGTACCAAGACCGTGCTTGTTGACACACGCAAGACCACGCCGGGCATGCGCGTCTTCGAGAAGGCCGCGGTCGAGATCGGTGGCGGCAGCAACCACCGCTACAACCTGTCGACAGCCGTCATGCTTAAGGACAACCATATCGACGCTGCCGGTGGTGTGACGCGTGCGATCGAGATGGCACGTGCCCACGCATCGTTTACCACGACGGTCGAGATTGAGTGCGAGAACTTGGACATGGTACGCGAGGCCGTGGAGGCCGGCGCCGACATCATCATGTTCGACAACATGACCCACGACGATATGGCTGCCGCGATTGAGCTTATCGCCGGCCGCGCCAAGACCGAGTGCTCGGGCAATGTGGATGCCAGCAATATCCGCGCCCTGGCCGATCTGGGCGTCGACTTTATTAGCTCGGGGGCATTGACGCACTCCGCCCCGATCCTCGACCTCTCGCTTAAGCACCTGCGTCTGCTGGACGGTAAATAATGAACGCCCGCGAGCGTCGCCGTGCCATCATGGACGTGCTCGAGGTGGCCAAGGAGCCCGTTTCGGGCAGCGCACTTGCCCGCGAGGTTGGCGTGAGCCGTCAGATCGTGGTTCAGGATATTGCCCTGCTGCGTGCCGATGGGCACGATGTCGTGGCAACCAACCGTGGTTATGTGCTGCAGGAGGCCCCCAGCAGCCCCGCCGTGCCCACGCGCTTGGTCAAGGTTCGCCACAGCGTGGAGCAGGCAGGCGATGAGCTCACGAGTATCGTCGACGCCGGCGGCGCCGTGCTCAACGTGATCGTCAATCACCGCGTGTACGGTAAGATCACGGCCGACCTGGACATTCGCAATCGTCGAGATGTTGAGCGCTACCTGCACGATATCGAGAGCGGCAAGAGCTTTCCGCTCCTAACGGTGACGAGCGGCTATCACTTCCATCGCATTGCGGCAGAGGACGAGCAAACCCTCGACGAGATCGAGGCCATGCTCAAGGAGAAAGGCTACCTTGCCGATTTAATGCCCTACGAGGATGATTTGTCCTAGCCCGATACTGTCTTAATAAGTTGCGGTGAAATAGTTCCTAAAATCGGCACCCAAGCAATGAACCGGGAACTATTCCACCGCAACTGCCAAGGTAGCCCCGTCCCCAATTAGCTGCCTATACAAACAAAAGGAGGCCTCCGCGGCGATGCGGAGGCCTCCTTTTTTGTGCACGGTGTACTTTTGAGTGCGCAGGCGGGGGAGTTGTTACTCCTCGACGATCTCGGTGATCGCGCCGGCGGGGCAAGCGTCCTGGCAAGCGCCACAGGCGACGCAGGAGTCCTCGTCAGCGACGGTAGCGACGTCCTGGAGCTCCAGAACGCCAGCGGGGCAGGAGTCGACGCAAACGCCACAAGCGATGCACTCGTCGGCATCAATTACGGGATGAGCCATGGTAGTTTCCTCTCTGTTGACCGACGCTACAGGCGATGCGCGCCGGTTTGATTCGGGCAAAAACATACCACGGGAGCGACCGTTTGCAATACCCTCTGGCCGGCATCTTCATACCGTTCGCCGAGTATGCCAAGGTTTACTAAAAAACACGCAGGTGGGACCGTTGAGCTGCGCAAATGTTAGCTAAAGGTGACTTGAAATATTGAGCTATTGAGCGCGCCTGCGGAAAGGGCATCCCGTTATTTAGCCGAAAACTGGGTCGCAGTTTCCGGTTGGGCTCGCTAGTGGAAACTACGGCCCGGAATCCACGCGCAAACCGGGACGAGCTTTCCGCAAGGCAGCCCAGGCACCCCCGGACGCAAACCTCAGCCATCTCTACATAGATCTCGATAGATTTGCCGAGAACTCAATCAGCGCATCTACCTGCGCATTTAAGAACCTAAACTCTCAGCAATAAGAAATCTTATATGAATTGACTTAGATTTTGTATATTCCGGCCCATAAGGGGATACACTACATCCTGAAAGACAAGCCGAAGCGCCGCGTGACAGACCGTCGAGGCGGCGCGAACGCACAAGAGAGAGGGAATTTCTAATGAGTAAGATTCTTGGTATCGACCTTGGTACTACCAACTCCGCCATGGCCGTCCTTGAGGGCGGTTCTCCGACCATCATCGTAAACGCTGAAGGCGACCGCACCACCCCGTCCGTCGTGGGCTTCCGTGCCGACGGTGACCGCGTTGTGGGTAAGGCCGCTAAGAACCAGGCGGTCACCAACCCCAAGAACACCGTGTTCTCTATCAAGCGCTTCATGGGCCGCAAGTACTCCGAGTGCACCTCCGAGATCAAGACCGTGCCGTATGAGGTCAAGGAGGGCCAGGGTGGCCGTGCCGTCGTCGACATCGAGGGCAAGGACTACACCGCCGAGCAGGTGAGCGCCATGGTGCTCGCCAAGATGAAGGCCGACGCCGAGAAGTATCTGGGCGAGACCGTCACCGACGCCGTCATCACCGTCCCGGCCTACTTCAACGACGCCCAGCGTCAGGCCACCAAGGATGCCGGTAAGATCGCCGGCCTCAACGTCAAGCGTATCGTCAACGAGCCGACCGCTGCTGCCCTGGCCTATGGTCTGGACAAGCAGGGCACCGACCAGCGCATCTTGGTCTTCGACCTGGGCGGCGGCACCTTCGACGTCTCCATCCTCGACCTCGCAGACGGCGTGTTTGAGGTTCTGTCCACCTCGGGCGACAACCACCTGGGCGGCGACGACTGGGATCAGCGCGTCATCGACTGGATGGCCGACAAGTTCCAGCAGGAGAACGGCGTCGATCTGCGTCAGGACCCCATGGCCCTGCAGCGTCTGAAGGAGGCCGCCGAGAACGCCAAGAAGGAGCTCTCCGCCGCCCAGCAGACCACCATCAACCTGCCGTTCATTACCATGAACCAGTCCGGCCCGCTGCACCTCAACTACACGCTGACCCGCGCCGAGTTCGAGAAGATCACCCGCGACCTGCTCGAGCGCTGCAAGCAGCCTGTCACCAATGCCCTGCGCGACGCCAAGCTTAAGCTCTCCGATCTGACCGAGGTCATCCTCGTCGGCGGCTCCACCCGTATGCCCGCCGTTCAGGAGCTCGTCAAGACCATGACCGGCAAGCAGCCCAACATGTCCGTGAACCCCGACGAGGTCGTTGCTGACGGCGCTGCCGTCCAGGGCGGCGTGCTCACCGGCGACGTCGAGGGCATCCTGCTGCTCGACGTTACCCCGCTGTCGCTGGGCGTCGAGACCATGGGCGGCATCATGACCAAGATGATCGACCGCAACACCACGATCCCGACCTCCAAGACCGAGGTCTACTCCACCGCTGCCGACAACCAGACCAGCGTCGAGATCAACGTGCTCCAGGGCGAGCGCGAGCTTGCCCGCGACAACAAGTCGCTCGGTAAGTTCCAGCTGACCGGTATCCCGGCTGCCCGCCGCGGCGTGCCGCAGATCGAGGTCACCTTCGACATCGACGCCAACGGCATCGTCAAGGTCTCCGCTAAGGACAAGGGCACCGGCAAGGAGCAGCAGATCACCATTTCCGGCTCCACCGCTCTGTCCGACGACGAAGTCGATCGTATGGTCAAGGACGCCGAGGCTCATGCCGAGGAGGACAAGAAGCAGAAGGAAGAGGTCGAGGTCCGCAACCAGACCGACAGCCTGTGCTACTCCACCGAGCAGACCCTCAACGAGCTGGGCGACAAGGTTTCCGCCGACGTGAAGTCCAAGGCCGAGGCCACTATCGCCGACGCCAAGAAGGCGCTCGAGGGCTCTGACGTCGAGGCCATCAAGGCCGCCGGCGAGTCCCTGCAGTCTGTGGCCTACGAGCTGGCTCAGGTTGTCTACGCCGACGCTCAGCAGCAGACCGACGGTGCCGCCGGCGCCCAGCCTGCCGACGATGACGTCGTCGATGCCGACTACGAGGTTGTGGACGACGAGGACAAGTAATCATGTCCGCTCGTAAAGCTCGCACGGAGGCGGCCGCCGTTGGTGCCGCCCCCGTTGACTCTGAGGAGAAGGACGTGAAGATTCCCGTAGAGGCCGTTGACGATACCGAGGCCAACGAGGCCCCGGCCGCCGAGGCTGCCGAGAACCAAGTAGAGGATTCCAACAAGGAGGCGACGATGACCGAGGACGAGATGGTGGAAGCTGCTATCCGCGCCGGTGAGGAAGCCGCCGACAACGACTTTAAGCTCAAGTTCGAGCAGGCCCAAAAGGAGCTTGCCGACGTGCGCAATGAGCTCGACGCTGCGGCAGAGGCTCAGAAGGCCGCCGAGGACAAGGCGAAGGACGCTACCGAGCGCACCGCGCGCCTGCAGGCCGACTGGGAGAACTTCCGTCGCCGCACTGCCAACGAGCGCCTTGCCGAGCGCGAGCGCGCGACCGAGAAGCTTGTCACCGCGCTGTTGCCGGTGATTGACGATATCGAGCGCGCGATCGACCATGCCCGCAGCCAAGAGCTTTCCGACGACTTTAAGCAGTTCGTCGATGGCGTTGACGCGGTACATGCCAAGCTGCTCGATGTATTTGCGCACGAGGGCGTTGAGCCCATCGACCCCAAGGGCGAGGCGTTTGATCCGCTTGAGCATCAGGCTGTGGGTCGCGTCGAGGACGCATCGCAGTACGACGAGACCGTCAACGACGTGTACCAGAAGGGCTACCGCATGGCGGATCGCATCCTGCGCTCCGCGATGGTGACGGTGACCTACGGTGGCGAGAAGCGCCCCGCACCGGAGCCCGAAGCGGCGCCCGAGGATGCCGCGGCCGATACGGCCGAGAGCACCGAGGAGTAATTGAGAAGGGCCCCGGGGCAACACCCGGGGCCCTTTCTGGCCTAGTGCCATATGAAAGCATGAGCCGTCGTCTGCATGGACGGCGGACGTAACAGGAGAGGAGCTACGATGGCTGCAGGCAAAACCTTCTATGACATCCTGGGCGTATCCAAGAGCGCCTCCGACAAAGAGATCAAGAGCGCGTTTCGCAAGCTCGCGCAAAAATATCACCCCGATGCCGGCGGCGACGAGGCCAAGTTCAAGGAGATTAGCGAGGCCTACGAGACGCTTTCGGACGAGAAGAAGCGCAAAGAGTACGACCAGATGCTCATGTTCGGCGGCATGCCGGGCGCGGGCGGCGCGTATAGCGGTGGCTACGGCGCCGGGGGCGGCGCGCGCGGCCGGGCCGCAGGCAC
>OBYR01000808.1_pt1 | contig 16368 bp, 10 predicted proteins | sample 1495491 | NCBI WGS metagenome assembly OBYR01 (sample SAMEA2580206, study PRJEB22360) | human gut metagenome | biome: human gut; feature: human-associated habitat; material: faeces | place: Denmark | collected 2008/2010 | reverse complement strand
ACTTCTTGAGCGTGGCGATATCGCCAATTTTCACCACACTGTTGAGCAACCCAGCCACTGTGGTCGGTTGCAGATTGCCGGCGATGCCGCCCGCGTAGGAGCCGCCGGCGCTGACTGATTCAAGACCGTTGATGGCAGTGGAGCGCTGCTGAGGGAGCCCACGGGGATTGTTGTATTTCCAGAACGTGAGGTTCTGCAGATGATCCTGCGAGGAGTCGCCGATCACCGTGCCCGATCCTTCTCCCACGAGACCGCCCGCGTAATCGCCACCAGCCTTAACGGTGAAGGAGCCCTTCATCTGCGTGCCGAGAATCACGGAGGGATTCACGCCAACGATGGACAGCAGTTCTCCCGCACCACTACCGCTGCCGCTCAGCAGCTTGGCCACAGCCTTGGTGAGTTGTTTCAGCAGCGATGCGTTCGTGGCATCATCCGTGCCGAGTTCTAGGCCCCATCCCACGGAGGCAAATCCGGTGAATCCTCCGGCGTGGGATTTGTCAGTAGACACGGCAGCCGTGGCTGAAATCGTATTATTGACCGCGTAGGCATTGGCCATCGCGCCGCTAAATCCACCGGCATAGTCCGTGGCAGATACAGTGACCTTGCCATCGCCGTCGACGGTCAGGTTGCTGTTCTCGATGAGGCTCTGCGGACGCAGTGCAGACAGCAAATCAATACCAAGCGAGTTGAGCAGACCACCTACATTGCCATTGCGGCTTATTCCGGCGAAGCCACCGGCGTATTGCGTTGCCCGCACGGTGAAACCGTTCGTGCTCGTCACCGAGGAGTTCTCGATGATTGCGCCAATCTGTGCACCGACGAAGCCGCCGGCTTGCGGATTATTCTTGTTGCCGATCACCACGTTCTTTTTGAACCCGTTCACCGAACTGTTCGAGATGACCGGGTTGTAGTAGCCGACCGGAATCAAGGCATTCAGTCCGAGCGTGCCGGACAGCAACCAGTTCACCAAATCGCCCAGCCCGAGGAATGGGATGACACCCAAGATCTTCGAGAGTACATTGGTGAGCGTTCCCACGATGCCGGAGACCGCATCGTATCGGGTTGCGCCCTCAACATATCCCACGAAACCACCGGTCATACGGCTTACGCTAGATACCGAAACATCTGCTACCTCGCAGTCCGTAACCTTGGTGTCCCCGTAGATACGGCCGGCAAATGCACCCGTGGCGAGGTTGGAAGGATTGTCTTTGTGCAGGGTGAGCAGACCTTGAAGATTGAGGTCAAGATTTACTTGTCCGAATGTCAGCAGTTTCAACGCCTTAAGCAGAAGATCCAAAAGTCCACCCACTGCCGAAGTGAGTGTGCCGAGCAGTGTCGGCGGAATATATGACTTGCTTGCCTGATTCGTCACAGACACGTCCTGCAGCTTGAGGTTCGACACCACGGCCGTACCGGCGCTGCCCAGACTGGTGTTGTTCATCACGGTCTTGTTCGTGATCGAGGCGAAGAAGCCGATGCCCTGCTGCTTGCTGACGTCCAGCTGCTTGCCCTGTTGATTGACGACCACATGGCTGATGACCGGCCGAGCTGCTGTGGTATGCTCCACGCTTGCGCCATCCGCGCCGACAGCCTTCCACAGGCTAGCCACAGCGTCTGCGCTGTTGGAGACCGCGCCGAGCATGGTGCCGGAGAACATGAGCGGAGTCCACTCAGTACTGGCGGTATCCGCCGCGTTCTTGGACAAATCGATGTCACGGAAGATCAGATAATTCGCATCGGCCGAATATGTCAGACCAGTGTTGGCGGCAGAGTAGTCCGCTTGCGTACCATCAGCACCCACGCCGTAATACCTGGTGCGGGTCTTATCAGCGTCCACTTTCGTATGACATATCGCCAGCGAATTGTCATAGTCGGAGGCATCAGCATTGCGCAAGGTATCCGAATCGGCAAGATCGGCGTCACCGGCGTATTCAGTGGACGACGCGCCATCTACCCAGTGGTAGCCAAAGAGTCCTTGCCCGGTGCAGGTCTGCGTGACCTTGTTGATACGGCCAATAACCTTCTTGCCGGAACCAATCGCACGCAGCTGCTGCTCGTTGCCGATCAGGATGTAGGTCTTGCCGTTGATCTCCTTGGTGACCTGACCTTCAAAGTCACGGCCGCCAAGCGCCGTCGCGGCGACCTGCACATTGGCCTTCGCCGGCGATTGATCCGCCTCAGTCGAAGAATCGTTCTTGGCACCTTGAGAAGAAGTATCAGTCGGAACCTGCGTTTGGGTTCCGTCATTAGCGGAATCGCCAGCAGCAGCCCCTGCTGCGGCATCCGCCTTGTTGCCTGCCTCACCATTTGAGGATTCGGAAGAACCACCGGTAGTGGAAGATGAAGAAGATGAATCTTGCTGGACTTCCTGATTCGTTTCAGAAGGTGCTGGCGCACCGTTTGATGTATTGGCCTCTTCTGACGTCTTATCGTCAACATTGACATTGCGAGCAGAAGGAGCAGCTACGACAGTATTATCCCCCCCCCCCAAGAATTACGGAGTTAGAGGAACCATTTACATCATCTACGTCCTGGGCATATGCCGCAGGCACCATGCACACGATGGACAAGGAAACAGCAACAACCGAAGCAAGGCAGCGCCGCAAGACATGGCGATGCTGTCCAGGTTCCTGTTCTACCCCTCCGTTAAACCTGCAACGGCCGAGCTTTAACTTCGAGCCCATCATCTCCCCTCATAGATTCGCAATCCCCTTTTCGGGAGGATACTGCATACAACCATACCCCCTTCCTAGGAAAAAGTTGACGAGAAACTAGAAAATGTTCATTTGCGAGGTCAGTTAGCGTACGTTTTCTAGGCAAAAGAAAAGCCCCGCAGCTATGCAGGGCTTTTCCAACGAGGCCATAAGAGAGGAAGAGAATAACCTCGTTTAATGGTTGACGAAGCTATTAGACCTCGCCAAGTATCTACTAGTTCAGACGCAGCTCAGTCGACGGAGCGAACAGGTGCATCTTGGCCGGGTCAATCTTGATCTTGACGGTCGCGCCAACCTTCGGCAGCGCACGCGGATTCACACGAATCGTGGTGAGCTTGTTCTGGTCGGACATGACCTGGGCAGCCTCAGCTGCGGAGCCATCGGTGACGATGTTGCCGTAGATGTAGCCATCGGAGCCCAGATCCTCGACGTTCACAACCTTCAGGGAGAAGGCGTTCGGGTCGTCAGCCGGGGCCAGACCAGCGTCCTCAGGACGGAAGCCGACCACGATCTGGCCGTTGTCTTCGGCGGTGAGCTTGGCGACGGCCTCAGCCGGCAGGTCCACGGTGTCCTCACCGATCTTCGCCTTGCCGTTGACCACCGGGTGGGTGTTCAGGTTCATCGACGGGGAGCCGATGAAGCCGGCGACGAAGACGTTGGCCGGACGATCGTACAGCTCAGTCGGGGCGCCGACCTGCTGCAGGATACCGAGCTTGATGACGGCGATGCGATCGCCCATCGTCAGGGCCTCGGTCTGATCGTGGGTCACGTACAGGGTGGTGACACCCAGCTGGCGCTGCAGAGCAGCGATCTGGGTACGGGTCTGGACACGGAGCTTGGCGTCGAGGTTGGACAGCGGCTCATCCATGAGGAAGACCTTCGGCTCACGGACGATTGCACGACCCATGGCCACACGCTGACGCTGACCACCGGACAGAGCCTTCGGCTTGCGGTCGAGGTACTCGGTCAGGTCGAGGATCTCAGCGGCCTTCTCGACGCGCTTGCGGATCTCGTCCTTCGGAGTGCCGGCGATCTTCAGGGCGAAGCCCATGTTGTCGGCAACGGTCATGTGCGGGTACAGAGCGTAGTTCTGGAACACCATTGCGATGTCGCGGTCCTTCGGCTGCATCGTGGTGACATCCTTGCCACCGATGAGGATGCGGCCCTTGTTGACCTCTTCCAGGCCGGCGAGCATACGAAGGGTCGTAGACTTACCACAGCCAGAAGGGCCGACGAGGACGAGGAACTCGCCATCCTTGATATCAAGATTCAGATCATCCACGGAGGGCTTATCGTTGCCCGGGTAGATACGAGTGACGTGGTCGAAAACGACTTCTGCCATAATTACTAATCCTTTCAGAGGCAGGTACGTGCCTCACGATCCGTTGTAAAGGGATTTGTTCTTTACTGTGCTTCCGCCCTCGCCACCGACGTACAACTTTGCTTTCGGAAACTGCAAGCTTCAGCGTTTACTTTTTTCCGGTTCAGTGAAGGTTCTCTTCGTTGAGCCGAGAACTACTATACACGGACCGTGGACCAAGGCAAGTGGCGTGTCTGAAATGTAGTTAACTTTATGGGCGTTTCTGGGGGTGTTGTGTGGTTCGGCCCATGACACGCCTGTTTCTCGAACGTGCGAACCGGCACGCCCGACGTAGAGCAGGTCTGCTCTTCCCGGACTGATGGATTCCATCAGTCGCCGACTAATGCGACACAGACTCGAAGGTGACGCCGTTGCGGGCGGCTTTGCGCTCGGCCTTGCGCTCCTCGGCGTCTTCGATGCGCTGGATGCGCAGCTGGCGCCAGTCCTCGCGCATGTCGCGGAAACGGTCGGCCAGCGTTACGTCATCGTTCTCGGCATCGCCATCAGTACTGCTGCCATCGGCCTTACCGAACGTGCCATCGGCCACCTTGGCGATGCCCAGCTTGAGCAGTCCGAGCAACTCACGCAACGTTTCCGGTACGGGCTCATCGCCCTCATCGGCGGACTTGGTCAGGCCCTCGATGCGGCGACGAAGCGCGTCGGCGTCCTCGGGATCGATCTTGAGCCCGGCGATCAGCGACTGGCGCATGGTCTCGTAATCGAGGTTGGCAAAAAAATTCAGCTGTTGCAGCGTCATGAAGCCCTTGAGCTCGGGGAATCGGTGGACGATGTATTCCTCGCGGTCGTCGGCGGCGCGGGTCCAGTCGCAAGTGAGCTGCGGATCCCAGCTGGCGGTAATCGACCCCTCGCGCATGCGGTAGTGGTACAGCGCCTTGGGCAGACGGACCACGCGCGTGGCCTCGCCGATCACGTTGCAGATACGGGAGAGATCCTCGATTTTGCGACCCACCGGGAAGGAGAATCCGGTGCCCTGATAGGTGGAGGCGGGTGCCAGGAAGGCCCAGAAATAGCCGTCAATCTCAGCCTTGACTTGCTTTTTGATGACCTCGACCGGGGTCAGGACCTGCACCTCGGTGAAGTCGTTGTGGCGATAGTTGGACAGCAGCGGCTTGTTGTTCTCGGAGATGGTGTCGAACTGGAACATCACGAGGTCGGCGTCATACTCGCGCATGGCGTTCAGGCAGTCCTCCACCAACGTGGGTGCCACGGTGTCGTCGGAATCGGCGAAGTATATGTACGCGCCGATAGCCTCAGCGATACCGGAGTTGCGGGCGTCGGACAGGCCGCCGTTGGGCTTGTGAATCACGCGTATGCGCGGGTCGCGGGCGGCCCAGGCGTCGCACATGGCCGGGCAATTGTCGGGCGAGCCGTCGTCGACCAGCAGAATCTCCAGATTGGCGTACGTCTGCGCAGCAACGGACGCCACGCATTCGTCGAGGAACTTCTCGACCTTATACACCGGAATAATGATGCTGACCAACGGATCCTGTTCCATATCTCCAGCGTAGCGCCGCCGTGCGAACGCGGCGGCGCTGCGGGTTCGCGGACCGCGAAACCCTTAGAAGTCCCAGTCGTCGTCATCGGTTTCTTCGGCTTTGCCCATCACGTAGGAGGAGCCGGAGCCGGAGAAGAAGTCGTGGTTTTCGTCGGCGTTCGGGCTCAGGGCGGCCAGGATCGCGGGGTTCACATCGCAAATCTCAGCCGGGAACAAAGCCGGGTAGCCGAGGTTCATCAGCGCCTTGTTACCGTTGTACCGCAGGAACTTCTCGACGTCATCGGTCAGGCCCACGCGGTCGTACAGCGACTGGGTGTACTCCACTTCGTTGTCGTACAGCTCGTTGAGCAGGTCGTACGTGTAGTCCTGCAGATCCAGACGCTCGGCATCGCTCAGCTGGGCGATGCCCTTCTGGTACTTGTAGCCGATGTAGTAGCCGTGGACGGCCTCATCGCGGATGATCAGACGAATCACGTCGGCGGTGTTCGTCAGCTTGGCGTGCGCGGAGAAGTACATCGGCAGATAGAAGCCGGAGTAGAAGAGGAAGGACTCGAGCAGGGTGGAGGCCACCTTGCGCTTGTACGGGTTGTCGCCCTCGTAGTAGTCGAGCACGATCTCCGCCTTCTTCTGCAGAAACTCGTTGTTCTCGCTCCAGTCGAATGCGGCATCGATCTGTTCGGTGGAGCACAGGGTGGAGAAGATGGACGAGTAGCTTTTGGCGTGCACGGATTCCATGAAGGCGATGTTGGTGTACACGGCCTCCTCGTGCGGGGTGAGCGCGTCCGGAATCAGGGAGACGGCGCCGACCGTGCCCTGGATGGTGTCAAGCAGGGTCAGGCCGGTGAAGACGCGCATGGTGAGCGTGTGCTCGTCCTCGGTCATCTTCTGCCAGCTGGGGATGTCGTTGGAGACGGGGACTTTTTCGGGCAGCCAGAAGTTGCCGGTCAGGCGGTCCCAGACCTCAAGGTCTTTCTCGTCTTCGAGGCGGTTCCAGTTGATTGCGGAGACGCGGTCGATGAGTTTCAGCGGTTTGCGCGGAATGGAGATAGGTGCCATGAGTAGTGTTCCTTTTACTCGTTGTCGTTATCGTCGTTGGATTTGTTTTCGAACTCCTCCGGCGCGGTCAGCCGGAGCAGTGCTCTATAGACGGTTCGTGACATTGTTGGTTCCTTAGATGGTGGAGCCCCCCTCAGTCCGCTTCGCGGCCAGCTCCCCTCTCTGAGGGGAGCTGTCGGCGTTAGCCGAGTGAGGGGAGTAACAACGGCTCTCTGGTTGTTCAATGCGTGCGGAGACCGCCGTCTGAGGCCGAAGGCGTACGAAGGTACGTCGAGTGCCGAAGAAAGGCGGTATACGCTCCCTCGAACGATCAGAGCATGCAGGAGACGCAGCCTTGGACTTCAGTGCCTTCCAGGGCTTGCTGGCGGATGCGGATGTAGTAGAGGGTTTTGATGCCCTTGCGCCAGGCGTAGATCTGGGCCTTATTGAGGTCGCGGGTGGTGGCGGTGTCCGGGAAGAACAGCGTCAGCGACAGTCCCTGATCCACGTGCTGGGTGGCCTCGGCGTACGTGTCGACGATGGCCTTCCAGCCGATCTCGTAGGCGTCCTTGTAGTACCCGAGGTTGTCGTTGGTCATGTAGGCGGCCGGGTAGTACACGCGCCCGATCTTGCCTTCCTTGCGAATCTCGATCTTGGAGGCGATCGGGTGAATCGAGCTCGTGGAATGGTTGATGTACGAGATCGAGCCGGTGGGCGGCACGGCCTGCAGGTTCTGGTTGTAGATGCCGTCCTTCAGAATCGCGTCGCGCAGGGCCTCCCAGTCGGCCGCAGTCGGGATCGCGATGCCGTACTGTTCGAACAGCGCACGGACCCGTTCGGTGCGCGGAGTGAGCGAACGACGACCATCGGTGTACTTGTCGAAGTAGTTGCCCTGGCCGGCCGGGTGGGCGTAGTCGCTCGTAGCGAAGCTGGCGAACGCGCGGCCATGCTCCACGGCGAGCGCGTGCGAGGCGCGGTAGGCGTGGTAGGCGACCGTCATGAAGTACATGTCGGTGAAGTCGAGGCCTTCTTCGGAGCCGTAGTGGATGCCTTCGCGGGCCAGGAAGCCGTGCAGGTTCATCTGGCCGAGACCGATGGCGTGGCCCTCCTCATTGGCGCGGCGAATCGAAGGCACCGCGTTGATGCTGGTGTGCTCGGCCACCGAGGTGAGTGCGCGGATCGCCGTCTCCACCGTGTGGCCCAAGCCGCCATCCATCGTCTTAGCGATGTTGAGCGAACCCAGATTGCAGGAGATGTCGCGGCCGACATGCGCATACGTGAGGTCCTCGTTGTATGCGCTCGGCTCCTGAACCTGCAGGATTTCCGAGCACAGGTTGGACATGGTCACGCGACCTTCGATCGGGTTCGCGCGGTTGACCGTGTCCTCGAACACGATGTACGGGTAGCCGGATTCGAACTGCAGTTCGGCGATGGTGGTGAAGAACTTACGGGCGTCGATGTAGGTCTTCTTGATGCGGTCGTCGGCCACCATCTCGTCATAATGCTCGGTAACGGAGATGTCGGCGAACGGCTTGCCGTACACGCGCTCCACGTCGTACGGGCTGAACAGGGCCATCTGGGCCTTCTGTTTGGCCAGTTCGAACGTGATGTCCGGAATCACCACGCCAAGAGCCAGCGACTTGATGCGGATCTTCTCGTCCGCGTTCTCTCGCTTGGTATCCAGGAAGCGCAGGATATCAGGGTGGTGGGCGTTGAGGTACACCGCGCCCGCGCCCTGACGTGCGCCGAGCTGGTTGGCATAGGAGAAGGAGTCCTCCAGCAGCTTCATGACCGGAATCACGCCGCTGGACTGGTTCTCGATGTGCTTGATCGGGGCGCCGAGCTCGCGCAGGTTGCTCAGCAGCAGGGCCACGCCACCGCCGCGCTTGGAGAGCTGGAGGGCCGCGTTGATGCCGCGCGAAATCGACTCCATGTTGTCTTCGATGCGCACCAGGAAGCAGCTGACCGGTTCGCCACGCTGGGCCTTGCCGAGGTTCAGGAAGGTCGGGGTGGCGGGCTGGAAGCGGCCGGCAAGCATTTCGTCGGCGTATTCGATGGCCTGCTGCTCATTGCCGGCGGCGAGCTCCAGGGCCACAGCGGCGCAACGCTGCGGGAAGTCCTCAAGATAGAGGCGACCATCGAACGTCTTGAGCGCGTAGGACGTGTAGAACTTGAACGCACCAAGGAAAGTGCCGAACTCAAAGCCGGCGGATTCCACGTGCTCGTAGATGCGGTCGAGGAATTCAGCGGAGTACTGGTTGAAGACCGCAGGGTTGTAGTACTGGTTGCTGATCAGGTATTCGAGACGCTCGGCGGTGGAGGCGAACCGCTTGCTGTTGGTGGCCACGTGCCCTGTCACGTATTCGCGTTCGGCGGCCTTGTCTTTGTCGAACTGGATCTTGCCGTCGGCGTCATAGAGGTTGAGCATCGCGTTGAGCGCGTGGTAATCGTGCGCCGGGTCGTACTGTTCCGCTGCGGTGTCGGCAGTATTGTCGAGCGGCAGGCCGGTGGCGGTGAGGTCAGTCATTGGAAATCCTTGGAATATGGCAGAAGTGTGTTTACTCAGACAGTTGCTCCCCCCAGTCAACTTCGTTGACAGCTCCCCTCGGAGAGGGGAGCCAATACCTCGAGGGGGTCAAGATTTACTGTTCGGTGAAGAAGCGGACGAGGCCGTTTCGCACGGCGGCAGTGTCTTCCGGGGTGCCCATGAGTTCGTAACGGTAGAGGTAGGGCACCTTGCATTTGGCGGCGATGATGTCTCCGGCGGCACAGTAGGCCTCACCGAAATTGGTGTTGCCTGAGGCGATGACGCCGCGAATCCACTCGCGGTTGGCTGGATCGTTGAGGAAGCGTTTGACCTGAATCGGCACTGCTTTCTTGACCACGCCGCCGCCATAGGTGGGCACCATGATGACGTACGGTTCGCGGACGTTTAGCGCCGGGTCGGCGGCCCGCAACGGGATGCGGTAGACGTTGATGCCTTCGTCCTGCAAACGGCATCCGGCCACGAACCGTGCGGTGTTTTCGGAGGCCGACGAGAAGTAGACCAATGCGCCGATCGTCTTGCCTTCGGCCGCGAATTCGGGCTGGCTCAGACTCACGCGGACACCGTGGCGGCGGCGCGGTTGTCGGCGGCCACCTGCTGGGCGACTTCGCGAATCAGGTCGGGGCGGTAGCCGGTCCAGGAGTTGTCCGGCGTGATGACCACCGGAGCCTGCTGGAAACCGGCGGCCTGCAGCTGCTCAAGGGTGGAGGGGTTCTGCGTCAGGTCCACGGTTTCAAACGGCACACCCAGCTTGGTGAGCTGGCGCTTGGTGGCATCGCACTGCGGGCAATGCGGCTTGGTGAACACGGTGACGGTCATGGCGACTCCCCTTGATGTGGTTCTGATGAACAGTGAAGCGAAGGCCATATTACAGCGGTGTGATTTGAAATCAAGGCACTATATGTAGTGGCGCGTGTCACATAACAAACCTAGATATAGGGTTTTTCGTTGATATTCCGCCATTCCCATGCACCCCCGAAAATCGGCGTGCAGCGACCCGCCCAATCACATGTGGCATTGTTCACATTTGCGTTTGAACCGCTCTTCGACTGATCCTCAACCGCCCTGCAACCGCCATCTTGAGTTTCGAGGGGCTGTTTTGACCCTTTCCGGAGATCTATCTCCGTTTCGAGGGGCTGGTACTCAAGTAAGCGCATCCCCAAAATGGCGGAATGACGGTGGGGCGAAGCCGTTTATACCCGTGTTCTAGCGGGCCACCAGCCCCTCGAAACGGGAGTAAACCTCTACGGAAGGCCAAATCAGCCCCTCGAAGCGGAGAACGGATACCTCGGCACCCCGTGTGGAGCCAGAAGGCCCGGCCGGATGTCCAAACGAGCATCCGGCCGAGCCTTAAAAGTAGTTGTTCAGTTATCAGAATCGATGCGGCGCGATACTACTCCGCGTCTTTACGGCTCCAACAGATCTTCGATGCGGCAGCCAAGCGTGCGGGCCAAAGCGAGCACGGTGGAGACGGCAGCTTTGCCAAGGTCTTTGCGGCGCTGCTCGTACATTTGGATGGAGCGCAGGGTAACGCCGGAGCGGCGGGCCAGCCCGGATTGGCTGAGTCCGGCGCGCACGCGGATCGTGTGCAGCCGGGAGTCGCCCTCGGTGCGATTATGGGCGGCCCGCTCGTCGTACACGTCGACGAATCGGCTTTCGTCGGCTTCGTGCAGAGTCGGGTGCAGTCGCACGATATCGTCGAGCGACAGCACATCGAGAATGTCCGAGAACCGCACTCCCCTGGCCCATTGGCAGTATGCGAGTACCCATCCGGCCCAGTATTCGGGTGTTGAGCCGGCGCGCAGTGCGGCTGGCGGCATATCGAGAATGCGCGCCCAACCGGTTTGCCGCATGATTTCGGCCACCAGCTCCTCGCCGGACATGCCACACACGTATTTGGGCGTGCCTCGCCCGAAAAGCGCGGCCGCCTCGGAGGTGGCGAAGAAGTCCATGAATAGGCCGACCGGCAACCCGCAATCGTTCAGCGCATAATCGAAGGCGCCGGCCAAGTTGGCCATGGCGTCCGGCAAGTATGTCTCATCATAGGCGGGGATCATCGTTGGTCACTTTCTCGCGGATGATGTCGCGCATGAACAGGCCGTCGAGATCGGCTTCTGCACTTTTGCGGCGGTAGGCTTCGCGAGCTGTGCGGTCGCGCTCGTTACGCAATCCGTGGTAGGTCGAAGCGCGGGCGATTTCGCAGCCTTGGAACCGCAGTGCCGCGAATGCCTGAGGACTGGCGAGTACGATCTGCTTGCCGAGCTCGCCCAACCGCATCGCCTCAGCGAGTTGGTCGATGGAAATCGCGTTATTGACAAAAGCGCGGGCGAACGAGAAATACGAATCGTCGGCACGATATCCGACGATGACGTCAGCCTGACTGGCATCCGGCAGAAACACTTGTTTCAGATATTCGATGCCTTGCGCGGCGACGGCGGTGGTCGGCTGGAAACGACGGTTTTCGACCAGCATGGCCAGCCAGTTCAGGATGGTGTAGGGCGGCTGGGACAGGTCCAGGAAGAGGAGCCCGTCCGTGGTCAACGTGTACCGATTCGCGAAACCGTCATCCAGTCCCGCGCACGCCCATTCCTTGGCCAGCTCGACGCTGCGCGTGCAATAGAATCCGCGGCCATAATCGTTGTTCGGCTTGACCAGCCCGTATTCAGGATGCTTGATGACATGCGAAGAGCCATGCCACAGTTCGATCGATGCGGTCTCCATTGGCCGGCTCCTTCTCTCTCTCCTTACATATTCTTGATTATATCACTGTGGTGATAGTCATAAGGGAAATACGAGATGAAAAATACCGCTGTATACGTTCGTACACAACGTGAAATGTATACGAACGTATACAACACTGATGTCCGGAGTCATGCTCCGCAGTGGCGCAGCGGACGCGCCACTGCAATCGGAATATGGGACTGAAGACGTGGAAGAAGTGGACGGACTGGCCGCTGATGGTGCTGTCCGTGGTGTTTCTGGTGGTGTATTCGTGGGAAATTCTCTCCCGCACGCATATCGCGCTGTGTGAAACCGTCATCAACGTGATCTGGGTGGTGTTCGTCGTCGATTATGTGGTCTCGCTGTGGTTGGCCGACGATCGCTGGCGGTGGTTCAAGCACAACCTGTTCACGCTGCTGACCATCGCGCTGCCGATGCTCCGGCCCTTGCGACTGTTGCGTTTGCTGACCGTGCTGCACGTGCTGAACCGCACCTCCGGCATGGCGGTGCGCGGGCGCATCACCGTATACGCGGTCGGCGCGGTGGGAATGCTCATGTACGTGGGCGCGCTGGCCGTGTATTCCGTGGAGCGCGAGGCGTCCGGATCCACGATCACCGACTTCGGCACGGCGTTGTGGTGGGCGTTCGTGACCGTGACCACCGTGGGATATGGCGACTTCTCGCCGGTCACCTTCCAAGGCAAGATCATTGCGGTGGTGCTGATGTTCACCGGCATCGCGTTGATCGGTATTGTGACGGCCACGCTGGCCTCGTGGATCGTGGATCAGGTCAATCTGGAGACGGATCGGCGCGAGGACGCTCGGGAGAAGGAAGTGGCCAAGGAAGCCGCGCAAGAGGCTATTGCGACATCAGCCAATCCCGAAATCGACCTATTGCGCGAGGAAGTGCGTGAGCTGACCGCTACGGTAGCCGGTCTGCGCACCGAACTTGAGCGACGTTGATTGGCGAAGCGGGACAAACAACGATTCTGCCAAGAAGGTCCGCGTCAGTTGTTGTCACCGCGGATTGCGGCAGGATCATTGTCGCCACGGCTGTTTTCTTCAGTCGGCTCAACCCAGCTTTTGATAATTTTTATTTTTTTGATATTTTTGATAATTTTTATTTTAGGTTGATTCAGCGAGGAGGCGGTCCACATGAAGGCAAAGGAAAACCCATTCAAGCCAACGGCAGGAGGGGAACCGCCCCTGCTCATCGGCCGAGGCAAAGTTATCCGCGATTTCGAGAAAGATCTCGATAACGGAGTCGGTGCCCCAGGGCGCATTATGCTCGTCACCGGCGCTCGTGGAACCGGAAAAACCGTGATGCTCACTGTGTTCGGAGACCGGGCCAAAGCGCGCAGATGGGATGTCATCGAAGAAACGGCCTCTGCCGGACTATGCGAACGCCTTGTTGATGCCTTACGAACCGGGCGAGGGGCCCTTGACCACCTCACTATCCGACCATCGTTGACTTTTGCTGGAGCGGGCATCGGCCTCGGAGAAGCCGAACTATCCCCGAAGCGTATGCCCGAAACGTTGAGAAGTGCCATTGCCGGACGGTTGGATGCGCTTGAGAAGCGCCATGCTGGGTTGCTTATCACCATTGATGAGACTCAAGCGGCTGAGCGATCCGACATGATTGCCATCGCCACTGCCATACAGCATCAAATCAGGGAACGACGCAATATCGCCATCGTGTTCGCCGGTCTCCCACAGATGATTTCTGATTTGTTCAATGACGAAGTCATCACGTTCCTACGTCGCGCGAAAACGAACATACTCACAGATATTCCTCTTGATGAAGTGCGCGATGCTTTCGCCACAACATTCCGCGCCTCCGGCATGTCCATCACCGACGCTCAATTAAGCACTGCAGCCAATGTGACAGCCGGATACCCCTATATGATTCAACTGGTTGGCTACCATATCTGGGATGCCGCAGACATGCGGGACTCGGATACCATCATCGACGCTGATGTTACGGCAGGTATCGAGGAAGCACGTATTGACCTTGATAACGCCGTGTGCATCCCGGAGTTGCAAGGCTTATCCAAAAACGACCGTAAGTATCTCGAAGCCATGGCAGCGTCAGATGGTCCCTCTCCCACCGTGAATGTTGCACAGCGCATGGGCAAAACGCCTAACTATGCCGCCACCTACCGCAAACGCCTCCTTGACGCCTTCGTTATCCGCGAAACAGAACGAGGCGAAGTCGATTTTGCCGTGCCCTTCCTGCGCGAATACTTGCGTCGGAATCAGTAATCGGCACAATGCACAGTATCGATATATTCCGTTCCATATAATGACTTTTCGCATTCAGATACACAATGGACGGCCTGTTGAGTAGCACTCAGCAGGCCGTCCATTCTATTTAGCTATTCAGTTATCGGAGACACACCTCAGGCCTTGACCGGAGCGTCAGCGACCTGCTGGGAGGCCATCACGCCGAACAGGTAGCCGTCTTCGGAGAAGTATTCGAAGGTACGACCGGCGAAGTCGCGGCATTCGAATCTGATATCGTTATCGATTCGATCAGCGGCTCACGATACTGCCCTTGCATCGCTGTGCCACTGTTGAATGTGCCCGGCTGGCTCACCTTTGGGTCACCGCCGACACATCCTTGATGCCGATGGTTATAGAGTCGCAAATTCACGACTGGCGCACCTGCCCACGCACCTATCCTGTCATTTCGAGCGCATAATTTGCTACCACATCCGGTCAGGGCAATCGACCTTAATGGCGTAAACGGCACTTCTCAATACGTAAACGGCATTTATTCTTGGCTCCCCTCTCAGAGAGGGGAGCCAAGAAATATCAAGCTCGGCCTCCCAGGAGAGAGCCAGAATAATGCACCAGCAAGGCATTAGGATGGAGGGCATGAGCGATTTGAACGCGTTGAATCTTGAGTCCGGCGAAGTGGTTGGTGGGTATACGCTGATCTCCCGGCTCGGCTCAGGAGCTATGGGGTCGGTGTGGCGGGTGCGCGACGACGGCGGCACCACCTATGCCATGAAGATTCTGCGCGACTCCCTGACCGACGAGTCAGTGGCAGGCTCCGGCTCTGCGTCCACGGCCCTGCACGACCCCGACCTCAAGCCCGATGTCACGCCGCGCGAGCGCCTGCGGCGCGAGGCCATGGCCTTGAAGAAGATCAATCATCCGGGTGTGTGCGGCATCGTGGATATGGAACTCGACGATACGTTGGCGTTCATCGTCACTGAACTCATCGAGGGCAAGAATCTTAAGGATGATGTGGCCGCCAATGGCCGGTATGTGGGCGACGATCTGGAACGCTTGGCCCGCAAGCTCATCGAAGCCACCAAAGCCGTACATGCGGCCGGCATCGTCCATCGCGACATCAAACCCACCAATGTGATGGTGTCGGCCGCCGGACCGGTATTGGTCGATTTCGGTATCGCGATGGGCGAGGGCGAAAGTCACGTGACCCGCACCGGCCTAGTGATGGGTACACCCGGATTCATCGCACCCGAGATTATTGACGGTGCCGAATCCGACGACGCCACCGATTGGTGGTCGGTGGCGTCCGTGCTCGCTTTTGCCGCAACCGGCGCGCCTGTGTTCGGCACCAAGCCGATGATGGCGGTACTTGAGCGCGAGGCCTCGGGCAACGCGAATCTTTCCGGACTACCGGCCGGCACATTGGCTGCCTTCCGTTCTGCACTGGACCCGGATCGCAGGGATCGTTGCACGCCGGATCAATTGCTGAATGCCATCGCCTTGGATGCGTTGAATCCCAACGCTTGGCAGGGCGAGCAGGCGGGACCGTTCGCCGCGGGAGCCGTGGCTGGACAACCGGCTGCGATCGTTGCCGAAGCCGCGGAGGCGATGCCCCCTTTTGGCGCGGCCGGCGGCGTTGACCGCAATAATCCCCGAACCATCTGGCGCGCGGCCGAGGAAGCCGCTGAGGCTCCCACCATGGCCGTGTTCTCCGGCAATAAGGGCGATAACGGCGATGGCGAAACCGTCGTATTCTCGCCGGCTGGCGCCGCTACCGCCACGCTGCCCTTAGCCGATATGCCGCCACGTCCGCCGGCCGGTGCGGAGCAGGCCACGCAACTGTTGCCCGACGCTGCTGCCGATTTCACCGACGACGCCGGCACGCAGGTACTCACCGGCGCGACCACACCGATGCCGGACCAAACCACGCCGCTGGCCGAGCGCACCACCGTACTCCCCACGCCGCAGCCGTCATCATTCCCCCCGTCCGGCACCGCCCAGAGCAGCTGGGATCCCGCAAGCAACCAGCCCACAGCGGTGGACCCCGCCATTCGCCCGGCATTGCAGCGCATCATCGACCAAACCGCCCAAGCGGCCCCCACCGAAACCATGGTCCAAAATCCTCCCATGCCCAATCCGGTGGACGTGAAGCGAGGGGAATATCTGCAGCGCGGCACCCTGCCATTGATCCTGCTGGCGGCGCCGCTGGCGGCACTGGCCGGCGCAGGCGGGCCACGGCG
>OBYR01000807.1_pt1 | contig 16424 bp, 12 predicted proteins | sample 1495491 | NCBI WGS metagenome assembly OBYR01 (sample SAMEA2580206, study PRJEB22360) | human gut metagenome | biome: human gut; feature: human-associated habitat; material: faeces | place: Denmark | collected 2008/2010 | reverse complement strand
GGCGGCCAGGCCGGCGATCCAATTTCTAAAATTCATAATCAATATAACTTTTTATTATATACTTCCAATGACTTCAACTTACCTTTAAAACCATGTTCCGTATCACCGATATATTGCAACGGAAATACCAACGTATGCTGTATATACATGGCACTTTCATTCCCCGATTTATTTTTCACCACCCGCTTCTGGCTTTGCAGATGCTCCACCAGCTTGCCGTCCACATACAGGGCAGTTCCCTTATTATCCCCCTGAATAGCCACCCGAATCCATTTTCCGGCTTCAGGCACATAATTAAATGTATAAGAATAACCTTCCCGCTTGAAACCTAACTTTCCGCTTCCTTCCGCATTCAGCGTCACAACGGCATTCGGCGACTTAAACAGCACGGCATCCGCTTCATTCCCTGCCGACGGGCAAAAATCGAAACACACCGTATAATTATACCCGATCTCCGGCACAGGCAACTCCACCCGGGAATTTCCGGCAAAGGTGATTCCGTCCGCTTTATCTATTTTGGCATTCTTAACCTGGCTAATATCATACCCGTTCCCGGACTGGTCTTTCTGCATCCCTTTTCCAGCCTCGTATTTCAACACCACTTCACCTTTGGAAGGCACTTTAGCCATAATATTAATACCCGGAGCTTCGATCATACTCTCGGCCAATTGGTTGAAACGGGTATAATCAGCCCCTTCACGGCCACCCGTCCACATTTTTTCGGCCAGCACCTGCATCGCAGGAAAAGCCCGGTGGTGAACATCTTTCTCTGTAATCTTATTCCCGGAATGATCATTCCACACGGCAAAAGTTCCACCCAACACCTGAGGATGCCCGGCCGGGAACACCTGATTCCCAATCCTTGAAGGCTCCCAGCTACTATACAAATACTTCGTATTCAGATAATCGTAATAATATCCGGCGGCCGGAACGATATACAGATACCCGTCCGGCGTACTGATCAGGTCGAATCCCAAATCGATCATATCCCTGGGATTGGCATAACCGTTATACCAGGCATTCATAATCACGCCCTCGGAAATCACCGGAGTTTTACCCGGAGCATGAGTCAAAGCCCCCCAAAGCCGCGCCCGCTTTCCAAAACTCTGCACATACCGCAAATAATGATCGGTAAACGCCCGAAACTCCTCGGCAGCTTCTTTGGAATACTCATCCGTACCGATATGCACCTCCGGCCCGGCAAACACCGGATCGTCACCCCCCAAATACTCCAGAAACAAAGAATCCAGGAAAGGATAAATCTCAGGATTGAACAAATCCAAATGATCCATTCCATACTTTTCGCTTCCTAACGACTTCCGGAAATGGCTGAACGACAGGGAATGGGCCGGCACATCGATTTCAGGCACAACATTCACCCCGTAAACCATCGCATTCTTCTGCAAAGCGTTAAACTCCTTTTTTGTATAATGACCATCCTTCGCCGTCAGTTCCGGGAAAAAATCCGATTCCAGGCGAAAAGCCGCATAAGTCTTATCCCAATCGTTATCAAAAAACTGCACAAAACCGTTATCATTCAAATGCACGTGAAACTCATTCATCTTATAATAAGACATAATCTTCACATAATCCTGCAAAAAAGGCAGGGAAATAAACTTCCGGGCCACATCAAGCATAAAACCGCGACGGGAAAACTTCGGATAATCGCGGGTAGTTCCCTTCACCAGCTCTGTCCCCTGCTGCTGCAACATCTGCAACAAAGAACGAGTAGCCCAGAAAGCACCTCTGGCGGCCGGAGCTTCGATCGTCACTCCCTCCCCGATCGTCATACGGTAACCCTCTTCTCCCAACTGGGTGTCGGAAGTATTCAGGGTCATGTAAATTACATTCTTTTCCGGCTCTCCAATCTTCACCACATATTTCCAATTACCCAACACCTTCAAATCCTCCGCCAACGCCTCCGCTCCGGCCTGTAACTTCCGGGCGTAAACCGGGTCGATAATAATCGTCCCTTTCTTAGGAAAGAAATACTTCCCGGTAGCCCCCACCCATTCCCGCAAAGCAGGAATAACCGACGGACAAGCATTTCCCCCCTCCACACTCTTTCCTTCACCCTTTACCTTCACACTCAACGCCGTGACATCTTTCTTCAATCCGGCCCCCTTATCCTCCAGCACAAAATACAACTGCACCTCCTGATCGGTCAATGGAGTACCCACCTGTCCGCTGGCATCCACCACCGGCAACTTATCCGTACCTTTCAATTCCAGCGAATAGCCTTCCGGCACCTGGGGAAACCCGATCTTTTTATCACCATCCCGGAGTTCCGGCATCTTCAACCCCTCTGCAACATTTTCCAGCTTACTCATTCTTACACTGTCCACGGCAGCATACATATTCAGGCAAAGCAAAATACCCAAACCAGTTAAAATACATTTTACCATATAATTCTATTTTAATTTATTTATAATATCTCACCCAATCGATATAATACGTCAAAGGAAGTATCTTTTCATCAATCCCTTTAGAGCCGCCCCATGTACCCCCCACTGCTAAATTCAGCAACAAATACTGAGGCTTGTCGAATCTCCAGAAATCCGGTAAATCCTCCCGGCGTTCATAAGTCAGCAATTTCTTTTCATCGATAAAAAAATCCATCCGGTCAGGATACCATTCCAGAGCGAACACGTGAAAATCCGTATAAGCATCCTGCAACTTCAGATAAGCCGACCGCTTCACCTTCCCCGAATCTTTGCGAGAGCCCGGCGTATGCACCGTGGCATGAAAAACCATCGGATCGTATCCGACATTCTCCATAATATCGATCTCGCCACACTCCGGCCATCCCTTCTCCGCCCTGTCCGTCCCCATCATCCAGATGGCAGGCCACGCTCCGCGTCCCGTCGGAATCTTCGCCCGCACTTCCACACGCCCATATAAAAATTCCTGCTTACCTAACGTATTGATACTCCCGGAAGTAATCCGCGGACTCCCCTCCTTCTGCTCCTCCGCTTCACGCCGGGCGACGATTTCCAAACAACCGTTCCTCACCCGCACATTCCGCTTATCCCGATTGGTGTAATACTGAGCCTCCCGGTTACGGACATGCCCCGTTTCATTCCCCCAAAACTTCGACTTAGGATGTCCCTGGTAATTAAATTCCTCCGCCCAAACCAACCGATTGTAATCTTTGCCATACTGCGCAGCCACAGGTAGAACACCACACAGTAGAATAAGGAAAATAAAATTTTGCACAGCCATTCATTTTTATATACCTGACAAATATAATAAACAATTGGCAACATAATGCAACAAATACATCCAGTTTCAAGCTAAAACTGTTAAAATTACACAACTACGCAGTCCTTTCCTCCACATACAAAATAAAAAATCCCGGTCTTTCCGGCAGAAAGACACCACCGATACACACACAAGCCCCCACCTTTCCGATAACCTCCACAACCTGTTCCCCTCATTCCACCACCCTCACAAAATCCGCTTCCCGTCCCCACAACCTCGCACTTTCCCGGTCAATATCCCGGTCAATATAACTTAATCCATTCATACCCATTGCCGGAAGCCTCCATATACCGGATAAAATCTTCAACCCGGATTGCCAGCGAAGCCCGGTTATCGTTCGGATGGAAAGACAGCTTTTGCGCCTGCTTTAAATTTTCGTCCAAAAACACATACACCTGATGCTCTGTATCGTTCACCAGCCCGAAAGGACTGACCGAACCGGGCTTTAACCCCAAATACTTTTCCATCCGCTGTTCCGAAGCAAAACTCAGTTTCCCCTGTTTAAGCAATTGTTCCAGGTCGTGTATCGCCAGTGATCGATCACAATGGAAAATCACCAGATAATGACGATTGCCCTTATGATTCCTGAAAAAAAGATTCTTACAATGCGTACTATCCAAGTTTTTCCAATATTGCCGGGCAATCTCTATCGTCGGTGCTGCCGGATGTTCCAAATAATCGAATCCGATCCCCAACTCCTTTAGCCTTTCATACACTTTTTCCTGTCCTATCATAATTTCTTTCATTTTATCACATCCTCCTACGGTCTCCCCCATTTCCACTCCGGAAACCACTGTCTAACTCACTCCTAAACCTTCTTCCGGAACACCGCACAGCTTTCCCTGCCACATCTCCCTTTCCCTCAACCGCTTATCGAGTTTCGCTACAAACTCATAATTTTTAATTCCCCACTTAGGAGCAATCAGATATTCCGCCGGAGCCTGATTCACAAAACGTTCCAAATAGACCTCCGGCCTCATCCTCCCAATCACATCCACCACAAAATCAAGATATTCATCCAGCGAATACAACCGGAACAATTCAGGAGAACGCAAATACTCCTCTGCCATCCGCGTACCCCGGATAATTTGCAACTGATGTAACTTCAAAATATCGATCGGCAAACAACCCAGCCGGACAGCCCCATCCAGCATCGAATCCCGGCTCTCGCCGGGTAACCCGAAAATCAAATGGGCTCCGATATAAATCCCCCGATCGGCCGTGCGGCGGATAGCGTCCTCCGCTTCAGCGAAAGTATGTCCCCGGTTCACCCGTTCCAATACCTCATCGTTTGCCGATTCCACCCCATATTCGATACAGACATAATACCTCCGCGCCAGCCCTTCCAGATAATCCAAAACTTCATTTTCAATCACATCAGGACGGGTGGCCAGCACCAAACCTGCCACCTGCGGATGTGCCAAAGCCTCCTCATACCTCTCTCTTAACACCTGCAAAGAAGCATAAGTGTTAGAATAAGCCTGAAAATAAGCCAGATACTTCTGCCCCTGATATTTAGCCTGAAAAAAACGTACCCCCTCGTCGATCTGCCGGGAAATCCCCTGCACCGAACGGCAATAATCGGGATTAAAACTCTCGTTATTACAAAAAGTGCAGCCTCCCGAGCCTTTCTTCCCGTCACGGTTCGGACAGGTAAACCCGCCGTCTATCGACAACTTTTGTACCCGCTCTCCGAACACCTTCCGGCAAAAGGAAGGAAAATCATGGTATCTCCTCTGTTCCAAAATCGTTCTGTTTTTAGCACAAAAATAATGCTTTTCAGAAAGTAAACAGCCTTTTTAAAACCATCCGGAACTAAAAAATCACTTTTCCCCATAGATAAACAAAACCGGATTGTCCTCATCGTCCAATTCCTGGCTGAGCTTATACCCCACAGAAGTTTCCGATATAAAATTTTGCCCTTTGATCCGTAAAGGCATATTATACGCCACGAAATCTCCCTCAAAACCCGTATGCTGCATATAACGGCTCAACGGCAATTCATTCTCCTTATCATGCAAAGACCGAAACACATACGCATCCGGCTCTCCGGCCTTCCCCAAAAAGTAAATCATCTCCCTCTTTTTCCCGCAATAAGCAGCCGTTAAAACAGTCTTCTCCCCAACATATTCACTGCTGAAAATATAATAATCATAAATAAAAACACGTTTAAAATCCTCAAAAGTCAGCGTTTCCACCTCCGGTAAAAGCACCCCTTTCACATCGAATTGATAACGGGGCATAAATTCCATTTTTTCCGGGACATACTCATAAATCGTATTTTCCGTAATGGGAGCTACATAGCAATGCTTCCCGGAACGATACAAAGAAGTAACCATCATAACGGGCAACACCACCTGAATCTTAGGCAAAGGAAAAAAGCCCTTCACGCACTTTCCCCCGGCATCCGTCACCCGCACCATAAAAGCAGTATCCTGAAACAGGGAATTCAGACAAAGCGCATAATTCTCCACACAGCCTCCGTCCGGCAAACGTTCCATACCACTGATAAAAGAATTCTGCTTCGTTTCACGCAAGAAATTTCCATTCCAATCATAAAAATTCAACTTCCCTTCCCGGGCATACACAACAATTTCCTCCGGCTCCTCCTCCACCATAAAATCGGAAATTTTCAAATATTCACCCGGTCCACGCCCTTCCCGGTCGATCCGGTTAAGGTATTTCCCCTCCCGGTTAAACACAAAGATACCCTTTCCGTTCCAGGGGGCGACAAAAATACGGTCTTTGGCCGATATAACCTTCATAATATCCCCCATTACCGAACTATCGGTCGTTTCCAAAGGAATAACCTCTTTCAAATGATAAAAACGATCGAAACTCTCCTTACTTTCCGAAGCAGGATCAACCTTGAACACTTGATAATCTGCCATATTCTTATCACTGCACGACCAGCAAAGAGAACACCCCATCCACCATAACAGAAAAAACCGTTTCATAAATACTCCATGTTTATATTCTACAATCAAAAATAGATACATATTCTTAAAAAAACAAAATATTTGCCAACAGATATAAAATATTTTTAATCATGATACGATCCTCCTGCCACACATGGCTTTTCAAAATCCAGCTTCATTCTTTATAAAAAAGATTGAAGAAATATCCGCACTTATTAATTTTTTTAATAAAAAATAAATAAACTTGCAAATGAAAACCACACACAACATGAACACACGAACCATATTTTCTTGGGCATTAATGCCCTTAATCGGTATTGCCGGAAAATGCCTCGGAAATCCGGCAAACGAAAAACACCCCAACATCATCCTCTTTCTGGTGGACGACATGGGCTGGCAAGACACCTCTGAACCCTTTTGGGACAGCATCACTCCCCTGAATAAAATTTACCACACCCCGAATATGGAACGGCTGGCGCGGCAAGGAGTGAAATTCACCAACGCCAATGCCTGCCCGGTCAGCTCCCCCTCCAGGGTCAGCCTCATGACAGGCACAAACGTCGCCCAGCATCAAGTGTCCAACTGGACGCTCAACAAAGATAAACCGACCGATTCCCCCAACAAATTATTGGCCTTTCAAAAATGGAATTATAACGGCATCAGCCCGGTTAGCGGCGATGAAAACGCTTTCTATGCCAAATGCCTGCCGAAAATCCTCTCTGAAAACGGATACCTGACCTGCATCGTGGGAAAAGCACACTTCGGAGCACTGAACACCCCTGCTGAAAATCCACTGGCAATCGGATTCGACCTTAACATAGCAGGCCATGCAGCCGGAGCAATGGGAAGCTACCTGGGCGAGGAAAACTACGGAAACAAAACCAAAGGAGGATACACTCCACCCTGGGGAGTTCCCGACCTGGAAGCCTACCACGGTACGGATATTTTCCTGACGGAAGCCCTGACGCGTGAAGCATCCAAATTAATCGACACGGCCCTGACCGAACAAAAACCATTCTTCCTCTACATGAGCCATTATGCCGTGCACGCTCCTTTTGCCGCCGACAAACGTTACTATCAAAAATACCTCGACAAAGGCATGACGCCCAATGAGGCCCGCTATGCCACCCTGCTCGAAGGCATGGACAAAAGCCTGGGCGACCTGATGAACTTCGTGGAAAAAAGAGGAATTGCCGACAATACCGTCATCATTTTCATGTCCGACAACGGAGGCTATTCCGTGGGACGGGGCGGAGAAGCGGCACAACGCAACTATCCGCTGCGGGGAGGCAAAGGAGCCTGCTACGAAGGCGGCATTCGTGAACCGATGATCGTTTACTGGCCGGGGGTTACACAGGCGAACACCGTTAATGCCACCCCTGTGATTATCGAAGATTTCTATCCGGCTATACTGGAAATGGCAGGTGTAAAAAAATACGACACCCCGCAACATATCGACGGAGTTAGCTTTGTGAAAGCCCTGAAAAAAGGCAAAGGCAACCTGCAACGCCCCCTCTATTTTCATTATCCGAACAACTGGGGAGAAAGACAAGAAGACGTGGGTATTCCGCAAAGTGCCATCAAAAAAGGACGGTGGAAATTAGTGCACAACTATGAAGACGGGAAAAACCAACTGTATGACCTGCAAACCGACATCGCTGAAAAACACGACCTGGCAGGAAAAGCGGAATATCAAAAAATCACCGCTTCGCTGGCAAAGGAACTGAGCGACTTTTTACGTAAAAACCAGGCCAACAGGCCCGTTTGGAAATCCACCGGCAAACCTTGCGCCTATCCGGACGGCAAAGAATGAAAACAGTGGAAATTCAAAACGACACAAGCAACACGAACGTTTTGTTGCACAGCGAAGTAGAAAAAACAACGCCCCGACTTTATAATGTAAAAAAATATGCTATCTTTGCACACCTGAAAAGCAACAGCATGCAACAAACATGACATTGCAAATCAAGTTCTTGAAAAAATAATTTTAATAATCATAAACCACTCCTGACGACCTCAGGGGATTTAACAAAAATCTAATAAATATGAGTACCAAGTACGTTTACACATTCGGAGACGGAAAAGCAGAAGGTAAAGCAGACATGAAAAATCTGCTCGGCGGTAAAGGTGCTAACCTGGCCGAAATGAACCTGATCGGTTTACCTGTACCTGCAGGTTTTACCATTACCACAGAAGTTTGTACACTTTACAATCAGCAAGGTAAAGAAGCTGTTGTAAAATTAATTGAAGACCAGGTAAAAGCCGGAATCGCGCACATGGAAAAAATCATGAACGCAAAATTCGGTTCAAAAGGCGAAGCATTCCCGTTGATGGTTTCTGTACGTTCAGGTGCAAGAGTATCAATGCCGGGTATGATGGACACCGTATTGAACCTGGGTATCAATGACGATGCAGTAAAATTGTTAGCTGAAAAATCAGGGAATGCCCGTTTCGCATGGGACTCATACCGTCGTTTCATCCAGATGTACGGCGACGTAGTAATGGGTGTTGCTGCCGGAAAAGGCGAACACAACCCGTTCGAAGTAGAAATCGACAAGCTGAAAACAGCTAAAAATATCAAAAACGACACAGATTTCACCGTAGAAGACCTGCAAGTGCTGGTTGAAAACTACAAGAAAGTCGTTAAAAGCAAAACAGGTAAAGACTTCCCGACTTGTCCGTGGGAACAATTGTGGGGAGCTATCTGCGCCGTATTCGATTCCTGGATGACCGAACGTGCAGTTCTGTACCGCCAGTTAAACCAGATCCCGGAAGAATGGGGAACAGCTGTAAACGTACAATCTATGGTTTACGGTAACATGGGTAACAACTCTGCTACCGGAGTTGCATTCAGCCGTGACGCTGCTACCGGAGAAGACATCTTCAACGGAGAATACCTGATCGACGCACAGGGTGAAGACGTTGTGGCAGGTATCCGTACCCCGCAGGAAATCACCATCGAAGGCTCACGCCGCTGGGCTAAACTGCAAGGCGTTTCTGAAGCCGACCGTGCAGCTAAATTCCCTTCACTGGAAGAATCTATGCCGGAAGCATACGCAGCCCTGAACGCTGTGCAAGAAAAACTGGAAGACCACTTCCGCGATATGCAGGATATGGAATTCACCATCCAGGACGGAAAACTGTGGATGTTGCAAACCCGTAACGGAAAACGTACCGGAGCTGCCATGGTGAAAATGGCCGTAGATATGCTGAAACAAGGCATGATCGACGAAAAAACAGCCCTGTTACGTCAGGAACCGGGAAAACTGGACGAATTGCTCCACCCGGTATTCAACAAAGAAGCATTGAAAAAAGCACACACCATCACCAAAGGTCTGCCTGCATCTCCGGGTGCTGCCTGCGGACGTGTAGTATTCTTTGCTGACGAAGCTGAAGAGTGGAAAAACAGAGGCGAAAAAGTGATCCTCGTTCGTTTGGAAACTTCTCCGGAAGACTTACGTGGAATGAACGTATCTGAAGGAATCCTGACCGCTCGCGGAGGTATGACCTCTCACGCTGCCGTTGTTGCCCGTGGTATGGGTAAATGTTGTGTTTCCGGAGCAGGCGACATCGTTGTTGACTATGCAAAACGGAACTTCAATGTAAACGGAACCATCGTAAACGAAGGCGACTGGATTTCATTGAACGGTTCTACCGGAGAAGTTTACCTAGGTAAAGTAGGTACAGAAGATGCTACTTTGGATCAGGACTTCAACGCCATCATGAACTTAGCTGAAAAATATACACGCATGTATGTACGTACCAATGCAGACACCCCGAACGATGCCCGCAAGGCTCGTGACTTTGGAGCTAAAGGTGTTGGACTTTGCCGTACGGAACACATGTTCTTCGAAGGACACCGTATCGACGCTATGCGTGAAATGATCCTTTCCGATACCGTGGAAGGACGCCGCGAAGCTTTGAACAAAATCCTGCCGATGCAAAGAGGCGACTTCGAAGGAATCCTCGAAGCCATGAACGGCTTAGGCGTTACAATCCGTCTGCTTGACCCACCTTTGCACGAATTTACCCCGAATGAACCTGCTTCACAGCAATATATGGCTCAAAAATTAGGTATTCCGGTAGAACGCATCAAAGAAAAAGTAGATGCCCTGCACGAATTCAACCCGATGTTGGGTCACCGCGGTTGCCGTTTGGGTGTTACCTATCCGGAAATCACCGAAATGCAGGCTCGCGCCATCATCGAAGCTGCCTGCAACCTGAAACTGCGCGGCCTGGATCCTCACCCGGAAATCATGGTTCCGTTGGTAGGCACTGTAAAAGAGCTGAAACAACAGGCTGAAATCATCCGTCGCGTTGCAGCACAGGTATTCGAAGAAAAAGGTGTCAAAGTGGACTTCAAAGTGGGTACGATGATCGAAATCCCGCGTGCAGCCATCACTGCTGACCAAATCGCAGAAATAGCTGAATTCTTCTCATTCGGTACAAACGACCTGACTCAGATGACCTTCGGTTACTCTCGTGACGACGCTGGTAAATTCTTACCGGAATACATCAAAAAAGGTATCCTGAAAACAGATCCGTTCGCAGTATTGGATCAGGAAGGTGTTGGCCGTCTGGTTGAAATGGGAGCCCGTCTGGGACGTCATACAAACCCGAGCCTGAAAGTAGGTATCTGTGGAGAACACGGCGGAGAACCTTCATCAGTTATCTTCTGTGACTCTGTGGGTATGGATTACGTAAGCTGCTCACCGTTCCGTGTGCCTATCGCCCGCGTAGCTGCTGCTCAGGCTGCTATCATGCACGCTGGTAAGTAATAAGAATTTATTACAATCCTAAATATGAAGGACTTCTCAGAAATGGGAAGTCCTTTTTTGATAGATCAACAAACATGTAATTTCAGGGAAATATTTACACCGGATGAATTCCGTATCCACAGCTTAAAACAACATTCAGGCTCCCCCATATACAAGATGGATTCCTCTCACAAAGAGAAATCCATCTTTATCTCATCCCACCATTTAACCATCCGAAAGATTCACCTATCGTTTATATGTTCCAGGGCAAGCGGCAATTATTCCGTTTCCTCTACCAACACCCCTGCCGGACAAAGTTTAGAGAGAACTTCCAGCAGCTCGTTTTTTTTCAGGGGCTTCGTCATAAAACAATTACACCCGACAGCTAAAGCAGCCTCTTTATCCGAATCGAAAGCATTGGCCGTAAGAGCGATGATCGGCGTCGCACGATTAAAGCCCCGGATGATGGAAGTGGCTTCCAGACCGCTCATGACAGGCATTCTCATATCCATGAAAATAACATCAAACATTTGAGACCTGACAACTTCCACAGCCTCTGCCCCCGTGATAGCACGGGTTAAACGATTATCTTTAAAAAGATGATCTATCAATAAAAAATTACTGTCGTTGTCTTCCGCAACCAACACATTCAAATTTTTTATATTCGCCGGAAAAACAATAGAAGTCTGTTCCATATCTTCCGATTCCACGTCCATTTCCAATGCCTGGGATTTTTCAACAAATTCGACATCGGTATATCCGATATACCAAAACTCAGAACCCACATTCACCTCCGACTCAAAACCCACTTCACCCCCTGTGGCATCGGCAATCGCTTTACAAATAGAAAGTCCTAAGCCGGTTCCCTGAGCAAAATTATCTAACTTTTCGAATCGGTTAAAAATACGGTTTTTCTTTTCATCAGGAATACCGATCCCCGAATCCTTGACATATATCTTCACCTGGGTAGGCGTACACTCGTATCCCATCACAATTTCCCCCCGGGGAGTGTACTTGATGGCATTTGTAACGAAGTTTGTAAAAATCTGGATAAAACGATACTTATCCAAACTGGCCACGCATTTAGAATAAGGATCAACCAGCCTAAGAACAAGATTCGAACCTTTTATGCGCTGTTTAAACGATTGATACAGCTCCTCACAAAGCTGGCACAAATCTAATTCCTGGCGATGAATATCGATTGAACCGGCCTCGATCTTCGATAAATCCAAAATATCCCCGATCAATTTCAACAAAATCTCGCTATTCGTCTCGATCAGTTGTTTGTATTCATTTTTTTCCTCTTTTTCTGTCGCATCCGAAAGAAGTTGGGAAAATCCGACAATGGCATTCAGAGGAGTCCGGATCTCATGACTCATATTGGCCAAAAAAGTAGATTTAAGTTTATCGGCTTCCTCCGCCCTATTTTTGGCAAGGATAAGATTTTGCTGATATTTTATATCCTCTGTTATATCCCGTTGAATAAAAGTGACCACAGCCACATTCCCAGCTTCATCTTCCCTGGCGCTATAAGTGAAGTTTGAATAACGGTAACCATCCCCATCCTCTTTTAAACCTCGCAATACGACATGATGGTCCGAAAACGTTTCTTTCCGGATGATAGCCTCCAACAAAGTAATAAAATGCTCCCGGTCGTCAGGATGAATCCTTCCACAAATTAACTCATACGATTGCTTTTCAATATGATCGACCTGACCGGAAAACCTATAAAACATCTTTTCCTCGGTGAAATAATTCCACGCCACTAATCTACCCGCTTCCAAAGCCAAAGCCAATTCTTCCTGAATCGACTTCACCCTTTTATAACTCCTGACAATCTCCCTTTCCCGTGTTTTCTTCTCAGTAATATCCTCACAGGTTAAAACATAACCTTGTAATTCCCCTGTTTCATCCCGCATAATAGTTACTTTCGTAACAAAATACTTTCTGGCACCCCGTATTCCTGTATTAAAAAAACGCTCACCACAAAGATCAAAATCATAATCAGTTTCAAAAGAAACATCCAATCCTTTTTTCAATAATACTTTATCTTCCTTCGTAATATTAGGATCATCGAAAATATTAATGTCATACACCTCCTCCATCGTCGTTCCGAACATTTGGAATGCAATGCGATTAGCATACTTCAAAAACCCGTCTTTGTCATAAACTACAAGTCCGAAAGGCAAATATTCAGGCATAAGTGAAAGAAGTCCGTTCAGCATATTTCGAATTTTATCGCTATAAATCAATGTTATAAAATCAGGCAAACATAGATAAAATTTTTGATTCACAGCAGATCTGCCTCATTTATAAATAAATAAATTAACAACGGAAACATTTGTCGCCACAAGCAATCAGACAGCCAATTAGTTACCACGCAATCCCTTACAGTCAAGAGCGTACACCCACCAACTAACAGTCACAAGGGCTAACCTCCACCTTACATCCCCTGAATACATCTCCCAACTATCCTTTAATACAAATATTTTATATGAAAAACATTTTTCAACGCCACTCTTTCCAAGTTCCTACTTTTCCCCTGTAACACTTGTTTCGGGACAAACAAACCCATTCTATACCTTTAATTCGTTTTTAAGCGCGTAGCATACACACAACATACAAGCATAATTTCCACACAAATATTATTGAATGAATTCAAACAGGACCACACAACTAAAATCCAGGCATAGTTTTCAAATCATAAAACAAAAAACCGTTCGAGACTTCTCTCAAACGGTCTTGTTTTACCCCATACATACATACACATTATTTTTCATATTTAGGGGCCTTAGGCACTCTATGCCACACTTCTGTATATTTTTTACCTCCTTGCGGATAAGAAATTTGCACAGTATTTTTATCTAAAAACTCATAGGTTAAAGGAACATCTATCATCCGGCGGAATTTCTTACCTTTTTCATATTTCAACCGTTCCACATACCAACCTCCTCCGGCTTTAAACTTTCCATAATGGCTCGCCGCAAAATATTTGGCATCCCAATCGGTAGACTTTATATTTGCATAACGTCCATTCTTTTTCAAAATTTTATAACATACAACAGGATAAAGTTCTCCTTCATATTATAATGTCCACACCCCCACAAGCGGATGTTTCGTCTTAGCCTTTGCTTCTTGCACAAAACCGCCAAACACCATACTTATCAAAACAAATAGAAAAACTACTTGACGAAATACCTTTTTTACCATCACAAATTTCTTTAATAATTTGCGATTGCAATTTACTCATTTATTTTAATCAAACAACAGAATACAAACTATTTTTTTACATAGCTTTAATCATATTCACAATACACAACACCCCAGCAAAAACAACTAAAACACTAATTCAAAAAACCTTACAATTTTACCACAAAGTAGTAAGATTTCAATATTATTCCAACTAAATTCCAATATTAAAATATTATTGTAAATTCAATATTCATGCCAATACATTCGCAATTTTCAAGAAAATACATCATTATTCTTTACAAAAATCAACATGTAAATAAAACAATTCTATTCTTTAAAAATACTATACTGCCCCATTGAAAGATTTGTTGTTTTTTCGATAACCGATAAACAATGAGAATTTAGAGTATAGGTTGAATTTATCATTTATAGACGGATTATTTCCCCTTTACTTTCCTATCTTTGTAAGAAATTAAAATATATGAGCTATGCAGGAGTGTATCGAACACCCGGAAAATAATCCAGAATACGAAGGATTAAAGGTAAACAAAGGTATAGATCAGCCTAATCCGGTAAATCCCAATCTGGCAGACAGATTGAAAAATATAAAAAAACGGGCATTAACAGTCGACGATTATGTGGAAGGCATCCTGAAAGGTAATATCAACATCCTCAGCCAGGCAATTACCCTCGTAGAAAGTGCCAAAACGGAGCATCAGGCAGTAGCCCAGGAAGTAATTAACCGTTGCTTGCCGTCATCCGGTAATTCAGTAAGAATTGGCATAACAGGAGTACCTGGAGCGGGGAAAAGCACCTTTATCGAAAGTTTCGGAAAATATCTGACAGGACAGGGACATAAAATTGCCGTATTGGCCATAGACCCCAGCAGTGAACGCTCGAAAGGCAGTATTTTGGGTGACAAAACCCGAATGGAAGAACTGGCATGCGATCCCAAAGCCTATATTCGCCCTTCTCCTTCAGCCGGGTCTTTAGGGGGAGTAGCACGAAAAACACGTGAAGCAATGATTCTATGTGAAACGGCAGGATTCGACATCATCCTGATAGAAACTGTTGGAGTTGGACAAAGCGAAACGGCTGTTCATTCCATGGTAGACTTTTTCCTATTGCTACAAATAGCCGGCGCAGGTGACGAATTACAAGGGATCAAACGCGGGATTATGGAAATGGCAGATAGTATCGTCATCAATAAAGCCGACGGAAACAACATACAACGGGCTGAACTTGCAAAAGCACAACTGCAAACCGCCCTTCATTTCTTCCCTCCTCACGAATCGGGAGTGAATCCGAAAGTAATGACCTGCTCTGCCTATGAACGTATAGGTATTAATGAAATATGGGACAACATCCTGCACTATTGCAGTGAAACCCAGCAAAACGGCTACTTCGACCTACGCCGTAGCGAACAGGCAAAATATTGGATGTACGAAACAATCAACGAACAATTACGGAACCGTTTCTATCAACATCAACGTGAGAAACTGAAAGTAGCAGAAGAAAAAGTCATGAAAAACCAGCTAAGTTCTTTTGTCGCCGCTTTCGAATTATTGGATGATTACTTCGGAAAAGTAAAATAAACCCTATATCCGGCTTATCAAAGTTTGTGAAAAACTTTGATAAGCCTCAATCTACAACTTCCGCTCTGGCAATCAGCAAATCTACCTTCCTTTTTCATGCACATTATTCCCAATGCTTCCGGAATAGAATCAAGATTCTTAAAAAGGAATAAAGCCAGTTTACCTTTTACCTATTTCTCAACCGGGGCAATCAATAATCTGTGTTATTTTCTCTTTTCCCCAAACGCCTAACACCCTTATTTCAATTTCAGTCATATAGCGCACAGTTTTCAAATCCTACACAATATATTTATAAACCATAATACACCCCTTTATCATGAAATAACTCCTCTGGTTTGCCAAAGGAGTTATTCTTATGAAAGCATTTTATAATACTAAATTTTCCCTTTCTTATAAAGGAATCTTCCCCCATAAGCATTTTGCCTTCCACAAGAAAAAGCACAGCCTCCCATTCCTATCTTCCCCCCCCAGCAAGAGGAGAGAAACAGAAATATCGTAATGTCCTCCTCAAAAAACAGCAGCATATAAACAACAGAGTAAGGCAAAAAGCAAGACTATAAAGTAAATAAGCAAACAAGAACAAATAAAACAAGTAACTAAAAACAAAAAGGAAGACAGGAAGAAACAACCACCCAAAGCATACAGATAAACAGCAGGAAAGCGGCAGAGTATATTAATACAAACACAGGCACAGAGGAGGA
>OBYR01000787.1_pt1 | contig 16889 bp, 14 predicted proteins | sample 1495491 | NCBI WGS metagenome assembly OBYR01 (sample SAMEA2580206, study PRJEB22360) | human gut metagenome | biome: human gut; feature: human-associated habitat; material: faeces | place: Denmark | collected 2008/2010 | reverse complement strand
CGGAACCCTAATGCTCGATCCAGCAGCGAAGCGTCTCGCCGGCCTGCAGGTGACGCAGGTTCTCCGCGGCGATGTCGACGACGTTGTTGAGCGTGGCGGCCAGGTGGAACCAGCCCGAGACGTGCGGCGTGATGAGCATGTTGGGCGCATCCCACAGGGGGCTTGTCGCAGACAGCGGCTCGGGGTCGGTGACGTCGACCGCGGCGCCGGCGAGATGTCTCGACTCCAGAGCGGCAACTAAATCGTCGACAACCACAAGATCGCCGCGGCCGCCGTTGGCAAAGAAGGCGCCCGGCTTCATCGCGGCGAAGAACTCGGCGTTCGCCAGACCGCGGGTCTCGGGTGTGCTCGGCATAAAGGATGCGACGACGTCCGCCTCGGCCAGGCGCTCAGACAGGGCATCCATGCCGTCCATGTCCTCAAACACAATGGGGTAGACGAGCGGATGGCGCTTGATGCCGCGGACGTGCGCACCCATACTGCGGCAGAGCGTGGCAAAGTGGCCGCCGATATCGCCCGCGCCCAGCACCAGCACGTTGGCGTTATTGAGCGAGGTAACCGGGCCCAAATCCTCCCAGCGATGCTCGCGCTGCAAGTCCTGGTAGCCGGGCAGGCGCTTCATCATGGAAAGGACCATGGCAAACATGTGCTCGCTTACGGCCTGGCCGTAGGCGCCCACCGAGCAAGACAATTTGGCGTCGACCGGCACGGTGCCGGCGGCCAAGTAATCGTCATAGCCAGCGGTCTGCAATTGCAACAGCTGGAGATGTTCGCATGCCGTGAGCATGTCAGGGTCGATGTTGCCCAAGATCACGTCGGCATCGGCGACCTGCTCGCGCGTGGCGGCGTCGGAGCTCGTGTAGATAAAGTCCTCGCCCGGAGCGCTCGACTCAAGAATTGCGCGATGGCGGTCATTGACGGGCAGCAAAACCAGGATGTTCACAAGCAGTCCTCTCCGCTCGACCTGCCAAAAGGGGACAGGTTTATTTTGGCAGGTTTTATCAGGCAAAACGTTCAAATAAAAACGCCGGATGCAAGACGAGCGTGCCCGTCAGCATCCGGCGCATCCACGGCTACCAGCTCAGCAGCTCGTAGCTGTCCTCGGTCACCACGAGCTGCACCTCGCACTGGGCCGAATCGCTGCCGTCCTTGGTGCGCACGCACCAACCGTCACCCTTGCTAATCTTGATGTCGGGCGCTCCGGCGTTGACCATGGGCTCGATGGTAAAGACCATGCCCGGAGCCATGATGGTGTCCACATCGGGTGCCTCGGTGGTAAAGCCCACAAATGGGTCCTCGTGGAACTCCTTGCCGATGCCGTGTCCGCCGTACTCGCGCACCACGCTAAAGCCGGCATCCTCGACCGTCTTTTGTACGGCCTCGGCCATAACGGACAGCGGCAGCCATGGCTTGACGGCCGCCAGGCCCGCCTCCACGCTGGCGCGGGTGACGTCGACAAGACGCTGGCGCTCGGCAGAGACCTCGCCGATGCAGAACATGCGGCTCGAGTCGCTAAAGTAGCCGTCCAAGATCGTGGAGCAGTCCACGTTGATGATGTCGCCTTCGTGCAGCACGTCCGTATCGCAGGGGATGCCGTGACAGACCACGTCGTTGATCGAGGTGCACACGCTCTTGGGGTAGCCCTCGTAGTTGAGGTCGGCCGGCGTGCCACCGTGCTCGACGGTGTAGTCGTAGATCATCTGGTCGATCTGGTTGGTGGTCATGCCCGCGGCGATGTGCTCGCCTATGTAGTCGAGCACGCCCACGTTGATGGCGGCGGAGCGCTTGATGCCCTCGATGTCGGCGGGCGTCTTGTAGAGCGTGCGGGGCAGAACCTCCCAGCCCTCCTCCCACAGGCGCTCGAGGCGCTCGTCGAAGGCGCTGTGACATTTCTTATATTTTTTGCCGCTGCCGCACCAGCAAGCGTCGTTGCGGCCGGGTACGGGTCCTTTGTCATACATGGCTAACTTCCTTTCATCCGCAGCTAGTATAGCCCACCCATGCGTCCATAAAAGTTGCGGTGATATAGTTCCGATTTAAGCGGTTTAACAGCACAAATAGGAACTATATCACCGCAACTGATGGGGCGGGATGGCGGGCACTAGCTGCTGCGTGGTTTTGCTAGTAGCTCACTTGGCAGGGGATGCCGAGGGCTTGGACGCGCGCGGCGATCGTGTTGAGTACCTCGGGCGCCGCTTTGGCAAGGCCGGCGACCGGTGTCTCGCGCGCCACCGTGTAGATGGTCGCCTCCTGCGGACGAATGCGCTCGAGCGCCGCGAGCCAGGGGGCAACGTATTCCTCGCCGGTGTTGTCGATGAGCTTGCCCTGATACTCGCCGGTCAAAAAGATCGTCTGGATAATAACGTGACCGTCAAAGCTTGCGAACGTCTCAATCTGGTGCTCGACGTCGTAGGGGCCAACAGGCTGGTCGAGCAGCTGGATAAACGCCGGGTCGACGGTATCGAGCTTGAGGATATTGTCGTCGACCATCATGAGCGCGTCGTGTACCTCGGGGCGGTCGGCGCGCGTGCCGTTGGAGAGCACGGCGATCTTGGAGTTTGGGGCAAGCTCGTCGCGCAGCGCGACAGCGCCGGCGATGGCCTGCGGAAACTCCGGTGCAGCGGTGGGCTCGCCGTTGCCTGCGAAGGTGATCACATCGGGGAACTCGCCCTCGGCTGTCATCTCGCGCAGCTTTGCCTCGAGCGCGTCGAGTACCACGGCAGCTGTGTTATACGGCTCGTGGCAGGGGCGCTCGGCATTGAGACCGTTCTCGCAGTAGATGCAGTCGAACGTGCAGATCTTGCCGCTCGCCGGCATCATGTTGACGCCGAGCGAAAGGCCCAGGCGACGGCTGCGAACGGGCCCAAAGATGGGGCTGGCATTTAGAAACGTAGACATAGGTAAAAGCTCCTCAAGACAATTAACCTTAAGCATAGCATCGGCTCCAACGTATGGTCCGGGCTTGTGCTTTGCAGGTTTCGTTTTTTAACTCTGCCTTCGATGCCGCGTCATGAAAGGCATCGGGTCGGGTACAGTTAATCTGTTAACAAAGCGCAAGACGATGGGGCACAACATGGATTTTACGGTCGAGAATGCGGGCACCACGATCGCCTGCCGCGAGTATGCCGGCCCAGATGTATCGCCTGATGCTCCCGCTTTGGTGTGCGTGCACGGTGCCTGCGTCGACGGCGTCTTTTTTGACGCCATCGCCCGCGAGCTCGCCTGTGACCATCGCGTCATTGCCTACGACCGCCGCGGTTGCGGTGAGAGTGGCGACGCTGCAGACGGACGCTACGACCTCGCCGCCCAAGCCGCCGACCTGCAGGCCGTTATCGAGCATATTGGCGCTCCGGCAAACGTGCTCGCGCACAGTGCCGGTACGTTGGTGGCCCTGGAGCTTCTCCGTGTAAACCCCGACATAATCTCGCGTGCGATTCTGCATGAACCCGCCGTGACGGATGAGGGCGCCGGCCTGGGTGCGGCCCCGGTTTTGCTCGAGATGATCGCCGCGGGAAAGGTCTCCAGGGCATTACGGGCCTTCCTGGGCGCCATCGGCGATTCGGACCCTGAGGCCCCCAAGTTAACCGAGGCAGAAGCCAAGCATGCCCTGCGCAACGGCCGCAGTTTCATGGCGAACGAATACGGGATTACTATGACCTGCGTTCCCGATTGGGATAGCGTTCGCGCGTCGAAAACGGTGGCCGCCGTGCTTTTGGGCGAGCTCTCGATTGGTACGCCCCGCGAGGCGGGAACGAGGATAGCGGCTGAGCTTTTGGACTGTCCACTCGTAATGGTTCTCGGCGCGCACAACGGCCTGCGCGATCGCCCGGCAGCGGCTGCTCAGACTGTCCGTGGTATCCTGGGGCTCTAACACCCGCAATAGCCAAAACAGGCTTCACCCGCAAACGTTTCGGCTGTGTTAACAAATGTGCTCAAAACCTTACGTTTGCGGCTCCAATTGCGCCGTCTGCCAACTCATAAAAATGTAACGGCATTCACGTGCTTACCTGCATCGGCAAGGTGTTACCCTTGTAACATTTGGAACCCACCGCTACTATGCGAAGCTATCGAAAGGGCCCCATATGCTCAATAATCACGAGGCCAATCTAACCGACGAGGAGGCTGCCGCTGAGGTCGCCCGCGTCGCGAAGACCTACCCCGTGGTACGTTTGCTGTCGGCCGATCAGATTAAGAGCGAGCCTAACTGCTTGCTCGCCGGCGATCGCTGCCCTTGTCTGCGTCAGTCGAGTCTTGAGGCCTTGGCAGATTCGGGTGAGGTGTCGGAGCAACTGCTCAACGATGGTGTTGAGTACCGCGCCCGTCTGCGCCCTCTAAAGGTCGAGGGCGAGCCTCACGTCCTGCTGATGGTGCGTCCGATCGATGAGCAAGAGGCCACAGAAGAGGACCTTGTCTACACCGACGTGCTGACGGGCGTGCGCAATCGCCGATATTACGAGGAAAAGCTCCGTAGCGCCCGCATGAAGGCCGGCGTGGCGGTGATCGACCTTGATGATTTTAGGGTCTTCAACGATATGTGTGGCCATCATGCCGGCGATCTTGCACTCGGTGCTGTGGCGACAGCCATACGCAGCGGAATTCGTTCGGCTGACGAACTTGTGCGCTATGGCTGCGACAAGTTTGTGGCTGTCATGTCCAATATCTCCTCCGATGACTTCGCCCGTCGCCTGCGTCAGGTATCCGATGCCGTTCATTCCACGATTGTTCCGGGCTATGAGTACGCGAGCCTGACGGCGTGCGTTGGTGGCGCTCGCATTCATGGCGAGACGGTTGATGAGGGCGTTGGCCGCGCCGTCCAGTTACTGAGCCGCGCTAAGGCAAAAGCTGGTACGGTCGTGACCGATGCCGATTCCATCGAGGCCTTCCAAAGCGAAAAGCCTTTGGTGCTTATTGTCGATGACTCCGAGATGAACCGAGCCATTCTCAGCGAGATGCTCAAGGACGAGTATTGCATCCTCGAGGCCGACCACGGTCGTGCGGCGCTCGACATGGTCGACCGCTATGGCGATGAGTTGTCGCTCGTGCTGCTGGATATTGTCATGCCGGGCGTAAGCGGCTTTGAGGTGCTGGCCGATCTGTCGCGCCGATCGGTTAGTGACAATCTGCCCGTCATCATGATTTCGAGCGAAGATTCCGATGATATGGTTCTGCGCGCGTACGAGTTGGGCGCCTCGGACTATATCAACCGCCCGTTTGACTCCCGTGTCGTGCGCCGCCGTGTAAGCAACACCATCCGCCTATACGCCAAGCAGCGCCGCCTGACGAACCTGCTGTCCCAGCAGTACAACGAGCGCGTCAAGAACAGTCGCATGCTCATCGACATCATGGCCGGCGTCATGGAGCTTCGTAACGGCGAGAGCGGCAGGCACGTTACGAACATCGAGAAGCTGACCGAGCTGCTGCTTGGCTGTCTGGTCCAGCGTAGCGGCACCATCTCCCTCGACAATGAGGAACGCTCCACGATCGCCCTGGCTTCGGCGCTACACGATATCGGCAAGATGTCGATTGACGATGCGATTCTCAACAAGCCCGGACGCCTTACGCCCGAGGAGTTCGAGATTATGAAGACACATACCACGATCGGCGCCGACATGCTGCGTGAGCTGGGTAGCCATCACGCCGGCAATGCGCTTATGGAATATGCGTACCAGATCGCGCGTTGGCACCACGAGCGCTGGGACGGCAAGGGTTATCCCGATGGCCTTAAGGGCGACGAAATTCCCATTGCCGCACAGGTGGTTTCGGTGGCCGACGTGTACGATGCCCTGACGAGCGTGCGCGTGTACAAGGACGCTATCCCGCACGAGGAGGCGATCAAGATGATCCTGGACGGTAAGTGCGGTGAGTTTAACCCGTTGCTGCTCGACTGTTTGCTCGAGGTGCAAGACCAAATTGCCGAGACATTGGCACGCCCCGCCGATGTCGTCGCGTTTCCTACGATTTAGTTTGACCAAAGGAGTTTTTAATCCATGATTTCCATGCGTGAGGCGTATGAGAAGATCGGCGCTAATTATGATGACGCGTGCGCTCGGCTGATGGGCGGGGAAATGCTTGCCCGCTTTGCCCTCAAGTTTTTGGATGACGAGAGCATGGACAAGCTGGAGGCCGCCATGGCGGCGGGAGACGCCGAAGGTGCGTTTATGGCAGCGCACACGCTCAAGGGCGTGAGCCAGAACCTGGGATTTGATAATCTGTACGAGCCGGCGGTTGTGGTGACCGAGGCGCTGCGCGGCGCCGATGCCGTTGACGGCGCTCGCGAGGGAATGCATGCGCTGCAGCAGCAATATGCGGCTACGATGTCGGCCCTGCGCGAGGCGGCTGAATAAGAGCTTGCGGGCCTTGGGCTGTGTGCCTGCCGCATATAGGCAAAAGGGTGCCCCGTCGGACCATATGGCCGGCGGGGCACCCTTGTCTGTTGTGCTGTCCGTGAACTAACGAGCCTGCTTTACCTTGGCCGCTGCCTCGACAAACGACTTCCACAGGTTAAAGTCGGTCTCGAGCGTCTTCCACGTGTACTCAGGGTGCCATTGCACGCCCAGGCAGAAAGGCTGGCCTTCGACCTCGATGCACTCGGGAACGCCGTCGGTTGCCTTGGCGACCAAGCGCGTGCTTTTACCCAGACGGTCGACGCAGCAGTGATGTGCCGAGTTGGTCTGGATCAGCCTGTGCCCGCCAACCGCGCGCTCCAGCAGCGAGCCCGGCACGACCTCGACGGGGTGCACGGGATCGTTGAGCACGTGGGTATGGCGCCACTGCGTGCGGCCCTCGCGCGCACCCAGGCTCGGCACGTCCATGCACAGGGTGCCGCCGGTGGCGACATTGAGCAGCTGTGTGCCTCGGCAGGTGGTAAAGAGCGGCTTCTTGGCGCGAAGCACCTCGTTAACCAGCTTAAACTCAAAACGGTCGCGAATCTCGCAGCACAGCGTGGGGTCGTAAGGACGCTCGTCGCCCCAGCGTTTGGGGTTGACGTCCGGGCCGCCGGGAATAGCGATACCGTCAGCGATTTCCACGTAATGACGGATGACCTCAATGTCCTCGGTGATGGACATCTGCAGCGGCAGGCCGCCGGCGGCAAGGATGGCGTCGACAAAGACGCTGGCGATCTCCTCGTTGGGGGAGAGCATCTCGGTTAAAAACGGCTCTGCCTCTTCCCAGCGCGGCGCGACGAGGATGAGTGGGCGGTCGGCGGGGGCGACGTCGACGTGCGGAGTGTATGACGATGAAGTGCGAGTTCCGATCATAGGTGCGGCTTTCGAATCTGAAGGTGACAGTGCGCATGAGGGACGTGGGACAACGCTTTCAATGGATTTGTCCCACGGGGTGGCTGGTTAGTGGCCCTTGATGGAGTTGAGGAAGTCCTGGGCACGCTTGGTCTGGGGGTGGTCGAAGAACTCGTCGGGCGTGCCGGTTTCCACGATCTGGCCGTCGGCCATAAAGACGACGCGGTCGGCCACGCGGCGGGCAAAGTTCATTTCGTGCGTGATGACGATCATCGTCATGCCCTGCTGGGCCAGACGAACCATGACCTCGAGCACCTCGTTGATCATCTCGGGGTCAAGGGCGCTCGTAGGCTCGTCAAAGAGCATGGCCTTGGGCTGCATGGCAAGCGAGCGGGCAATGGCTACGCGTTGCTGCTGGCCGCCCGAGAGCTGTGCGGGCACCTTATCGGCCTGCTCGGCAACGCCCACGCGGCTCAGCAGGTCCATGGCGCGCTCGCGAGCCTCCTCCTTGGACATGCCCAGCACGTCGACCGGCCCCAGCATGACGTTCTGCAGTACGGTCATATGTGCGAACAGGTTGAACTGCTGAAACACCATGCCCAGTTCGGCGCGCATGCGGGCAAGATCCTTGCCTTCCTGCGGCAGGGGCTCACCCTCGATGAGGATCTCGCCCGAGTCGATGGTTTCCAGGCGGTTGATGGTGCGGCACATGGTCGACTTGCCCGAGCCCGAGGGACCGATTACAACGACGACCTCGCCGCGGTCGACCGAGAGATTGATGTCGTTGAGGACGTGTAGGTCGCCATAGTGCTTATCGACGTGTCTGAGCTCGATCAGCGGCTGATTGCCGGTGGTAGAGGTGCTCTGTGCCATGGTGCTCGGCTCCTTATGACTCGAAATGGTAAAGCGTTAGCGGATGATGGTCGCGCCGGTCTTGTGCGAAACATAGACAGCGGCCTTGTTGATCGCGACGTTGATGAGGATGTAGATGACCGCGATTACCAGGTAGACCGACACGAGAGCGTCGTAGTTGGTAATGAGCACGCGGGCATTTTGCATGAGGTCGGGGTAGCTCACCACATAGGCGACGGTGGTGTCTTTGACTACGACCACAAGCTGCGAAATCAAGGACGGAATGATAAACCGAATCGCCTGCGGCAACACGATTTTAAAGGTGATTTTAGCCTTGGAGAGACCGAGCGCCTGGGCCGCCTCGACCTGGCCACGCGGCACGGCGTTGACGCCGGCACGGAAGATCTCGGCAAGCACGCCGGCTGCAGCGAGCGCGACGGGGAGCGTGAGCATCCAAAACGACGGCAGCGCAATCTTGTACTGGGGCAGCACCAAAAAGAAGAAGTAGATGAACAGCAGGCTCGGCACGCCACGGAAAAAATCGGTGAGCACGCGGCAGGCCAGCTGCAACGGCTTAATGTCGCTGGTACGGCCGAGCATAAGGGCTAAGCCCAGCACCAGCGCGATGGCGCCAGCGGTGAGTGCGACTTTAACGGTGCCCTCAAAGCCGGCAAGCAAGAACTTCCAGGTAGTGAGGTGTGTAAAGAAATACCAATAGTGGACCGAAAGCTGACCGGTCACATAAAAGCGCTGCAACACGAGGATGGCGAGTGCGGCGACGGCAACAAGCGAGATGGCGGTGCCGATGCGAATCTTGGCGCGCATCTTGGGGCCGGGAGCCTCGTAGAGTGCATCGCGCATGGTGAGTGCAGGGGAGGAATGCTTGCTCATCGGAGGATCCTCACCTTCTTATCGATGTGGTTGCCAATGTGGCTCACCGCAAAGGCTGTGCCCAGGTAGCCGAGCGCCGAGATAAAGAACGCGGCGACGCCGCCGAGCGAGCGCGTGTTGATGTAGCTCACCACGCCGGTGAGCTCCTGCGGTTTAAGCGGCACCTGGCTGCCGAGTGCGGTGGTGAGCATGACGGCGATAAAGAGGTTGGTCATGGGCAACACACTCGAGCGCAGTGCCTGCGGAATCACGATCTTGGCGAGGATGCGGTTAAAGCTCATGCCGAGCGAACGTGCGGCTTCGACCTGACCGACGCCGACGGTGTTGATACCGCTCATAAAGTTCTCGGAGCCAAAGGCCGAGCCCAAAAGGACCGTGGCGACGATAACGCAGGTGCGGTAGGGCAGGACGACCTTGAGCGGCGGCAGCGCGTAGACGACGATGATAAGCAGCGCGATGCCGGGGATGTTACGGAAGACCTGGACATACAGGTCGCCAAAGACGCGCAGCGGCTTGAGCGGCGACACGCGCATCACGGTGACGGCGACGGCCAACACCATGGCGATGGCAAACGACTCAAGCGTCATGCCCCAGGTTGCTAGCAGCGCGTCGATATAGTTCTGGCCATAGAGCGACCAGAGTTCGGAGAGACTCATGCGGACCTCCCGCCGATAAGGAAAGGGGCTCCCGTGTGTACGGAAGCCCCGACAACTCAGTGAGGAAACAGTTTACCGCAATAAAGCGCATCATGCGTTTCCGTATGGTTTCGTTGCGGCCGTTACCAGGCTCGCTGCCTAGGCGCCGATCTCGGGCAGCTCGGGAACATTGGTGTCGCCCGTACGGTCGCCGATGCAGATCTGCCACAGCTTGGTCCAAGTGCCATCGTCCTCGATCTTCTTAAGGAAGTCGTTGACAAAGGCGACGCCGTCGGAATCGAGCGGCAGGCCGATGCCGTAGGGCTCCTTGCTGCCGAAGGGCTTGCCGGCGATCTTGTACTTGCCGGACTCGCGGACCAGGGCGCTCTGCTGCATGTTGTTATCGATGACGTAGGCGTCAACGCGGCCCTGCTGGAGTGCTTGACGGGCCTCCTCGTCGGTCTTGAACTCCTGCTGGCTGGCCTTGGGGGCGAACTCCTCCAGGATGGCGGGGCCGTTGGAGCCGGACTGGACGGCAACGTTCTTGTCGGCCAGGTCGTCGACGCTCTTGATGTCATCGTTGTCAGCGAGCACCAGGATGGCCTGCTGGGTGTAGTAGTAGGGGCCGGCAAAGGAGACGAGCTTCTTGCGCTCGTCAGTGATGGTGTAGGTGGCAAAGACAGCGTCGACCTGGCCGTTCTGCAGGACGGACTCGCGCGTGTCCGAGGTCACCTGGGTGATCTCGACCTTGTTCTCGCCCAAGATGTAGTTGGACAGAAGCTCCGCGATGCCGGCATCGAAGCCGCGGGTCTGGCCGTCTTTCTCGTTGAGGAGGGAGAAGAGTGTGGAAGTCTGAACGCCACCGATCTTAAAGACGCCGGCGTCCTTGACGGCCGTGGCCCAGGTGCTGGCGGCGATGGCATCGTCATCGGCCTTGGGGCCGTCGTTGACGAGCTTGTCGAATGCCTTGGCATCGAGCGTAGCGGAAACCTCGGTATCCTCGGAGCTCTTGGAAGAGCCGGCGGCGGAACCCTTGTCGGCCTCAGCGCTGGTGTCGGAGCAGCCGGCAAGACCAAGGCCGGCGACGGTTGCGAAGGTGGCGGCGACAAAGCCGCGGCGGTCGAGAACGACCTGCTGGGAGAGGTTCTTGCTCATGGTAGAACACCTTTCTCAATAAAATCCCTAGCGGTTGAGTAGAGTTATACCCTATCGCGCTCAAATGGGTCAACACGAAATAACTCAGAAACACACTTACCTTATGGGTAATTCTACCTACCAAAAAGGGACAGGCACCTTTGTGGTGGTTCTTGCAGATGTGGCGGCCTGCCTCGCTGCTTTGTCTCGATCTGTAACATCTGCAGCCGTTTTTGCCGAGTAACTGTTACAGATTGAGATTTTCTCTTCAGGGGGATTCGAATGTCTCAATCTGTAACAGGTAGACGAGGAAATGGGTTCTAACTGTTACAGATCGAGATTTTCTCCTTAGGGGGATTTGAATGTCTAGATCTGTAACAGTTAGACGGGAATTCGGGCCCTAGGTGTTACGGATCGAGATAATCGCGCCGCGAAAACAAAAACCTCCGCAGGGGTGCTTTCCTTGCGGAGGTTTTTCTTACTCGTTGAGTAGCCTTACGGCTTCGGCGGCCATGTTCTCGACCGTCATGCCGTTCTGCGCGAGCAGTTCGTTGGGGTCGTAGCGGTCGGGAAAGCCCTTGGCGATGCCAAAGGTGCGCGTGCGCAACGGCGTGCATGCCAGATAACATGCCACGCGCTCGCCCCAGCCGCCGTCCAAGATGCCGTCTTCGAGGGTGACGACAACGCGATGCTCGGCAGCAAGGCTATCGAGGAACTCGCGGTCGAGCTCGGTTGCAAAGCGCGGGTTGACGAGCGTGGCCTCGATGCCGTACTCGGCAGTTAGACGGTTTGCCACGCGCTCGCCCAGCTCAAAGAAATCGCCGAGCGCGAGCACGGCAACGTCGCGACCCTGACGCACTACGTTGTAGCGAACGGCGCTGTAGTCGGTGCCTTCGGTGGGCGTAAGGTCGGGACGGCTTACCAGGCCGATACCCGGTACACGGATCGCCACGGGATGCTCGCGGTGGTCGATCGACCAGCTCAGCATGGACAGATATTCCTCCATGCAGGCCGGCGCCAAGTAGTGCATGTTGGGAAGACCGCCCAGCATGGAAATATCAAAGAACGAAAGGTGCGTCTCGGACGTGGTGCCAAAGATCGACGCGCCAAATACCAGGATGGTTGCGGGGGCGTCGTTGAGGCACAGGTCGTGCCACAGTTCGTCGTAGGCGCGCTGCAAAAACGTGCCGTACACACCAAAAACTGGCTTGGCGCCCGAGCGCGCAAGCGCGGTGGCAAAGGTTACGGCGTGCTCCTCGGCAATGCCCACATCGACGAACTGTTTGCCGGCGGCAGCGCGAAGCTCGGGTGTAAAGCCCATGATGTAGGGCGTGGCGGCCGTGATGCCCACGACTTGCGGATCGCGCTCGATGGCGGCGCTGAGCGCCTCGCCCGTAATGTCGGCATAGGTGCGCGGCGCAGGCTCGCTCGGATGGCCCGGGCAGAGCTTGCGCCCAGTTGCCATGTCAAACGGACCCACGTGGTGCCAGCGCTCGGGGTCGCTCTGGGCCGGCTCAAAACCCTTGCCCTTGGCGGTGGAGACGTGCAGCACGATGGGATGATCGATATCGCGCAGTTCCTGCAGCGCGTCGACGAGGGCCAGCACATCGTTGCCGGCGTCCAGATAGCGGTAATCGAGCCCCAGCGCGCGAAAAACGTTGCGCTCATAGGTGCCGTTGCTGGCGCGCAGCTCGGCCAGATTGCGATACAGGCCACCGTGGTTCTCGGCAATGGACTGGTCGTTATCGTTGACGATGATGATCAGGTTGCTGTCGAGCTCGGCGGCGTTGTTAAAGCCCTCAAACGCCAGGCCGCCCGAAAGCGAGCCGTCGCCAATAACGGTGATGACGTTGTACGCATCGCCCGCCAGGTCACGAGCGTGCGCCAGGCCGCAGCCCAGGCTCACCGACGTGGAGGTATGGCCCATGGCGAACAGGTCGTGCTCGGACTCGTCGGGATTGGCAAAGCCAGAAGCCTCACCATAACGCTCCGGATCGATATAAGTGTACGCGCGCCCCGTCAGCGCCTTGTGGGCGTAGGTCTGGTGCGAAACGTCAAAGACAATCTTGTCGATGGGGGAGTTAAACACGCGATGAAGCGCAACCGTAAGCTCAACGACGCCCAGGTTGGGGGCAACGTGCCCGCCGACGGCGGCGGAGCTTTCGAGGATTGCCTGGCGAATCTCGTCGCAGAGCTGCGGGAGCTCGGCGCGATTAAGAGCCTTGACGTTCTCGGGCGTTGTCGTTTGCGTAAGCAGCATCGTTGTGGGTTACTCCATGCGAATCGTGCGCCGGCGCTCCCTCGGCCGGCACAATTGCACAAAACAGTCTCGCACATTTTGGCGTTTGATATGTGACGGCGGCGCGGTAATTCGCCAACTGGCGGGGCAAAACGTTTTGTCCGATGCCATACTGATAGATTCGATGATGATTTATTCAATGCGTGCAGGCCGTGGCTTGCCGCCGTGAGCCGCTGGAAGGAGGCAGCATGTCCGGTGCCGTTCGTGCCGAGAAAATCGCGCACGAGGTCGACTATGCCGCCCGCCAGCTCGCCCAGGCGGGCCGTCTGGACCTGACGCGCGAGTTTATCCAGCATGGCGATGTGACGGTCTATGCACATGTGACCTCGGTGGCGCGGGCAAGTCTGTCCTTTGCCGAGCGCCTGGGCCGCGTCGGTGTCTCGGTCGACCGCGCCTCGTTGCTGCGCGGGGCCCTGCTGCACGATTACTTTCTCTATGACTGGCACGATCCCGACCCAAGCCATCGGCTGCATGGCTTTCGCCACCCGTTTTTTGCCCTGACGCGTGCCGAGGAAGATTTTGAGCTGACGCCGCGCGAGCGGAATATTATCGCGCGCCATATGTTTCCGCTGGTGCCGGTGCCGCCGACGTGTCGTGAGGCTTGGATTGTGTGTCTGGCGGATAAATGGTGCGCGCTGCGCGAGACGGTCACCGGACGTCTGCGGCGCAAAGGCGGCGCGAACGATTCGAACGAGGGCTCGAGTGACGGCTCGAGTAAAGAATCGAGCGAAAAGAGGAGAGGGTAGACGGTGGGGACCGCGATCGACATGGCATTTGGCGGCGCGACGCTTGCCGCCTGCCCGCTCTCGGCACTGGTGCTCTCGTTTGCCTTCTACGGTTTTTGCGGCTGGGTATGGGAATCGACAGTCTGTGCCATGCTCAACCAAGGACGCTTCGCCAACAGCGGATTTTTGCTGGGGCCGTGTTGTCCTATCTATGGTGTGGGCGGCATAGCCTGCTGGCTGCTGTTGCGCGGAATTCCTGACGCGTCGAGCCAGTTTGTCGCTGCAGCGCTCGTATGCAGCGTGATTGAGTACAGCGTAGGCGTGCTGCTGGAAAAAACAACGGGCGCTCGCTTTTGGGACTATTCGCACCTGCCGTTTAACCTGCACGGACGCATCTGTCTGTACTGGGCATGCGCGTTTGGCTTGGGTGCGTTGTGCATTTGCCGTTTAGTGGAGCCGGCATTGCTGGGGCTGCTTGGCCATCTGCCGGTGCTGATTGTGCGGCTGTCCGCCGTTATCGTCGCGGTCGCGATGATGGTTGACACGGTGTGCTCATTGGCGAGCTGGCGGCGCCTGTCCGATCAGCTGGAGCGCGTCCGGGCTGACCTTGCCGACCGCATCAACGAGTCGCTCGCCGATGCGTCCGACTCCATGCTCGAACGTATTCCCGATTCGGCGATCGACTCGGTGGCACAGACGCATATCCGCAGCCGTGCCGTTAACGCGTGGCTGACGGAGCTGGGCGATGCGACGCTCGATGCCCTTCGTGAAAAGGCTTCGATGCCGACGTTTATCTCGGATGGTGCTCGCGGCCTGGCGCTCGCTGCCCGCCGCGTGGCCGATGCCGCGCCGAGCATGCCGCGTCCGTCGCTCAGTCGTCGCCTTGCCGGCAAGCGCATGAGCCGTCCGGTACCGAGCGTGTCGCTCAGTCGTCGTGACCTGCGCTTTTTCAATGCCTTCCCGCGCCTGCGCATCAATCGCTACGAGGGCGTCATCCGAGCAACTAATCTCCGCGACCGCGCCCACGAGCTGTTTCGGCGCTAGTCGGGACGGGCGCGCTCACGGCTCCCTTGCTTGCGTATTTCCCGTTCGTTTCGCACCCGTTGCCGCACCGTTTCCAAGATTGCGGCACCGTTGGAGACGGCAAGATCTGGGTCGAGCCGGTCGAAGAGGTTATCCGCATCCGTACCGGCGAACACGGCCCCGCCGCGGTGTAGGACAATCTTTCGCCTGACGGGCGTGCCTCTCTTGGGGCGCGCCCGTTCTCGTCTACAATATCGTGCAGACGAAGGAGAGGCATGCCCATGATCAAGATGTTTGCGAGTGACTTAGACGGAACGCTGCTGAACGCCCTGCATGAGGCGGATGGGACCATCCGCCGTGCCATTCGCGAGCTGACCGAGGCTGGCTTGCATGTGGTTCCCGCGACCGGGCGCTCGACGTTGCCAATCGGCGAGCATGGCTTTACGGGGCTGGCGCTCGATGCCTGCTGCTCCAACGGATCCATCGTGCGCAACAGCCATGGTGAGGTGCTCAAGACCTGGACCATCGACCCGCAGGTTACCGAGGAGCTGCTCAAGGCGTTCCCGGACATTTGCTTCGACTGCTCCACGCCCGACGGCATGTTCTCGAGCGGTTCGTTCGAGATGCACCAGGCGGGTTTTAAGAAGGACAGCCCTATCAAGCGCATCGTGATGCGCGGCATGCGTGCACGTGGCGGGTATCACGAGGAGCAATATTTCGACCAGTCGATCGGTGACATCCTGCGCCATGACGTGTGCAAAATCAACTGCCGCGTGACCTCGCCCGAGCTGGAGCGCGACCTTAAAGCGTATCTTGCCGAGCGCTCGGACCGCGTGGTCAACGCGCCGTTTGATCCGGTGATGTTCGAGATCACGGACGTGGCGTGCAACAAGGGTGAGAGCGTGGCCTGGCTGGCGGGCTACTACGGTATTGCCGAGGACGAGGTCGCGGTTTACGGCGACGGCGGTAACGACATTGCCATGCTCAAGCGTTTCCGCCACAGCTACGCGACCAAAAACGGTAGTGATGCAGCTAAGGCCGCCGCGAGCGCGACTATCGGCAGTTGCATGGTCCACGCCGTCCCCAAACACATGCTCGCCACCATGCACAAGCAAAACTCCCGCACCGTCATCGAATAATGTGACAGAGGGACTGCCCCTTCGTCACATCCAAAATATTGCCTTTACGTGTTGATGCACACGGTGTGCAATAATACTCGCACTGTGCAATAGCGCACAGGTTGAGTAACAAGGAGGACGCTTGTCCCAGCTCGAGAAATGCGATCGCCGGTCCCTTCGCTCGCAGCGTGCCCTTCGCCAGGCACTTGCCAGCGAGCTTGCCGAAAGCGGCGACCTTTCGCGCATTAATGTCGCGTCGCTCACCGAGCGCGCCGGCCTTACGCGCCGCACGTTCTATTCGCACTACCGCGATATTCCCGACTTTATCAATCAAATCGAGGATGGCTTGCTGGCCGAGATCCGTGAGCGCATTGAGCTCATCACCGCAGCTCAGCTGCCCGACCTCTATCACAACATCGATGAGCTCGAGCCGGCGCCCGGTTCGGTTGAGCTGCTGCGTTATCTTGCGGCCAACCGCGACTTAATCGGTGCGCTGCTGGGTCCGGGCGGCGACCAGGCCTTCATTAAAAGGATCATCGACACCGCTCGTGAGGCCGTGGTGCCGCGTGCGCAGACGGGCATTTTGGGCCTGGCGCTGGGCACGTTCTTTGACTACTACGTCACCTACGTCGTGAGCGCCGAGGTCGGCATGATTCAGCGCTGGTTTGAGCGTGGGCTCACCGAATCGCCCGAGGCCATGGCGCGCATTATGACGGTGCTCGCTTTTGTGCGCCCTGGTGACCTGTATGGCCAACCCATCGATATCAACGTGCCGGAATACGGCATGAAGCTATTGAACCTGCAGCTCGAGGACGCGGCCGACACCGCCGCAACCGTCGAGTCCAACAACTAAGAGGAGAGACAATGAGCAAACTCGTCGAGGGCATCAAGGACCGCATGGTCGCTGCTGCACGCGAGGCCGCGCCCGCCGTGGTGGACGCTGCGCAGAAGGCCGCGACCGCGGCTGCCGAGAA
>OBYR01000780.1_pt1 | contig 17055 bp, 9 predicted proteins | sample 1495491 | NCBI WGS metagenome assembly OBYR01 (sample SAMEA2580206, study PRJEB22360) | human gut metagenome | biome: human gut; feature: human-associated habitat; material: faeces | place: Denmark | collected 2008/2010 | reverse complement strand
CCGGAGAGTGGTGCAGGAGCTTCATCCGTTCCGTCGCCCATCATCGCCACCAGTTTGCCGGCTTCCTGTTCTCTCCGGATGTATTCCATTTTATCCTCCGGTTTGGCTTCGGCTATGAAATCGTCTCCTCCCGCCTTTTCTGCAATATATTTGGCAGTCAGCGGATTATCTCCGGTCACCATAACGGTTTTCACTCCCATCTTACGCAGGCGTTCAAAACGCTCCTGAATGCCCGGTTTGATGATGTCCTGCAACTCTATCACCCCGGTAACCTGCTGATTGACGCATACCACCAGCGGTGTACCCCCATTGCCGGAAATAGCTGCAATAGTCTCTTCCACTTCCTTTGGAAAGGTGTTCCCGGCCTTTTCTACAATCCGGCGGATAGCGTCAAATGCCCCTTTGCGAATCTGGGTACCATCGGACAGATCAACGCCCGAACATTTCGTTTCGGCAGTAAACTTAATCATGCGCGCACCGGTTGTGTTCAGGTTCCGCATTCGCATCCCCGACTCACGTCCCAACTCTACAATCGATTTACCTTCGGGAGTTTCATCGGACAGAGAGGCCAGCAGGCAGGCTTCTACAAAACTACGTTCGTCTACTCCCGGTGCCGTATGGAATTTGGTCGCTTTACGGTTACCAATGGTTATCGTACCTGTTTTATCCAATAGCAGCGTATCAATGTCTCCGGCTGTCTCAACGGCTTTACCGGATTTAGTAATCACGTTGGCACGCAACGCACGGTCCATACCGGCAATGCCAATGGCAGAAAGTAATCCTCCGATAGTGGTCGGAATGAGGCAGACAAACAGTGAAAGAATGGCAGCAATAGAAATGGTTGTACCCGGATGATCAATGTTAGTATAATCGGCAAAAGGAATCAGTGTGATACAAACAATCACGAATACCAGCGTAAAACCTGCCAGCAAGATAGTCAGGGCAATTTCATTCGGCGTTTTCTTTCGGCTGGCACCTTCTACGAGGGCAATCATCTTATCAAGAAAACTCTCACCCGGTTGCTGAGTCACCAATACTTTAATGTTATCCGAGAGTACCTTCGTTCCACCCGTCACCGAGCTTTTGTCTCCTCCGGCTTCTCTGATAACGGGTGCTGACTCTCCCGTTATAGCGCTCTCGTCGATGGAAGCTAATCCTTCAATGATCTCACCGTCGGCAGGAATCGTATCTCCGGCTTCACAAACAAAGATATCCCCTTTCTTTAGCTTTGAACTGCTCACGGTCTGAAGTTTATCACCTGTCATCAATTTTGCAGGAGTCTCTTCGCGCGTCTTACGCAAACTATCTGCCTGTGCTTTGCCCCGTGCTTCGGCAATGGCCTCGGCAAAATTGGCAAACAGCAAAGTGGCAAACAGAATAACGAATACCAGCAGATTGTATCCGAATGAACCGTAATGATCTCTGTTTAGGGAGAGGATGGTAACCACCAGCATAATAACCGTTACTATCTCCACTGTAAACATAATCGGATTCATCATCATCGTTCGTGGATTCAACTTCACGAATGATTGCTTTAAACTCTCTATGACTTGCTCCTTTTGAAATAAAGAAGCCGATTTATTCTTTTTCATACTCTTTACTTATAGACTAAAATGTTCAGCAATCGTACTCAAGGCGTGTACCGGGAAGAATGACAAAGCAGCGACGATAAAAATAACTGCAAACGTCATGACGCCGAAAGTTGCTGTATCTGTTTTCAATGTGCCGGCGCTCTCGGGGATAAACTTCTTCTGAGCCAGCAAACCCGTAATAGCTACTTGCCCGATGATAGGAATGAAGCGACTGAGAATAAGTACAATACCGCAGGAATAGTTCCAGAAATAAGTATTATCACCCAAGCCTTCAAAACCGGAACCGTTGTTGGCAGCCGAAGAGGTAAACTCATAAAGCTGTTCGCTCAGCCCATGGAAACTGGGGTTATTGAGCCAGCCTCCTTCACTCGCCACAAAATCCGGATGATGTGCATATAGATAGCTGGACAGAGCTGTACCAACAAGAATCACAAACGGATGGAGCAGTGCCACAATGGTAGCTATTTTCATTTCACGGGCCTCTACCTTCTTTCCCAGAAATTCCGGTGTACGTCCCACCATTAATCCGCTGATAAATACGGCTATTATGATAAAGGGGTAATAGTTCATCCATCCCACACCAACACCACCAAACCAAGTGTTTATCTGCATGTTCAGCATCTCGATCAACCCACTAAGCGGCATAGTAGAGTCGTGCATACTATTTACCGATCCGTTGGAAGTCACCGTAGTTGTCACGCTCCACAGAGCACCGGAGGCTGAGCCGATACGTACTTCTTTTCCTTCCATAGCTCCACCGGACTGGGCAATTCCCATTTCGTCGATACGCGGATTACCACCCATTTCCTGGCTTACGTTGATAAAGACTCCTACCAGATAGGCTGCCAACATAACTCCAAATATGCTATATGCCAGTTTCTTACGTTTAATGTAGAATCCGAAGGCAAAGACCATTGCCATAGGAATAATCAGGATAGACCAGCATTCTACCACATTGCTCAGGAAAGTAGGATTCTCCAGGGGATGTGAAGAGTTGACTCCAAAATACCCTCCACCATTCGTACCCAGCTGCTTGATCGGTACGATAGCTGCCGTAGGCCCTTGCGAAACCATTTGCTCCTGTCCTTCCAGTGTGGTTACTTTCATCTTACCGTCAAATCCCATCGGCGTACCCTGTAAGATAAGGATAAAGCCCACAATCAATGAAAGCGGCAACAGGATACGTGTACAACTCACTACCAGCAGTTGCCAGAAGTTACCAATTGTTTTCGTGGTTTTAGCAGCCATCGCCTTCATCATACCCGCCATAGCAGCCATACCGGTTGCAGCAGTTATAAACTGGAAGAGCATAATTACGAACAACTGCGTAAAGTAAGTCAGCCCGCTTTCGCCGCTATAGTGCTGCAAGTTGCAGTTGACCATAAAACTGATACAGGTATTGAATGCCTGATCGGGTGTTTGCGGTCCGTTCCCATCAGGGTTTAAAGGAAGCCATCCCTGAGAAATCAAAAGCACCATTCCCCAGAAGAACCAGAATGCATTCAGAATCAATAATGATTTGAGGAATTGTTTCCAGTTCATCTCTTCCTGCGGACGGATGCCGCATACTTTATAAATTATTCTCTCAACAGGAGCCATGAAGTCCGACCAGCTCTTCTCTCCTTTATAAACCTTAGCGATGTACTTTCCTAACGGATAGGCAAGTACCACCATCAGGATCACCTGTAAAACTACACCTAAAATTTCTGTATTCATTGCTTCATTAAAATTTTTCCGGTTTGATGAGTACGTACATCAGATAACCGAAGATTGCGATACCTATCACAAATAGTATTGTATACATAAATCTAATTCTCCCTTTCTTTAAATCTTCTCAAACCAATCCACACATTTCCAAAAGAGCCAGAAGCAGGCAAAGCCGCTCAAGAGGCAGAAAATAAATGATACTGTAATTCCCATGTTTTTACCTTGTTTTAATTGTTACTAATAGTTTTTACCTGATTTACGATGTGCCAATTGCGTGCCAAAAGCGGAAAGAAAGTAATAAAACAATAAGTATCAACAGATTATATCACAAAGCATTTAAAAGAAGAAACAGCGCTACCCTTCCATTTTGAAAAGGATTGCACTGTTTTGAAAGAATGGAAAGCGTTGTTCCATTAAAGGGTTCGTCAGGGATGTCGTAGACAAACCTATCGAAGCTCGTAGAGGAGCGTTGTTTTACATGTACATGTAAAGCTGTACGACATGTGCATGTCGTGCTGCTCCACATGTGCATGTCATGCTGCGTTACATGTACATGTAAAACAACGTTCCCCGGTGAGAAAAACAACGCTCCTCTACGAGATAAGGAAAGTATCCCGGTGAGTAAACACACGAAGAAAGGTGAGAGTGGCATGCCCTGCCAACGCAGCCCAATTGGCACATTGGCACATCAACATATTGCCACATTATTATAGTTTATATTCCTCGATTTTACGATACAACGTGGTAAGTCCTATTTTAAGCAGACGGGCCGCTTCTGTTTTGTTCCCTTTGGTATACTCCAACACACGGGCAATATGCCGGCGCTCCATGGCAGATAATTCAAAACTCCCCGGTACAGCCTCGTCAGACTGTTCATAATGGCAATTCTGTATTTCCAGTGGAAGATCGCATACATCCAGGCACTCTCCATCGCATACAATAAGGCTACGCTCTATCACGTTACGCAGTTCGCGTATATTTCCCTTCCACATTTGCTGGCAGAGTGCTGCAAGATATGCCGGAGACATCCCGGTCACCGGATGGGAGAGCTTTTCGGAGAAACTACGCACAAAAGCCTCAGCAAGAATTCTGATATCTCCCGCTCTTTCGCGGAGGGATGGCAAGTGTACCTGGAAAACCGAAAGACGATAGAATAAATCTTCCCGGAAGCGTCCGGCAGCAATTTCCTCCGGTAAATTCCGGTTAGTGGCAGCAATGATCCGGACATTCACCCGGGTGGGTTTCGTATCACCTATCTTTATATATTCGCCGGTTTCGAGAATACGGAGTAACTTGGCCTGTAATTCAAAAGCCATTTCCCCCATTTCATCCAAAAAAATAGTTCCGTTGTTTGCCTCTTCAAAAAGCCCTTTCTTATCTTTCAATGCCCCGGTGAATGATCCGGCCCTATGACCAAACATTTCACTTTCCAGCAAATCTTTGCTGAACGAAGAACAATTGACGGCCACGAAGTTCTGCTTGCCACGCTTACTGTTATAGTGTATAGCTTGTGCAAAAACCTCTTTACCTGTTCCTGTTTCTCCGGTCAATAACACCGGCACATCAGTCACAGAAACCTTCCGGGCCAACTGAACAGCCTCTTTCAACGGTTTCGATTCACCCAGAATAGACTCGAAGGAGTACATCTGCCCCACCTTCTTTTCCAGTTTTTCAAGGCGAACATTCATGCGTGCTTTCTCTACAGCCCTGCTGATAAGAGGGATAATCTTATTGTTATCATCTCCTTTGGTGATATAATCGAATGCACCATTCTTGATGGCCTGTACGCCATCCGGGATATTTCCATGAGCTGTCAACAGGATTACCTCCGTATTGGGAGCCGCCTTTTTGATAGTTACTACCAAGTCTACACCATTCCCATCGGGAAGAAATACATCACACAAAGCTACATCGGGGGAGTGAAGCTCCAGTTGTTTTAAAGCCGATTTGCAGTCTCCGGCCTGGCACACTTCATAACCTTCTAATTCCATCATTCGCGCCAACAGGCTGCGAATCTGGGTTTCATCATCGATAATAAGAATCTTACTCATGATTTCATAAGAGCGGTAAAAACAGGGTGCGCAAATATACAGCTTTTCAACAGACTGCCAAAGATTTTGGTATACCATTTGATTTCCACTTTCCTTTCATTTTGAAAGAAACCTCCATCGTTTCGAATGATAAACCAAAAGCCCTCAATGATGTATTATTCGCCCCCGGATACCTAAAATAGACTTTTTTTCCAACCATCGGTGAACTTTATCTATTTCTTTTGCGTTATTATTTCCAAAGGAAACTATTTACAATAAAAAGAAATATGAAGATTATCATCATCGGAGGTGTAGCAGGAGGAGCAACCACTGCCGCCCGAATCAGAAGAATGGACGAGACAGCAGAGATTATTCTCCTTGAAAAAGGAAAGTACATATCCTATGCCAACTGTGGGCTACCCTATTATATAGGAGGGGTAATCGCCGAACGGGAGAAACTCTTTGTGCAAACCCCGGAGGCTTTTTCCGTACGTTTTCGTGTAGACGTACGTACAGAGAACGAGGTCATTTTCATTGACCGGAAAAGAAAGACCGTAACCGTGCGTCTCAGCAGTGAAGACACGTACGAAGAGAGTTACGACAAGCTATTGATCTCTACCGGAGCTACTCCCGTCAAACCTCCATTGCCGGGCATTGACTCTGAGGGAATTTTCACATTACGCAATGTGAAAGATACGGACCGGATAAAAGAGTATGCCAACCAGCACGCTCCCCGGAGAGCCGTAGTAATCGGTGCCGGATTCATCGGACTGGAAATGGCAGAAAACCTGCATGCACTGGGAGCCAAAGTATCTATTGTAGAGATGGCCAACCAGGTGATGACTCCCATAGACTTCTCTATGGCATCGCTCGTACATCAACACCTGATGGATAAAGGGGTAAACTTGTATCTGGAACAGGCAGTAGCTTCTTTTGAGAAGACAGGCAGAGAGATAAAGGTTGTTTTCAAAGACGGACAATCCATACCCGCAGATATTGTAATACTCTCCATCGGAGTACGCCCGGAAACAACGCTGGCACGTGCTGCCGGACTGGTTATCGGAGAAGCCGGAGGTATCTCGGTCAATGACTACCTGCAAACTTCGGACGAATCGATTTATGCGATCGGAGATGCCATTGAATATCGCCACCCGATAACCGGAAAACCCTGGTTGAACTATCTCGCCGGTCCTGCCAACAGACAGGGACGTATTGTTGCTGACAATATACTGGGAGCTAAAATCAGTTATGAGGGTGCTATCGGTACTTCTATCGCCAAAGTTTTCGATCTGACCGTAGCTACTACCGGCTTACCGGGCAAACGGCTGAGGCAAGCTGAAATAGCCTATGCTTCTTCTACTACCCACTCGTCTTCGCATGCAAGTTATTATCCGGACGCTACGCAGATGAGTATCAAGATTACATTCGATAAGGAAACAGGAAAACTATACGGTGCACAGATTGTGGGTTATGACGGGGTGGACAAACGCATCGATGAATTTGCCCTGGTCATCAAGCATCAAGGCACCATCTACGACCTGATGAAACTGGAACAGGCCTATGCTCCTCCTTTCTCATCCGCCAAAGATCCGGTAGCCATTGCCGGTTATGTGGCAGAAGATATCCTGACAGGAACCGTAAAACCGGTTTACTGGCGCGACTTGCGTGACATTCGCCTGGAACATGAGTTTCTGCTGGATGTACGCACACCAGATGAATTCTCTCTGGGTTCATTGCCGGGAGCCATCAACATCCCACTGGACGAGATACGCGACCGCATAGATGAAATACCCAAAGATAAGCCGGTCTATGTGTTCTGCGCTGTAGGACTGAGAGGTTATCTCGCCTATCGCATACTCGTTCAGCACGGATACGATAAAGTCCGCAATCTGTCCGGCGGATTGAAAATATACAAAGCGGCCACTGCCCCGATCATCAGGAATGAGGGGGGTGATACTCCTGCCAGTAGGAAAGAGAGTGCGACACCCGTGTCCATTCAGGAAGAACCTGCCGTTCCTTCACGCACCGTTCAGGTAGACGCCTGTGGTATGCAATGCCCCGGCCCTATTCTGAAAATGAAAAAGACAATGGATACGCTTGTACCGGGTGAGCGCGTACAAATAACCTCCACTGATCCCGGCTTTGCCCGTGATGCAGCCGCCTGGTGTAACTCCACCGGAAACAAGCTGATATCCAAAGAGAGTGCTGCCGGAAAATCAATCATCGTTATCGAGAAAGAAGAACCCAAGGCTTGTAGTATAGTGACATCCTGTGAAGGTAAAGGAAAAACATTTATCATGTTCAGTGACGATCTTGATAAGGCATTAGCTACCTTTGTACTGGCGAACGGTGCGGCAGCAACCGGACAGAAGGTAACTATATTCTTCACTTTCTGGGGACTGAACGTCATCAAGCGTCTCAGTAAGCCTAAAGTAGAAAAAGATATCTTCGGAAAGATGTTTGGCATGATGCTGCCTTCGAGTTCCCTGAAGCTGAAACTGTCTAAAATGAGCATGGGTGGCATAGGTGGCAAAATGATGCGCTACATTATGCACAGCAAAGGGATCGACTCGCTGGAATCTCTTCGTCGTCAGGCATTGGAAAATGGTGTGGAGTTTATTGCCTGCCAGATGTCAATGGATGTAATGGGCGTGAAGAAAGAAGAGTTGCTGGATGAAGTTACAATTGGCGGCGTAGCCACCTACATGGAGCGTGCAGACAATGCTAACATCAACTTGTTTATATAAGTAAGAACATAAGAGTATGAAAACAATATGCATGATGCGCGATCTTTATAAAGCCTTAGCGGAGTTTGAAGCGCAATTCGAAAAAGAATATGCCCTGTCACTCAATGAAGCGATGATACTATGTGCCTTGCAGGAGGTAAAGGAAGAAATGACTTCTACTGCCCTCTCTGCCCGTACAGGTATGGCTGCTTCACACACATCCAAAGTTATCAGAGCAGTGGAAGAGAAGGGATTGATAAAAAGAGCCTTAGGAAAGACAGACAAAAGGCAAATGTATTTCAGCCTGACCCCGGAAGGGAAAGAACGGCTGAAAGAACTCAACCTTGAAAAGGTAGAGGTGCCGGAGAGGCTGAAGGGAGTGATTAGTGAGTAGTGATTAGCGATTAGTGAGTAGTGATTAGTAGGCTGCGCTATCATTCTGCATAGTCAACTGTCAATTGTCAACTGTCAATTGTCAACTAAATAAGCGCAGCTTACTAATCACTAATCACTAAACCGCTAATCACTACTCACTAATCCACTCCTCTATCTGCGCTATCGCCCGAACCCTCATCGCTTCGGGTAATGTACTGATACGTGCCAGGTGGCTTCCGCCGGGCTGCACAAATACCTGGATATTCTTTTCCCCTTTCAGCCAGGTGACACCGGCTGCCGTCCATGGGTCATTCTGACCATAGATAAATATCATCTTCGGATCATTCTGTTTCAAGAACTTCACAATCTTCCGTCCCAGACGCTTATCAAATTTCATGTCTCCCAATTCCTCCGGAAGCATCAACCGGTGCAGGTAGTTCTTACTGCTTTTGATGGAGAGATATTTCTCAAACGGCTTTATATCATAGCCATAATAGCCCAACTCACGTGCAGCCTGCACAAAGAAGGATACGTTAGGACTGTCCTTTGTGAAATAAGAAGGTTCACTGATCTCCGTTACGGAAGGAATAGTACTCACTTCTGTCCCCCACTGCCACAACGCAAAGGAATATTCGAGCACACAATAATCATAAATCTCCTCCAACGGTGCACGGAAAACGTATCCCTTTTCAGCACAATACTTCTCAAAACGAGGCAGCAACGTACTTTTACGCTTCAACACTTCCAACTGGAAGTCTTCTATCGTCTTTCTCTCTTCTGCCGTAGATACCTGCCGTAAAAACGGTTCATGCCTTCCGTCTTCCACCCCATAACAAAGCGGAGCGACATAGGGTACCGAAACGTCTACATCATCGGGGAAGAATGCACGATACAACAACGATGTCTGCCCTCCTTTGCTGATACCGGTACTTATCCACTTCCCTGGATACAACGTTTTAAAAGCGGTAGTCACTGCATGCAAATCTTCTGCAGAGTTCTCAGCAGTCAGATATTTCCAGTCCCGAGGTTGCGGGGTAGACTCCAGAAAATAGCGGTGTTCCACAAATATCATATTGGCATTGAACAGCCGTGATAACTCCTCACGATACCCCGGACGCAACGCATAAGCAGCGCCATACCCTTCGGTAACAATCACCGTTGGACGATCAAACCCGGCATGTGCCACAATGACACGTTGACCGAACGAACCTTTTTCGGGACGACGATGATCCAGTGGTTGTGAGAAATACGCAACATATTTTTCAACAAATTCGGTAGTTTCCAATGGCTTCACACTATCCACGGAAGCTATGTTTTCTACTTTTCTTTGTAACGCTGTCTGTGCCGACAAATGGGTGGACAGGACAAAAAGTAAGAAAACCAAAAGTACTGCGTAGCAGCGGGGTAACGGTTTCATATGTATTCAGTTTTTAATTTCGTACAAAGATAGCCCCTCTAACAAAAAAGTCGGCCCATACTTTAACATTTTAACATTCACCTTTGCGAACCTTTTATAAAAGAAGTTGTTGTTTCTATCAAAAGCCTAAGGTACCAGGGCAGGATTTTTTTATTTAACCTAAACATTATAAAAGATATGAAGAGATTAATTCCTATTTTATTAGCGGTCTTTGCATTCGCTGCTTGCGAAAAAGACCCTGACATGGACAAATTGGACAATGATTATTTGGTGTATACCAACTACGACAAGAAGGCTAACTTCAAAGAGTTCACCACTTACTATTTGCCGGACAAAATTCTTGTAATCAGCGACAAAGAAGAACCAGAATATCTGGAAGGTGAAGCTGCACAAGAAATTCTTGCTGCTTATAAGAGCAATATGGATAACAGAGGCTACACGATGGCTGCTTCTAAAGAAGATGCTGACCTGGGTGTACAGGTAAGTTATATTAAGAGTACCTATTTCTTCACCGATTACGGACAACCAGAATGGTGGTGGGGATATCCAGGATACTGGGGCTCAGGCTACTGGGGTAACTGGGGTGGCGGATGGTATTATCCGTATGCTATAAACTATAGCTACAGTACCAACTCGTTCATTTCTGAAATTGTAAATCTGAATGCACCGGAAGGACCGAAAGAAAAGATTCCTGTTCTGTGGACAAGTTACATGACCGGATTGGTATATTCCAACAGTATGAACAAGGCACTTGCCGTAAAAGGTGTGAACCAGGCATTTGCACAATCACCCTATCTTACTAACAAATAATAAATAATCAGAACCGTTATGAAGACAATAAAATATATTTCATTGAGAGTGCTGGCTATAGCAGCTTTGGCTCTCGTCTTTGCCATGCCGGCAAAGGCACAATTATCAGATAATGGATACGCTAATATCGACTGGCAGTTCAATGTGCCATTGAGCAATGGATTTGCCGATGATGCCAGCGGTTGGGGTATGAACTTTGAAGGTGGTTATTTTGTAACCCCCAATTTGGGTCTCGGACTCTTCCTCAACTATCATAGCAACCATGAATATGTAGGTCGCGAAACTTTCCCGGTAAACGGCGGTAGTATGACCAGCGATCAGCAACATACTATTTTCCAGATGCCTTTTGGTGCTGCTGCACGTTATCAGTTCAACCGTGGCGGAGCATGGCAACCTTACGTTGGTGTGAAACTGGGTACTGAATATGCAAAAGTACGTTCTAACTATAATGTCTTTGAATCCAGAGATGAAAACTGGGGATTCTACGTTTCACCGGAAGTCGGATTAAACGTTTACCCATGGGCTTACGGTCCGGGCTTACACCTTGCACTGTATTATAGTTACGGAACAAACAAAGCTGATAAGGTATTGACTTATAGCGTTGACAAACTGAACAACTTCGGTTTTCGCGTCGGTCTTTCCTTCTAAAACAGAAGAAATAGTGATTAGTGAGTAGTGATTAGTGATTAGTGGCATGCGCTGTGAGTGCGCAGCCTGCTAATCACTAATCACTACTCACTAATCACTATTTTAACGCCTCATACATCGCTTCCTGTATTTGTCCACGTATGTCCAATTGCATCAACTTACGGTTTGTGGCATCAGGATACGTACGATTACTGAGAAAGACATATACTAAATCATTTTCCGGGTCCACCCAGGCACATGTTCCTGTAAATCCGGTATGACCATAAACAGAGGCGGGAGCCGATTCGGAACAGGGACTCTTGTCGGGTGATTTTGCATCCGGCTTGTCAAACCCTAATCCACGACGGCTGATTTTGGATATTTCCGTAGTAAACAACTGACACGTTTCGTTACTCAGATAACGGCGTCCGTTCAACTCTCCTCCATTCAACAGCATCTGATAAATAGAAGCTACTTCACGGGCATTTGAAAACAATCCTGCATTTCCGGAAACGCCTCCCTGGAAAGCTGCTGACTCATCGTGTACAAATCCTTGCAACACACATTTACGAAGGAATTTATCATTGGCAGAAGGCACAATCTGAGCTTTCGGGATACGCTGTAAAGGAAGATATAAAGTACGCTCCAATCCCATCGGTTCGTAAAATTCACGTGCCAGGTATTCATCCATAGGCATACCAGCCAACTGTTCGGCCAAGAAACGAAGAAGAATAAACCCAACATCACTGTAACGGTACTGCTTCGTCCCCAAAGGAGCTTCAATAATCTTCTCTTGTATCACTTTTATAAACGACTTATTGAGCCAGAGGCTATCGCATATCTGCAAAGTGTAATTGGCATTCCGGGTTCGGGACAGTGTCTCCGGCTTGAAATGAAAGTTCGGATTGGCCCAGGTGGTAACTCCCAATCGTAACGGATGTAACGCATCTTTACGGGCGGAGAACAGACGGCCTTTATAACTCTCCTTATCAATAGCCTCCGGATAGAGTACAATTCCGGCAGGCAATCCGGACTGATGTAACAACAGCTCACGAATGGTCATATCTTTCTTATTTGTGCGTTGCAGCCACGGCAGGTAGTCAGATAGTTTATCGGAAAGATTAAAACGTCCCCTATCATACAATTTCATTAAAGCCAGCAGTGTTCCGGTCGTTTTAGAAAGAGAAGCCAGATCGTACAAATCTGTAGGCCGTACTAATGCACTTCCTTTGCCTGCATGGGTTCCAAAAGCGTGGTCGTACATTGTCTTTCCGTCTTTCAGAATCACAATCTGACATCCGGGATAAGCTCCTTCTTGGATACCCCGTTTAGCGATCTATCTGACTCGCCTCAAGGCAATGGAAGACATTCCATACTCTTCCGGATTGAAATGCGTCGGCGTATGCGGAGTTATTGTAACTCCGGCACCGGTTGGAAACAGCCCTCCTAAGCTGGCGGAAAGTCGTCCATCGGCAGAAGCACGGGCGAAGAGTACATCAGCAACCTGTTGCTGTACATCGTGACCAGCAGAATGTGCCAACACTACAGATTGGGCGGCTGACACGGCACGATGTATCTGTAGCATCATCTTTCCGGGAGTGAAAAAGATATAGATTGCCGGAGCCGCTTTTTTATCAGCTGCCAAGGCAGCAAAAAAAGGTTAAAAGGGTGCCACCCGCTGTTCGGCAACAGCCACAATAACACGGCGGTATTTCGAGAGAGAATCTCTCAGAACCTTTCCCTGTGCCTCCGCCATCTCTTTGTGAAGACGAAAACGCACAAGGGATGTATGTTTCTCCAACTGTTTGGCAAGAACATCCGTCTCTCCCGCATCGCCTACCTCCAGCAGAGCCATAGGTAGCATTTCTTTGTCGGAATGAAGAGGAAGAATATTACCTTTGTTATTCAGCACTGTTATAGCAGCCAGATTCAAACGCCGGATAAGGTCACGCGTCTGAGGTGTATTGATACGACTTCCTAATCCGGAGAGTTGAATGGCCGGTTTTCTCTTTAAACCAAGTACGTATTTATAGGTAAGTACCTTTCGGCATTTACGATCTATATCTTCACGGGATAGTTCACCACGATCCACAGCCTCAATGACTGCCGCAACCTCTGTTTTCAGATTTCTCGGAGCAAGTACCATATCATTACCCGCCTTCAAAGCCTGCAAACTGACACTGGCATTACCGGATACTCCTCTCATCGCAAGGGCATCGGTAAAGATAAGACCTTTGAAGGCCAACTCTTCCGTCAGCAAACCGTACACCACATTGCGCGAAAGAGAAGAAGGCAACCCTCCCAAAGGTTCAATAACAGGTACTTGGAGATGCCCTACCATCATCCCGCTCAATCCGGCACGTATGGCTTCTTTGAAAGGATACAATTCCACGCTGTCCAACCGTTCACGAGTGAAGGGCAGTACAGGCAATGCTTTATGAGAGTCGACGTCCGTATCTCCATGTCCCGGAAAGTGTTTACAAACAGAAAGCACTCCTCCTCCTTCCAATCCGGTGGCATAAGCAATCACTTTATCAGCCACACGTACGGGATCTTCACCAAAAGAACGATTGTTGATAACCGGATTTTTAGGGTTGACATTCACATCGGCCACAGGAGCAAAGTTAACCTGCACTCCCAGTTCATGGCATTGACGAGCCATCTCACGACCGTATTCATAGATAAGACGATTGTCTTGTATGCACCCTAACACCATATTACGTGGGAAAAGCGGCGTACCGCGAAGGCGCATCGCAAGTCCCCATTCACCATCAAAAGTAATCATCAACGGCAAGCGTGCCATTCGTTGCGCCTGATTGGTGAGGATGGCCTGTGTCTGCATCTTACCACCGGAAAACAAAAGTCCTCCTACTTTATAAGTATCCACAGCATCACGCAGTAACGCCTGGTTGTGTTTTGTATCGACCGGAGCAATGGTATAAATAAAAAGCTGACCGATCTTCTCTTTCAGGCTCAGACGGTTCATCACCGAATCGACCCATTGCCGGCAACGCGCATCTTGTTCCGCTTTATAAAGCAGGAGAGGTTGTACATCGTTCTGTCCATATATTGCTTTTCCGAAACATAAAAACAGAAGAATTATCAGGTATTTTCTCATATTCATCATTGGCATCATTCATTATTGCCCGACAAACCTTTAGTATCCGGCAAAGAATCATAAATGGCTTGCTGTATGTTCTGGCGTATCTTCATATTGTTAAGTTTAGCATTCCACTGATCAGGGCAAACACGGTTACTCAGAAAAACGTAGATCAATCGTTCTTCGGGATCTACCCAGACACAAGTACCCGTAGAACCGGTATGTCCATAAACCCGAGCAGGCGTTCCGGGAGCACAACTACTGGCTTTCACATCCCGGTAGTTCGGTTTATCAAAACCCAATCCGCGATGGCTGAGAACGGATGTGTATGTGGTAAACAGGCGAACGGTAGCCCCATCCAAATAACGATGTCCCTTCCACTCTCCATCATTGAGCAACATCTGATATACAGCTGCCACCTCTCCGGCTGTGGAGAATAATCCTGCATTACCGGCAATACCACCCAGACAAGCAGCCGTTTCATCCTGCACGTAACCGCAAAGGTCTTGCCTCCGCAGGTAATCGTTGGCAGCTGTTGGCATCACTTCCGATCGATCATAGTGAGTAAGCGGCGTGAACAAGGTACGTTCCAATCCCATCGGACGATAGAATTCCTTATTCAGAAACTCATTCATAGGCTGTTTGGTTATTGCCTCAACCACTTGCTGGAGTACTACGAAACCGACATCACTATATACATAGCGTTTCTGTCCCATCTCCGAACGGGCTATTGATTGCAAAACCGTACTCTTAAATGCTTTATTCAGCCACATACCTTCGGCCATATGCAACGTATGCGTTGGCGTCTGCTTCGGAGATATTAACCCTTTCTTAAACTTAAAGTCCGAACAGGCGTAAGTATATTCTCCGATACGTGTGTGGTGCCACTCGTCTACGAATCCTTGCGTGAAAGGCCCCGTAACTGTATTCTCATCTATTGCCTCCCGATAGAAACGGATATAAGGCAACAATCCGGACTCATGTAACAAAAGATCACGAATCGTTATATTCTTTTTATTGGATGATCGCAACCAGGGTAACCAGGCAGATGCCTTGTCTGTAAGTTTCAGTTTTCCCTGATCATAAAGTTTCATCACAGCGAGTAAAGTTGCGGTGGTCTTAGTCAGTGAAGCAAGGTCAAAAAGATCAGTGGGGCGCACCGCAGTCTTATCGGTATCAGAATGACTGCCAAAGCAACGATTATAAACAGGAATACCATCTTTCATCACCACCACCTGACAACCCGGGAAAGCTCCGGCAGCTAATCCTGCATTGACAAGCGAATCAACACGATGCAACCTGTATCCTTTCATACCGCAATCTTCGGGCTGTACCACAGGCTTCATTCCCGGAACAATATCACTCCCCTCACCTATTGCAAACAGATGCCCGATACGCATAGACAACCGTCCCCCGGCAGGAGCTTTGGCAAAACAAACGTCTGCAACATATCGCTGAAGATCTTCCTCAGACGAATGCGCTAAAACAACAGTAGCGGTACGTTCCAACATCGTCCGGATTGGATACATCGCCCGGTAAGAAGTGAAAAAGACACAGGTAACAGGTACCTGTAAATCCAATGTATCCAGAAGTGGGGCACATGCAGCCAATTCTTCTTTCTCCATCGTAACAGAGATAACGACACGACGAAAACGTTTCAAATCATTAGTGATCCGGTACCACTCTTCCTCTGTCATGTCTTTTGTGATCCGAAAACATTCCACCGGCGATGTATACTGAACAAAGCGGTCGATAAAGGGTTGATCGGACTTTTCCCTACCTACACACAGAATGGCCGTAGACTGATCGGCCGGCAAAGGTATTGTACTAAAATTATTGCGTAATACGGTCACTCCCGCAAAGCGCAACTTGCTCGCAAGCGCTTGTGCTTCGACTGTATGAATGCGCCCATTCAATCCATCTGCAGAGATTCTGTTTTCTTGATCCAATCCTAACAGATACTTATAAGTTAATATCTTACGGCATTTGGCTTCCACCTCATCCACACTTAAATCTCCCCGGTCAATAGCTGCCATCACCGTCTCAAGTGCTTGTTCTATATCCCTGCCCACAAGCACCATATCATTGCCCGCCCGTAGCGCTTTGGCTGTAACATCACGCTCACCGGATACGGCTTTTATTGCCAACGCATCAGTAAACACCAATCCGCGAAAGCCTAACTCTCCTTTTAAAACATCTGTCACAACACTTCGTGACAAAGAAGCAGCAGTCAACCTGTCCGGTTCCAATTCAGGTACACGCAGGTGCCCTACCATGATACCTCCCAATCCGGCACGAATCACCTCACGAAAAGGTAACAACTCAATGCTATCCAACCGGGCACGGTTATAGTATACGGTTGGCAATGCTTTATGAGAATCTATATCCGTATCCCCATGCCCCGGAAAATGCTTACTGACAGACAGTATACCACCACTTTCCAGACCACGGGCATAAGCCAATACCCGCTCGGCTACAGCCTTCGGATCACCTCCAAACGAGCGTATGTTAATTACCGGATTCTCCGGATTGGTATTCACATCTGCATCCGGAGCAAAATTGACGTGGACACCTAACTCGCGGAGTTCACGGGCTACCTCATGTCCATATTCTTCTATCAGTGAATTGTTTGTTATACAGCCCAATGCTGCGTTTTTAGGAAAAAGAGGTG
>OBYR01000779.1_pt1 | contig 17131 bp, 17 predicted proteins | sample 1495491 | NCBI WGS metagenome assembly OBYR01 (sample SAMEA2580206, study PRJEB22360) | human gut metagenome | biome: human gut; feature: human-associated habitat; material: faeces | place: Denmark | collected 2008/2010 | reverse complement strand
ACGGCGAGATAGCCGGCAGGCCGGCATGTCAATCCTGGTCTAACAGAGCCTTAAATAATCATTGGGCGCCGAATGATTAATTAATCCCCGTCCTAGAAAAATCATTTGGGCGAACATTCGGACAAAAGTAGTCATAAGAGGCCCGTCCCAAATGGGCTTGTTTCAAAAGTATGGCGGATTACGGGGCTGGACCTGTATTACATGACCATGGGAAAAATCGCGAAATTAAAACCGCAGGTAGAGAGCGTATCAAAAATCGATAATTGCCGGTATGGATGGGGGTCACCGAATCAGCCCCGTAATCCGGCATAGTTTTGAAATGGCACTAAAGTAGGCACAGGCTAAATACCGATTCCAAGGATAGTTGCGGTGGAATAGTTCCTGGATGCCGGGGTTTTGGCGGAAATCAGGAACTATTTCACCGCAATTGAGGAGGGGCGGGGTGGATGCGGGGTAGCTAAAAGAGCCCCGTCCTAAATGAGCTGCTTAGGCTGGGTCGATGTCCATACTGGCGATTAGGTCGATTTTGGTGTTGAGGAGGTTCCCCAGCACGACGTCGCCCATGCGGACTGGGGCGTCGACGACTAGGCCGCGGATGAGGTCCATCGCCTGGGCGTGAAGTGCCAGCGGGATGGCTTCGGCCGTGCGCACGGGTAGCAGCGCCTCGTCGCCGCCGGATACGGCTACGGTGGTGGTGAGCACGCGCATGGGGCAGGTGAGCTCCTGATGCGCGAACTTATCGCCGCGCGGGCAGCTGTTGCCGGCCACGGAGCGCATCTCTACCACGGCACCGTCTGCGTCGCGCTCCACCTCCACGGTCAGGAGGCATTCGAAGGGGCAGGTGGTGCAGTTGAACTGCAGCGTTTCGATCGCGTTTATGCTCATGGCCTTACGCCTCCTCAACGGGGTCGACGGACAGGACGATTTCGCTGGCGCCTAGGTCGAGTGCGCGCTGAATCACCTTTGCCGGCAGCGGGAAGCTCTCCATGACGCTCGGTTTAAACGGGCGGACCTTGCCGGCGAATAGTTCCTCATCGCCTGCCAGAATACGTACGCGGGCGGCATCGACCGGTCGGCGCACACGGAAGTTGAGTTTGGTGAGTGCCGCAGCCGTAATGCGTCCCGGAAGTGAGTAGCCTGCAATGCCGGCGGGGGAGACCGTGAGCTGGCAGACCGGGTCCGCAGTACCGTGTTCGACATTCGCGCTGCCACCCAGCGCGTACGCCGCCGCAGCCGCACCGGCGCGCTCGGATTCGGTCGTCACGTTGTCTGCCAGGTCGTGCACGTGCAGCACGTTTCCGCAGGCAAAGATGCCAGGCACGCCCGTTTGCAGGCTCTGGTCCACCACGGCGCCGCGCGTGCGCGGGTCAAGTTCAACGCCCGCGCCCACCGAAAGCTCGTTCTCGGGAATCAGACCCACTGAAAGCAGCAACGTGTCGCACGGAACAATGCGCTCGGTCCCCGGAATGGGTGCCAGGTGCTCGTCGACCTTACTAACCTCGACGGCCTCCACGCGGTCGCGTCCGATTACGCGTGTGACGGTAGTAGACAGGTGAAGCGGAATGCCAAAGTCGTCCAGGCAGTTCTTGACGTTGCGGCGCAGACCGTTGGCGTACGGCATGAGCTCGTACACGCCCTCGACCGAAATTCCCTCGAGCGTACAGCGGCGCGCCATGATCAGCCCGATGTCACCCGAGCCCAAAATGACGGCACGTGAGCCGGGCTTGAGGTTTTCGATATTGATGTATCGCTGCGCCAGGCCCGCCGTAAACACGCCGGCGGGACGGCTGCCGGGGATCTTGATCTCGCTGCGTGTGCGCTCGCGGCATCCCATAGCAAGGACGACCGCACGCCCGGTGAGCTGCAATATGCCGGTGGGGCGCATGAGCGTGACGGTGTGGACCGCGGTAGCTCCTGCGATCTCGTCCGTGCCCGGGTCGCCCGCGCCCTCGCCCGAATCGATCTCAAGCACCATGCTGCCCAAGAACAGCGCGATGTCGGTCGCGCTCACCTGGTCGATAAAGCGCTGCGCGTACTCGGGGCCGGTGAGCTCCTGCTTAAAGTGCGAAAGGCCAAAACCCGGGTGAATGCACTGGCGGAGTATTCCGCCCAGATGCTGCTCACGTTCCACGATGGCCACGCTCGCGCCGGCCTTATGCGCGGCAAGCGCGGCCGCCATGCCGGCAGGGCCGCCGCCGATAACGACCACGTCGAACGCCTGCGTCTGCACCGCCTCGGTAGTTCCTGCTTCTGCGCGTCCGTCGCGCATATCAAGCGTCGCCATCCTAGCGCACCCCCTTCAGCGGTCCCTCGACCAGCCAAGAACTGGCATCCTCCAGCAGCACCTCGCTGGGGTCGCAGCCCAGCTCGTGCGCTAGGATCGCCACCACGCGGCTCTGACAAAAGCCACTCTGGCACCGACCCATGCCGGCGCGGCAGCGGCGCTTGACGCCTTCGACTGAAACCGCGCCAGGACGGCGTCGAATCGCGGCCACGATCTCGGCCTCAGGCACCGTCTCGCAGCGGCAAACGATCTGCCCCCACGCGGGGTCGGACTCAATGAGTTCTTCCTTGCGCGCAAGCGACGCGCGGTCAAAGTCGTCCGGCGCGCGGCGAATCGGGTCCCAATCGTCCCGTTCGCGTAGGGCCACGCCGGCATCGCGCAGCACCTGCTCCATGCGCTCGGCAATGGCTGGCGCGCTCGCCACGCCCGGCGACTGAATGCCCGCCGCCTGGAACAGCCCCGGCACCACGGCCGACTGCCCAATATAGAAGTCGTTCGTTCCCTTAATGACCGGGCGACCGCCGGCAAACGCGCGCACCACGCGACGTGTGTCCAGGTCGGGCACCAGCTTGCGCGCGCCGCTCAGCAGCGCGTTGACATCGCTCGCATAGGTCTGCGTGTCGCCCGGCTCGCGCACGGCGGCCGTCGCGGTAATCACGGTGTTGCCGTGTATGGTGCTCGTGACGATAACGCCCTTGGACACCGGCGTGGGAACGGGGTAGAGCGGCAGGAGCGCGCGCGGTTCCTTGTCCAGCACCACAATGTTGCCCTGGCGCCAGACCATCTGGAACTCCTCGGCCCCCGCCATATGCGAGATGTCCGCGGCACCGTTGCCCGCGGCGTTGACCAGGCAACGGCAACGCACGTCTCCGGCGGGCGTTGCCAGCGTAAAGCGCGCGGCCCCGTCATCCGAGCCGGCAACTTCAATGGCCTCCACCGGCGCGGAGCGCATAAACGTCACGCCGTTGGAGACCGCGTTCTCCAACGCGGCGATGGCCACTTCAAACGGGTCGACGTAACCGGTCGAAGGGCACCACAGCGCGCAGGTCGCCTTGGCGCTCGCATGCGGCTCCAGTTCGTGGATGCGCTCGGGGCCGATAATCGACAGTTCGGGCACGCCGTTGGCCAGGCCATTCTGGCGCAGCTTCTCCAGGTGCGCGCGGTCTTCGTCGTTGAAACCCAGCACCATCGACCCGGTGCGGCGGAACAAAAATCCCAGCTCCTGGGCCCACGTGCCATATAGCTCGCAACCGCGGGCGTTGACCTGCGCCTTTACGGTTCCCGGTGCTGGATCGTAGCCGGCGTGCACCAGGCCGCCGTTGGCCTTCGACGCGCCCAGCGCGATGTCGTTGGCCGCCTCGACCACGCAAATGGACAAGTCAAACCGCGCGAGCTGCCGCGCGATGGCGCATCCCGTGATGCCCGCGCCCACAATCGCGATATCAAACGTTTCTGCCACGGTGCCTCCCAGACAAGTTGACAGGCTGTCAATAGGACTATCCTACGGTCTGCACGCACCCAGCGCAGCGGCAATGCGGCGAACAGCCCCGCAACACCCGCCAACGGCAGGCGAGGGGAGACACGGGACCATCGGTGACATCGTCTGTCGCCCCTGGTGTCAGAGGTTTGTCTAAAACTGAAACATCTGGGACTGTCTTTGCCGAGTAACTGTTACAGATTGAGACATTCGGCCTGGACGTTTTCTTTTGTCTCAATCTGTAACAGTTAGCTGAGGATTTGGGTTGTAGATGTTACAGATCAAGACAAACCTTCCGACGGATTTTGAATGTCTCGATCTGTAACAGTAAGGACTGATTTTGGGCCCAAGATGTTACAGATCGAGATCGAAGTCGGGGAGGAACCCCTGCGTCTCGATCTGTAACATCTAGACCCGGATTCCGCTCCCACCTGTTACAGATTGAGATGTTTGTGTCCGCGCCAGCCCCGTACCCAGCCGTAGTCCCATATAAACAAACCCCGTGGTAAACTTGACCGGACTGTAATTATTCCGAAAGGTACACCCCAATGTCCAAGTACATCTCCGAGCTCATGTCGCCGCAGCTTATGGGCGTCATCTATGCCTTTGTTGGCTTTATCATCGCCCTGTACGTGCTGTCGGTCGTCTATGTGTTCATCGACGCTCGTCGCCGCGGCGCCAGCGCCTACGTGGCATGGGGCATCATCGCCCTCATCCCGTTTGTGGGCCTCATCGCCTACCTGGTCCTGCGTCCGCACTCCTACGCGGCCGACCGCGAGGAGCAGGAGCTGGACATGGCCCTGCGCGAGCGCCAGCTTGCCCAGTACGGCACCTGCCCGCAGTGCGGCGCCCCCATCGAGAAGGACTTTGTGGTCTGCCCCGTGTGCGATACCCAAGTTCGCAACGTGTGCCCCAGCTGCCATCGTCCGCTCGACGCGCACTGGAAGGTCTGCCCCTACTGCCGAACTCGCATTCAGTAGCGCATCCATCGCCGGGCCGGCCGCAAGCCACGGGCGCCGCGCGTCAAGCACAAGCCGCACACGCGCCAAAACCCGCAAACACCCCGCCCCCACACGATGAAGCATGCGTAGAAAATCGCCCGCCGTGCCATTAAGGTGCGGCGGGCGCTTGTATACCAAGGCAACCTGCCTATAATGATGCAAGTCAAAAACGCCGAGCGCATTGCACGCACTTGCACCAGGCATCCGAGAGGAGAAAACATACCCATGAAGGCACTCTACAATGACGGTTCGGTGGCCGAGCTCCCGCAGGACGAGGTCACGCACGTCATCCGCCACTCTGCCGCGCACATCATGGCGCAGGCCATCAAGCGCCTGTACCCCGAGGCCGACTTTGCCTACGGTCCCGCGACCGACAACGGTTTTTACTACGACGTCGACCTGCCCGAGGGCGTCAAGATCAGCGAGGACGACTTCCCCGCGATCGAGGCCGAGATGAAGAAGATCGTCAAGGAGAACCTCAAGTTCACCGTGTACGAGAAGCCCCGCGCCGAGGCCATCGCCCTTATGGAGGAGCGCGGCGAGAAGTACAAGGTCGAGCACATCGGCGACCTGGACGACGACGCTCGCATCACCTTCTACCAGCAGGGCGACTACATCGACATGTGCGTCGGCCCCCACATCTGCTACACCAAGGCGCTGAAGGCCTTTAAGCTCACCGGCGTCTCGGGCGCCTACTGGAAGGGCGATAAGGACAACAAGATGCTCACCCGCATCAACGGCGTCGCCTTTGCCACCAAGGAAGAGCTCGACGAGCACATGCACATGCTGGAGGAGGCCAAGAAGCGCGACCACCGCAAGATCGGCCGCGAGATGGACCTCTTTATGATGCGTGACGAGGCCCCCGGCTTCCCGTTCTTCCTGCCCAACGGCATGATCCTTAAGAACACGCTGCTGGACTACTGGCGCGAGATTCACCACAAGGCCGGCTACGTGGAGATTTCCACGCCGCTCATCATGAACAAGCAGCTGTGGAAGACCTCGGGCCACTGGGATCACTACAAGGACAACATGTACTCCACCGTCATCGACGACGAAGAGTACTGCATTAAGCCCATGAACTGCCCGGGCGGTGTGCTGGTGTACGCCTCCAAGCCGCACTCTTACCGCGAGCTGCCCATTCGCGCCGGCGAGATTGGCCTGGTGCACCGCCACGAGCTGCGCGGCGCCCTGCACGGCCTGTTCCGCGTGCGCTGCTTTAACCAAGACGACGCCCACCTGTTCGTGCGTCCCGACCAGCTGACCGACGAGATCGTGGGCGTGGTCAACCTCATCGACTCCGTGTACCAAAAGTTTGGCTTTAAGTACCACGTTGAGCTTTCCACCCGCCCCGAGGACTCCATGGGTTCCGACGAGGACTGGGCGCGCGCCGAGGAGGGCCTGCGCACCGCTCTGGAGAAGCTAGGCATGGACTACGAGGTCAACGAGGGCGACGGCGCCTTCTATGGCCCCAAGATCGACTTCCACCTGGAGGACTCGCTCGGCCGTACCTGGCAGTGCGGTACCGTGCAGCTCGACTTCCAGATGCCGCTCAACTTTGACCTGGAGTATGTGGACGCCGACGGCACCAAGAAGCGCCCCATCATGCTGCACCGCGTGTGCTTTGGCTCCATCGAGCGCTTCATCGGTATTTTGATTGAGCACTTTGCGGGCAAGTTCCCCACTTGGCTGGCCCCCGTGCAGGTCAAGGCACTTCCCGTCTCTGAGAAGAGCCGCGACTACGCCCACGAGGTGTGCGCCAAGCTGGAGGAGGCCGGCATTCGCGTGGTCTGCGACGACCGCGACGAGAAGATCGGTTACAAGATCCGCGAGGCCCGCAGCATCGACCGCGTGCCCTACATGCTCATTCTGGGCGAGAAGGAGGTCGAGGCCGGCAACATTTCCGTCCGCGATCGCTCCAACGAGACCGTTCAGATGAGCGTTGACGAGTTTGTGGCCAAGGTGCTCGAGGAGATCAAGACTCGTGCCTAGCACAAACAATACAAGAATTAACAAAGGCGATCGTCCTCGCGGGCGGTCGCCTTTTTTGTTGTCTATAGAAGAAAAGCCGCTGGTTAGAGCGGCTTTTTTGTTGTGCAAAAAGGTACAGGTTTTTGTAGAGGCGTATGGAGATGCACCCATTCGCGGCGTATTTTGTGCAATCTGGGAAAACGCGAGCAGTTTGCTCGTATAATGTACTCCGTCGAAAGATATAAAAACCTGTACTTTTGCGACTGCGTCTAGCTGCGAGCGAGAAGCCTGTTCTTAACGCCCTGTATCCGCGTGTGTCGCGGAGCTAAAGAAGGGGGCGAGAGATGGAACAGACAGTGCGGCGCCAAGAGCAGCTGCCCGGTGCCTTTTGTGGCGCTGCTACCAACAGCCAACATGGCCGTGTCCGCTGGTATCTGGTCCACACCCCCCATGGTAAAGAGCGCGAGACCTGCGAAAAGGTCCGTCGTATTATCCCGCACGAGCTGATGCAGGACGCTTTTGTGATGCAAAAGGAGTTCTGGTTTAAGCGGGACGGCACCTGGTCGCTCCAAACCAAACCTATGTACAAGGAATACTTCTTCGTCGCCACGCGCGATGCCGCCGTACTCGACAAGGCTTTGGCCCAGTTGAGCTTTGGCTGTCGCATTGCCGGCAGTAAGGAGCGGGCCTATGCGCCCATGCCGGACGATGCGCAGGACTGGTACCGCAGCGTGCTCGACGACGACAGCGTTGTGCGCAACAGCGTCGCCCGTATAGAAGACGGCGTGCTGCATATAGAGCAGGGACCCTTGGTAGGGCAAGAGGCCCGTGTAAAGAAGATCGACCGTCATAAGCGCTGGTGCCTGGTAGACGTGGGCGAAGGCGACTCCGCTTTTAGGGAGCTGCTTCCGTTGGACGTGCCCAGCAAGACGTAAGGGGACGTCGCACTGGCAATTCATCCGCATTTTGAATTCATCGATAGAGGGATCCATGGGGAACAAGGACGTGGATTTGAACTTGACTAGTAAAGAACCGACAGGACATAACGCGCCGGTGGGGGCCGCGCTTGTTGCCCAGGCCATGAACGGCGGAGACGTGAGCATGCGATATAAGGCCATGCAAGCCGTGAAGGACTGGGATCGCACGCGCCTGGCCTAACGCACCGTCAAGCGCGCGTTCGACATCGTGTTCAGCGGCTGCGTGCTGGCCGTCATCGCCATACCCAGCCTGGTGCTTGCCGCGGCTATCCGCCTGGAGAGCGAGGGTAACCCCTTCTACAGCCAGATCCGCGTGGGCAAGACCCACCGCGACGGCAGCCTGACCATCTTCCGCATGTGGAAGTTCCGCTCCATGTACAAGGACGCCGACGAGCGCCTCGCCGAGCTCAAGGAGCAGAACGAGATCGCAGGTGCCATGTTCAAGATGAAGAACGATCCGCGCGTTACCAGGATCGGGAAGTTCATGCGCAAGCACTCCATCGACGAGTTCCCGCAGTTCCTCAACGTGTTCCTGGGCCAGATGTCCGTCGTCGGCCCGCGCCCGCCGCTGCCGAATGAGGTGGCCGAGTACACCGAGTACGATTTACAGCGCCTGGCCGTCAAGCCCGGGATCACCGGCTGGTGGCAGGTGACCGACCGCAATGACACCGACTTCGATGGCATGGTTCAACGTGATCTCGAGTATATCGCCAAGTGCGGCGTGCTCACCGACTTGAAGATCGTGGCGCTCACGGTAATTGAGGTCCTTACTGGAAACGGAGCTAGTTAAATGTCGGAGCCTATCAGGGTTGCGCATATAGTCGGAAAAATGGTCGGCGGCGGCGTTGAGGCCGTCGTCATGAACTATTATCGACATATTGACCGCAGTCAGGTACAATTCGATTTCATCATCGACTCCGATTCGACTGTAGTGCCTGAGGATGAGATTAGGGATTTAGGCGGGCGTCTATTTGAGGTTCCGCCCTATCAGCATCTCGGAGAGTATCAGAAATCTCTCGGTATCCTGTTCGAACATAATCAATGGCGCATTGTCCACAGTCACATCAATACGCTTTCGATATTTCCGCTTCGCATCGCCAAGAAGGCTGGTATTCCTGTGCGCATTGCCCATAGCCATGCGACCATGGGCAAGGGTGAAACCAGGCGCAACCTCATGAAATTGGCTTTGCGCCCTTTTGCCAATGTTTATCCAACCGACCGCGTTGCGTGCAGCTCTTATGCGGGTAAGTGGTTGTTTGGTGAAAACACCCCCTTCACGGTCATACCCAATGCTGTCAATGTCGCTAAGTTCCGCTTTAGTGAAGCTGCTAGGAGAGAGATGCGCAGCGCATGGGGTGCGGATGATGATTGCTGTGTAGCCGGTAATCTCGGCCGCATGGAGAGTACCAAAAACCAGGCTTTTCTGATTGAAGCATTCGCACGCCTGCATACGGAACATCCCGACTCTTTGCTTGTCATAGCCGGATGCGGATCATTGCGCGAATCTCTCGAACAACAGACTCGCGACCTTGGCATTTCCGACTGTGTCCGTTTTCTTGGTCAAGTGAATGATGTGAGCAGCCTATACCAAGGAATGGACGTTTTTGTGCTCCCCTCGCTGTACGAGGGTTTTGGCATGGCACTTTTGGAGGCGCAGATTTCTGGCGTCCCTTGCGTAGTGTCGGACCGTGTTACGCCCGAAGTTATTCTCTCTGACGGTTGTAATCTTCTCCCACTTGAGGGTGGAGCAGATGTTTGGGCGCATGCGATTTGGAAGCAGTTCATCGAGGACTCCCGTGGCTCCGCCTCTGGGGAGGCGTTCGAGTGCTTTGATATTGAGAAGACTGCGAAGAAACTGGGTGCGTTCTACATGCGCCTTGCCGAGGAGGCGCAGCGATGAACACCCCCCGTGTGAGTATAGCCATGGGCGTATATCGTCCTCGGCGTGATTATTTGCTCGACAGCGTCGAGTCCATCATCGCCCAGACCTTTGAAGACTGGGAACTCATCATTTGCAATGACGGCTCGGCTGACGGTGCGACCGAGGACCTGCTCAACGAGGTTGTCTCGCTCGATTCTCGTGTGAAGATCGTCGGTTATCCACAGAACAAGGGCCTTGCCTTTGCTCTCAATACCTGTATTAGGAATGCTAGAGGTGAGTATATCGCCAGACAGGATGATGACGACCGTTCTGTTCCAAAGCGGCTTCAGGAGCAGGTCCGTTATCTTGACGGTCATCCTGGTTGTTCCTTTGTGGGTTCTGAGGCTTCTGTATTCGATGCGGAAGGGCAATGGGGCCATTACGATCTCGAGACTGATCCGGTCGCCGAGACATTTCTTTGGAATAGCCCGTTCATTCATCCGACTGTGGTTTTTCGTCGGGACATTCTTGATGCGGCGAAAGGCTATCGCGTTGCCCCAGAAACCGAACGAGTCGAGGACTATGACCTGTTCATGAGGCTCGTCGCAATGGGTTATGCGGGACACAATATTAAAGACGATCTTTACGAGTACCGAATCGACCGGAACTTGGAGAAATACCGACCATTGGCAACGCGAATCAATGAAGCCTGTGTGCGTGCGAGAGGTTTCAAGGCGCTTGGTCTCGGCATGAAATCGTTTCCTTATATCGCGAAACCTGTTGTTTTAGGGCTAATACCCGGCAAGCTCATGGGGGCGATACGGAGGACGAGGTACTAAGGATGGATGCGGATGGATTCGAGAGGGGTTAAGAATGAGCCTAGCTAATACTTCGAAGAGGTTTTACCGCGTTGTGTTCAGGCGAGATGTCTTGGGTCCACTTGGCGTTTCTAAAAAAGAGAACGCTGGGCAGCTTGTTTTGCCTGCTGCGGAAGAAGTATTTTTCTGCATTTTGTTCTGCCTGTCGCTTATCTGGATTAATGCGATAACTAACTTGAAAGTAGCTTAAACAATGTTAGTTCTATCATTAATGACGTTATATTTTCTTTTGCTGCTTGCAATCTCTCAAGCGCTATCAAAAAGTGATTGGATGAATCCAGCATCAATTTGTAACGCCTCTTTCTTTATTTGCTCACTCGCTGAATTGTATAACTGCCTTGTCTTCGGTACTGAAGTCTCCCTCCATGGAGGATTACTTATTTGCTTCTTTGTTACCGTCTTTGATGTCGCATCGCTATTTTTCTTGCTTTATTTTAGACAGATGAAAGTGCAACGAAGCAAACTTAATGCTAGTGTTGAATCGACGACTCTTGTAAGGATTCAAGTTCCGACATCTCTTGTTCTATTGGCTGTTGTCCTTGGGGTCGTTACTGCCGTTTTGTTTTTGAAAGATGTTCGATCAGCTGTTTCGGGTCCTGTTGCTGGGGACTGGAATTCTTTAATGAATTCTTACCGAACTGCATCTGCTTATAGCGGCGATGATCCTTCAGTCGGGCTTTCGTCTTTATCCAATATATGCTTTAAATTGCTTACCATTTTTTCGTTTGTATATCTAATTATTGGTTTTAACAATATTATTTGCGATGGATTTAGCATCAAAGATGCTCTCATGCTTCTCCCCGCTGCGTTTTATGCAATTTGTCAATTATTGAATGGCGTAAGGCTAGGTGCCATTGTTTTTGTCTGTTCATGCGTTTGCTGCATATGGATTTTACTATCGATTAACAGTGGGTGGACGATAAGAATAACCCTTGGGAAGTTTATCAAAATTGTATTCGCTCTTGTTTTTGCCTGTTTCTTATTTTGGGTTGCCTCTTGGTTTGTTGGACGAGAAGTTACTCTTGGACCATTGGATTATATTTGCAGCTACATTGGCTATTCATTTGTTTTATTTGATAAATTTCTTCAAAATCCTGGTGTTGCAAGCAAGTACTTTGGCTCGGAGACTTTCGTAGCACTATATTCTTCTTTTGGACGAAATTTTGGCTTTACTAATTTAGTTTCATCCGGTAACCATGAGTTTCGTTCTTGGGGTTCAATCGATCTCGGTAATGTATACACGGTATTTCGATTGTGGTATCACGATTTCGGTTTTGGCGGTACTGCGCTATTTAGCCTCTTAACTGGTCTTTTTTATTCAAACCTCTATGAGCATGCTCGCATGCTTCATGGTGGGTCCCCGCTGTCTATTTCGATGATTTCGTATACCTATCTTTCTTCGGGCATATTCTCCATGCCGCTTGTTGGAAAGCTCACCTCATCTCTCTTTACTCCAACGACTTGGTTTTTAGCCATCTCGTCTCTGTTCCTAAGTGAGTGGATAAAAAGATATCAGAAACGACAACCCCCTATGAATTAGTCCATTATCTAGAAAAGGTATCAGAATGAAAAAAGTTTCAATTATTACTCGTCATAACGTTCTCAACTACGGGTCTGTCCTCCAGGCTTATGCTACGCAAGAAGTTGTTAAAAACTTGGGGTACGATCCTGTTGTTGTTGACTATCGGAGATGCGCTGAGACCCTTGATTCTCTTGTGAAGCGTTATTCAGAAGGTAGGTCTCTGCCTCATCGCATCTATAGGAACACGGTTTGGCGTTTGCTGTACAGTGCAGGTGAGAAGCGTTTTAAGAGCATGAGAGAGCAGTATCTGACTCTTTCTCCGCATTGTGATGAAACAAGTATCGACGCCTTGCTGCCTAACACAGATATCTATTTGACTGGCAGCGATCAGGTCTGGAACGAACTTGGCGATGGCTCTCTAGATCCGGTATTCTTTTGGGACGGGCTTTCTAAGGTCGAGGGAAAGAAGGTCGTATCCTACGCCGCTAGTTTTGGACGTGGTGGCGTTGTAAAGGGGTATGAGTCGCAAATTGGTAACTGGCTCAAGCGCTACGATGCCATTTCCGTCCGCGAGGATTCAGGTAAGGATATCGTTGAGAGCTACGGTCTCAAAGCTGAGCAGGTTTTGGATCCGACCCTGCTTCTCAATCGCTCCGAGTGGAACAAGATTGCCAGTAAAAAGGCTCCCGTTGAAAAGCCCTACGCCCTCGTCTATAACCTCCATCCTGATTCAGATATGCTGCAGTACGTTAAAGATAAGACCGCTGGCTCCAATCTTGAGATTGTAAGTGTTTGCCCTACGTTTAGGAGAAGGGTAGGAAAACAGGTCGTTCTTCCGCCCCTGGAGGATTTCCTTGCGCTGTTTAGGGATGCATCTTGCGTATACACGGATTCATTCCACGGCACTGCTTTTTGTATCAATCTCGGCACCCCATTTGTTGAGATCTTTCCAAAGGCTAATGCCGCGCGAAATAAATCTGTTCTTAGACTCTTTGGCCTAGAGAATAGGGCCTGGGACACGTTCCAAGGCAATGCTTGGGACGACGATATCGATTGGCAGCATGTTGGCGAGGTTCTTGATGGGGAGCGCAACCGCAGCCTCTCCTGGCTTGATCGCGCGTTGAAGGAATAGATGAATGCAAAGTATCTGCGAAGACAAAATGTGTGCGGGCTGCATGGCATGTGTCGATGCCTGTCCTAAAGATGCAATCGCTGTTCTTGAAAGGCTCGAGTACTATACCCCCAGTATCGATCAAAGCAAATGCATTGATTGCGGTAGGTGCACAGCTGTATGTCAACAATGCAATCCGCCTCAAGGCTCTAAACCTAGTAAATGGTTGCAAGGATGGGATTCTAACTCGGAGAGCAGGGGAACCTCCTCATCGGGCGGCTTGGCGGCCGCGATTATCCGAGGGTTTATTTCTGCCGAAGGAGTAGTTTGCTCTTGCTGTTTCCGGGACGGTCAGTTTGGGTTTGAGTTTTCTAGCTCGATTGCGGATGCCGTTAAATATAAAGGATCTAAGTACGTTAAAAGCAATCCAATTGGCTCTTACGCTCGTATAAAAAAATTGCTGGTTGAGGGTAAAGAAGTCTTATTTGTAGGATTGCCTTGCCAGGTGGCCTCTCTTAAAAACTTTGTCGGCAACAAGCTTCTTTCGAATTTATATACGGTTGATTTGATTTGCCACGGTACTCCTTCGCCTGCGATTCTCCGTCAATTCCTGAGTGAGAATGGGATTGACATGAATCAGCTTGAGTCGATTGAGTTTCGTTCTAAAGGCAGCTTTCAGCTAAGGGAGAACGAGCGAACGATTGATTTGCCCGGTGTTTTGGATGGGTATACAGTAGCTTTCTTGGCGGGGCTGGACTATACGGAAAACTGTTATCACTGCAGGTATGCAAGCATTGAAAGAGTTTCTGATGTTACATTAGGCGATTCCTGGGGGACGAATCTTACCGAAGAAATGCGTCGGGGTGTCTCCCTGGTTTTAATCCAGAATCAAAAAGGACAGCGACTGATAGACCTTGCTGGTGCTGAGTTAATGACGGTTGATATCGAGACCGCCATTAAGAATAACGGTCAGTTGAGGAGTCCCTCCGAGAAGCCATCTGCGCGAGCGCGATTCTTCGAGGACCTTTCATGCGGTAGATCAATTACCGATGCGGTAAGAAGGTCTTTGCCCAAAAGGTATTTCAAACAATCGCTTAAACGTTTGCTAATTCGCATTGGTTTGCTCAAGCGCGCGGGGGGGGGGTACGGAATTAAGGTCTCATTAGCACCTGATTCCAACCCCTTGCATTACATTAAAGGAAGCATTCAATGAAGATTCTTCTAATTGGTGAGGTCACAGGCAATACTGGACCTTCAAATGTACACAAGTCATTAGTGGAATATTGGCCTTCTTGCGATTCGATACGGCCGCTATATTCAAAAAGTAAAATCTCCAAGTTATATGAGGCTATTTCTGAGGGTCTTAAGAGCGATGTGATTGTCTCTTGCGGCGCTGGTTGGACGGATATCATTGCGCATCGGGTGCTTTCTGCCTTTGGTAAACCTGTCATTTGCTTTAATCATGGGTACGTCCCTTTTGAGAATGAGATCAACGGTCTCGGATATAGCGATAGAACTGTCAAGGCAATCATTAAGCATTTGCGTACTGCGGATTTGATCGTTGCGAATTCTTTCCTCCAGGAGAACTTTGTTAAGAAACAGCTGCCTGAATGCTCCGATAAGGTTAAGCACGTTTGCCTTGGGGTCAAAAGGTTTAAACAATGCGGCTTCGAAGGCCAACGTGAAAATATCGTTGCTGTTAGCGGGGGCACCCGTCCAATTAAGGCCAACGAAATAGTCGCGAAGGCCGTCTCGATTCTCAGAGATCGTGGTGTCGATTGCTCTTTAAGGGTGTACGGGCGACGGTACTCCGATAACTCTTCCTTAGATAATCTCATGACCTCGGCTGACGGTGAATATAGGGGCCAAGTTGCCTCCGATCAGTTTGTGAACGAGCTTCGAGAGTGCTCGGTATTCGTTATGAATTCTAGGCATGAGCCCTTTGGTCTCTCTGCCCTTGATGCGATTGAGGCCGGATGTTCGCTCCTTCTTTCGACTAACTGCGGAATTGCCGAAGTGATGTCGATTCAGGGATCCGATGTCGTGAAAAACTGCGAGGACCCGATCGAGGTTGCCGATAAGATCGAGGGATTGCTTCGAGCTCCTAACTCCAAGCGGCTGTTTGATTCCATCGATTTTGATGAATGTAGCTGGACCAAAACGGCCGAGACGCTACGAAATTACTGTGCGGAGGTATTAGGGTAAATGGCCGAAAGCAAGAAAGTGACCGTCTCCAAAAGAGATGTGATTTGGAATTATGTCGGCACGATCGCGTCTATGGGCAGTAACTTTTTGCTCTTGCCGCTACTCCTATCTTTTTTATCGAGTGCTCAAATCGGTCTCTGGTACGTGTTCGTAGCCATTTCGGGTTTTGCGCAGCTGCTTGAATTCGGTTTTACTTCTACCTTGTCCCGCAACATTCTTTATTGCCTGAGCGGGGCAAAGAAACTGACCAAACAAGGCTGCGACTATTCTTCTGTTGATGGAGAAGTTGACTGGCACTTGATGCGCGTCGTTCTTGATACGTCTAAAACGATATACGCTGTCTTGGGTCTCATCGCGTTATTTGTTGCGGCAACGTTGGGAACTTTTTACGTTTCTTATGTCACCGATTCTTTTTTAATTGAGGGTTCGTTGCCTGCATGGATTGTGTTTGTCGTTTCCATTTTCACTAATTTGTATTTTCTTTACTGTCTCACGTTTCTCCGTGGGCTTGGAGACGTTGCCGGTGAGAACAGGGCTAAAACGCTTGCCAGGATTGGGCAGCTTGCTATTACGGCGGTCCTTCTGTTTTGTGGCTTGAGCCTTCTCGCTGCCGCACTCGGCTTCTTGGCCTACAGCACTTTGCTGAGGTTATTTGCGATTAGGACATTTCGGAGCCATCATGACGTCGAAGAGGGGATTAAATCCGATGCCGCAGCTGTTGCTAAGGACGAAATGCTTGACGTTCTAAAGACGGTTTCGTTTGTGGCGTGGCGTGATGGTGTCGTATCTCTAGCCTGGTATGGCGCCACGCAGGCAACATCGCTGCTTTGCTCAGCTTTCCTAGGGCTTGAACAAACTGGTACGTATTCCGTCATGTTGCAGTTCGCGACGGCGATCCACCAGATTTCAAGCGCCTATTTACGTTCATGCTTTCCCACCTTCCAGTCTGCCTATGTCAGGGATGACAAGCAGACTCAGAAGGCGGTGGTCGAACGCGGAATTTCCTGCTATGTATGCATGTATATTGTCGCTACAGTTCTTGTAACGGCATGCCTGCCGATACTCACGCTTTTCAAGCATGATTTCATTTGCGATCCAGTTTTGTTCCTGGGTATTGCCCTCTATTACTTCCTGCTTAATCAGCACTCTCTGTTTTGCAACATTATTGTTAGCATGAACGAGATTCCGTACTTCAAAGCGTATTTGGTATCAACTGCTGCTGGAATCTGCGTAAGTTGCGTTTTATGTGGCGCCTTTAGCTGGGGAGCCTGGGGTCTTGTAGTTGGCCAGGCAATTCCACAGCTCTGCTACAACAATTGGCATTGGCCACAATATGTTTTAAAACGTACCGGGCTTGGATATGTGCAGGCTATACACAGCGGTCTTGATTGGTGGAAAAATAGAATGGTTGGGCAAAGAGCCTAATTGAAGCATGTGCCTTTGCATGGTGACACGTAATTTCTTTCGCAAACTGACATCCGCATGGCGAACACGGCCCGCGCCCCGTCATATGATTTCTAGCGGCTAAACAACAAATCATTGACGAAGGGATACGGGTCGTGTCTGCGAACATCGTATAAGTCGACGAGGAGTCGCTGCGCAAGGACATATAGAATCTGGTGAGAAAGACCGTCGAGGAGACGCCCAGCGCGCTGGTAGACGAAAATGTGTCTGATTTTGTCGGGGCCGGCCGGTTAGGTGCTGGGGCTTTGAAAGCCCCAGCACCTTTTGCTTTATGGAACGGCCATGACTATGTGACGTTGCCGCATGTACTCTTTGCCGTGGGCAAACAGGTAGTGTCGAGAAAGTTGGTGTAGAGCCCGATCCGAAGCGGGTCGGCCCGGCGT